>Ga0180435_10004073_pt1 | contig 14475 bp, 15 predicted proteins | sample SS_ome_3_FD_132467 | JGI IMG/M metagenome (GOLD analysis project Ga0180435, IMG submission 132467) | Hypersaline lake sediment archaeal communities from the Salton Sea, California, USA - SS_3_S_1 metaG | ecosystem: Environmental > Aquatic > Non-marine Saline and Alkaline > Hypersaline >... | reverse complement strand
GACGAGCTCGTGGCCCCGCACCTCGGCGTACCAATGGATGGCCCACTTGTCGTCGCCAAAGGCTGCGGTGAAGTAGGGCGCCAGCACGGCGGCATCGGTTGTGCACGGCGGCGCGTGTTTGAGCGGGATGCGGTACCAGCCTTCGTCGCGCGCGATGCGGAAGTCACGGGGGCGGGGCATAACCGCCACCAACACACGATCCGCGGCGTGGAACATAGGGTGCCTCCCGATGGGTTCTGCGGTGCATCCAACGCGGTCAGTATAGGGGCGAGGAATGGATGCGTCAAGGGTGGAGCGCGCGAAAGCGGACGTTCGTCGCTCAAGGCGGACAACAGTCCACTGATCCGGTTGACAACTCAGCGACGCTCGGGGATAGTGGACGAAGGCCATGGTTCAGAAGGAGCTTGTATGAAGATCCATCACGTTGCGATAGCCGTCAGGGACCTGGACGACGCGCTGGGGTTCTACCGTGACGCGCTGGGCATCGAGGTGAGCGAGCGTCGTGAGGTTCCCGCTGAGGGCGTCGAGATCGCCTTCCTGCCCGCCGGCGAGTCAGAGCTGGAGCTCCTCCAGCCCCTTGACCCGGCGAACAGCATCGGGCGCTTCATGGAGAAGCGCGGCGAGGGCATCCACCACGTGTGCGTGCTGGTGGACGACATCGAGGCAGCCGTCGCGCGGGTGACCGCCGAGGGCGCGCGCATGGCCACCGAGATACGCGGTCACGCCGACGGCACGCGCTACGCCTTTGTGCACCCCAAGAGCACGCACGGCGTGCTGCTGGAGCTCTACCAGACGCCGTAGGCACACCCTGAGACAGGGAAAGGCCAGCAGGCCGGTCGTGGACCGGATTGCTGGCCTTTATGTTTGCTGACTACCCCCGCCCTTGGCGAGCGGGCAATCCCGGCGACCTAAGCGGTGATGAGTTCCTTGGCCAGGGTGGCGGCTCGGCTGGCGTCGGGGGCATAGCCGTCGGCGCCGATCTCGTCGGCATACGCCTGGGTGACAGGCGCCCCGCCGATCATGACCTTGACCGCGTCGCGGATGCCGGCCTCGGTGAGCGCCTCGACCGTGTTCTTCATATTGGGCATGGTCGTGGTGAGCAGCGCGGACATGCAGATCACGTCGGCGCCTTTGTCCGTGACCGCTCCAACGAACTGCTCCGGCGTGACGTCGGTGCCCAGGTCGATGATCTCGAACCCGGCGCCCTCCATCATCATGCAGACCAGGTTCTTGCCGATGTCGTGCAGGTCTCCCTTGACGGTGCCGGCGGCGACCTTGCCGATGGGCTCGATATCCTCGGCCACCAGCTTCGGCTTGAGGATGGCCAGACCGGCCTTCATCGCGCGAGCCGCGATGAGCATCTCGGGGACGAAGTACTCGCCCTCCTCGAAGAGGCGACCGACCTCGGCCATGGCCTCTACCAAGCCCTCGTTGAGCAGAGCGCCGGCCGTTGTGCCCTCATCGAGAGCCGCCTGCACCTCGGCCGCAACCAGGTGCATATCACCGTCCATAATGCCTTCACGAATCGTCTCAATCCTGTTGGCCATACTGCATCCTCCCTAACAGCCGATGTGGTTGCTATCTACCAGCATTGGTTCGCCATTATACGGGACAATGGGCCAATGCCAAACGACAGACACGGACGCCGCGCCTCGCTTTCGGCGCACCATCTCATTGTAGACGATGCGTGGGATTTGGGAACTTCGGGTGGAAGTAGGCCAGATCGGCCCCGACCACGGTCACGTCGTCCGACCCAGCCCCAGCTACGGCGACCGCTACCAGGTTACGCAGCGCCTCGGCGTCCATCTGGACGCGCGCGTTGAGCAGCAGCTCGACCTCGGTGCCGGGGAGGCTGGGCACGGCGTCATGCCAGCCCTCGGTGGCCAGGGTGGGGAAGCTGACCTTGGTCTGCGAGTCGCCGGCGCTGACCATGACCTTCAGGTGGCCGATGGCGGCGCCGCGATGTTCCAGCGCTGTCCGCACCTCCGTCAGGAAGGCGAGCACGACGGCCCGGCCCTGGCCCGCGGGCACGGTGAAGCTGAGGCGCTGGTCGAGCCAGGCCAGCTCGGCTTCGCCGGCACCGTAGCGATCATAGTCGATATCCAACGCCTCCGCCGGCGGCGCCGCGATGCCCGATTCCAGGTCGGCCAGCCAGCCGGCGACCTCGTCATCCAGGAGCGAGTTCTGGAGCCGCACGTGGCGCCCCGGATAGCGCGCACCTACCAGCGAGACCGTCTCGGCGAGCTGCTCCGGCGAGAGAAGATCCCGCTTGTTGACGACCAGCGCGCCGGCCTCGTCAATCTGCTGATCGAAGAGGTAGACCACGTCGTCGCTGAACGGCATGGGCAGGTCCAGCAGCCGGCGCCGGAGCAGGCGGGCGTCGGCGAAGACTGAGAAACTGGCCGGCTCGCCCACCTCGGCGCGGTTCAGCGTCTGGAGGGGCTTGACCACGGTGGCGACGATGTCGGCGCACGAGCCAACGCTCTCCGCGAAGATCACGTCGGGCCGCGCGGTCTCCTTGAGCTGTGCGAGCTGCGCCTCGAGGTCGCTGTAGTTGCAGCAGAAGCAGCCGCCGGTCACCTCGACCGCGGGCACGCTGGCGGCCTGGAAGAAGGCTGTGTCGACCAGGTAGCGGCCCTGGTCGTTGGTCACCACGCCCACGCGCTCTCCGCGTGCCATCAGCGCCTTTGCGGCGCCGATGATGGCCGTGGTCTTGCCGCTGCCAAGGAATCCACCGACGATGTGTAGTTGCATAGTGATCAGTGAAGAGTGATCAGAGACTGGCGCGTCGGGGTCTGTGATCCATGACTCGTCACGTGTGACCTGGGTCGCAGCGCCAGCGTCGGTCCCTGTTCCCTATCCCTCTTCCTCCACATGTTTGCCGATCTCATCCACCAACTCCCGGTTGCTGGGGATGATGGACGAGTAGACCAGCTCGCCGTTGATGTACATGCTGGGCAGGTTCTTGACGCCCAGCTTCATCATGCGGGCCACGTTCTCGCGCTCGGTGAACTTGTACTCGACCATCTCGACGGTGTCGCCCAGCTCCGAGGTGGCGCGGATGGCGGCATCGCGCATATACCCGCAGGCCGCGCAGGTGTCCGAGTCAAGCGTGAAGACCTCCACCAGCGGCTTGTCCAGGTGCAGGTAGTCGGGCAGCACGACGGCGTCCAGGTCGTAAGTCGCGGCCTGGTAGTTGGTGAGCATGGCGCGGGTCGACTCGGGGTCGCGCACGGCCTGGAGCACGCCCACGGCGTTCTCGATGGGCACGTCGTAGGGCATATCGCACCCAGGCGCCAGGATGAAGTTGCGGGCGATACCCGGGGTGCCGTCGTCGGCCTTGGGCGAGATGCGGTCCAGCAGATCGACCACGAACTTCATGTTGTCCTGCTGGGTGCCCAGCAGCATGGCCGTGGTCAGCGGGATGTTGCCACCGATCGTGATGTCATAGCGGTCGGTGATCTCCTTGGCGCCGGCCAGGTCGATGTTCTCGTCGATGGAGATGGAGTCGGGGCCGGTCTGGCACATCACGTCGATGTTCTTGGTCGCGTCGCCGCAGACAAAGAAGGAGGAGAAGACGCCCTTGGCACGCACGAAGGCGAAGAAGTCAGTGTAGGCCTCGAGGAGCAGCTTCTTGAAGTGCCGCGGCGATATCTGGGAGACCAGGGGATCAACGATGGCGATCACGTCCATCCCGGCGTCGATGTACATCTCGGCCATCCGCTTGGCTACCTCGAGCGCGTACGCGATTAGGTCGCGGAGGAACTCGGGGTGGTCGAACATATCCATGAAGATCTCGGTGCCGCGCAGGTGCGAGGCCAGGGTGAAGATGCCGGTGACCAGGCCGTAGAGCGCGGTGGTGTCGCCCACCTCGGCCTTCATCCGGCGCATCACGTCAAGCACCATGGGCAGTCGACCGTCATCGGGCCCCGGCAGCACGCCCGGGACCGTCCGGTCCGTTGCCAGTGGGTGTTCGGTCACGGTAGGCGGCGCCTTGTCGGTCCAGACCAGGCCACAGCCGAGGATCTCCGCCTCGATCTGCAGGTCGAAGATCACGGGCTGCCCGTCGGGCCCGTAGGTGCGATTGACGGCCAGAAGCGATTCCAAGAGCTTGTCGCCATCGGTGAGCACCTCGGCCGACGTGTAACCCTGGAGCTTGCCCGCGTGGATGCCCGCGAAGGGCACCCAGGGCGTGGCCTCGATGCGCTCGTGTCTGAGCGCGCTGAAGAGCAGTTCCTTACCAGTCATCGACGAACCTCCCCACACTAGTGGTCATTCTGTGCAATCCAACGATACCACGGCGCGCCACGCGCGCCATCCCTACGACGGAACCCCGTCAGGGAAGAGACGGGGAATCTCCACGGCCATACAGCGATCCTGGATGAAGGGGATGCCGGCCTCAGCCGCCAGCTCCCGAGCGTGCTCGTTGGCGATACCCAGCTGGAGCCAAATGAGGCGCACGTCGCCGCGCTCCTGCCGGCGTCGCACGGCGTCCTCGACCACGGCGAGGGCATCGTCAGACGGGCGGAAGACGTCGACGATGTCGATGTGTCCCGGCACGTCGGCGAGGCCGGCGTGACAGGGCCGGTCAAGGATTTCGTCGGCGAAGGGGTTGACCGGGACTACGTCATAGCCGGCGCGGATCAGGAAGGCAGGCACGCGGTGTGCGGCCTTCGCGGGACTGCGCGACATGCCGACCACGGCGATGGTGCGGCCTTCGGTGAGGTGGCGGCGAAGCTCGGTATCATCCATGCGTCTGGACTCCGGCTTGGATAAGATTGATGTTCATCTGGTATTATACAGCAGACCGCGCGAGTTGACACACCACGTCAACGCGTTGGAGTTGACAGGAAACGCATCAGTGGTATAAATCCGTAGCGGGATGGAGCAGTTCCTGTGATGGACCTCGCGCCTGGATTTGCTTCCACTGAATCCGGGCGTTTTCCATGCTGGAGGCGCGCACGGTGCGTAGCCAGGGCTCGTCCCAAATCACGCGTATCTGAAAGGAAGTATACTGCGATGAGCGAACGGGAAGTTGGTGTTGTGAAGTGGTTCAATGCGGCAAAGGGCTATGGATTCATCTCACGTGAGACCGAAGAGGACGTCTTCGTCCACTACTCGGCGATCCAGGCCGATGGTTTCCGCAAGCTGGTCGAAGGCCAGCAGGTGGAGTTCACGCTTGAGGAGACCGACAAGGGTCTGCAGGCAAGCAACGTCGTCGCCCTGTAGCGACGGTTCCGCAGCCACACGGTAGCGTTCAGCCGCCCGGCCATCAGCCGGACGGCTGATTCGTTGTTGGGGAAACTTGTCGCCTGGACGTTTCGTACTATGATGCGGCTACACCGTGACCTATGAAGACTCGATAGGCTTGTCGGCACCGCTGGGAGTAGCCCGTCCGGTCCCATCCCTTGGTTGGGCACCGGGCACCCGTGTCGACCCATCGGGTCTTTTCGTTTGTCACGTATCCATACATCAAGGAGACTGAAGGCGCTATGGGCAGGATTCGCAGACTGGTATTGGACACGCTGAAGCCACATGACCCCAGCATCATCGATCTGGCCGACCAACTCAGTGACCTTGACGGCATCTCGGCGGTGAACATCAGCATCTACGAGATGGACCGCAAGGTGGAGAACGCTAAGATCACGATCGAGGGCGAACGTGTTGACTATGAGGTCGTCGCCGAGTTGATCGAGGAGATGGGCGGCGCTATCCATTCGGTGGATGAGGTGGCTGCCGGACGTCATATCATCGACGATGCGGAGACGCTCCAGGGATAGAGGTGCGTTGGGGCGTTTGAACGTTTGCGCGTCACAACGTTGAAACGGCGAGATGTGGAAACGCAGGCGGCAGACGTCGGCCCGTTGACGAGGCCTTGTTCGCTGCTATCATCCGGCTCGTTCAGTCGCCCAGAGAACACCCACCCGTGAGGCTGTGAAGACTGCCATGATGGAGAGACTTCGCGCTCAGAAACCCATCTACACGGTCCTGATCGCCATCATTATCGCCACGATCCCCTGCTACTGCCTGGGTTTCGTGTCTCTGGCGATCCGTCCTTCCTCACCCACACCCACGCCGGTGCCCACGGCGACGGACACAGCCGTGCCCGATGCCACCGCGACCCCATTCGAGGTCGGTCCCGGCACCGGCACACCGGACAAGACGCTGCAGCCAACGCCGACCCAGTGGTTCCCACCGACGCGGACACCGACGCCGACTCCGACGGAGACGCCAACGCCGACGCAGACACCTACGCAGACGTCGACGCCGACACCCACACCCACGCCGACGATCACGCTGACACCGTCGCCGACCCTGACCGCGTCCCCGACGTTGACCGAGACACCGGCGCCGGCAACGGCTACATTCACCCCGACCCCCACGGCGACAACGGGGGCGCCGACGGAGACCTCCACGCCGACGCCCACCGCCACGTGGACCCTCACGCCGACGCCGACCCTGACGGCGACGCCGACGCTCACGGCCACGACGGCCATCACGCCCTAGCACGAGGTACCGATTGGACACACTCGAACTGCTCAAGACGCTCTCCAACGCGCCCGGGCCCGCCGGACGCGAAAGCACGGTCTGCAGCGCGCTGCAGGGTCTCTGGCAGCCCTATGCCGACGAGCTTCACGTCGATGCGATGGGGAACCTGATCGCGCTCCAGCGCGGCACGGAATCAGGTGGTGAGGCCGCCGCAACCGGGGGACGTCGCGCCGTGATGGCTGCCGCACACATGGATGAGATCGGTCTGATCGTCACCGGGATCGAGCGCGAGTTCCTGCGCGTGCACAGCCTGGGCGGGGTAGATCGCCGGGTGCTGCTGGGGCTCGAGGTCACTGTCCACGGGCGCGCGGACTTGCCGGGTCTCATCGGCAGTCGTCCCCCACATGTCCTGCCGGCGGCGGAACGCCAGAAGGTGCTGCCGTGGCACGAGCTCTTCGTCGATGTCGGTCTCTCCGAGGACGAGGTCAAGGCGCAGGTGCGCGTGGGCGATCACATCACGGTGCGCCAGACCGTGGCGGCCCTGAAGAACGGACGCGCGGCGGGCAAGGCGATGGACAACCGCGCATGCGTCGCGGCGCTCACGCTGGCGCTGGAGGCATTGCACGGCCGCACCCACGCGTGGGACTTTTACGCCGTGGCCACGGTGCAGGAGGAGGTGGGGCTCAAGGGCGCCATCACCAGCGCCTATGGCATCGCGCCCGACATCGCGGTGGCGTTGGATGTGACGTTTGCGACGCAGTACAATGACAGCGATCCCGGCGTCTTCGAATTGGACAAGGGGCCCACGATTGGGGTCGGCCCGAACATCCACCCCGACCTGGCTAAGCGCCTGGGCGAGGCGGCCGAGGCCGACGAGGTGCCGACCACGCTCGAGCCGCTGCCGGGCTCGAGCGGCACGGACGCCTGGGGTATCCAGGTGGCTCGCGAGGGCATCCCGTGTGGCCTGATCTCGCTGCCGCTGCGCTATATGCACCAGCCGGTGGAGACGGTCCAGCTGAAGGACGTCGAGCGCACCGGTCGGCTGTTGACGGGCTTTGTGACGCGACTGCCGGCTGACTACCGGCCCAGTTGGGAAGATGCCATGATCATCGCCGACGGTGGGCCCGACGGCTCGGGTGCAGAGGCCACCAAGGACGTGACCGCATGAGCGACCTCATCAACCATCTTGAAGCCCTCTCCAACGCCCCAGGCATCTCCGGCGCCGAGATCGAGGTCCGCAAGACGTTGCGCCCGTTGCTGACCGACCACGTGGACGCCATGCGGGTCGACGCGATGGGCAACCTGATCGCCCACAAGGCCGGCACTGGTGCGTCCCCGTTGCGCGTGATGATCACAGCCCACATGGACGAGGTGGGCCTGATGGTGATCGGGCACAACAGCGACGGCACGTTGAAGGTGCACAGCGTCGGCGGCATCTCCGACCGGCTGCTGCCGGGCCTCACCGTGCTGGTCGGCAAGAAGAGCCTGCCCGGCGTGATTGGCCTTCAGGCCATCCACCGGGCGAGCGGCTTGGCGAGAGCGCCACGGATCAGCCAATTGGCCGTGGATATCGGCGCCAAGAGCAAGGATGGGGCCGAGGGGGTCGCCCCCGTGGGCACGCCCATCGTCTTCGCCACCCGCTTCCGGCGTGTTGGACAGAGCTGCATCGGCAAGGCGTTCGATGACCGCGCCGGCTGTGCCATCCTCACCGAGCTGCTGCGAGGCGACCCGTATCCGTTTGACGTGATCGGTGCCTTCACGGTGCAGGAGGAGGTGGGGTTGCGCGGCGCGGCAGTGGCCGCCTACGCCGAGAACCCCGACTTCGGCATCACGTTGGAGGGCACGCTGGCCGATGATATGCCCAAGGAGGATGAGGACGTGAGCCCCACCACGGCCCTGGGCAAGGGCACGGCGATCAGCGTGATGGACCGCTCCTACATCACCCCGCCGCGGCTGCTGCGCCATTTTGTGCGCGTGGCCGACGAAGCCGGGATCGCGTACCAGTTCAAGCAACCGGGTATTGGCGGCACCGACTCGGGTGCGGTCCATCGCGCTAGGGCGGGCATCCCCGCCATCACGTTGGCGGTGCCGTGTCGCTACATCCACGGCCCGGCGTCGTTGCTCCGTGTGAGCGACCTCGCTGCGACAAGGGATCTGGCCGATGCCGGCATCCGGCGTCTGGCCACTGAGGCCCCACGCTCCGCAGTTCAGAGGGGCAGGATCAGAGGGCTCGACGCGCGATAGGCCGTCCACGAGCCGTGCACAACCAGGGAGACCAACTTGGACCTGAAACTACTCGATACACTGACTCAGACCTTTGGGCCGTCGGGCTACGAGGACGCCATCCGGGACGTCCTACTCGAGGCGGTGGAACCCCACGCGGATGAGGTGCGGGTGGACACGCTCGGTAGTTTGATCGCTCTACGCAAGGGTGCCGGAGAGGTCCCGAAGAAGGTCATCCTGGCCGCGCACATGGACGAGATCGGCGTCATCGCAACCCACGTCGAGGAGAGTGGATTTGTGCGCTTCACCTCGCTGGGCGGGGTGCGCGCGCTCTCCCACGTCGGACAGCGCGTGGTGTTCCACATCGGCTCAGATGTATGCACCGGCGTGATCTACCTCGAGCGTATGGACCCACCCAAGCTGCCCGGCCTGCGCAATCTCTACGTCGACGTGGGCGCCACGAGCCGGGACGATTGCCCGGTCCACGTCGGCGACACCGGCGTCTTCGTGGGGCCGTTGGCCCAGCAGGGCACGCGGCTGGTGAGCAAGGCTATGGACGACCGCGTGGGGTGCTACATCCTGGTGGAGATCTTGCGCCGTCTGGAGAGCTCGCCCAATGATGTCTATTTCGCCTTCACCACGCAGGAGGAGGTCGGTCTGGTGGGTGCGAGGACCTCGGCGTTCCGCATCGACCCGGACCTGGCCGTCTCCATCGACGTGACCGCCACCGGCGATATGCCCAAGTCTCTGCCGATGGACGTCAGCCTGGGCAAGGGCCCTGCGGTCAAGGTCAAGGACTCGGGTATGATCGCGCATCCCTTGGTCCGCGATGGTCTGGTGGCGGCTGCCGAAGAGGTTGGCTCGCCTTACCAGATGGAGATACTGGTGGGCGGCACCACCGATGCGGCGGCGATGCAGCTGACCCGCAGCGGCGTGCCCAGCGGCTGTCTGAGCGTGCCGTGCCGCTATGTCCATAGCACGGCGGAGATGGTGGATGCGGCCGACGTCGAACACGCCGTAGACGTCCTGCTCGCGTTCCTCAGCAAGCCTGTCTAGCGCAAGCGCCGTACCCGCGTGCGCGCGGAAGTGACAATCGGAGGCGGTTTTGTTGACATTCCTCCTTCGGTTGTGTTATCATGCTCCCATTCAGTCCCAGTCCCGACGGTAGGAGGAGAGTCATGGAACGGAAGCGCGTGCTGTTGCTGATCCTGGGTGTATTGACTGCGGTCTCGATGCTCCTGGTCGCCTGTGGTGGTGGGAACGCGGATGAGCCCGCAGCTACATCGGCCCCCGTCTCGAATGGCGGCACGATCGACGAGGAGACCGGTGGTGATGGTGGGGATGAGGTCGTCGACGAGGCCCCCTCGGCGACGCTGACCCCCGCGGAGCAGTTCCCGGAGCTGTTGGTGGTCCACCCCGAGGCCAGCGACTTCGATATCTCGGAAGCGAACGACACCTACGTCTACGTGGTCCCCGGCATGGTCGCCGAGACCCTGGAGTTCGTGGAGACGGAGCTAATCGCGCTGGGTTGGGAGGGATTGGGAAAGCCCACCCTGATGGGACATCTGGCGACGTTGAATATGCAGATGGACAGCAGCCGATTGACCGTGAGCATGCAGGACAACGAGCGATCTGAGACAACACGTGTCCAGATGGTGTTGATGGTACCGTAGGTGCTCGATGAGGAGGCCCGACAACCGGCTTCCCGAGCACGCAATTGAGGAGGCTGGGTGGAGAGCTTAGATCTGGCTAACCGGATTGTCGAGATCATCGTCGATGGTTTGGGAGAGGATGTACTGATACTGGATCTCACGGACGTGACGACGATTGCCGACTACTTCGTGCTTTGCACGGCGAACAGTCTCCGTCACCTCAGCGCGCTACAGGGCGCGATCCGTGAGCAAATGAAGAAGGAAGATGTCGATCTCCTGGCCAAGAGCGTCGAGGGCAACTCCGACGCAGGATGGATTCTGATCGACTACAACAGCGTGATCGTCCATGTGTTCAGCCGAGAGATGCGGGAGTACTATCAACTGGCGCAACTCTGGCGTAGCGCTCGGACCGTGACGCACATTCAGTAGCGGACGATGGTGAGGAGGAGGGGGCCGAAAGGCTCCCTCCTCTCTGTTTGCCAGGTGTGTGGTTAGGTCTGTGGTGGGCGTCCGTGGCGAACCCTGGATGTAGCCCCTTTCCTTTGGCCCACCCGCCAGACTGAGGTTCTTGACATTCGGGGACCGTTCCGTATAATCAGTGTAGTCAAGGGATAGGTGGCTGAGGAGCCACGCTCTCACAGGAGAAGCCAGGCGATGTTGTTCAAGGTTCAGAATCTGAATCAGCAGCAGAACGATAATCCCGGCGTGCGCCTGTGGGAGGATCTGCCCTAGCACAGACAGATAGGTCGATCCAAGCCACGGGCGCACGCGCTGCCCGTGGCTTTTTCGTTCCGCACCCCAAGCCACGGGTCCGCGCAAGCGCCCGTGGCTTTTTTCTTGGCCTGATCAAGGAAGGGGAAGCATGATGAAGCGAACGCACAGATGTGGGAAGCTGCAGAGCGATGAGGTGGGGCAGTCCGTCGTGGTCACCGGCTGGGTCCGCCGCCACCGAGACCATGGCCGTGTGGTCTTCCTCGATCTCTGGGACCGTGAGGGTGTGGTCCAGGTCGTGGCCGATCCCGCCATCTCCGAGGCTGCCCTAGACGTGGCGCAGACTCTGCGGGATGAGTGTGTGGTGGCGGTGCTAGGGAGCGTGCGCCGGCGTCCCGCAGGTACGGAGAACCTGGCGTTGTCGACGGGTTCGGTCGAGATCGCTGCGGCGGAGATCGAGGTGCTCAACAGAGTCTCGCCGTTGCCCTTCCCAGTGGAAGATGCGCCGTTGGTGGATGAGTCGCTGCGGCTACGCTACCGCTACCTGGACCTGCGGCGGGACGAGATGCTGGGCAACCTGCGTCTGCGCCATGGCGTGACGCGGGCGCTGCGGGACGGGCTCGATGACGCCGGTTTCGTGGAGGTGGAGACGCCAGTGCTAGGGCGGAGCACGCCGGAGGGCGCGCGGGACTATCTGGTGCCGAGCCGCGTTCACCCGGGCGAGTTCTACGCGCTGCCGCAGTCGCCGCAGCAGATGAAGCAGCTGCTGATGGTGGCGGGGGTGGACCGCTACTACCAGGTGGCACGGTGTTTCCGCGACGAGGATCTCCGGGCAGACAGGCAGCCGGAGTTCACGCAGCTGGATCTGGAGATGAGCTTTGTCGATCAGGAGGACGTGCTGGCGCTCGCGGAGTCGGTGGTGGTGCAAGCGATCACGAGCGCTCAGCCGGAGCGCGAGGTGGTCACGCCGTTCCCACGGCTGACGTACGAAGAGGCGATGTCGCTCTATGGGACGGACAAGCCGGATCTGCGATGGGGGATGGCCTTCGTGGACTGTGCCGAGCTGCTGGGCGCGACCGACGTGCGCATTTTTCGCCAGGTGTCGGCCGAGGGTGGCGCGATCAAGGGGTTTCGTGTCTCAGGCTATGGCGACGCGTCCCTCTCAGAGCTGGAGACGCTCCAGGTGCTGAGCCGTCAGCTCGGGGCCGCCGGTGTGATCTGGTTCCACGTGGTGGACGGCGGGCTCAAGGCGCCCCTTGCGCGCCATATGACGGACGAGGAACAGCGGTCGATCATCCAGGCTTTCGACGCAGAGGATGGTGACGTCCTGTTCGTGGTGGCGGGTGAAACCAAGGTGGTGCACACCGCGCTGGACGGCCTTCGGCGCGAGCTAGGGCATCGGCTCGGTCTGGATGATCCGACGAAGCTGGCGCTGGCGTGGGTGGTCGACTTCCCGCTCCTCAAGTGGGACGCTGAGGAACGGCGGTGGGACGCCGAACACCATCCGTTCACGCATCCCAAGGTCGAGGACCTGGATAGTCTGGAGAGTGATCCGGCCGCGGTCCGCGCGGACTGCTATGACCTGGTCTGCAACGGCTGGGAGCTGGGGTCGGGGTCGATCCGTATCCACGAGCGGGCGCTTCAGCGGCGCGTGCTCTCGCTGCTGGGCTATACGGACGAGACAGCCGAGGCCAGCTTCGGGCACCTGATGGAGGCGTTCGAGTACGGGGCGCCGCCTCACGGTGGTGTGGCACTGGGTATCGACCGGCTGGTGGCGATCCTGGCGGGATCAGACACGATCCGCGATGTGATCGCCTTTCCGAAGACGCGGCAGGCCAGCGATCTGACCATGCGGTCGCCGGCGACGGTTGCAGCCAAGCAGTTGGCTGAGGTGCACGTCCGGGTGGCGCGGGCGAAACGGCGAGGGCAGGGAAAGGAAGCAGGGGACAAGGGATAGAGTCGCCTAGACATCTGTGGTAGGTGGATCCCTCCCCATGACTGGAAGAGGTGCGTGATGATGGATGAGGAACGAGGCTTGCTGATCGATCGCGAGCAAGTGCGGCACATCGGGTATCTGATTCGCCTGGCGCTGACGGAGGATGAGGTCGCGATGTTCAGCGAGCAGCTGAGCGGGATCGTGGACTACTTCGATCTTCTCAGCGAGGTGGACGTGAGTGACGTAGCGGCGTACCACCAGCCGCCAATGGGGCGGGACCGGCTGCGCGAGGATGTGGTGCAACCCACACTCGAGCGGGAGGACCTGCTGGCGAACGCGCCCCAGCGATTGGGTGGCTTTGTCAGGGTGCCGGTGGTGCTGGATGTGCCCGACGGAGAGGGAGGCTGAGGATGGACCTGCACAGTCTCACGATACGAGCGGCGCACGATCTGCTGCGCGAGGGCAAGATCACGTCCGTCGAGCTGACCGGCGCGGTACTGGACCGGATCGCGAAGGTGGACCCGGCGGTGCGTGCGTACGTGACGGTCTGTCACGACGAGGCGATGGCCGAGGCGGCGACCGCCGATGCGCGGTTGCGGTCAGGGGAGGACGTGACCTTACTGACCGGCATCCCCTATGGGGTGAAGGACTGTCTTTCCACCAACGGGGTGCGGACGACGTGCTCGTCCGCCATCCTGGAGGACTATGTGCCGCGGTATGACGCGACGGCGATCTCGCGGCTGCGCGAAGCCGGTGCCGTGCTGGTGGGTAAGCACAATATGGACGAGTTCGGCATGGGGTCGTCGTGCGAGAACTCGGCGTTGTTCAACACGCACAATCCGTGGGACCTGGCGCGGGTGCCGGGCGGTTCGAGCGGCGGCTCCGCTGCGGCTGTGGCGGCGGACATGGGGCTCTTCTCGCTGGGCGAGGATACCGGGGGATCGGTGCGGATGCCGGCGGGCTTCTGCGGTGTGACGGGGCTCAAGCCGACCTACGGGCGAGTCTCGCGGTATGGGTTGATCGCGCTGGCATCGTCCTTCGACAGCATCGGGCCCTTCGCCCACGACGTGCGCGACGCGGCACTGGTCACCGAGGTGATCGCGGGCCACGATCCGATGGACAGCACGTCGACCACGGCGGCGGTGCCGGACTACGCCGCCTGTATGGATCGCGATCTGCGCGGTGTGAGGCTGGGTATCCCGGAAGAGTACTTCGCGCTGGGCATCGACCCCGGTGTGGATCGCGCGGTGCGCGCCGCCATCGATCAGCTGGCGGATCTGGGCGCCGAGGTGGTGCCGGTCTCGCTGCCGCACACCAAGTACGCGATTCCCATCTACTACTTGATCCTGACGGCGGAGGCCAGCTCGAATCTGGCCCGGTTCGACGGTGTGCGCTACGGGCTGAGCCTGCCCGAGGGTGGCGCCGATGTGATCGACCGGTATCTACAGACGCGGGAGCGCGGCT
>Ga0180435_10004072_pt1 | contig 14475 bp, 9 predicted proteins | sample SS_ome_3_FD_132467 | JGI IMG/M metagenome (GOLD analysis project Ga0180435, IMG submission 132467) | Hypersaline lake sediment archaeal communities from the Salton Sea, California, USA - SS_3_S_1 metaG | ecosystem: Environmental > Aquatic > Non-marine Saline and Alkaline > Hypersaline > Sediment... | reverse complement strand
CCCAAGAAGCGAACCTTGTCCCCAAGCTGCATCTCCTGCACCTTCTCTTCCAACGACTGCCGGAACAGACCATCACCAACGATCACCACCATAGTCTCTCTCAGATATTGAGCGCTTTCGATCAGTTGTTCCAACCCTCGATTGCGGGTCAACGCGCCGATAAAGACAGCTATCTTCTTGTCGCTGAACTCTCTCATAGAGTCCTTGATTTCCGCCGAAGGCTGGACTTCTGTATATGGAAGGCAGTTCACCAGGACCAGAGGATGCTCAATGCCATATCGTATTGCCAATTCGTCGGCGATGGGATCACTCACAGTGATCGTAAGGTCAGCTCTCCGAGCCAACGCTTTTTCCAAGAACCAGAGGGCAGGTTTCTGTAGGGGCAGATAGGGTGCCAACCTGTCGTTCTCTAGCCACAATTCATGGGAATCATAGACCAGCTTTGCGCCGTTCACCCTCGCAGCCAGGTATGCAGGCATCAGGGTATCAAAGTCATGAGCATGATAGATATCCGCCTTCTGTCTTATCGCCTCTTTCAAGACACTGACTGAGAAGATAAGCGTATACATTTCCAAGGCCAGATGAACCAAGTGTCCTTCAATGCTACCTATATTAGCAGGGTCTTTGCCAGTCACGTAGTCTGTCTGACTGGCGCCTCTTAACCTCCTGAGCAAAGATAGCATAATCCCATAAAGCCTGGGAATGAATTGATGGCGGATCACCACAATCCCTTCATATACCGTCTTCTTTTCCAGGTTGAAGCCATATTTCCCTGCTGCCAGGACTGTGACGGTATGCCCCTCTTGCAGCAGAGTCATAGCCTCCTTATACACTCGGGGGTCAGTAACCTGTCCATCGGTGAACGGATTTTTCACAATCATGCAGACTTTCATTTCAAATTTGTCCAATCATTACGCTATTTCTTACAGACAGCGCAGCAATTCGTTGATACTATAGAGCCTCCCTCCTTTCAAAGATAATTGACTCAGATTCCAGTATGGCTGCGATATGCTGGCTGGCGTGACCATCGCCGAAAATGGCTGGCCGTTCGGGAGGTGGCTCAAATGTGCGCCAGGCGCCCATAATTGTGGAAGGATCGGTCCCCACCAGCCTGTTCCAGCCAGCTTCCACTGTCTCCATCCATTCTGTCTCATGACGCAGTGTAAGGCAAGGTATACCCAGAAAATAGGCTTCTCGTTGTACACCACCTGAATCCGTCATAATCAGCCGAGCGCCCTCTTCAAGCACCAGCATATCAAAGTAGCCCACTGGCTCAATCACCTGCACATGAGGGGCAAATTCGGCTCCCAGCCGGGCCAGTGCCTTTTGCGTCCGAGGGTGCACGGGGAAGACAATTTGTTGGTTAATATGGTTGAGGCCTTCCACAATTTCACCGAGACGTTTCGGATCGTCAGTATTGGCGGCGCGATGGACGGTTACCAGAATATAGGTGTGAGGTGTCAGCTCCAGGCGTTGCTGAATGTCAGAGCGGCAGCGCGCGACGGCAAGACTCTGCCAGATGGCATCGAACATCACGTCTCCCACCTGGTAAACCCTGGCGGTGATCCCTTCGGCAGCAAGATGTTGCACAGACGTGCGACAGACACAGAAGTGAATATCCGCTAGCCTGTCAGCGAGCAGACGATTGATCTCTTCCGGCATCCGTTTATCAAAACTGCGTTCGCCAGCCTCAATATGGGCTACTGGGATATGCAGCTTGGCAGCCGCCAATGCACCGGCCAGCGTCGAGTTGGTATCACCCCGTACGATCACCAAATCTGGCTCCTCCCTAAGCAACACCCTCTCCAATCGCATTAACATTTGGCCCGTCTGATGACCGTGAGAACCCGAACCGACCTCCAGATTGTAGTCAGGCGCAGGGATCCCCAAATCGTCGAAAAAGGCCTGAGACATCAGGTAATCGTAGTGTTGACCAGTGTGAACCAGTATCTCCTGATGCTTGCGGCGGAGTTCGCGGCTCACTGGCGCGCTCTGGATAAACTCAGGTCTGGCACCCACAACAGATACTATTTTCAAGTTAACTCTGCTAATATCTGCATCGTGGTACCTCATAGCGACAAATCTCTGCTGGAACCTCGTCCAACAACTCATCAATCATTTGAATCCAGTCTTACCGGTTCTGTCTACTACCTTCGTTCTCCGTCCGACCTCGAAATCGGCCCTTCACAATCATCCAAACGGACAATGGGAAGTCCAATTCCTTGGATCACGCGGCGTAATTTCTCAACTTCGTGTTCAAAGTTAAAGGTGTCCCGGGCTGCTGCCAAAGCATTGACCTGCATTCTCTGCAATGACTCTTCAGTAAGCTCTGCCAGTGCCCGGGCGATGTTATGGGCATTGTCTGGATCAAATGTAATACCAACGTCATATTGATCAACAATCTTTCTCAACTCCGGTAAATCGCTAACGGCTAAAGCCAAGCCGGCCATCATGTATTCAAATACTTTGTTGGGGGCACAGAAATAAGAGTTGAGATTGAGAGGGTCGCCAGGGTAAGGAACGATGCCTATATCGAACTCGGCAGCCTTTTGGACCATTTCATTCATTGGAACAGGAGCCAAGAAGACAACTTTATTATGTAGCCTATTTTGATCAACGATCCTTCTAAGGGTTTCCTCGAGTATACCGTAGCCTCGCAGATACAAGTGCGCGTTTTCCACGTATCGCATGCTAAGCACCAACCCTTCAAGGTTCCTACCCGGGAGATACAGCCCCTGATATAGGACCTTATAGGGGGGAGACGAGGCGTTGACACGCTTCGGCACAGGTTGAAATGGTGGGCAACTGAGAACGACGGTCGGTTTTCGTTCCAGGCGGTATCTATCTTGAAGAATCTCAGCTATTGACCCATTCACAGTGATAACGGCATCGCTCCTGCGTATGAGGAAGCCCTCTAGCTTCTTCAACAAAAAGCGGTAGAAGCCTGGACTGGCCTCAACAAGATCGGGATATAGCTCATTGGCATCGTAGATCAACCTAGCACGGTGAAACCTAGCCAGAAGGTAACCGGCCAACAGCCTGTCCAGGTCATTAGGGTAATACAGGTCCCCTCCAAGCCTTATGAATCGGGCAACTATACCGAGATTCAGCACAAGCAGGTATAGGAACCAACCCAGGAAAAACATGCTCCTCAGCAAGGTCTTAATCAAGCTGCTGATTTTGCTCTCACGATTTAAGGAGACGTTCGTGTCACTGGACCCTAAAGCAACTGCTGTGGCCCACTTGACGACACGTGCTTCCCCATAGGTTGGTTTGAAGAACCGATGACGGTAGATTGTTATGTTCTCAAATTGCTCCCGCCTCTTTGCTACAGGTTCAGTCACCCCCGAGATCACACTGATCCGCCCGAAAGCGCTGGACAGGGAGAGAGCGGCCCGGTTCACGCGAGGGTCCTTCCAAAATTCATTATCACTGATAATAACGATGTGCTTTTGGTCGGTTATCTCCACGCTAGACATGCACCTTTCCTGGGAACAACTGCAGAGGGGTATCAACGCTGATGCCTGGCTGTGTCCACGTAATCCTTATCGAACCACATGGCAAACAGCAGGAACTGCAGGCCTGAGATGAAGAAAAACATGGCAAACAAGGCACTGGTAGCCTGCACTGGCCCTACCATCAGGCGGTAGACCAACAGGTACAGACCGAACAGCAAGCCCGCCGGACAAAAGAGCAGGCCAAAAAAGTAGAAGAACACCAATGGATGGAAATCACGGATGATGTATTTCTCTTTTAAACGCCAAATGAAGCTACGCGCCAGGTATACGGCAAAGGCCGAAACGGCCCAACTGTGTCGGATACCAGATTTCTCCCCAATGCCGTAAACCGGACTTACTGGCACGTCCACGATCCGCAGATTAAGGACGTTAAGGTGGACCAACATTGAGCTCTCAAACTGATAGCCCTTACTCAGTCGGTCCAGGTCGAGGCTCTCCAGAGTCTGATGCGAGATTGCTGTGTAGCCACATTGGGGGTCAGCGACGTGCCAATGCCCTGAGGCAATCTTGGTGAGCATGGATAGCGCCGCATTGGCAAAGTAGCGAACCCTGGGCATGGTCTGCCAGGCCTCGCCGCTGAAGAAACGGTTCCCCTTGGCATAGTCCGCACGTCCCTCAATGACCGGGTCCAGCACCCGGCTCAGTTCGCCTGGGTCCATCTGCGCATCCCCAGCCATGACGGCTGCTACATCCATCCCTTCCGCCAATGCCCTGCGATGACCGGTGATGATCGCTCCGCCTACCCCCTGATTCGCCTCATGCCGGATCAGAGCTAAACGGCCACTTAAACTGGATTCGTAAGACCGGACCACTTCACTGGTGCGATCATTACTCGCATCATCTACAACGATGACCTTGTCAACATACTCGGGCATGGTTTCGAGCACACGTCCGATTAACTCCTCTTCGTTGTACGCCGGAACAATCACACCGATTGTAGCCTCTCTATACATCCCTTTGTCCCCACCACCCACCAAGAACTGGTGCAAGAATACTCTTATAGATCCTCAATAAACCAGTCCACCGCATTTTGAGAATAGCCCATTGAATATTATATACTACTGTCATATACCAGTCAAAAAAGAGCCAGCAGGGTGGACACCTGATAGCTCTCTTGCATTGAAAAACCTATGGGAGATGAGAGGTTCTCCTAAGTTTGCTCTGGCTGCTTTTCAATGCTATAATGCTGGATACCTTCAAGCATCCTCCAATCAGGAGCCGACGACATGTCCCTGAGAGAGAAAACCCTACAAGCTGTGTTCTGGGTTGCCGTAATCAGATGCTCCAACAGTGCCATATCGTTCCTCACTATACTGATCCTAGCACGGCTGCTTGCTCCAACCAACTTTGGTTTGGTGGCGATCGCCTACTTGGTGATCAACACAGTCCGGCTCTTTAGCGACTTAGGGCTGAGCAAGGCGTTGATCTATCGTAAGGACGACATTCAAAAAGCAGCGGACGCAGCTTTTGTTCTCATACCGGTAATGAATACGGTCTTGTTCGCTCTAGTTTTCCTTGGAGCTCCATACATAGCTATCTTCTTCAATGACAAAGCTATGGGGCCACTCGTGCGAGTCATGGTTAGTACCCTCGTTATCTACTCGCTAGGGACAGTACCCTCCGCTCTACTGGAGAAAGAGCTGGAATTCAAAAAGATCGTTTTGCCAAGTACTTTATCAAACATTGGATATGCTTTGGTATCAATCCTTTTGGCTTTTGCCGGATTGGGGGTTTGGAGCATTGCCTTGGGTTATGTATTCCAGTCTCTCCTGCAAACCCTTCTGATTTGGGTTGTTTCCCCCTGGCGACCAACTTTCAAATTTGACAAACGAACCGTCTCAGAAATACTAGGATATGGGAAATACGTGGTTAGCGTATCCCTAGGAACCTTCCTTATGGTCAATCTCGATAATGCTTTCGCCGGTAAATTGCTTGGACCCGCCGCCCTGGGTCACTATAATCTGGCTTTCCAGATTGGAAATTTCTATCCTCCACTTGTTATAACTCTAGTCAGGGAAGCGATCCTGCCAGCCTGTTCAAAGATTCAGGATAAGCACCAATTATTAAGAAAAGTCTTCTTAGAGACTTTCAGTGGTGTCCTGATGATTGCCATTCCCATCTCGATCGTCATGGCCATTTTCGCAGAGGATTTCATCAGGATCTTCTATGGAAAGGATTGGGAAGGAGCTATTCTCCCTTTGCGAATTCTGAGCTTCTATGGCTTAATCAGATCGGTTATGCCCATCAATGCAAATATTTTCCTGGTAACCAACAAGCTCAAATGGTGGAATTACATCGCTTATTCAGAACTGCTACTCTTCATCTCGCTAGGCTATCCTGTCACTACGCTGTACGGTCTCGGCGGGCTGGGTCTGCTCGTGACCTCGTGTATATTTCTGGGGACTGTTGCGCGCTTTGTTGTCAATGGGAAAATATTGGATATTGGTTTGGTTCAGTATCTTTATACCCTCAAGACCCCTGCCATCGCTGCTCTGGCATCTGCCTGTGTGATCCTCATCGCTCGTGTCCTGCTCCCATTTCAACCCTCAGTGCTGACTCTAATCATCCATGCCGCCCTTTTCTTCGCTTGTTACGTAGGCTTGCTTCTAGTTATAGATAACAACCTGCGAAGAAAAGTAAAAACGGCGTCGCTCTACGAGCTCAGCCGGCTACTTTTGAAATGATGAGGACTTGGATTTGGCGCTACCGATAGCGCTCGAAGACCTTTACCAGGATTTTTTCCACTGCTTCCCAACTGTATTCTCTGGCACATTTTTCCCTGGCCCTTCTGCCCATCTCCGCAGCCTCTTCCGTGTGTTCCAAGACATATTCTATTTTCTCCGCGATCTGCTCCACATTACCGGGCTCCACAACGATACCGCAACCTTCGAGGATCTCAGGAATATCGGACATAGCGGTAGAGATGATGGGCTTCGCCATAGCCATCGCATCCAGAATTTTGGCCGGAATTTGGGCCATGGTCACCGGTGAGGGCCTTTGCGGGAGGACGACCAGATCAGCCATCGCCAGGAAGTTTGGTACAGAGGAAAAAGGTTGCATACCTTCTACGCGCAGGAAATCGCCCGCTGTTGATGAAAGGTTTTCTACAAGGTCTCTTACATAGGGCAAACTGCGATCTGCGCCAACCAGCATCACTTTCAGATCAGGTTTCCCCAAGAGCCGCACGGCTTCGACCAGATCCTCGAAACCTTTATAGGGGGCAGGGCTGCCGAAAAATACGATTAACTTTTCAGAATCGTACCCCCACTCCTTTCGGAGGCTTTCGCGGTCATAGTTGGCTGGATTGAACAGATTGACGTCTCGTCCATGGGGGACCCTCACCCCTCCGTACTTTTGGGCCAGAAAACTTGAGCCCACAGTGATCTGATCCGCGTGCTTGATCAATCTCTCCATGGCCAGAGCGTAAAAGTAGTTATTATAGTAGCCAGGGGTAAGTAGTGCACTTATGATACGTGGTATCAGTCGGGGACAAAAGTCTTCGGCAAAGGCTGTCTGCCTCTCATGGATATCCAAGACAATTGGCAACCCTGTACTTCGCTTCTTTAGCAGACTTATACCGTAGCTTAGAATGCGAGGGCTGAAGGCATAGATCACATCGCCAGAGATAAGGGCGAGCATCTTCCGCCACGATAGAAGGGAAAAAAGAGGATGCTTCCCTGGAACAATTCTGTAGATAAGCTCTCCTGTGTCGCAGGGAGGCCAAATACCTCGTCCAAAATCGGGCCCAATGACCTCGACCCGGTAATGCCTTTCCAATATCCGGGCGAAGACATAAGTTCTTAGCACGCAATTGCGTGACAAGTCAGAAACTAACAGAGATATTTCCACCTCGTTCTCCCGATGTAGACACAATGCAACACCGAGTTCCTACCGCTTCTCCCTTACTACGAAGACAACCTGGTTGCCTAATAGATTTGGCCACCACTTGGCCAGATAAGGGAAGCCATTGCTTGCGATCACTTTTTCCACTCTGAATCCCAATTGTTCAACCCAGAAGAAAAAGTCCTTAACCGTCCAGTATCGTAGATGCTCACCAGGATGGAGACCCCATTGGAGAGGAAAGCTACCGCGGAGAAGGCGCAGGCGATAAGGGTAATATCCGATATTAGGAATGGAGATAAGCATCGCTCTGCGAAACTTCCCCTTCAGCTTAAGCATCAGCCCCTCAGGATTGGGGATATGTTCTAGTATCTCGGATAAGATTACATAGTCGTAAGCACCGTCCAATTGGAATCCGGGCTCCGTCACGTCAACAACTTTGCTATTCACACCTTTTGCTCTTGCTCGTCTCACCGCTTCGGCCGAAATATCTATACCGAATCCCTTCACATCTTTGTTTTGGGCGAGAAATTGCAGGAAGACTCCAGAGCCACAACCGATGTCCAAGACCGATGTTCCGTCTTCGATAAGATCAACAAAGATGCGAAATCTCTGCGCAACCCCACCTTCTCCCAACGACAACCAGTAACGCTCATAATCCAGCACCTTCATTGTCATTGGCTTTCTCTCACAGACGTGCCGCCAGGCATTCCATAGCTCCATCCCTAGAAGCAAAAGGGGCCTGAAAACCGGCTCTAACCTGCCGAGATTTGGAAGCCGCATAAAGGACCTGACCTTAGTGTTAATTAGGAACTGATGTTTCTACATCCAAGTGACGCGAGGCTTAAATATAACCTAGCCCCTTTAATCTCTCTTCAACCTTTCGTTCTTCTTCCTCAGAAAAGACGGATTGGTCATCTCTAAACAAATCCTCTTCACCACTGTCCCTTACATAGTGAATAGGGTTCTCTTCAAGAAATGATGGTAAAAACAAGTCAGCCAGGACCCTCCCATCCATATCCGCTGGTATCGGCAGGCCCATGGTATACAAGATGGTTGGAGCAAGATCTATAATGCTAGCCCCTTGGATCTCTTCGTCCTGCTTCACATTCATGCCATTGGCTATCAAGATGCCGTTTGTGGTGTGCCAACTTAACCCGGATTCTGATGCATCAGAGATAATTTCTCTTCCCGAGGAACTGGGAGTAGCCATATAGCCATCGTTTAACTCAAAGACAATATCCGGTGCTTCGTTGACGTAGGGCCCATCGTAAATCTCCTCTCTCAGACAGACCTTCTTCATCACCCTAATGCCTTCATGATCAGTGAGTTGAGTAAGATTTTCCTTAAGCAGTCGCCTCAAATCCTCGTATTCCTGGCCCATCTGCACAATACCATAGGGTTCTCGCCCCCGAACATTGATAAAGATTGCATTCCCACTCTGAAAACCTGAATACGCTTTGGTCTTCTCCCAGTCAATGGACCCAACAAGGTCTGGACCTTCCTGCAAGAACCGGTTCTGAGGGCATTTCTGCAAGAGCTGACGAACGTTACGGATACTCAGCAAGGACGTTAACACAGCATTCACTTTGAGACGCATCGCTTCAGGCAATAACTCTCTTGCCGGGAGAAGCAGACTTCGCATCAAGTCCCTTCTTTTCTTGCTGGATTTGTACTCAAGAAAACCCTCAGCAGCAAGCCATTCATTCACGTGAATCAATTTGTCCACTCGGCCAAATCCATGGTCCGATAAAATGAATACGGTTGTGTCTCGATCAACTTTCTCGAGCAACCTTCCTATGACCTCATCCAGCATCCGGTAGCATTCCCAAACTTCATCACGCCTCTTTTGAAATTCCGCTCTATCCATACCGATGGTCAACTGGCGATCGCTGACATAGTCCCATAACAAATGTTGAATCCTATCCGGCATGATAAAGACAACCATAAAAAAATCGAAGCGTTGTTTTAAAAACAGATAATTTACCACTTCCTCTCTTTTCAAAGTCGCTCTTTGGAACTCTCTTAGGAATCCCTCTATATCACGTTTTGCGCGGATTAATGCGACATCAACATCTATGACATACTCACCAACAGCTTCTCTCAACTGTTGTTTAAGATGGGGGGGATAGGTGAAATCGCTATCTAAATTGGGGGTCAACATTCCAGATACCAGATAGCCCTTGACCTCTTCAGGTGGATAGGTCAGTGGTACGTTTACAACACCAACTTTCTTTCCACACGCACCAACTATATTCCACAGCTTTTTTGACCTTATGTGCGTAGCGTTTATCGTAACCCTCTGAAGACTTTTATCGAAAGGCTTTCGCCAATCAAAAAGCCCATGTTTTCCAGGATTCTTACCGGTCATAAAAGAGCTCCAGGCGGGAGCTGTCGTAGGAGGAAGAGTAGATTCCAGCTCACCGGATACACCACCTTGGATAAGTTCCGCCAAATTTGGCAGAATTCCCTTGCCTATCATGGGGCGCAACACATTAAACGATGCCCCATCGAGTCCAATTACCAATACTTTTTCACCTTGGCCCGAATTCATTGCTGTCCCTCTTACTCTGTTTGTGAAGCGGAGTATACCACAAACTCTACCTCACAGCAAATCAACATACCGACCGAACTTTCGGCTGATGACGACTGCTAATCGGCATACTCCGCAAAAAGACAGGAGCTTCGAGAATTCCTCGATAGCTCCTGTCTAGTCTACTCGAGAAGCAAATCTATTCACAAGCGAGCTAGCTTTGCCAGTGAACTCATTTCCTGGTCTTAATCTTCTAGCGGTCTCCTAATAGTTAACGCCATTGTAGACACCTGCTACCCCCAGAGGATAGCCAGTCATCTGCACTGATGCCAGCAGATCATTATTTGCCGAAGAACTCACATACGCTGAGCCATACCAACCACTTGGTATCGAATCGGGATGGCTGGGAGTGTAGAAAGTGCCACCTTCGTTGGCAGCTACCGATTGGGTCCACTGATAGGTGGCATTCCCCACCGAGCAACCAGGGGCCCTCACATAATCCAACGTGATGTTAGTTGCAGCACCCATGTTACGAACTTGAACACCAGTGATCCAGGCATTGCTAGTACCCGCTCCCATGTAGAGCATTGGTACAGCAATATTTGGAGTCGCAGTGTCTGGACTAACTCCTAAGAGGGAATACCCAACCGCTCCTTCTGTCTTATTGTAGTTCGCCGTGGTGGACAGGGCTATGATGTTGTTGCCCCCGCTTGAAGTGACCTCCGCTGAACCAAACCAATTGGTATGGGGCACAGAACGGCTGGGCAGATAGAAAGTTTCCCTCGCCCCAGGGGCAACCGAGAGCGAATCTGTGCCACCGGTGCACCCTGAGCAAGCATTAGACGGGGTATAAGTAACAGTAACCGTCGCTGTACTACTGCCGATATTGATCACGCCGATGCCCGAGTTCCAGCCACCGCTGTAGTCCTTGAATACCAGGGCCTCAAGCAAGCTTGTCCCAGCTTGAGAAGTCGGTACACCTGGGTAGGTATTTACCGCCTGCTCAGCAGAGCTAGACCTCTCTCTCAACAGATCCACCACTACTGCAATATTGCCGCTCTGACCGGTGAGTCTGGCGTAGCCGAAGTCACTCGACGTGAAAGCGGAGAAACGGCTATCGCTCTTAAAATCAAAGGTGTAAGAAGCATTGGCGGCAACGCTCTGGGTGGTATCCACCGTTGCGGCAGTCTCTCCGGCCCTGTAGACCCGTATCCGTATATCCTGAGCCGAGCCAGTCGCATTTTGGGCATGGACCTTGGTCGTCCATCCACCCGAATAGCCTGCCCCAAAGACCAGAGGGCACCACATGTCTTGCTCTGGATTGCTTTGACCAAAGTAGAAATCTGCTCCGCCACCACTGGAGTTATAGTTTTGAACGGCTGCAGCCATAGCCCCATCTGCTGATATTACCCCAGCGTAACGCCCATCGGCGCTGATCTGTGAGGGGAACACCCAAGCGCTCCCGTTAGCAGCAATGGTTCCAAGGTCTATAGTCTGCACAGGGTCGCTGCCACCGCCCTGGTAAAGCGCAAGTTGAGCCGTTGCACTCCCACCAGATATGTTTTGAATAGCAATAGCTTCAGTTGTCCAGCTACCAAACGCTGTCGCCCCCACTTCCCCGCCTGCCGGCTCGACAGTTGGCTCCTGCGTGGGCTCTTCCGTCGGCTCTACGGTTGGCTCCTCGGTCGGCTCTACAGTAGGCTCCTCCGTGGGCTCCACAGTGGGCTCCTCGGTAGGCTCCTCCGTGGGCTCCTCGGTCGGCTCTACCGTGGGCTCCTCCGTGGGCTCCACAGTAGGCTCCTCGGTCGGTTCCTCCATAGGCTCCTCGGTCGGCTCTACCGTGGGCTCCTCCGTGAGCTCAACGGTCGGCTCCTCTGTCGGCTCCTCCTGCGCCGAAACAACCAGGCTACCGGAAAGAGCCAGAGCAACCACTAAACAAACTACAGCAAGAATCGAGAAGAAACGATACCTTTCCACGATATGATCTCCTTTCTTACATCACTACGAAGTCTTTCCCTCAATTATATGCCAAAACTCCCCTTTTTTCAATAACCCCTTTGTACTATCTTGACGAATTGGGGCAATTTCCACGCCCCTCAGCCATCCTCTCGTCTGACCCAGGCAGGAGCACCCAAATCGAAGTAGAGGGTTTAGCGGCTTATATTGTAGAATGTCGCCAGTCCAGGGTATACTGCCGTCTCTCCCAACTCCTCTTCAATCCTCAACAATTGGTTGTACTTGGCCACCCTGTCGCTCCGGCATGGCGCGCCAGTCTTGATTTGCCCGGTGTTGAGAGCAACCACCAGGTCGGCTATGGTGACGTCCTCAGTCTCACCGCTGCGGTGGGAGACGACTGCCGTCCATCCGGCTCGCTGAGCCATGGTCACGGCAGCAATGGCCTCGGTCAGCGTGCCGATCTGGTTCACCTTACACAGAAGGGAATTGGCTGCTTTCTCCTGGATAGCCCGCCCCACCCGTTCCACGTTGGTTACCAGCAGGTCATCACCCACAATCTGCACCCGGTCGCCAAGGCGCGCTGTCAACAACTTCCAGGACTCCCAATCGTCCTCAGCCAGGCCATCCTCAATGGAGATAATAGGGTACTTGCTAACCCAATCCTCGTAGAAGGCCACCATCTCCTGGCCGGAGAGCACGCGGCCCTCTTTCTCCAGGTGGTACTGGCCATCCTCGTAGATCTCACTGGCTGCCGGGTCCAAAGCAATGTAGATGTCCTCACCAGGCCGATAGCCGGCTTTCTCGATGGCCTCGACGATAACCTCTACCGCCTCTTCGTTGGAGCCCAGGCTGGGTGCGAAGCCACCTTCATCACCCACGTTGGTATTGTAGCCCCTATCCTTGAGCACCCCCTTGAGGCTGTGATAGGTCTCAGCTCCCCAGCGCAAGGCCTCGGTAAAACTTTCGGCCTTCACGGGCATGACCATGAACTCTTGAAGGTCAGTGGAGCCCACCGCGTGCTTGCCGCCGTTGAGGATGTTCATCATGGGCACGGGCAGAGTGCGAGCCGAGACGCCGCCGATGTAGCGGTAGAGGGGCAGGCCTAGGACGTCAGCGGACGCCTTGGCCACCGCCAGGGAGACACCCAGAATAGCGTTGGCTCCCAAATGCCCCTTGTTGGGTGTGCCATCCAGGCCAACCAGGAACTCATCAATACCCACCTGGTCCAGAGCGTCCCAGCCGATGAGTTCGTCAGCGATGACGGTGTTGACATTGCCTACCGCCTGGAGCACACCTTTGCCCCCATAGCGGCCCTCATCGCCATCACGCAACTCAACGGCCTCATGGACACCGGTGGAAGCACCCGAGGGCACGGCTGCTCTCCCCATCGCCCCGCTGCTCAGAGTCACCTCTACCTCCACAGTAGGGTTGCCCCGCGAATCCAGTATCTCATAGGCCACTATCTCTTCAATCAAAGTCATGGTAACCTTATGTACTGTAGTCAGAGCGACTTAACCGACAGTACACGCCTCCTTTCTATCAGAGATCCGTTAGGCCGTCGCTCTTGGCCGAGAGACCGATCTCACCTTGACCAGGAAATCTGCTCGTTGAGCCAGTCTTCGTAGGTGCCGCCGGTAGGGACAAGTTGCTGCTTGCCGCTGCCGTCAGGGTTCATGGTATAAATGGCCCAGATGCCATCACGGTCGGAGAGGAAAGCGATACGTTGGCCGTCAGGCGACCAGGCCGGTAGCCCATCGTTCGCTGGGTTCGTCGTCAGCCGGCGGGGCTTAGGGTTGGCTAGGTCTACAACGTAGATTTCCCAGTTGCCATCCCGGACAGACATGAAGGCCACCTGGCTACCATCGGGTGACCAGACTGGGGCATTATCACTGTCATCGGTCGTCAACCTGGTAGGATTGGCACCGTTCTCATCCATGATGTAAAGTCCACAGTTACCGCCCCGTTCATCGCAGCCCCGATAGACGATTTTGTCGCCCTCCGGCGACCAATCGGGCGATTCTCCCAGACGTAATTCGACGGGCTCACTTGTTCCAGTAAGCCAACCGACGTAGATGCGCAACTTGCGGTCAACTTCTTTGTTGGAAGCAAAGGCTATTTTCGTTCCGTCGCGGGACCAACTAGGGGAACCGTCTTCAATACTGGTGCCAATGATGACGTCGGCCATCTCACCGCCCTGGGCGCTTATAACCTGGAGCCCCAACCTGTCCCGTCGCCAGGAACGAAAGGCTATCTCTTGTCCATCGGGGCTGAAGACAGGCTGACTGGCTTCTCTCACTACCCGGCTCAGGCCATTCCCGTCGGCCTGGACCACGTATATAGCGTACTCCTCCTGTGCATCATCGTAAGCAGCAAAGGCAATCTTGCCAGTATCGGGGAGAGACACGGTGGGAGTAACCGTAGCAGTAACGGTAGCAGCGACAGCGAGGGTGGCCGTCGGTGTCACGGTAGCAGCAATGACTGGTGTGGGTGCAACGGCGACCTGGCAACGATAGGCCGCGTCATCTCGCTTGGCGATGACGTCCTCGTTAGAATCCAGAGCCGCCGCCTGTTCATATCTCTCCTCAGCCAGACACCATGCCTCTTCACTGGCGTAGAGATCACCGTGAT
>Ga0180435_10004071_pt1 | contig 14480 bp, 17 predicted proteins | sample SS_ome_3_FD_132467 | JGI IMG/M metagenome (GOLD analysis project Ga0180435, IMG submission 132467) | Hypersaline lake sediment archaeal communities from the Salton Sea, California, USA - SS_3_S_1 metaG | ecosystem: Environmental > Aquatic > Non-marine Saline and Alkaline > Hypersaline >... | reverse complement strand
GCGTGGCGGCATGTGCCTGAAACCCTCACACTCACCATCTCGAGCACTGAGGATAGCGACACCTATTCGGAGGAGATGCTGCTGTTACTCGCCAGCCGTATCTGAATCGTCGGCCATGCAGGCCAGTACCCTTAGGTAGTCCTCTTCAGTATCGACACCGGCCGGAGGGGCGCTTTCCACTAGCGCAACAGCGATACGTTCGCCCTGCCACAACACCCTCAGCTGCTCGAGGGATTCCTGTTGCTCGATGGGCGCCGGTTCCCAGTTCACATATCGCCGCAGGAAGCCCACCCGGTAGGCGTACAGGCCAAGGTGACGGTACATGCCCCGCGGATCTGCGCTGCCATCCTCGAACACCCCCCGCTTCCAGGGGATCGCGGCGCGACTGAAATAGAGTGCCATGCCGTTTCTGTCGGTAACCACCTTGACCGCGTTGCTTTTGAACACTTCGTCTGATTCGAGCGGGACGCCCAGGGTGGCCACGGAGGCTTGCGCGTGTTCATGCAGCGCCCAGGCGACCTGGTCGAGCATATCCGGCGGCATCAGCGGCTCGTCACCCTGAAGATTCACAACCACCTCGTCGTCATCCCAGCCCATGGCCAGCGCCACCTCGGCGATCCGGTCCGTTCCACTCTGGTGGTGAGTCCCGGTCATGCACACATCGCCCTCGAAAGCACACACCGCATCCGAGATACGCTGGTCGTCGGTGGCCACCACAACGCTGTGCGCCCTGCTCTCGTAGGCACGCTGGACCACATGCCACACCATGGGACGGCCGGCGATATCGAGCAGCGGCTTGCCCGGCAGGCGTGACGAATCGTGCCTGGCAGGAATGACGACGTGGTAGCGCATATTCAGCCCGCGACTTCCTCGTCCGCCGGCAGTTCGCGTGCCTCGTCCACCAGCATGACCGGGATGTCATCACGGATCGGGAACGCCAGACGATCGACCTTGCAGATCAACTCGTCTGCTTCTTTTACGTATACCAGTTTGCCCTTGCAGATGGGGCAGACCAGTATGTCCAGCAGCTTCTTGTCCATTTCGACTCCTAACAGCTTCGCAGTGTCTCAATCATCTGACCCAGGCGATGGACGAAAGCGTCGTCCGGCTGGGCCTCCACGCTCACCACCCAGGCCTCATCGTCGATCAGGTGACGGCATTTTACGGCATCTTTCTCGGTCATCATGATCGGCAGGGATTCATCGAAGGCGAGATCCTCCGCGCTGAACACATGGTGATCGGGATAGGGTTGTTCCACCACCAGCATGCCGTGCTTCCGCAGCATATCGAAAAAGCGTGCGGGATTGCCGATCCCGGCAACCGCCCTGACCCGGCGTCCCCGAAACCTCTCAATCTCACAGGTGTGAAACGGTGGCATCAGCGAGACGAGTTGGGGCGTGCCAAGACGCATCCGATGTTCTCCCCTAGCCGGCTCGCCATTGCAAACCACGAAATCCACCGAGCGCAGGCGCGAAAGCGGCTCGCGTAGCGGGCCGGCCGGTAACATCAGTCCGTTTCCAAAGCGTCTCTGGCCGTCGACCACCGCGATCTCGATATCCCGATGCATGGCGTAGTGCTGCATGCCATCGTCGGAAATGACGATGTCGCAGTCGGTGTAGCGCAACAGCGCATCAATCGCTTCCGGTCGGTCCGGACCGACACAGACCGGCCGCTGTGTACGTTGCGCCAGAAGAACCGCCTCGTCCCCTGCCATCGCGGGATCGCCATCAGGACGGACCTGTTGCGGCCAGGTGTGCGCCTTGCCGCCGTAGCCACGGGAGACGATACCGGGAGAGAAACCCTGCCCCTCCAGCCAGCGCGACAGCCAGATCACCAGGGGCGTTTTGCCGCTTCCACCCACGCTGATGTTACCCACGACAATGACCGGACAGGCGGCAGTGCGCGACCGACGCAGGCGTAGACGGTAAAGCCCGCGCCGCACGAACACGAGCAACCGAAACAACAGGGAGAAGGGAAACAGCAGGATTGCGACGGGCCCGACCCGCTGCCAATGGCGGTGAGGGTCGGTGATCATCGCCTTGTCAGGGACTGACCTGTTCCTGCGAGGCCTTGATTCGGAGACGACTCATACCGAGCTGCGCGGTGACATCCATGACGGTCACCATCGCCTGGAGCGGCGCATTACGGTCACCGGATACGATCACCTGCATATCGCTCTTGCCCCCAATGGCTTTCTCGATGGCGCGTCGCAGGGTCGGAGCGTCATGTGACACCAACTCGCGGTCATTTACGTAGAAACTGCCTTTGGGGTCGATGGTGATCTCGACGCTATCCTCTTTCTCCTGTTGCTTTTCAGCCGGGCTGGCCGAGGGCAGATCGACCTTGAGCTGGGTCTGCTTGTCGAACGTGGTAGAAACCATGAAGAAGATCAGCATCAGGAAAACCACGTCGATCAACGGCGTTATATCGACCGGTGGCGAGGCAGGACGACGAGGGCGCAGATTCATCGATCAGCGCTCCCTCTCACCATGCATGACCTCAACCATCTTCAGGGCCTCGGCCTCCATGGAGATCACCAGTCGATCGACCTTGCCGCTAAGGTAGCGATGGAATATCAGGGCCGGGATGGCCACGCTCAAACCCGCTGCCGTGGTAATGAGTGCCTCCGAGATTCCACCCGCGAGCACGCCGGGGTTGCCAACACCTGCCGAGGTAATGGCGGTAAAGACCTTGATCATGCCGATTACCGTACCGAGCAGACCCAACAGAGGGGCGATGGAAGCGATCGTACCGAGGGTATTCAGATAACGATCCAGTTCATGCACCACCTGGCGGCCTTCCTCCTCGATGGACTCTTTCATGATCTCGCGCGAGTGGTCACGGTTGACCAGTCCCGCTGCGAGAATACGTCCGAGCGGCGAGCCATCACGGATGGTGGCGATATGAGCCGCCGTGACCTCCCCTTTCTGATGCAGTTGCCAGATCTGTGCAAGAAGATAATCCGGGATGACCTTGCGCGTCTGGTAGGCCCACAAACGCTCAAGCACGATCGCCATGGAGATCACGGAACAGGCGATAATTGGCCACATCAGAAAACCGCCTGCCTTGATCAATTCCAACACGCTTGTGACTCCTGTGAACATTCAGTCTGAAGGGGTGAAAGTGGCGTCAATCATACTGGATGGTGCGGACGTGGTCACCTCACAGGGCACGTCGGGAAACTCCCAGTAGCGCCTGTTCGCCGGTGCGTACACCTCTGGCACGGTACTGCCCTCCAGGAGGGAAGTGAAGTCGAAGCCGATCTGGCCGCAGCCATCGGTTCGCCAGCGTTCGGCCCCGGCTTCAGCCCAACGCCGGTCGACCTGCTCCCTGGGGAAACCATAGCGGTTGCGGTAGCCGACCGAGTAGACCACGTGACTGCTCCGAACAGCCCTGACAAATTCTGCTGACGATGAGGTTGCACTTCCATGGTGGCCCGCGACCACAACGTCCAAAGGCTCCATTTCCTGCAGCTGGCCAAGCAAGGCCCGCTCTATCCGCTTTCCCGCGTCGCCAGTCAGGAGCACACTTCCCCACCGCCCTTTCACCAACAGCACACAGGAAGCATCATTGCCCTCCAGGCGCCGGGCGAAGTTTGGCTGAATGAAACCGAACCGCACGCCGTCCCAGCGCCAGAAGTAGCTCCCGGGACAGACTTCAGCAGCCACTTCCACGCGTGAGGGCTCTCCACTGAAAACCTGCTTCACATCAATTCGACGATCAAGTCTGCCTGCAGCCCCCGCGTGATCGTTGTCCCCGTGGCTCAAAACCAGGACATCGAGCGCGTTCGTTCCTTTTCGCCATAGCCAAGGCAGCACCACGGCATCAGCCAGATTGAATCCGCTCGGGTAGGCGGCGCCCGTATCGAACAACAGTCGATGGGTGCGTGTCTCTATCACGGCTGCCAGTCCCTGACCCACGTCGAGCACATCCAGGCGAAAGCCTCCTTCCGGTATTCCGGATGCCTTTGGGAAATGGACGATCGCGAACAGCACGATCCCGGCAAGACGGGACTGTAATCCGGGAACTGCCAGCAACAGGACTACTGCCAACCCAAGGCAGATCAGCGTCGGTATCGATGAACCCGGACGCTGCACCCGGATCGAACTCCACTGGACGACCCAATCGAGCATGCTCCAGATCCAATCCAGGGATTCGCCAATCCACTGAAGTGGCAGCACAAGGCCGGGAGCCGCGAGGAAAGAGACAACGGCCAGCAATGCAGCAGGTATCAACAACAGGCTGAACAGAGGCACCATCACCAGGTTGAAGAAGATCCCCAGAGGCGCGGTCTGCATATCGAAAGCCAAAAGCACCGGGTAGAGCGCCAGCGAGATGCCGACTTGCAGAGTGATCAGGGCAATCCACCAGGATCTCCCCCTGAGCCGTGGAAGCAACGCCAGAATCGCTGCCACCGCAGTAAACGAGAGCCACAAGCCCGCTTCCAGTACCGCGTCCGGTTGCACCAACAGCAGGCCAATGAGCACCACGCTGAAGATCTGCCAGGGTGTCCATGCACGCCTCAGGGTCAAGATGAATACGGCCACTGCCAACATCAACAGGGCGCGTCGGGCCGGCAGGCCGAACCCCGAGAGCGCCGCATACAGGCCTGCGACAACCAGCCCGGCTATCGCACCTGCCAGCACGGCCGGCATGCGTTGACACCAGCTTGTGTGCCGCCAAAGCCATCCGAATACCAGAGCGGCCAGGCCCCCAATCAGGCTGATATGCAGACCCGAGATCGCCAGAAGGTGAGAAACGCCGGTGACGGCTGCTGTTTCTCTCATCTCCCGGGTCATTTCAGAGCGGTCTCCCAGGACCAGTGCAAGCAGAAGGGCACGTCCACCGGCAGGCATTTCCACGGCGAAAAGCCTGTCCCGTAGAGACTGCCGAAGGCGGTCCAGCAGGCAGCAAGACGAGTCCCCTTGGAATTGCCACCCCCTATCGACCACGTAGCCGCGGTACCTGATGCCCTGTCGATAGAGCCAGCCCGCGTAGTCCCAGCTGCCGGGATTGCGATAGCTGTGCGCAGGTTTCAAACGCACCTGGGCGCGGTAGGCCTGTCCAGCCCGCAGTTCGGGTGAATTGCGCCATGTGAGGCTGACCCGATGGGATCCCGGATCCTTCGATGCGGTGGATTTGATGTCGGCAGGGAAGCGGGTGATCCCGTCCCGTTCCTTGGGCAGTCCAGCGACCGTAAGTCGCACCTCGATGGTTTCCCCGATCAAGCCGACCGGAAGCGATGGCACCTGGTTCCAGAGGGCAAAAGCGCCAGCCCAAAGCCATCCGAATGGAAGGAAAACCCACCAGCGCCATCCTCGGACAAACGCCGCCAGCACCACCAGGACGAGACCCATCGCCACCGATGGCCAGGGTGGTAGTTGTTCCACTCGTTGAAACAGGACACTCCCTGTCAAAAACGCCAGTGCCATCCATGGCATTTGCTGTTTATCCTCCCTGGTTTACAACTTCCCTTCCCTGGGAAAAGTGGCTGCAGTCACGCAACTCATTGTAAAGAATGTTTCATTTGGCTCGTTATAGTCAAACGGAGGCAGACATGCTTCAATCTATGCAGCCAAAGGCGCAATTTCATGCCGCGAAAACTGCTGAAACGTTTCATTCCCGACCACGAAAGCGTCAGAAAACACCCTCATCTTCGATGGCTGGCGCGTTTTCTGGAAGATCCCTATCTATTCCATCTCAACCGGCGATCCGTATCCGGGGCATTCGCGGCAGGTCTCTTCTGGGCCATGCTGCCGGTCCCCCTGCAGATGTTGGGCGCGGCCCTGACCGCCATCCTGGTAAGAATCAATCTTCCACTGTCGGTCGCGCTGGTCTGGGTGACCAACCCCATCACCATGCCACCGGCCTTCTATTTCAACTACCTGGTCGGAACCTGGATCCTGGGACAGCCGGAAGGCGTCGGTGAGTTTCAGGTGAGTCTCGAATGGATTGGCAGCCGGCTGGACACCATCTGGGGACCGCTCTTTCTGGGCAGTTTTGTGGTCGGGGCCCTGGCCGGCCTGCTGGGTTACATTGGCATCCGTGCCTTCTGGCGCTGGCGTGTCATCGACAATTACCGTAAACGCCGCAACCGGCGCCAGCCGTCTTCGATCAACGGTTCCGGTCCGGCCTGAGGCGGGATATTCAGTCTCCGGGACCGTGCGGCCTGAGCACGCCATCCTGCAGTTCCAGGACGCGCTGCATTCGTCCCGCAAGATCGGAATCATGCGTCACCACGACGAATGCCGTTCCCTGCTCCTGGTTCATCTCCAACAGCAGCTCATAAACCGCCGAGGCCGTATTGGGATCAAGATTCCCAGTGGGTTCATCGGCCAGCACGCAGGAGGGATTGCCAACCAGGGCACGTGCGATCGCGGTGCGTTGCCTTTCGCCACCCGATAGCTCCGCCGGCTTGTGCCGGATGCGCTGCCCGAGCCCGACCCTTTCCAGGATCGCCATCGCCGCCGCACTTGCTCTCGCCGGTTTATCGCCCCGTATCAGTAGCGGCATCGCCACGTTTTCCAGGGCCGTAAACTCCGGCAGCAGGTGGTGGAACTGGTAAATGAAGCCCAGGTGTCTGTTGCGCCACTGACCGCGCAGGCCTTCGGAAAAATCGCTGAAATCACGCCCGGCGACGCGTACTTCCCCATCGTCCGGCTTCTCCAGGCCACCCAGGCAATGCAGGAGCGTACTCTTGCCGGAGCCGGAGGCACCGACGATCGCGAGTTGCGTGCCCCGCTCGATGCGCACATCGATACCCCTCAGGACCTCGACCGTGGATGGTCCGAGTCGGAACGACTTCTGCAGACCCTGCGCCTCCAGCACCGCCTCACTCATAACGCAGTGCCTCCGCCGGCTCGGTTCGATACGCCCGCCAGGCAGGATATAGGGTCATCAGGAGGCTCAACAAAAGCGATCCTGAGGCCACCAGGATGACATCACTGTACTGGACGTCGGAAGGCAGCTTGCTGATGTAGTAAACACTCGGGTCGATGAAATGGACCCCGAACAAGCGCTCGATACCAGCCACGACCTCTTCGACATTGAGTGCCAGCAGCACACCCAGGACGGTACCCAGTACCGTCCCGACCAAGCCGAGGGTGGCGCCCTGCACCACGAAGATCCGCATGATGCTCCCCGGGGAGGATCCGAAGGTCTTGAGAATGGCGATGTCGGACTGCTTGTCGATCACCATCATGACCAGGGTGGTGATGATGTTGAATGCGGCGATCAACACAAGCAGGAACAACAGCACCCCCATCATGCGCTTCTCCATCTTGAGCGCGGCGAAGAAATTGCGGTGATAGTCAGTCCAGTTGAGCACCCGGTAGGCGCCGGACAACTGATTCGCCAGGTCCAGGGATACAGCGCGCGCCTGCCACACATCGGGTATGCGGATACGCACTCCCGTGACCGCATCGCCCATACGCAGGAGCCTGGCGGCATCATGGACGTGAATCATCGCCACGCCGCTGTCGTACTGGTGCATACCCACTTCGAAGATACCGACGACGGAGAAACGCCGCATACGCGGCAGACTGCCGGCAATGGTCACGGTCAGTTCGGGCACCACCAGGGTAACCTTGTCACCCACGAACACACCCAGGGTCTGGGCCAGTTCACTCCCGAGGATGATGCCGTACGAACCCGCCGCGAGATCGTCGAGGCTCCCCTGGGCCATATGTCGCGCCACATCCACCACACCCGGTTCCAGCTCCGGGTCGATACCGCGAACCACCGCACCGGAAACCTCACCTGCCCGGGTCAGCATCGCCTGTGCTTCGATATAGGGCGCTGCTGCAAGGACGTTGGGATTACGGCTGACCTCCTGCATCGCCTCGCGCCACTCCTGCATGCGACCATCCAGTGCCTGCACATCTCCGTGCGAGGCCATGCCCAGGATGCGCTCCCGAATTTCCTTGTGGAATCCGTTCATGACCGAGAGGACGGTAATCAGCGCAATCACCCCCAAGGCAATACCGAGGGCCGAGAACAGGGAGATGAAGGAAATGAAATGGTTTCGCCGCCGCGAGCGGGTATAACGCAGACCGATGAAGAGGGAGAGCGGACGGAACATGGCGCGCATTAAACCACAATGGCCGAACTAATAGCGCTTACTCCTGAATGCACTTGTCAGGCGCCATTTCGTTTGTACACTTGCAGGCAGCTGACCTTCAGATGAACCAAACGGAGCTTCCATGTCCAGATTCCTGCCACTCGCCCTGCTTTTGTGGGTACTCTGCCCGCCGGTTTCCGCCGAGGTGCTCCTGATCGAGGCCGTGGAGCAGAAGCCCGCAAATAACGAGCAGGGTCTGTTGCGACCCAGGCACGGGCAGAGCATGAGCACCGTGGAAACCCGTTTCGGGCCTCCTGAAGCGGTCAATGGTCCCGTAGGCGACCCGCCCATCTCGCGCTGGGACTATCCCGGGTACAGCGTTTATTTCGAGTACGACCGGGTGCTCGATACTGTCGTCCATCGCCCCTGAGCTGCCCGTGTCGCGATCTTCGTCAGTCCGACTGCCGGCGGAATGGGAGCCGCAGTCGGGCGTGATGCTGACCTGGCCGCACCAGGATACTGACTGGCGCGACGACCTGCCTGGTGCCGAGAAAGTGTTTATCGCCATTGCGCAGGCGCTGAGCATGGACGAGCAGGCATTGATTGTGTGCCGGGATCGCCCTCATCTCGATCACGTTCGCGGACTTCTCGCCGGTGCCATCCCGTCCAGCAAGCGTCTCACCTTCGGGCTGGCCGACAGCGACGACACCTGGGCCCGGGACCATGGCCCCCTCACCTCGCTCGATGACCGCGGCAAACCGCTCCTGCAGGACTTCATGTTCGATGGTTGGGGTGGCAAGTTCGAGGCAGGCAAGGACACCAAAATCAGTATCACATTGGCAGCCCAGGGGTGCTTCGGCGATTGCCCCATGCAATCCCACGACTTCGCATTGGAAGGTGGAGCCATCGAAACCGATGGCGCGGGCACCCTGCTGGCAACCCGGTCCAGCGTGCTGGATCCGAAGCGCAATCCGGGTTGTTCGGTCGACCGGATCGAGTCGCTGCTGCAACGGACGCTCGGCCTCCGGCACTTTCTCTGGCTCGACCATGGCAGCCTGAGCGGGGATGACACCGACGCCCATATCGACGTACTCGCACGCTTTAGCGATCCGGAGACCATCGTCTACACCACGACCCTCGCAGGCGACCAGGACCACCCTGCACTGACTGCGATGGAAACACAGCTGCGCACCTTCCGCACACCCACCGGTTCGCCTTACCAACTGCGCCCACTACCGTTTGCCGGGGTACACCGGGATGCCGGGGGCCGGCGACTGCCCGCCACCTATGCCAACTTCCTGATCACCAATCGTTCCGTGTTGTTGCCGGTCTACGGGGTCGCTGCCGATCTGGAGGCAGAATCCATTCTGGCGGAGTGCTTTCCGGACCGGCGGATGGTCTCCATCGACTGCCGCCACATCATCGAACAAAATGGCAGCCTGCACTGCCTGACCATGCAGTTCCCACGCGGAGTGCCGCTGGTTAGCACCAACCTCACCTGACCCCAACATCCTCTTAATGAGCTTCAATATGCCCGGAACTTTGCGCGCAGCCCTGGCACAACACAGCAACAAGGGCGACAGCTCCGCCAATCTCGAGCATATTGCCGATATGGCGGCACAGGCGCGATCACAGGACGCGCAGCTACTGCTGCTTCAGGAACTCCACAACGATCGCTACTTCTGCCAGACGGAGGAAACCACCTGCTTCGATCTGGCTGAACCGATACCCGGCCCCAGCACGGATTTCCTCGGCCAGCTGGCGGCCGATCACCAGTTGGTGATCGTGGCCTCCCTGTTCGAGCGGCGTGCGCCCGGCCTGTATCACAACACCGCGGTGGTACTTGATAGCGACGGCAGCCTTGCCGGTCGCTATCGCAAGATGCATATCCCCGATGACCCCGGGTTCTACGAGAAGTTCTACTTCACACCCGGGGATCTGGGCTTTTCTCCCATCCAGACCAGCATCGGACGCCTCGGCGTGCTGGTGTGCTGGGACCAGTGGTACCCTGAAGCCGCCCGCCTGATGGCGCTTGCCGGCGCCGAATTGCTGCTGTATCCAACCGCTATTGGCTGGGACCGAAACGATCCCGAGCAGGAACGCCAGCAACAGCTCGATGCCTGGCAGACCGTCCAGCGCGCACATGCCGTGGCCAACGGGATTCCGGTGCTGAGCTGCAATCGGGTAGGCTTCGAGTCCTCGCCGCAGGCGGGTGACCCCGGCATAGAATTCTGGGGCCATTCGTTCGTGTGCGGGCCACAGGGCGAGCTACTGGCGGGGGCCGCTACAGACGAGACCCTTCTGTTGGCCGATATCGACCTGCGGCGCAACGAACAGGTGCGCCGGGTATGGCCCTACCTGCGTGACCGCCGCATCGATGCGTACGCCGACCTCACCCGACGCTATATCGACCCGGACTGATTCCCCGGTTTTTTTGCCGCCGAATTTTTTATACTCGGTCCCCTGTCCCCAGTAATCCGCCACCGGAAGTACGGCATGAACGCACCCAACACCCTGATACCCGACCAGCAACAACTCGACGAGACCATGGTCTCGATTATCCAAAGGATCGCGACCGGTCCCGACCTGTCCAAGGACATCGAGCAGCACGAGGCCCGTCTGGGCATGCTCGGTCTGCTGCAAGATGCCGTTGACCCGGTGAGGGCCGGCATCTTCCTGATCGCGCTGCGCATGAAACGTGAAACCCGCGAGGAGAATCGCGGCGTGCTGCAGGCAATCTTGGATGTTACCGACCGGGCAGTCGCCGATGTGGACGAACTGGTCGATATCGCCGACCCCTATGATGGCTACAACCGGACGCTACCGGCCTCGCCGTTCCTCGGTCCCCTGCTGGCCGAGCTGGGTATCCCTGCGGTCAGCCACGGCCTGGACAAGGTCGGACCCAAGTACGGCATCACCCATCGGCACGTGCTCGCGGCTGCCGGGGTCGATGTCGATCTCTCCACGGCAGACGCCGCCAGGCGGCTCTCGGATCCCTCGCTCGGCTGGGCCTATGCCGACCAGGCCCGTTTCTGCGCGCCGCTGCACGACCTGATGGACCTGCGCCGCAAGATGATCAAGCGTTCGGTGATCACCACCGTCGAGGTTCTGGCGAAACCGATCGCAGCGCGTGGCAAGACCCATTTCGTCACCGGTTACGTACACAAGCCCTACCCGCCGGTATATGCGGATCTCGCGCGGCTGGCCGGATTCGATTCGGCCCTGCTGATTCGTGGGGTGGAAGGAGGCGTGATCCCCTCCCTGCGCCAGGCCGGAAAGTACTTCGCCTACCACGACATGGGCGAAGAAACCGGTTTCGACATCGACCCCACCAGCATCGGCATCCAGCAGGAAACCCGCTGTGTCCCGGTACCGGAAGACATCCCCCAGAGCGCCAAGGGCGAAGGTACGGTGACCATCACCGATATCCCGGCCGGCGCCCAGCGTTCCGCTGATATGGGCCTCGCTGCCCTGAACGGTGAGAAAGGCGCGACCTACGACTCGCTGGTCTACTCCGGCGCACTGATCTTGCAGCACCTCGGCAAGAGCGGCTCCCTGGAAGAGGGCGCCGAGCAGATCAAAGCGGTGCTGGACAGCGGCAAGGCCGCGGCAAGGGTCGCCTGATGGAAGACCAGGGTTACACCGCGATTGCGGCGGTCGGCGAGCTTCAGCCTAACGAGATGAAGGCCTTCGAACACGGGGGCAAGCGGCTGCTGCTGGTGTTTGCGGACGACGATTACTTCGTGGTGGACGAAATGTGCACCCACGAGGACTATTCGCTGGCGCTCGGCTGCATCAAGGGACGCCGGGTCAAGTGCTCCCTGCACGGCAGCTACTTCGATCTCGAAACCGGCGAACCGGACGAGGAACCGGCCGACGAGCCGATCTGCAGCTACGGTGTCCGGGTGAGGGACGGAAAAGTCTGGTTCAACCCCGCCGCAAGAAGGGCTAGCGCTCAAACGTAAGCGAGGCCCAGAAGCTCTCCCAGTCGTGATCCTCGGCACCCTCGGGTGCGCGGATCATGTGGACCGCCTTGATCAGCCACGGACCCTCGCCCGCCAAGGGCAATTCGGCGATTCCATCCGTGCCCGTGCGCACCCGCAGCTTTCTCTCGGGATCTTTCCTGGAGTAGGCAACCACCAGCACATCCTCCAGCGGTTGCCCGCGGTAGACGACCCTCACCGGCAATACATCGTCCTCCAAAGCAGCGGGATTGCGCAGCGGCACCAGTTCCAAGGGCATACCAAAGCGGAAGCTCCAGGCATTGCCACCGGCATCACGCGGTTGAATGATCGTCTTGGCATAGCGCGAATACCACTCGCGAACGCCGCGATCGAGCTCGCCACGCTCCCGGCGCGCTTCCAGGATGCGTTCCAGGCCCTCTTCTCCGAGGTAGGTGTTGAACTTATCCGGACCCAGATTGGCCACCTTGCGTTGGCCCTGGTAGATCACGCTGGTTGTGGCGCTGATTTTCTCCAGGCGGCCGGCCGGATCGTCTCCAAGCCGTCCCGGAACGACGCCAAGCCCATTGTCATCGCGGTAATCGAAACGCGCGATCCAGTGATCGATTCGCGGGATCACTTCTCCGCCGAAGTCCTGGCCGATGTGCAGGCGCAGTTTCACCATATCCGATACGTCAGGGCGGTAATCTGAAGCCGAGATCCAAAAATCGTGAGCAATGACCGGCTGCGCGGATAGAATACCGGCGCACATGATTATCGAACGCTGTAACCAGATAACGAAAGCCCGAACCATGCCCTTTCTCACCCTTCTGATACTCCTCATCCTCAACGCGACCAGCCTGGCGCACGAACTGCGCCCGCCCGTGGTCACGATCGACTTTACCGGGTCGCAAAAAGTAGCCATAGAGGTCAGCGCCAATCTCGAGGCCGTTCTCGCCGGCATCGGGACCGAGCATGCCGATACCGACGACGCACCGCAGGCCGAACACTACCGCCAACTGCGTGAATTGTCAGATACCGAAATGGCCGCCCATGCACGCGACGGGATAGCGACCTTTCTGCAGGAGGTTCGCCTCTCATTCAACCGTGAGCCGGTCGAACTGGCTCTGCATTCCGTAACGGTCCCAGACGACCCGGACACGAACAACGCACGCACCAGTACCTTCCTGTTGCAGGCAAACCTTCCGCGAGGCGCCAATCAAATGAGCTGGCGTTGGCCGGAACCACTCGGCGACAGCATCCTGCGCGTGCGCTTGCCGGAGCAAAGCGAGCTCTATACCGCCTGGCTTCGCGCGGGAGAGGAAAGTGCGCCCATACCGTTCGAAGGGATGGTCGAGCCAGCCTGGGGCGACACGGTCAAGCGATACGTGGCACTGGGATTTACCCACATCGTGCCGCTGGGCGTGGATCATATCCTGTTCGTGCTCGGGCTCTTCCTGCTGAGCACCCACTGGCGTCCCCTGCTCTACCAGGTCACGGCCTTCACCCTGGCGCACACCCTGACCCTGGGCCTGTCGATCTACGGCATCATCTCTCTCTCGCCGTCCATCGTCGAACCTCTGATCGCAGCCTCCATCGTGTTCGTGGCCCTGGAGAACGTGTTCAGCGCGAAATTGCATGCGTGGCGGGTTCTGATCGTATTCGTATTCGGACTTCTTCACGGGATGGGATTCGCGGGCGTCCTGACCGAACTCGGGCTGCCGGATTCGCAGTACCTGGCCGCCCTGCTGAGTTTCAATGTAGGGGTGGAACTGGGCCAGCTCGCCGTCATCGGGGGCGCTTTCCTGCTGGTCATGCCCTGGATGCGCGGCCCGAACTATCGCCGCTTCATCGTCATACCCGCTTCCCTCGCAATTGCCGCTGTGGGGGTCTGGTGGACCGTGGAGCGTGTATTTCTCTAGAAACTGGCGGTTGGGTCCCGTCATCACTCGCTTTTATGCTCTCCGGGACATGCGCTATATTTCCCAGGATCCCAGCGGTAACGGGAAACCCGCCGAAACGTGGGCGCATAAGTGACACCCACGCAGGCAAACGGACTTTCCGGAGGCAACAGAAATGCGCTTGCACCTCATTACCCTGATGGTCTTGAACCTCGCCTTGTGTTCCTTCGCCATGGCCGCGACGTCGCTGCCCTCTGGTGACATTTTTTCCGGGACCGGTGAGGAAACCACAGGAACCGATGGTTCCGGTGAAACAACCGAATCCGACGACAGCGATTGCGATTGATCTCGCCAGACTGAGAAATCAGACGTCAGACCAGCCCGGCAGGTGCCGAGACGCCCCGCCGGGCTGGTCCCTTTCCGGAAATCCCCAAACTCACAGCAGCAGGAACAAACACATCCAATGCAGTTCAAGAAACTCGTGCTCACCGCCGCCCTTACCACTTTGCCTTTCACCGGGGGCGCACTGGCTTCCGGACACGGGGAACCGGATGTGGGCATCACCCCAGAGATGTTCAT
>Ga0180435_10004070_pt1 | contig 14481 bp, 10 predicted proteins | sample SS_ome_3_FD_132467 | JGI IMG/M metagenome (GOLD analysis project Ga0180435, IMG submission 132467) | Hypersaline lake sediment archaeal communities from the Salton Sea, California, USA - SS_3_S_1 metaG | ecosystem: Environmental > Aquatic > Non-marine Saline and Alkaline > Hypersaline >... | reverse complement strand
TGCAAGGGGAAGTATGATTGTTCGTCTCATTTTGTACAAATTCGTGATGGTATGCAATTGTAATCAAAATTATATAAAACTTCAAATCTCTCCTTTTTAAAGGATAAGGTCTTGACCAGGTGGCCGGGTTTTTGCATATTCACGTTCACGGTCTGCCCAACGGAAAGGTATACGGGCATGAAGGACTTATCATCAGCAATTGCTTTTTATTGCAGATCACTGGTGCAATTCAAACAGTGAAATGTCCTCACTGCCAGGTAAAATAATTTTTTCATGACCACTGGGTTTGGTACGATACCTGCTTGTGTGCATAAATATCTGAAGCATTGCCTTGTTCAATTAAGTAGCCGGTTTCCGATCCTGATTCCCATGTAAATTGTTCTTGGTTGAACAGGACCAAATGTATAGCCAGGATCTCTGTATATGCCGCGGTCAAAATCCTGTTGATATGCGTTGAAAAGGTTTTTTACTCCTCCCAGGAGTTGCATTCTTGCCCCATTGATTGCGAAGGTATAATGCAGCTTGACGCCCATATCAAAAAACAGTCCGGATTTTTCAAGTCTCGATCCGGTGATAACATCGCCTCTGAAAATAGCATCTGATTCCTGTTCCGTTGCTTCTTCAGGATCAATACCGAAATGGGGAACCAGCATCGGGCCGGTGTAAGTGCCAGTAACAGTCGCTCCCAGGTCTTTGCCAGAGATAAGATCAACAGTGAGGAAACCATAGCTGTCTGGTGTGCGCAGAAATTTATTCTCATCGAATTCCTGCGGATCGTCGTACCAGCTTTTTTGAACCGTGGCCCCTGATTTTACTGTAATATAACGGGAAAAAACCAGGTCGGCTTCAAGGTTGATCCCCTGTACCGTTGCTCCTCCCTCCGAGTTGATCCGGGTATAGGTGACCACGCCGGATGCGTCAGGTTCACTGAATTCATTCGCAAAAGGGTCGATCAGCCTGGTGTAGAATGCTTCGGCAAGAAATTCCATGGAAGTCCTGTTATGAACAAAGTTAAAGTCAAGTGAGCTGGTGATGCTGTGACTACTTTCCTGTTTAAGATCCGGATCATTCTTGTGTATTACAGTCCTCGAACCGGATGATTCAATATGCAGGTCTTCATCAAAGATCTGTGGTGCCCTGTATCCCTGGGCATAACTGAACCTTGCCTTCAAATTTGGCATGATGTTATAGAGGATGCTGATCCGGGGACTCAGTACGTTCCCGGTTTTTTCGCGGCTCGGATCATCTGTTGTTTTCAACTGGTCCCGGATATAATAATGTTCAAAACGGGCTCCTGCAGACACGCTTACTGCATTGTATTCTGCATCCAACTGTGCGTATATGCCAGAAGCGTTTTTGTATTGGTCAGCAATGATCGTATTCTCTGTATGAGGAATCACTGTCGATTCACCGTGTAAAAATGCATTGGTAACATCCGGATAACCAAGCTTGATATCGAGTAGCTGATCCCCTGAATTTTCGATTCCGGCAACAAGCGAAAGATGACCAGTTTCAAGGTTGTATTGGGCTCCTGTATTGTATGTGAATCCCTCTGAACGTCCATAATCTTTCAATGACCGCATGGCCCCGTAATAGGAATCCCTGTTCACTGTCTGCCCGGAAGCATAGAGGGAAATGTGACCCTGTTCCCTTGTAAACCTGTCGAGACTCACCGTTACGTTTTTTATATCATGTGCTGCGGATTCTGCAATCCAGGCCTCATGTTCAGGTTTATCCAATTGATCACCTCCCCTGCGTTCTTCATTTATATTAAGGAAATCGACAGAGATTTTGCTTTTCGTTCCGATCCTGTGAAAGAACCTGGCTCCAAAGCTTGAATTATTGATTTGCGTTAATTCGGAGAACTCGTCCCCGTTGGCATCGAAAGCCTCACGGTCACGATGGAAGCTGAAAATTGATAGTCCTGTTTTTGCATCATCGGTAACCACTGAAGCATTAAAGTTCAAATTATAATCAGAGGCATTCTCTCCACTATTTTCCATTCCTGTACCAATGAATCCATAGTTCGCTGCAGCTTCAAAATAATTCCGCACAGGATCCTTTAATACCAGGTTGATCGTTCCGGCAATGGCATTACTCCCATAAAGTGCCGAGCCGCCACCCCTAACCACTTCGATACGTTCAATGATATTGGCAGGGATTAACTCGAGTCCATACACACCTGCCAGTCCGCTGAACACAGGTCGGTTGTTGATCAGTATTTGCGAATATGTACCCTCCATTCCGTTCATGCGTACCTGGGTGAAGCCACAGTTCTGACAATTGGATTCCAGTCGCATTCCTGGCAGGAAATTCAGACCCTCTCCGGCAGTAATCACCTGGTTACTGGTTAATGTTTTGTGGGAAAGTGTATTGACCACTACCGGTGCTTTGCCTCTTTTTTTAGCGTTGCGGTCACTTGAGATGATCACCTCCTCAAGTCCCAGTACATCCGGTTCAAGTTCAAAATTGAGTTCCAGTGTGCTGTTCTTGTAGAGTGTTATTTCTTTTTCAACCATTTTATAGCCCACAGAGGAAGCTACAATGGTGAATGTTCCTGTGGGCAGGTTGATCAGGCGGTAATGTCCGGTTCCTTCCGTAATTGTGCCGATGGTAGTTCCTTTCAGTGCGATATTTACGTAACCAATGTGCTGACCATCAGCCAACACATGGCCCGAAAGATTCGCATCTGTAACCATTTTTTGTGCAGAAAGGAAAAAGCCTGGTAGAAGGAAAAATATACTAATCTTAAATTTCATGATACAAGACTGGTTTTGTAATGATGCAATTACATACACCATATGCAATAATGAGTAATAAAGGGCTATGTGAACCAGGTATGGCGGGTGAGCTAAAAGAATAATGGCGGACCACGAGTGGGAACAAATGACAAACAAACCCATGCAGGAAGATGGTTTTCAGGAAAAGTAACCCGTATGATCATCATGGTCATAACCAGCAGGATCAGGAGAATGATCCATGGAATGACTTGCTGTGTATGTCCAAAATATGTATACTGGGCCTTGCTGTGCGAGTGATCACCTGCCGGAACTCCGGTGCCTGAAGTTTCAGCAGGTGCAGAAGTTTTAAAGGGGTGGGCATGAATCTGAATCTCCCCCCCGGGCAGGACATGGACATGTAGAAAGAGCACATTATTGACCGTGAACAAACCCATCGTCACAACAATGATTGTTGTCAGAGCCTGCTTTGTTATTTTGTTCACAATATTCACGAGGCAAATATACAAGATTATTTAGAATTGGTTCGCTCCCTGTTGTTGTCTAGCGCAATGATCCAGGCTTATTTAGATTGAATAAATAATTATACAAATCTCATTGAATAAGCAAATTAGATATGAGTTATCAACCGATTTTCAGATGGGTTCTCCGGGGTTTTCTAAATTATTTTACTTCTGAATTTATTTAGAACAGCGAAGGATTTAATACCATTAATGAACTGTTTTCCGGGATGCTTTCCTGGGGTTTTGCCCGTAAGCTTTTTACATTTACAATATTACCAACAAATTGGTATGATACTGCCATCACCTTTCTCATCTCCTTGATCTTAAGGATTAATTACTGCCTGTGAACCTGAGCCCGGTCCCCGGGCTTTTGAGTATCCCGGCAAGGGTGACTTCTGTGGAGGTATCAATTTCAACGATCGTATGAAAGAGGCCTGCAGGCATTGGGTGAAAGGCCTGTTTCGGGGCAGGCTGAAGGGCGTTTTTCCGAATGGGAGTTGATAACGAAACGGTGCAAAGCAACCATGGGGCGTCCAGCTGCATCCTGAAAACAAAACCCCCTGATATGAAAAGCAATATACAACTATCATTGGTCCTGGGCCTCGTGTTGATCATCTCCGGGTGCCAGGAAGAAAGTCCCTTTTATAATTCTAGATATGATGCGGCACTGGGCGAGATGGAGGGTTCCTATCATGAAAAATACAAAGGTGAACCTGAGAACCCGTTCATGGAAGTTACTGAAGATCCTGTGTCGACATTCTCTGTGGATGCAGATGGAGGTTCCTATGCAAATACCAGGCGTTTTCTCCATTTCGGACAAAAGCCACCCAAGGAATCGGTGCGGATCGAAGAATACATTAACTACTTTACCTTTGACTACCCGCAACCCGGTATGGGTGAAAATGTATCGTTGAATTCTGAAATTGCCACCTGTCCATGGAACCAGGACCACCACCTGATGCGATTGGGGATGAAGGGCATGACCATTGCAGATGAAGATTTACCGCTTGCAAACTTCGTTTTCCTGATCGATGTGTCAGGTTCAATGGACTCACCCGAAAAGCTGGGAATCCTCAAATCGGGCTTCAAAATGATGACCGACAATCTTCGGGACCAGGACCGGGTTGCTATTGTTACTTATGCAGGAAGTGCAGAAGTGTTGCTTGAATCGACGTATGGTGACAATACACGTAAGATTAAGAATGCAATTGACAAGCTGGGTGCAGGCGGTTCCACAGCTGGAGCGGAAGGGATCATAACTGCGTACGAGATTGCTGAAGATCATCTGATACCAGGAGGGAATAACCGGGTGATCCTGGGGTCTGACGGGGATTTCAATGTAGGACCATCTTCCGTTGAGGAACTGATTGAACTGATTGAAGAAAAGCGCGAGAGCGGTATTTACCTGACAGTACTGGGTGTGGGCACCGGGAACCTGAACGACCACATGATGGAACAGATTGCCAACAAAGGCAACGGGACCTATGAATATATTGACAATGCCGATCAACTGAAAAAGGTGTTTGTATATGAACGGTCAAAGTTCTATTCGGTTGCCACGGACTCAAAGATACAGGTTACATTCAATGAAAACATGGTGGAGAAATACAGGCTGATCGGTTATGAGAACAGGCGCCTGGATTCCACCGATTTTGAAAAGGACTCCACCGATGCAGGGGAAATAGGCGCAGGGCAATCAATTACAGCAGTATATGAATTGATACTGACTGATCAGACAAGTGCTGAGAAATATGCCCAGTTTGATTTCAGGTACAAAAAGCCAGATACTGATGAGAGCAGGTTGCTCCAGCACGAGGTGGTCGCAGGACCCGTGGCGATTTCCAGTGCATCAGAGAGCATGCGTTTCGTTGCAGCTGTGACAGGATTTGGGCTGATCACAAGGGAGTCGGAATATAAGGGGAATGTGGACAAGCAACTGGTGCTTGACCTGGCCAATGGTGCACGTAGTTTCGATCCCGGCGGCTGGCGTGCAGAGTTTGTTGAGCTGGTGGAGGATGCAGATCTTTAATGGAACGCCGGGTTTACCTGTTATTCGGTTCTGAGTCTTCTCCAGAAATAGATCATTGTTGTGGTCGCAACTACGGCGATCACAACAAACAGGGTAGCGGTTCGTAATTCACCATACAGGAAGGTGCCTATTGCGAACAGCACGGAATAGATTGCCATTGCTCCGAACAGCATGGCCATGATCCCCGTTGGGACATCCCATTTCAGGTCTTTTTCCTTGACCAGTTCCACACCTTCACTGCGGGCCTTTTCAATGACTCTTTTCCAGCCTGGACCACCGGGTTTTATTTTCCGGTAGAAGCTCCGCAGGATATCGTCATCCACCGGTTTGGTCACCAGTGCCGTTACGATCCATGAGATCGTGGTAAGCAGCACAATAGAAAGGAATTTAAAAATATTCCATGCACCCATGGTAGTCTCGATCCCGGCCAGCAGGATGCGCTCGCCGCCCAGTTCCTGCATTCCGAAATTTTCCAGCATGATAAAAGTGATGGAGAAGGTAAAGGCTGCGATCATTGCCACCATTTCTGCCCAGGCGTTGATGCGCCACCAGAACCAGCGCATGATATACAGCAAGCCGGTTCCTGCGCCGATCATCAGCAGGTACCTGAATACCTGGAGTGCATTTTTAAGTGACAGTGCGAGGAGTACAGACAGGACCATCAGCAGCACGGTGGAAAGCCTTCCAAACATCACCTTTTGTTTTTCCGTGGCATCGGGTTTGATGAACCTGCCATAAAGGTCATTCACCAGGTAGGAGGAGGCCCAGTTGATCTGCGATGCAACCGTTGACATAAAAGCAGCAATAAGTGATGCCACCACCAGGCCGAGCAACCCGGCCGGCAAGAATGTCTTCAGCATGGCGGGGTAGGCCAGGTCATTTTTTACAAATTGCGGATCCACATGCGGGAATGCAGCAAGCAGGGAGTCGAGGTTCGGGAAGACGATCAGGGAACCGAGTCCCACGATGATCCATGGCCAGGGGCGCAATGCATAGTGGAAAAAATTGAAAAGCATGGTGGCACCAATGGCATGTTTTTCATTTTTTGCTGAAAGCATTCGCTGGACCACGTATCCGCCGCCACCGGGTTCAGCCCCCGGGTACCATGCGGCCCACCATTGCACCGCAATGGGAATCAGGAAGATACTGATGAATAATTCCGTATCGTTAATGTCGGGAATGATGCGCAACTTGTCAGCCACGGCAGGATGAGTGATCAGGGCATTCAAGCCGCCGATCTCTGGTGACCTTGAAACGAAAACTGCGGCAATCACTGCACCGAACAGGGCAAAGGAAAACTGGAAGAGGTCGGTATACAGGATTGATTTTAATCCGCCGAGGCTTGAGTAAAAAACAATGATCGCTGCTGCGATGATCAGGGCGACGGTTGGATTGACCCCGAGCATGACGGCCACGATCTTGATAAAGGCAAGCGACACGCTGGCAATGACCATCACATTGAAGAAGATGCCCAGGTAGACTGCCCTGAATCCACGCAGGAACTCGGCCATTTTCCCGCTGTAGCGTAACTCGTAAAATTCATTGTCGGTAAGGACCTTCGACCGGTTCCATAGTTTGGCATATACGAAAACCGTGAGCATGCCGGTCAGCAAAAATGCCCACCATTGCCAGTTGGAAGCCACACCGCCGGTACGCACCATGTCAGTTACCAGGTTCGGGGTATCGCATGAGAATGTGGTTGCCACCATGGAAACACCCAGCAACCACCAGGGCATGTTGCGGCTGGAAAGGAAGAAACTGGCCGTATTTTTACCTGCTCCGCGTGAAGCAAAATAGCCGATACTGATCAGTACTACAAAGAATATCCCAATGATGATCCAGTCAAGTCTGATAAGCGCCATTGCTGTAATTTTGGTTTTCGTTCAGTTTTCCGCACAATTTTAACGATAATTTGTGTGAATCACGCAGGTGATTTGTGCACAATACCCGTAACGTATCTGTAAAGATGGGTAAAAAATCTGCATCCGGACAGCATTTGAGCGGTCTGCGTGCTATTTTCAACCAGCGTTTTCAGATCGCATCACAAGATTTATAGCGGGGAAGTATTTTGCCGGATGGCGGGTTCATTCGTTGATTTCCAGCATCGCTTTTTCGATTTGCATCAGGGCTTCTTTGAGGTTTGTTTCGGGAGAGATGGTATTGTAACTGCCCCAGAAAGCCGGATCATACTCAAATACTTCATCAGAAATAATTGTAGATGCTTTCAGCTGTTCTCCGAACCTGATGCGCGGGGGATTGCCGGGGTCCACTTTTGTGACCGCCATTTCAAGTTTGATCTGGTAGCGCGAGGCGATCCACTGTCTTTTTTTTCTTACCCTGAATTTCACTTCCCCCTGCACCTGCGACAGGTGGTACGCACCTGCAGTTTTCGCGTATTCAACATGGTAGCTGGCGCTCACTGGCCGGATCCTGACCTTCCGGCTTTTTTTTTCAACGAACATATCTTCCTCGCGGCTTAGCTTGAGCGGGTCGTACTCAAAATCCGCTGCAATAATGGCCAGGTTCTCCCTGTCGATGTAGACGTCACCCCTGAATAGCATTTCTTCAATAAATTCTTTCTGTTCAAAGGAGATCACGTACACCAACCTGTCCTTGAACGACACAACATCGGAAAAATGCAGGTCATATACCTTTGCAAAATCCGGGGAAAGGAAATCCGGGGCATGCCTGATGATATCGAGCTGCAGCATGGAACTGAGACCTGAACTTATTTTAAAGACCACCGTATCCTCCAGTGCAATGCTGGTCAGTTTACGTCCTTTCAGCAACCTGGTTCTTTCCTGTGTGATTGAGCCCCGGTAGGGGGGTTTGGCAATATCCACCACGGCCTCTGAGAATATCATGTATTTGTCGTCTTTGGTCACCTTCTCCCTGTAATATGCCTGCATGCCCGAGGCGACATCAAGGTAATTTTCACTGATCCTGTCCAGTGAACTCTGCAGGAGTCCGACCGGGTCCTGGTAGCGGATAATCACCTCCTGCAGGGAGATGATGTTTTTGTTCATCCGGATTTCCACCGGTTCGTTGGTGTAAAAACTGACAGGTGTGTACTGGTTCCTGTAGCCGATAAACGAGGAGACCAGGACAGGACGCTGCAATGTGTCGGGCATTCGCAACAGAAAGCTGCCGTCTTCATTCGAAATGGTGCCGAAGTAAGTGTCCATTACCCCGATGGAGGCAAAGGGAAGTGGTTTTCCGGTGCGCAGGTCGCTGATATTGCCGGCTACCTCCCGCACCATTGGGGTTGCTCCTGTGGTGTCAATTCCCGGATCACCTGGCCGGGCAACCGGAAAGATCACGATATTCCTGTTAATGATCCTGAGCGAAAGGCCGGGATGCTGAAAAAGTGTGTCGATGGCCGCGGGCAATGAAATGTCCTGTACAGTCATTGTTATCCGCCTCCTGCTGTCGGTCAGCCTGGAGTCAAACGTGAAATTGTAACCCGACTGTTCCGCGAGGTCGTCGAGCACAGTGTGCAGTGGTTTGTTGGCTGCGCGGATGGTGACCGTAATTTTCCCAGGGTCCTGTGAGGTGCCATGCAGCGTTAAGACAAAAAGAAACACCAGCAGCAAAGGAATTGCCATGGTATTTCTTTTTGTGTTATTATCCATCAACTGCTAATTTGCATGCAAGATATAAACTTTCCCTTCTTTTTCGTAGTACATATCCAGTGCAGTGCAAATAGTTGAAAGGATGGCGTCGAACGACTGTTCACTGTAACTGGTGGTGAGCCTGAGTCCGGATGCATTCACATTTTCTGCTATTACTTCAACATGGTAGGACCGTTCAAGGATCTGCAGGATATTGTCCACGGATTCATCCACAAATTTAAATTCCTTGGTTTTCCAGGAAAGGTAGTTGTCATCGTCCAGTGTTGATGTCTCGAGTTTCACATTGGCTTTACCAAGCTGTCCGGGACCGAGTGTAATGCCCTGGTCCTGGTCGGCCAGGTCGACGCGGACTTTCCCTGATTCGACGAATACTTCCACAGACTGGTCCAGCGCTTCCCGGATGTTGAAGGAGGTGCCCAATACCGTAACGATCACTTTGCCGGACGTCACGCGGAAGGGTCTTTCAGGGTCGGCTAGGACATCAAAAAAACCTTCACCGCGCAGTTTCACAGTCCGTGCATTTTCAAAATCATTGTTCACTTCCAGTCCGGCATTCTGATTCAGGAATACCCTGCTGCCGTCAGGCAGGTCAACGGTCAGAGTGCCTTCCCTGGCTTCGTAGGTCATCATTTCCTGCTGTTCACCTTTATGAGCAGAGTAATAGACGGCAGGAATGCCAACTGCCAGGATGACCAGGATCACGGCTGCGATACGGAGGACATATTGCATTTTGTGGATGCTGACTGCCGGGAGATGTTCCTCCAGCAACCCCTCCTTTTCCAGGCGGTTATTCAGTTTTGACCAGGCTTTACCGGTATCCCTGTATTTATCTCCGGGGTTGGTATTAAATTGGTCCCAGGTTTGTTTCATCAGTTCAAAATCATTTTTCAGCTGCTGGTCTTTGTTCACTTCATCGAGGAATTCCCGTGTTTGCACAAGGTTCATTTCCCCGGATAAATAACCGGCAATATTGTTCCAGTATGTTGGTTTCTTTTTCATCGTTACGCGGTTTTTCTGAATTTTTCCAGTGAGATCCGCAATGCTTTCAGGGCTTTGCCCATATTGGCCTCCACAGTTTTTACCGAAATGGACATCTCAGAAGCTATCTCGCTGTATTTTAATCCCTCGAACCTGCTGAGCCTGAATATTTCCCGGGTCCGTTCGGGAAGTCCTTCCAGTGTATAGATCATCGCTGCACTCATTTCCCTGGCATCCATCTCTTCAGAAAGCAATTCATCAGATTCCAGGTGGGTTGCTGCCCAGTTTTCATCCAGGGATTGCTCCCGCTTTCTTTTCCGCAGGTGCATCATGGCATTGTTGAATACGCTCCTGAAGAGGTAACTTTGCCAGCTGGCGTAAATGCGGAGGTCGGCCCGGTTTTTCCAAACATTGTAAAAAACATCCTGTACGATCTCTTCTGCCACACCATCCTGCTTCACCAGGGTTTCGGCATAGCTGCACATACCCGGATAGTATTGATGAAAAAGTGTTTCGAATTCCCTGACATCACCTTTCCGGATTTTTTTCAGTATGCGGTTTTCCCTGGTATTCATTGCTTGTGCCATAATGGGTGCTGCCTGGTTTGAATGGTTTGACCGGAAAATCAAATGTACATCATTTCAGGCAGCACGCATATGATTCACTGGGTTATTTCATCAGGGCGCCGGAGCGCTGTCTGAAGTCTTCAGAAATCTCCTGTTGAGTTTCTCAATGGCAGACTCAATACTCTGGTCGGGCTCAATGACGTTATAACCTTTCCAGAAATCCTGGTCAAAGAACACATAGACCAGTTCATCGAGTACCTGTGACCTCCTGTACCGTTCTTTGACCGGAATTCTATCCACTGTCTCTTCCTGCCTGTCGGTAATTGCAATTTCCGACATGGTGGAATACTGTGTCTTGAAAAGTTTCCTGTCCCATTTAACGTCGAATTTCACCTCTGCACGCGCATAACTGAAATACCACCTGTTGCCCTCTTCGATCGTGTATTTTGTACGATAGGCAGCCCTTTCAGGAATGACATTCACTCCAGCCGGTTTTTTCCTGATAAACATGCTGGCAACCTCCATTTCGTTTTCCATGTTCAGTTCAAATTCAGCTTCTGTAATGGCCAGCTTATCCATGTCGATATACAATTTCCCATTATAAAAAGGGCTGGTCACATGTGGTTTCTGATTGAAGGAAACAACATAGTGGAGCCGGTCATTCAGAGAGATCACGCCCGTAATATAAAAGTGATACACTTTCTGGTACTGGTCCGAAAGCAGGAGGTAGGGGTTTTTCACCACATCCAGCAACAGCGTGGTCACCGGCCCGCCCTGCACCTTGAAGAGGATGGTGTCCATTTTTTCCACATCAGCACTTTTTCTACCCTGAATGAGCTTCACCTGGTCGAACTTGAAATCATTCGAATAGGCTGCTTTGAAGATATCCACAACTGCTTCAGAGATGGATACATAATTCCTCCGCTTCTTGATGGTTTCCCTGTAAAAAGCGGTCATCATCATGTCCTCGGTACTGTAATTGTCACCAATCTTCGTCAATACCTCCTGGATCAGTCCGAGGGCATCTTCGGCCCTGACGGTTACCTCCTGCAGGTTTACTGAAGTTGGTTCCAGCCTGATGATCCGGTTCTCCAGGTTCCTGTGGGTTGCTACATTCACGATATTGTTTTTGTATCCCACATAGGAGATTTTGATGTTATTCAGTGTCACTTCACGCGGCACTTTGAGTGTGAATTCACCATCGATGTTGGTAACTGTTGCATAATTCACTCCCTCGCCCTCAATAGTAGCGAAGGGGAGGGGCGAATTGTCAGCTGCATCGACTACCTTTCCGGTATACACTATATACAGGGTTGTGTCTGTAGCTTCTTCTTCCCCTGGAGAATGGATACCGGCCTGTGCCTGCATACTTCCTGCGAGTATCATCGCAAGCACCAGTAAAAATTGCTTCATTGTTTTCATTGTTTTTATTTTAAGTATTTGCATCGTATTAATTGGTTGCTATCTGTATTAATGATGCACTGCGCGGAATTTACCCTATCGGAAATCATTGTTTTTTTTCAACTTTTACGTTAAGTTAGGTGTTTACGAGAAAACAAATCCTGAAGATGATGACAAAATGGACATACAGTAATATTCCTTCACAGGAAGACAGGGTGGCGATTGTTACCGGAGCCAACAGTGGTCTTGGATATTATACAACCAAGGGACTTGCAGAAAAGGGATGCGAGGTGATCATGGCCTGTCGCAACAGAGAGAAAGGAGAAGCGGCAATGGCAGCATTGCTTGAAAAGGAACCTGCAGCCAAATTGAAGGTGATGCCGCTTGACCTGTCTGACCTCGAATCGGTGCGTAATTTCGCTGATGCGTTCAGATCGTCGTATAAGAAGCTCGACCTGCTGATCAACAACGCCGGTCTGATGGCCATCCCGTTGCGTCGCACCGTGCAGGGGTTTGAGATGCAGTTTGGTGTCAACCACCTGGGTCATTTTGCCCTTACCGCGCTTGTATTTGATCTTCTGAAAGCCACGGAACAATCACGCATCGTTAACGTTTCCAGTGCGGCCCATAAAATAGGAGAGATACGCTTTGATGATATCAACTGGGAAAAGGGTTACAGTAAATGGAGGGCTTACGGTATGAGCAAGCTTGCAAATATTCATTTTACACATGAACTGGCCGATAAGGTGGCAGCCAGGGGAATGGATATCCGGGTCGTTGCTGCACACCCGGGCTATTCAGATTCGAAACTGATAGAAAAAGGTCCGGAAATGAATGGCCAGCAGCTGATGGTCAGGGCTGGCCGTTTCGTGAACAGCATTGTTGCACAGCGCACCGGGATGGGTGCATTGCCCCAGTTATTTGCCGCCACGTCGCCCGACGCCGTTCACCGTGGATACTATGGTCCTGGCGGATTTGGAGGGATGCGGGGTTACCCGCAGCGCACCTACCCGCAGCGCAGGAAAGTAAGCAAGGATGCCCAGGAACGGCTCTGGGAAATGTCAGAAAAGATGACCGGTGTCTCCTTTTTTTTGTCTAAATAATTAACAACTGAAGTTTTTGTAATTTGTGTAAAATAGAAATTCGTGTTAACAAGCTATTCTGAATGAACTAATTTTTCTTTAATAAAATATGGATTAAAATTATAAACAGAATGTTTTGCATAAGGAACATCTACCTTAGGAAGAAATATTTTTAATTTTTCTATTTCACTTGTCATGTCTTTTTCCTGCACCAGGTTATACCATTCATTTGGATCATCTGTATGATTATATAATTCCTCCGAACCGTTATTGTAACGGATATAGCGATAATCTTCCATGCGAACTCCGTGATTTCCCCAGCCGTAGGTGGTTAATGCAAATTCGCCTGCGGTATCCGTTTCCCCATGAAGCACTGGAGCCAGGCTAACCCCTTCGTTTCTTTCATAGGGTTTCAGCCCACATAAATCCAATAATGTTGGATAAATGGACAACATTTCAGCAGGAGAATGAATGATTATGCCTTTTTCAATATTGAGGCCTGCAAAAATTAGCGGTGCATTCGTGGCTTCCTCCCATAGGCAATGTTTGGCAAACGTACCTTTTTCTCCCATCCGGTAACCGTGATCGCTCCATAACACAACAATCGTATTTTCAGCATGCGGGCTATTTTCCAGGGCATTCAATATTTCGCCCACATAAAAATCAACGAATGAAACACAGGCGAGATAGGCCTGCACCATTTTGGGCCACTCACCGCTTTCGATGGCCCATTGAGTTGTGGGCATCATGGGCAAATCGTCAATTTCCCGTGTAATGGCAGGCAGATCGTCCAAATCACTTTCCAGGTAAGGCGGAGTTTCAATGTTTTCCAGCGGATGCAAATCGAACCATTTTTGCGGCACGTACCACGGCACATGCGGCCGAAGAAATCCAACCGATAGAAAAAACGGCTGGTCGTAATTACGGTTCAACCGATCAATCGTCCATTGGGTCGACTGGTAATCAGGCATCAGCGAATCAGCTTCGGGATATGCACCCCAATCGGTGCTGGTGCGCGAATATCCCTCTTTTCCGGGTTTACCAGACCAAACGAAACGTTCCGATGGTTTTGGCCCAAATCCGGGTACCCGTCCGCCCGACTCATCAAAAACCCCGTCGGGGGCATGATGATGAAAAATTTTTCCAATCCCCATGGTGTGGTAGCCATTGTTTTTGAAATATTCGGGAAGAAAAATAATTCCTTCGGTTGAAGGATTGTCCTGGTTGATTAAATCGTCGTCAATCATGCCATAAATGCCGGTGGTAGATGGCCTTAGTCCGGTCATGAGCGACGCGCGCGACGGACCACAAAGCGGAGCCTGGCAATGGGCGTTGGCAAACAAAACTCCCTCCGCCGCCAGCCGGTCAATGTTTGGCGTTTTGGCATTTGGATGCCCATTCATACAACCCAGCCAATCATTCAAATCATCAATGCAAATCATTAAAACATTAGGGCGTTCAGAATCAACTTGTTTGTTTTTACATGCAGTTAGATTAACTGTTCCAAAAAATAATAGAGCAAATAATATTATTTTCATTTAACTGATTTTTT
>Ga0180435_10004068_pt1 | contig 14482 bp, 12 predicted proteins | sample SS_ome_3_FD_132467 | JGI IMG/M metagenome (GOLD analysis project Ga0180435, IMG submission 132467) | Hypersaline lake sediment archaeal communities from the Salton Sea, California, USA - SS_3_S_1 metaG | ecosystem: Environmental > Aquatic > Non-marine Saline and Alkaline > Hypersaline >... | reverse complement strand
GGCTGCCAGGGTCAAAACCCGTAGGCAGTTGACCTGCGCTGGTTACCCGGGAGGGTCTCAATTGCGGTAGCAGTACGTCCAGCGGTTTGTCGGAAGTAACGTGAACCTGTTTGTCATCCAGGCTTTTGACGAGCCAGTGTTCTGGGATGCTGTCGGGTAAGTGGCGTTTGCTGATCACAAAAGACAGCGGGGTATCTGCGCCACCGGCAAGTGTTGCGTTGGTCTGCCAGTTTACCTGCTCTGGATCGAACCCTTCGATACGACGGATCAGGGTGTGATCGTTCACGTACTGGCGGGTTTGTGCGCTGGCTGCGGCGCTGCCATCCGCACTGCTGTCCAGGTTCATCAGCTGAGTGAGGCTGCGGTAGGTGCGCGCCTGTTTATCTTCGCTCAGGGCGTCAATGACCAGGCGCCGATAAGCGTGATTAAACGACAGTCGGCCGGCGGGGTTGATACCGCCGAAGCCGACAATAACGGGTAATGGGATCAAGGACGTTCCAGAGCAATCGCCGTGGCTTCACCGCCACCGATACACAGGGCGGCAATACCGCGTTTCTTATTCATATTCTTCATCGCGTGGGCAAGCGTCACGATGAGACGGCTGCCTGTGCTGCCAATCGGGTGTCCCTGTGCGCAGGCACCGCCGAATACGTTGACGCGCCTGGCGTCCAGGTTGAGCTCCTGAATGGCCAGCATTGTCACCATGGCAAAGGCTTCGTTGATTTCGAACAGGTCAACCTCACTTAAGTCCCAGCCGATTTTTTCGACCAGCTTATTGATCGCCCCAACCGGCGCTATGGTGAACTCGCTGGGGTGAATGGAATGGGTGGTGTGACCTACTATTTTCGCCAGGGGGTCACCATCGAAGCTGCCTTCGCGGGCCAGCAGCAGCGCAGATGCGCCGTCTGAGATGGAAGATGAATTTGCAGCAGTGATGGTGCCATCCGCTTTGAAGGCAGGTCGCAGTGTTGGGATTTTCTCAAGTTTGGCGCGGCCAGGTTGTTCATCGTTCTCGACTAAACCACCGGGTGTTTCCATCGGTGCAATTTCATCAGCCAGACTCCTGTTCTCGATTGCGGCGCGAGCCCGTAGCACGGATTCGGTGGCATAGTCATCCATGGCTGCGCGGGTGAGTTGATACTGATCGGCAGTAGCCTGTGCAAAAGACCCCATCGAGCCGCCGGTCTCAGCGTCTTCAAGGCCGTCCAGGAACAGGGTGTCCTGCATGCTGGTGTGCCCCATGCGCAGGCCTGCGCGTGCCTTTCCCAGCACGTAAGGTGCATTGCTCATGCTTTCCATGCCACCGGCGATAACCACATTTGCAGAACCTGCTCTGATCAGATCGGTGGCGAGCATGGTGCATTTCATACCCGAGCCACAAACTTTGTTGACTGTGGTAGCACCTGCAGCGTCAGGCAGTCCTGCGGTGCGCATGGCTTGTCTAGCCGGAGCCTGTTTGAGCCCGGCGCTGACAACGTTGCCAAAAATGACCTCGTCAACCGCAGCAGGGTGTACTGCTGATGCCTCTAGAGCTGCAGCGATGGCATGCGCACCCAGTTCCGGGGCGGTGAATGTGGACAGCTGTCCCTGAAAGCTTCCTACGGGCGTGCGTGCAGCACTGACCAGATAAACGTCGTTACTCACTTGCAGGCGCTCCTTGGTTGTATAGGTTGAAAGGTTGTATGGGTTAAAAGCCCTGCATGTTACTGGCCTGGGTGAGCAAGAGCCAGTCTCGCGCGGTGTCTATTGCTCCCTGAAGCGGGGAATCAGCTCGGCAAAGTTGCAGGGTTTAAAGTTTACATCGAGTTGATTGCGAATGATTTTTTCCCATCCGGTCTGCGCCGCGCCCCTGGAGCCTGGCAGACAGAAAATCAGCGTCGCATTGGCCAGGCCGCCCAGCGCCCTGGATTGAATTGTCGAAGAGCCTATCTCATCAAACGAGACCTGCCGGAATAGCTCGCCGAAGCCATTGATTTCCTTGTCGAAAAGCGGGGCGATAGCCTCAGGTGTGCTGTCACGCCCGGTAAAACCCGTGCCGCCGCTGGTGATGATGACAGCGATGTCTTCATCGGCAATCCAGGCAGAGATTCTGGCGCGAATCTGATAGACGTTGTCCCGCACAATTTCGCGGCTGTGCAGGGTGTGACCCGCGGTGGCGATCGATTGACTGAGAAAGTCGCCGGAAGTGTCGTCAGCAAGGGTTCTGGTGTCAGAAATGGTCAGTACGGCGCAGTTCAGTGCGGTCATGGATAAATACCTCTGCGTGATTAAGGGTGAGTCGGCTGATTACAAGCGGATGAACGGGTAGTTTTCTCGGCGCTAACTGGCTAGAGTACCGCCATTCTACACCCAGCAAAAATATCGTGGAAAAACAGCTTATCGAAGGCGATCGACTTTACCTCATCGCCGAAAGTCTCGCCAAAGACTTCTCTTTGTTCCCAGACGTCTCGCACGAGCAGGAGCCCGTGCGGGGTCTGCTGACCCAGGCGCAGATCAACAAGCGCAGAGATGTGTTGGCTAATCTGGACATTGATGCTTATATCGAAGCCGTGGTCAGTCCGGCGGAGGATCAATCCCGCACGCCGGCACCGGAAATAATCCGGCAGCTGGGTAAGGTCGAGCAGGAGGAAGCGAGTGGCCCATACTTCCAGGCGTTGATAAGCATGGATTTTGGCGGTAGCTGGCGCACAGTCGGGTTCATTGCTCAGGATCGCTCCAAGAATCTGGGTGCCTGGCAACCGGAGCATCACCTGCGAGCGGCTGCATTTGCAGAATTCTGTTCGACGCGATCGATACCGATGGTAACCTTCATGGATACCCCTGGGGCGGATGCCACCGAAGAGTCCAACGCTAATAATCAAGCACACAGTATCTCCCGGCTCATTGCTGAGATGAGTAACATCGATGTGCCGACGGTTGGTGTCATTTATGGTCTGGGCTACTCCGGTGGGGCGATACCGCTGGCGGCAAGCAATATGATTCTGTCGCTGCGCGATGGTGTTTTCAGCACTATCCAGCCTGCATCTCTTGCCAACATTGCAAGACGCCTGAATCTGTCCTGGCAGGAATGTGCAAAAATTGTTGGCGTGTCACCTTTTGAACTCCATCATCAGGGCAATATTGACGGCATCATCGACTATACTCCCAACGATAGTATTGAGCGGTTGGAGAATCTGCGTACCGCAATCATCGGCGGTATTCTCAATGTTGAAACCCGGGTAAAAGAGTTTGTCGCGGAAAACCCGTACATTCTTGACCACTACCGTCAAAGCCTGCAGCGTTATCTGAATCCGTCTTCCCAATTGCGAGCCATGCAGAGCAGCGCATCTCTCAAATTGACAAAAAACCCCACGGAATACCTGAATGTCTTTGGTGTGGCCTATCGCTACCTGCGTTACCTTGCCGTGCGTAAGCGCATCAAAGCGACAACCACACAGCAATATGGACGCCTTGCGCACCAGGAGATACCAACCGGTGAATTGCATATTCGCGCTGATCGCGAACGCAGACAGGCGTTTCTGAAGTGGTTACAGGATCCTGACAAGATTCTCTATGATGAGACATTGTCAAAAGCCTGGAAGAACTACCGGGAAAAAAGGCAGGCGCTGCACGATGAGCGGGGGCGCATTGCCCAGCTTATTTTTGGTGAGCCGAAACAGAACTACGAAAGCGCCCGTGCGGTTCTGTTGTCCTCGGTAGGGGTGTTTCTGTACAACCGCTGGAAGGCTGAGGCTGTCGGTAATCTGCGGGCTCTGCGGGAATATCTGAACCATCACGAGAGTACCCGTCAGATCCTGAAAGTGGCGGATATAGGTGACCCTCGGGCTTTCCTGAAAGCCATTGCGGCAGACAAGGAGATGGCGGGTATTCTGCGGGATCGCTTTACCTACGAAGGTAAAAAACTGCTCAAGAGCTCCAGCCTGAAAGATAAAAGTGATGCCTTTCTCGCCAAGCAGCTGACGGCAGAATTGAACCTTGCTATTACTGGCGAACCCATGGCTGGAGCAATAGGGCAGTCCGATATCCATGCTAATCGCGGGTTGCTGCATTTACGTTTTCCGGCGTTTGTTAAACCCATCGAAAGTACCGGTAAACCGGTGGCGTTGAGCGACATGACCGTGCTCGATGTGCTGCTGGATAATGAGCTGCGCGCAGACTTCATCAAAGAATGTGAAAACCTGCTGTTGTTTGATTCGGTCTACGACCAGATTATTGCCAATCTGGACTCCATAGCAGCTGAAGCCCGTTCGGCTCAGGCGCTGAGCCAGAAATCTCTGTCCGATCTTATTCAGACCACCCTGACGCTGGCGGCAAGTGGCTACACCCTCGGTGCGGGTAAAGAAGAGATGAAACCCACCGTGCCGGTACTGCGTCAACAGATACTTGACTGGTATCAGCGGGTGATCAGGATGCCCCGAGGGTCTGATTTTTTCCGTCAGGTGGAAGAGTGGAAGAAACTCAGTTTTCCGCACCTGGCGGATGCACTGTTTGTTGTGGTCACACACTTGTTTGACTCTCTATTGAATTCATATGTGACTGCTGAGCAGGGCGGCAAGGCTTATCAGGGACGTATTGCGCCAAAGAACATTGGTCGCCGCAAAGATTTCTGGAACAGATTGAATATGGCGTATAACGATCTGTTACTGCAGAACGTCCTGCGCGCAAACAGAAACAAAAACCACTTCACCTACAACGACATTATTGAGCGATATTTCGATAACTGGGAAAGCCGGTTCGACGATCTGCTCAGCTCGGATCCCTGTTCTTTCCCCGGGTTTCGATTGTCCATTGAAGATGCGTTAAACAAAGGTCTGCCACCCTGCGGCATCATTGCCGGTTATGGCACTTTCAAAGGGGAGTCCCCGGCCCGTGTTGGCGTTCTGATCTCTAACGTGAGCTTTCAGGCAGGTGCGTTTGATATGGCCAGCGCAGAGAAATTCTGCCGGCTGCTGGTTGAGTGTGCTGAACAGCACCTGCCAGTTGTGTGTTTTATTTCCTCAGGTGGTATGCAGACGAAAGAGGGCGCCGGCGCACTGTTTTCCATGGCTGCGGTAAACGATCGCATTACCCGGTTTGTACGTGATCATGACCTGCCTGTGATTGTGTTCGGCTTTGGTGATTGTACGGGCGGTGCCCAGGCGAGTTTTGTGACGCACCCGTTGGTACAGACCTACTATTTCTCGGGTACTTCCATGCCGTTTGCCGGCCAGATCGTGGTGCCCTCAAACCTGCCGTTGAACTCTATTCTGTCCAACTATCTGTCGGCTAAAGAAGGTGCCATGCAGGGTCTTGTGAAACATCCGTTCTTCCCGGACCTGGATGCACAGATGCGTGAAATAGATGCCGAGATTCCGTTGCCCCAGGACTCTGTCGAACAGGTTGTTGAAAAGGTGCTGGCGGGTGGCTTTGTGGAACAGCTGCCGGTAGTCGTTGCGCATCGTCCCAGATATACTGATAAAGACCTGCGGCGGCCGGTCAAAAAAGTGCTGATTCACGCGCGCGGCTGTACAGCGGCGAAGCTCATTCGCATCGCACAGCAGCAGAATATTGATGTGGTGCTGGTGCAGAGTGACCCCGACATGGAGTCTGCCGCGGTAGATCAGCTCGGTGATCGCGATACCGTTGTCTGCATTGGTGGCAACACGCCGGACGAAAGCTATCTGAATGCGCTGAGCGTATTGAGTGTTGCTGAAAATGAAGGTGTAGACAGTTTGCATCCAGGTATCGGGTTTCTTTCGGAAAACTCATCATTTGCCGAACTGGTGCGCAGTCACGGAATCAACTTTATCGGTCCTTCGGTTGCCAGTATGGAAACCATGGGCAACAAGTCGAATGCGATTAACACCTCGCTGCGGCTCAAGGTGCCGGTTGTTCCCGGTAGCCATGGCATCATGACCAACCCTGATCGTGCCGCTGAAGTTGCTCTTGAGATTGGCTACCCGGTATTGATCAAAGCCGTTCATGGTGGTGGCGGCAAGGGCATTCAGGTGGTTGAATCCCCCAGCGATTTTGTTGAGCTGTTTCATCGTGTTGGTGTCGAAGCCCGCAGTGCCTTTGGTAACGGTGACGTTTATCTGGAGAAGTTTGTGACATCCCTGCGCCACATTGAAGCGCAGCTGTTGCGTGACAGTCAGGGCAATACCTTTGTGCTGGGTATTCGTGACTGTTCAGTGCAACGGGATAAGCAGAAGGTAATCGAAGAGTCCGGGTCAACCATGCTGCCTCAGCATTTGCTGGAAACTGTGCTCAAATCCACCGCAGATATTGCCAACGAAGTTGATTATGTGGGTGCGGGTACGGTGGAGTTCATCTACGACCTGGCTTCAGATGCGGTTTACTTCATGGAAATGAATACCCGCTTACAGGTAGAGCACCCGGTCACAGAGTGGACATCCGGTGTGGATATTGTCGCCCAGCAATTCAACATTGCCGGCGGTGGATCAATTGCTGATCTGGTTGTAGAGAGCAAGGGTTATGCCATCGAGGCTCGGGTAAATGCAGAGCGCATAGTGCTGCAGAGCAGTGGTGAGATAGGGTTCCGCCCACATCCTGGTCAGATAGACGAGTGTTTCTTCCCCCAGGAAGAAAACGTGGAAATTATAGCGACTGCGGGCCCTGGCAAGTTTGTATCACCCTATTACGATTCCATGGTGGCGCAGATCATCGTCCATGCCGAGGATCGGGACGCGGCTATTGATAAGCTCAGTGCTTATCTTTCCAGGGTGAAAATCACTGGTATCTCCACCAACATCCCGCTACTGATTCGTGTCCTGAAAGACGATGTTTTCCGCAAAGGCGTCTACGATACAAATTACCTGCCCGAGTTCTTAACCCGCACAAATATTCAGAGCCTGATAGCTGAGATTGAAGTGAGTAGCGGCGCGCACAGCGATGGCATAGATCGGGAGTCAATAAAAATTGAAGAGAGCGAAGAGCTCAAGGTGCTGGCGCCGGCCACTGCTATTTTCTATAGCACGCCGTCACCTTCAGAACCCGAATACGTCAATGTTGGAGATCGCATCGATCTGACGCAGACAATTTGTCAGCTTGAAGCCATGAAAATTTTCACGCCTCTGCACCTGGGAGATTTCAACTCAGAAAATGAGCTGTATCCAAGTACACATGAATTTGAAGTGACCCGGGTGAACATGAGCAGCGGTCAGCAGGTGAATGTTGGCGACCTTCTGTTTGTTGTTAAGCCGGTAGCGAAGTCCACATAACCCAGCTGCCGCGCACCATGCAGATACCTGCGATGGTCAGAATGATAACGCTGCTGACACGTGCGAAAGCTGCATCGTCCCAACGATGCAGCAGCAGCGTACCTGCACGAGTACCTGTAACAGCAGCTGCCATAGCGAATACAAACAGCCACCAGGGTAGCGTGGTTGCCACAGCCACTATCAAACCGTAATACAGGATCTTAAGCAGGTGCCCAATGGTTTGCGTGAGGGCTTTGTTTGCAACAATTTCCTGCCGACTTAACGGCGAGTTCAGATAAAACACATCCAGCAAGGGTCCCGATGCACCCGCCAGCAGCTGCGCTGCTGTAACGACAAACCCACAGGTAACTGTCGTTAGCGGGCGCGTCACATCCAATCCGTTCAGTGAACGGCTGTAACGTGCAAGCCAGGGGAATACGCCGACCAGGAAAAGCACCAGACCCGGATTGGGTACCAGGGCGATCAGGCCGAAAACCGCCACGGCGCCGATTGCACCCAGGATGTAGTTAGGCAACAACCCCCATTTTATGTAAGTGCGTAAAAACCAGGCTCTGGATCCGTTGGCGGTTGCCTGTACAGCGCCGTGCAGGATCATGGCGTTGGCGACGCTGAGCGCCGTCACTAAAATGGCCATCAATATCATTCCGCCGGCCATACCCAGGACGCCAGATAAAACACTGGTGAGGAAAACCGTAACAGTAAGCATTAACCACAACATGGCCCGCATCCTGAACCCACCTATTTGATGAAAAAAGCGAATCGATGGAATATGATTAAGTCAACTTTGGAATTGTTTAAATCAATGGTTGAGAATCTGGAGACGTTGGTGGCCTTGTCAAAAGCCGGCACCATGATGGAAGCCAGCACTGCGCTGAAAATATCCCAGTCCGCGGTGAGCAAGCGGATAGCGAACCTGGAGCGTTACTACGACAGGCGTCTGATTGAACGCCATGGCCGCCGGGTTGTGTTAACTCATCATGGAACCCGCCTGGTCGAACGGGTCACACCTCTGCTCTCGGAGCTGCGCAGTGTCTTTCTGGAAGACAATGCGCTGCGTAAAGGCAAAATTATTCTCGGTGTGTCTGAAGCTATTCTCGCCAGCTGGGGGCCGCGTCTGTTTGCTCAGGTTCGTACAGGTCTGCCGGGTGTGGAATTTGAGTTCCATGCCCAGCGATCACCGGTTGTACTGGATCGGCTGCGCTCAGGTGAATACATGGTGGGAGTGTGCACAGGCACGCCGGATGCGGATACGGACCTGGTCAGCGAGGTGATCAGGCAGGAGCCGATGGTGATTATTCCTTCCGGTCTGCGACCTCTGAACTACCAGGTTGGCGAACCGCTGAGCGTGATTACCATTGAATCACGCTCCGGCGCATGGGCATCTATTGAAGAGGATATGCTGCGCCTGTCGCTGACCCGTGCTGTTTCTCTGGAATCGTTTTTTGCTGTGGCACAGATGGCGTTGGCAGGATTTGGTCATGGCCTGGTGCCCGCAGGTGTTGCCCGCACCCTCGGTGTTGACGACGGTGCGGTGATCGGTCTTGCGCAGCAGGGTCTGACTCGTCCGGTACGATTTGTTGCGCGCAAATCAATGTTTGCCCAGGAGCTGATCCGGTCTTTCTATGCAGAAGTCTCAGAGGCGGCAGCGGTGGTTTGAACAGGTTCGGCCGGTGCCATCAGAATTTGCGCCAGGGCATCAACCCAGGCCGGGTCTTCGTTCAGGCAGGGCACCAGATCAAAACGCTTACCGCCAGCTTGAAGAAAAGTCTGGCGCCCCTGCAGGCCCATTTCTTCCAGCGTCTCCAGATTGTCTGCCACAAAGGCCGGGCACGCGACAACAAGCCGCTCAACGCCTTTGCCGGGTAACTCTTCCAGCACTTTATCGGTATAGGGCTGTAACCAGCCACCGCCAAGTCGGGACTGGAAGCTGACGCTGAACCTGTCCGACGAAATCCCAAGTGCGGCAGCCAGCGCATTGGAGGTGCCAAAAACCTGGTGGCGATAACAGGTGGCGTGGGCTTCTGACGCGACGTTACAGCAGTCTGGGGTTTTCATGCAGTGACTGCCTGTGGGGTCTGCTTTTTTCATGTGTCTTTCAGGCAGGCCGTGATAGCTCAGCAGCAAATGATCCCAGTCCTGTGGTAATGCGGCAGCAACGTTGTTTGCCAGCGCCTGGATGTAGGCGGGGTGTTCAAAAAAAGCGGTGACAGCTCGGGTTGAAACGTGCTCTGGCACAAAACGCGCGGTGGCTTCCAGCGAGGTGGTGACCGTTGAGTCTGCGTACTGTGGATACAGCGGTGCAACGACAATGTGTGTGACGTTCTGTTGCAGCAGGCTTTTCACTGCGCTTTCAATGTCAGGCTTGCCGTAGCGCATGCCCAGCGCGACAGGTCCGTCAAGTTTGGCTGCCAGTTCAGCCAGCAGGGCTTCGCTGTGTAACAGCAGCGGTGATCCGGCTGGGTCCCAGATGGAGGCATAGGCGTGCGCGCTCTTCTTCGGCCGAAAGGGCAGAATGAAGCCATTCACAATCAGACTGCGGATGGGCGCTGGCACATCTAAAACGTAGGGGTCCATGAGAAATTCTTTTAAATAAGCGCGTACATCACCAACGCTGGGAGAAGCGGGTGTGCCAAGGTTGATGATGAGATAGCCGGTCTTTTCCAAGGTGGTCCTAGCAGGTTGTTGAAGAATTCTCATTTGCTCAGCGCATCATACGGGGTTCGTGGCGAGGCGCCATCCGAAGTCAATGTAGGCTACCTTGGCAAGGGTGGCAACAAAGTCCACGGGCCCCGTATGACGCGCCCTTCGGGAGGCTATGGCGAGCACGCTGCCTGCGTTGGACCTCTTGGCAAGGTAGGTTACATTGCCGGCGAGCCCCGCCTTGCCAGCGCTCACGCCAGAGCCTCTGAGCTTTTGAGAATTCTTCAACAGCCTGCCTAGTGATCAAATTATCAATGCGCTAGTATCCGCGCTCTGCCAGCAAAGGGCAAAATTTACCGCCACGTATTCCCGCTGAACAGGTACCAAACAGATACCAGAGAGGGACGGGCAACAGGGTTTTTGCGTATGACAATTATCATAGACTACGACGCAGGTAATCTGCGCAGCGTTCAGCGCGCCTGTGCTGAGGTGGATCTTCCGGCTGAAATTTGTGCGGATCCGGATCAACTGCGGCATGCGCAACGGGTTATTTTTCCCGGGGTTGGTGCAGCGGGTAGTGCCATGCGCAGCATTGTCGCGCGTGGCCTTGATGCAGCGCTGGCAGAGGTTATTGAAGCAGGTGTACCGGTTCTGGGTATCTGCCTGGGTCTGCAGATATCGCTGGATTATTCAGAAGAAAACGACACCAGAACACTGGGCCTGATCCCCGGCAAGGTCCAGCGCTTTAACTTTGATCACGCTGAATTGAAGATACCTCACATGGGTTGGAACGAAGTTCGGCCGGTGCGGGCCCACCCACTGCTTGATGACATCGAACCCGGAGATGAGTTCTATTTTGTGCACAGTTACTTCCCGGTTCCAGATCTGCAGGAGACAGTTTTTGCCGTGGCAGATTACGAGCACGAGTTTGCCTGTGCGGTGGGTCGTGAAAACTATTTTGCGACCCAGTTTCACCCGGAGAAAAGTGGTCGCGTAGGGCTGCGCCTGCTACATAATTTTGCCCGGTGGGATGGCCGATGTTAAGTAAAAGACTCATCGCGTGCCTGGATGTCCGCGACGGCAAACTGGCCAAAAGTGTTAAGTTTGTAGACACCAGAGACATTGGTGACCCGGTAGAAAAAGCCCGGGAATACTATCTGGATGGCCTTGATGAGCTGGTGTTTTACGACATCACTGCATCCAGCGATAAGCGCAACATCATGTTGGATGTCGTTGAGGCGGTAGCCAGTCAGGTATTCATTCCCCTGTCTGTAGGGGGTGGCATTCGCAGTGTGCAGGACGCAACCAGCCTGCGTCTTGCTGGCGCGGAGAAAATTAATCTCAACTCAGCCGCGGTGCAGCGACCGGAGCTGATCAGCGAATGCGCAGACGCGATCGGTAATCAGAATGTTGTTCTGTCGATGGACATTCTGCGTGTGCCTGTGTCGGTACAAATTCCTTCAGGCTACGAAATAGTCATTAATGGCGGGCGTACGCCGATGGGCATTGATGCGCTGCAATGGGCGATTGATGGCGAACGCCTGGGTGCCGGTGAGCTGGTGGTTAACTCGATTGATGCCGATGGTACAAAAGCAGGCTATGAGCTCAAGCTCACCGCTATGATCTCTACAGCGGTAAGAATCCCTGTGATTGCCTCTGGTGGTGCTGGTAAACCCGAACACCTGGTAGACGCGCTCACGGTGGGTAAGGCGGATGCGGCGCTGGTGGCCTCGATGGTGCACTTTGGCGAGTACAAAGTCAGCGAGTTAAAGCAGGAGCTGCACAATAGAAATATCAAAATGCGGATGTCCTGGTAAACAGAATTTTCCTGGCCGAAGGCCATTGCCTGAAACATAGAGAATCGATATGCGTGCAATACAGCTTGAAAACGATCAACTGACCTGGTCTTCCGCACCGGATGTGGTTTGCGGCGTGGGTGAGGTGCAGATTGAGGTGCATGCATCAGCGGTGAACCGCGCCGATCTGTTACAGGCCACCGGTAATTATCCGCCACCGCCAGGGGCAAGTTCGATTCTCGGCTTGGAATGTGCAGGTGTCGTGGTCGCGGTTGGAGAGGGTGTGCAACGTGTCGCTGTGGGCGATAAGGTTTGCGCTCTGCTCGCGGGCGGCGGCTATGCCGAGCAGGTGGTTGTACCAGCAGGTCAGGTGTTGCCGATACCCGCAGGATTGTCATTCAACGAAGCTGCCGCATTGCCGGAAGTGTTTGCCACCGCTTATCTGAATCTCTATATGGAAGCCCGGTTGCAACCCCAGGAACAAGTGATTCTGCACGCCGGCGCCAGTGGTGTGGGCACAGCGGCCATCCAGTTGCTGAAATGCAGTCGGAACCCGTGTTTTGTTACTGCGGGTTCTGCGCAGAAAATTGAGCAATGTGTGAAGCTGGGTGCTGCGGCAGGTTTTGACCGGCATCAGGGTTCGTTTCTGCAAGCCGCTCAGCAATGGGCAGGCACTGACGGCGTAGATGTGATCCTCGACCCGGTAGGCGCCCAGTATCTGTCAGATAATTTGACTGTTTTGGGCCTTGGCGGACGTTTGGTCCTGATTGGTTTGATGGGTGGTATTCAGGCGGACACAAATCTTGCGCTGATGATGATGAAAAGATTGCGGATAATCGGCTCAACCCTGCGCGCGCGGCCGATACCGGAAAAAGCCGCCATCATGGACCAGCTGTTGAAAAACGTCTGGCCGGATATCGAAAAAGGTCACATCAAACCGATAATTGAGGCGGTTATACCCCTGCCTGAGGCACAGAAAGCCCACGAACTGGTGGCAGCCAACGACACCGTCGGCAAGGTAATACTCACTTTGGATTGAGCCTGCAGGGCCTGTTGCGCGGCGTTTCTGCCGTTTATCTGCGCCTTGCTACCGCTGGTAAGCAAAGACTTTTGATCCCGCTGTGCCACACGTACTGTGGAACCCATCAAGATAGGGTTCAAGTGCATGAAATCTCAAGGCTTTACACTCGTTGAATTACTGGTCGCGTTAGCGATCTTTGCCATTATTTCAGCGCTGGCGATTCCGCAGTACACCGCCTTTACCGAGCGGGGGTTCCGCTCAGAAGTTCAATCCGATCTGCTCAACTGTGCCCAGGCGATGGAGCGACTAAATGCGACTGCATTCAGTTATGTGACCGCAAACCCTGGCGGCGACGATACTGCCCTGGCTGCCTTTATCTGTACCCCACTCAGTCAACCATCGGGTCGTTATGCCATTACAGCGGTTACCACAGACGACACCTTTGTCCTGACCGCGACCCCTGCAGGTTCCATGGCAGGCACCGGTGTCATCACCCTGGATCAGATCGGTAACCGCACCTGGGACGAAGACAATGATGGCGCGATATCAGGCACTGAAGGCGACTGGGAAGAAGGTTAGTCAACCGGTGGCCGCTTAGTGGCTACCGTTTATCGACTGTGAATTTTCAACTGGCAGAACACGACTTAGATTAAGCGCTTATGAGACATCAGAGACAGACATCAACCGGTTTCACCATCATTGAATTGCTGGTGGCGTTGACCATCGCCGCAGTGATGATGGCGTTTGCATTGCCGGCGTTTAACGATTTCACCGTGCAGCGTCAGATGACGGCCAACGTCAACCAGTTTATCTCAGCGATCAGTTATGCACGCAGTGAAGCCACCCGTCTGGGCGGTGATGTCAGCGTGCAGAGTGTTGATGCGGCAGATAATGCTAACGAGTGGGGCCCGGGGTTCTGCGTTACCGTCGGTGATCCGGGCAACTGTGATGCGCCGCTGCGCAATTTCACGCTGGAAGGTACGGTCACATTGAATGCCCAGGGTGTTGATTTAAACAACGAACCCACCATGACGTTTAACTCGCGCGGCATGTTGCAGGACGAATTAGCCGGCACTATCGAGTTGTGCGGTGCTGACGCGGACGATGACCCTGGACGGGAAATCAGAATCAATGCACTGGGTCGAGCCAACGTGGTTCGATTTGTCTGTTTTCCGTAGCTGTCCTTGCTGGCTGCGCAGTGAGAAATTGAGTAAGTAGGATTTGAAACATATGTCTCAATCAAAAATACACAAAGCAACGTTTGCGCAAGCAAGGAAAGCCGCTGGTTTTTCTCTGATTGAGCTGCTGGTTGCCGTACTGATTATGGGTGTAGGCGTGCTGGGTGTCACTGGCCTGCAGATGGTCAGCCTGCAGAACAACCGTGATGCGTTGCTGCGCAGCGAAGCGTTGCAGTCTGCCTACGACATCATGGATCGTATGCGGGTCAATGCCGCCGGTAACTATGACGGCGTAGCTTATGGCGACGCACCTGCCGCACCAACCAACTGTTTCACCACAACCTGTTCTGCAGCGCAGATGGCGGCTTTTGATATTGCGGTCTGGCAGTGCGGCCTGGGTATGTACAACACTGAGGCAGAGTGTGTGGCGCTTCGCGACGATACTATTCTGCCGGTTGTTGGGGATCAGCCCGGATTGCCTGACGGTGAGGGCTCAATTGACATCGATGCGGGTATGGCAACAGTGACGATCCGTTGGACCAGCTTTGACGGCACCCAGGAAGAAATCACCGTGGAGAGCCAGCAATGATGCCCTCGAAACAGACGCAGGCGGGTTTTTCTATTCTT
>Ga0180435_10004067_pt1 | contig 14483 bp, 20 predicted proteins | sample SS_ome_3_FD_132467 | JGI IMG/M metagenome (GOLD analysis project Ga0180435, IMG submission 132467) | Hypersaline lake sediment archaeal communities from the Salton Sea, California, USA - SS_3_S_1 metaG | ecosystem: Environmental > Aquatic > Non-marine Saline and Alkaline > Hypersaline >... | reverse complement strand
GTTTGAGTGTAACAAACATAAAATTATAGGCGAGGCGGTACAGCTAGAAGCGGTTAAACAGGATGGTTATGCTTTGCGGTATTGTGTTAATCCTAGCGAGGCGGTACAGCTAGAAGCGGTTAACCAGAATGGTTATGCTTTGCAGTATTGTTCTAATCCTAGCGAGGCGGTACAGCTAGAAGCGGTTAAACAGGATGGTTATGCTTTGCGGTATTGTTCTAATCCTAGCGAGGCGGTACAGCTAGAAGCGGTTAAACAGAATGGTTATGCTTTGCGGTATTGTGTTAATCCTAGCGAGGCGGTACAGCTAGAAGCGGTTAAACAGAATGGTTATGCTTTGCAGTATTGTGTTTGGAATAAATAATTAACCTCCTAAACTTTGAAAACAGCACACAATGAAAATAATAATCATAATAATTTCAGCACTAATAGCAATACCTTTCATCATTTCATTCCTGCTCATATACGACATGCGGAAAGCGGAAAATGAATATCAGATATTGAAGAAGATGTGGGATGAAAGACAAAGATAAAAACAAGGCGTTGCATTAAGTTGCAGCGCCTTATTTGTTTATAAACTCATAGCATAAAAAGTTGGCCCCAACAGAACAGATGACAGGAATAAAAACTGTTTTGCATTCAGGGCCAACCCAAAAGATAACAAAGAAAAATAAAATCACATAAGTGACTTTGAAACAACTGTAAAACTTTTGATATACTATTGAAAGAACAACCAACGCTGTTACGATGGAAGAAAATGTGACAAAGACCTTAACCGGAAGTATCCCCAGCAAAGAAAAATAAACCACTCCCCAAAATGACGGCATACATATCAAGCATTCCGTTATTGGGTTAAGCATTTCAGTAATCTGATTGCCTTCACTATCTGAAATCAATCTCTCCCAAAAACCAAGAACATTGCCCTGCCTAGTTACGCAATGGACACCAAAGCAAAGCAAAGATAATATGACAACATGCTCAATCATGATTAATTGTTTTGAATGTTCAAATCTTCATTTATTCTGAATTGCAATTGGAAGAACAAAGAACTGTCATCTCTGCTGAAATACAAAGTTGATGTATCAAGAACAATTGCTTTGTGGAAAATGTCATCCTGCTGCAAAATATTGCCCCTAACGTATTTTTTTGGCGACATCATAAATTGACGAATCCAAAGCCTGTTTTCATACGTGTTTGCAAATTTAGACACAACAGTGTAAATATCAAAGGCACTTTGCGCAATGATGTCCTTTCCGCTTTGCAGGGCATCATTCTCGCTGCAATCAGTGAATGATTCCTTGATTGAAAATTCCTGCTCTAAATTGATTGATTGTATGTTGTTGAATAGTATGGTATCATAAGCACCGAATTCATTCAAAAAATAGAACTCAACGCTGTCCTCACAGCAATCAATTGCCTGAAATATTTGGCTGCCAAAATACTGATCTGTCAACGGGTCATTGTTTTGCCTGAAAACAATTCGCACCTCCCACATTTTCACAGTCTTTGCAGGGTCAATGAAAAGAGCAAAAGAATTCAATTGAGCAGTCACGGCGATAAACCCATCAGAATCACCAGGATTGCCAATTTCAGTGCCAACGCCCGTGTCCGTTGTTCCATCGGTGTATGTTATCACCACATAGGGGCGCAATTTATCCGTAATAGGGTTAATTATCAACTCAAACGCTCTAAGATAGTAGAACCATAAGAACACCAACGAATCATGGCAAAATTCGGTATATTGTGGCATTGATGTCAAAAATTCATCTTCGCACATTTGAAGAATTTTATCCTGCTGGTTTTCCCTTTGGAATGCAGAATTGACAACAGTCACGCATTCTGATTTTTCAAAGGTCCTCAATTCAACATTGCATTGTTCCAAGTCATCAGAATATGATTCACCATAATTGATTGCAATAGTCTTTGCTATTGTGGTATCAAAAAAGAATGATGACGTTGTGCCTGATAGGAATGCAGAAAAGGGAAATGATGTCTCAAGTAATGGCGCAATCTTAGCACCTAGATTGATGCAAAATTCACCGTTGCTTTGTGGTATGTATGCCTCACGTGCAATCAATGTTTTTAGTGTTGTTCCCATGCCCGTCACAGGGTCAATATTGCACTCCCAAAGCTCAACAATCAATCTATAATTATTCCGATAGGTTGCCAAGCTGCCATTTGTGAAAACAAAAGTAGGTGGCGAAAGCGTGCCTGATGTATCAAAGGTGAAATCTTGCAGCTCCCCTTCCTCACGTGCTGTTGCAATTATATCAGTGCCAACAATTTCAATTTCAAAATTCGTGTTGATATAATTATTGGCCAATAAAGATGCCTTGAATGCCTCCGCCATTTGCAGCAGTGTGTATGGCCCAAGTGTATCAATTTCGTTATACGTTGTTTGTGTTCCTGCATTGAACAATTGCCCTGCAATCTCAAATGTTGCGGGGGGAATGTAACTTCCAGCACCGGGATTGAATTGTATTTCAAAAGTTGCCTTTACTCCTGCTGCTGTTTGAAAGTCATTCGCCTGAAAGCAATATTTTACACAATTATATGCTGAGTTTGGGCAATCGGCATCAGGACTGCTTGTCAAATCAATTGTTGGATGTGCCATTTGTTTCTTTTTTTATTTCGTTTGAAAGTGCCTGAGAATATATTGAAAACAATTGTTGTGAAATCTTATCGGCATAGTTCTTTTGATATATCTCAAGCGTTAAGCCTGCAACATCTTGCGGATCTTGTTTGTTCCTAGCAATAGCGCGCGCCAATAGAAAGTCAGGACCACCAAAACCCACCACTGCTTTCCAATCTTTGACGGACTGAATTAATTCAAATTTATCTCCAACCTTTCTAACAGGCAATTTTGTATTTGCCGGCTTACCTTGCATGATATACTTAATGCCGCCACCACCATACAAAGAAACATCAATTGAATCTTTAGTGATAGAACTTTCAGCACGCAAACTTTTTGCCGTTTTAGCTGTCACAACCTTATCAAGCCGCTTTAGTGCCAAGACGCCGGAGGTCACCAAATCATTTTCAACCTCCCTGATTGTTTTTATTGGTATTAGTGAAACGGGAACAACTATCATACTATTTTATTTTCAATTAGTTTGTCAGATGTGCTTCCAGGTTCAACCAATCCCCTAAGCGCCTCATAGTATTCATTTGTACCATCATCAAGGCAACAAACGTCATCATCTTGCGGAATGTACGAAAATTGCATTACGCTTGAAATCCCTGTGAAATTATCAGGACCTTTTTTATTATGGTATTCAGTACCTATTGTTTGCACGAATCGGAAATCGTAGGAGGACCACAAGACATCATGAAATTTTATCAAATTTGAAAGCCTTGTTGGGTTGGCTGTTATCTTCACAAACTCACGAATGTATGAATGGAATTTTTCAAACAATGCCTGCCTGCTTTTTGCATCTGCTAAGTCATCATATTCACACCATGACAAAGGTGCTGTTTCTTTGACTAGAATATCAATCTGAACATCAATGATTGCCTCAAAAGTGTTTTTGCCTTTGTTGAGCGTTTCACGGCCTCCACGAATGATGATGTAATCAATTAAAGGAAATGTATTTGGGTACTTTTCGCCATCTCTTGCACTTCTTATTGTTGCACTTGGAAGGATGAGCGGAAAGATACTGCAAACTAACAATGCAAATGGGTGCTCTCTATACATATTATTTTTTTTTCAAATTTACGAAAATTATTTGAATCGGTTTGCTACCTGTTGCAAATTCATTTCCGCTTCATATTCTTTTCGGTCTGCTTTGGCCTTTAGGTTGTATTTCTTGACCTCCATTGCAAACGCCTCAACGGAAAACAACCAAATCTGATCTGTGCTATATGATGAAAATTCTTGCAGCAGAATAACGGACGTTTCAACGCCAAAGATTGCCAAATACTTTTTGTATGTATCAGTTTTGATGGCACCGCTTGAATTGTCAATTTTATTGTATTGGTCCTCTAATGCTTTTTTTTTAACCAATAAGCCTTGATAATGCCAATGATGACAGGCAAGGATAGTTTTGCAAATATCGCTGCTTGGTTTTCCGTTTGCTTATTCAATTGCTCCATGTAATAGTCAAGCCTTTCTGTGCTGTTCATGCCTTTCAGCTTTTGTGACTTGATGAATGCCTTTTTTGCAAATGAAAATTCCTTTGGCTGTGACAACGGGCGCACTATTGTTGCGATAAACATTTTTATGTTATCCCATGACTGTTGATTGACGATTTCATTGCTATATTGGAATGCCTCTTTGATTTTCTGATTGGCAATATTTTCCCTGAGCAGTGTTGTGTTTTCAAAGTCATGTATCTTGTATGTTACCGGAAATGGCCACAAGGACGAACGAACAGCAAACGTTTCCACCGGTGGACATTTATCCCAATAATCACCAAAGTTGCCAATTTTGGCAAATATGTGATTCAATGCCTCAATGATTAGATTATTGGTAAAACCTTCCGTATTTAGGCAATATTCCGCAAACTTGTTTTTGTTATCCAAGCACAGCGAAACAAGCAAATCTGTTCTTTTGTTTCTGATTTGGTTTTTCAAATCTTCCAAGTGTGCATCTAGCTCAAGCAGCTTTTCTTTGTAGTCCTTATCCAATCGCCCTTCAAGTATGGCAATTTCTTCGTCCTCCTTTGTATCAATGTCATCAGGTAGTAATTCGGTTGATCCATCAATTGCGCTTTTGGATTGCTCAATTAATTGGTCAATGTCATTGTGGATTGACATATATATTGCAATTGTTTCTGCATTGAAATTATCAAAGCTATCAATGAAACGCCATGTTTTGAGTCCTATCTTAATTTTCATCTTTTGTTGGTCTTAATTCATGCACTGTTTTCTTTTCCGGCTTTTGCTCGCTTAGTATTTCATTTTCTAATTTTGCCGCATAATCCCTGCAATACTTCATGGCCGTGCGCACATAAATTTTCATTTGAGCAGGTTTGACACAACTGCCACAACTTGCGCTGATCTTCTTTTCTAGCTTTGAGGCTATCATTTTATTTCCTGGCAATTGCGGAAAGTTGGAAGATAGGGCCATAAATTCCTTGTATATCCCTGCAAGGCGCTTTCTTTCGTTTCGGCTCTTTAGATAATCATCTTCTTTGAGCAGTGCCATTGTTGCATTTACCAATCTTTGTGCTTCGTTGATCCTTCTCTGTTTCGTCATCATTGCTATCTGTTTTGAAATTGTAATTGAATTAATCTTTTTATGTCCATGATGATTTGGCTGTCATCCATTGCCGCCAAAAATTCATCATAAATTTCTTCATCTGTCAGGCCTTCTTCTAATGGTATCAATTCACCAATGTAATCAACAGCCTTTTTTGTTTTTTGGTTTGGGTGTTCTGCTTCTTGTATCTTCTGAATGTTAATCATATTGGCCAATCTTGCTTTTCTGTGTTGCAGTATTGTTGGCAGCTCCACCGAAAACGCAAAGGGGCGATTCTTTACGGACTTGGCAAGTATGACAATAAATTGATTGTTTTTCAGCGCATCTTGCAGTTCGTCTTTGCTGAGTGCCACGTTTTTGATTCTAGTATCAGCATACACGTTGCCAATTTCGCCTTGTATTTGCATCCTTCTTATCTGCTTTGGTATCTTTACCTTTTGCCCTTGTATCTTCATAAATTTGGGGCGTTTTGCAGTCTTGATGCTGTTGTTTAGTTCTTCTTTTGTTACGTTTTTCATTAGCTGCTTTTATTTAGTTTATATTCAAAAGGAAAAATGGCTGTTATCATGTACCTTGCATTATCAACACCGTGTCCACGTGCTTGGTATGACCTTGTTACATTTATGCCCTCCTCCAAAAATTTATCTTTCTTGACTACTTTTAAAATTTTGCCCTCCCTGTCTAGTTTTGTTTTTTCAAAATCTGCAATGTGAAAAGTGCAGGAAGGGTTCACAGACAGGCGCAACGTTGCACCGCCATATTTTGGATTGGCTTGGTGTATTTTCACAGTACCACCAAAGGCATCATTCAAGAACTCCAACGAATGCACCACTGATGGATTGACAATGGTTCTATCTGACACCTCAAAGCCATCCTTTTTGATTTGCCTTTTTATTTTGTTTATGTCTGTCACTGCATCATGGTCACGCTTAGTGTTTCCGCTAAAGTCACAGATAATAATTACCTTTTTATGTTGATAGCCTTCTTTTTTTAGCCATGTATTGATAGATTTTTGCACATCTCCAACGGAAGTATCAGGAAGGCAAAATTCTTTGACCATGTGCCAATTGTAGAAGTTTTGCACCTCATCATGCCCGCCAAACTGCCAAGCGGAAACGGTATGATGCGGCAATCTATTGAAATCCCAAGCCAAATATATCAATGATTCTTTATTAAACACAGCAGATTCAGAAATATGATCCTTGCGCCTGAAATATTTTACTGCTCTGTTTGGCAATTCTTTTGCCTTTATCAATCCAAGTCCTTCAATCTCATAATTATCATAGTCCAATTTCTTTTGAATCAGAAACTCTTGCACTATTATTTTATTGATGAATGGATTCATGAAATAAGTAGTGTGCAGAATTGTTGTGTTATCTCTCTTGCTTGGTACATAGGTGTGTGTGCCATCTTTTTTTTCAAACCTATCAACAGGCAAAAAGAACATTTTGAATATCCAATGCGACTCATCAACAATGTGTGTGTTGAACAAACCAAGCACCTGCAAATTTTCGCTGCCACGAATAGAAAAAATCAGCTTTCGCCATTCTTCCTCTGTTAGCTCATCCATTTCATCAACAAGTGCATCTGTTGGGTCATCCGTTGATTTTGACGTACCTGTTGAGCCCAAAGTTTCATACGTACCGGCAGGCAGGAAAGAATTGCCATTATAGCATTTTATTGTGCTTGTATGGTCACTAAATCTAAAAAGATGCTCAATGCCATACCTGCTGCAAATTGATTTTATTTTTGAATAGATTGATTTATTCACATTTGATTGCACACGTCTAACCATTAAGCACTTGAAGTATGGCAAGGTGAGGCAACGCCATATTTTAAGGAAACATGCAAAGTCAGTCTTAGCGCTGTTCCTTGAGCCGTACATCAGAATGATGAAATTCAAATCATGAAACAATGGCAGGTACACATCAGGGAAATGATATTTTTCAAAATCAATCTGCATCCAGGTTCATGTTTTTTGCTGCCTCCCATGCTTTCATTGCATCTGCTGATGGTGCAGGAAGTTTGATTTTCACTTTTGAATCTAGTGTGCCGCTCACCTCTTGGTGCTGCTTTGGCTTGCCGTTGGCCCTATCAAGCATCTTTTCAATGACTTCAAAACCATCCTTAGCAAGCATTCTTTTGCCAACAATACGGTACAACATAGGCAAATCTTTGTTTTTTACAATTTCGGTGATTTGCCCCTCGTCCAATGACAATAATGATTGATACACCTCTTTGACCATGTTTGCAGTCACCACCTCACCATTCTTTTTGATTTCTGATAGTACTGAGCTAAAAAACTTTTTCGGCCTGCCGTTTGGGTTGCCGCTTTTGCCTTTCTTGAATTGAAATTTTTTAATATCTTCTTTTGCCATGTATTGTGCTGTTTCTTTGCTGTTTTAAAATGCAACCTCTGTTTTTGGTTCGTACACCTCACCATTGATTTTTATTTCCAAATTTTGGTCAAGCTTGTGCATCCTGTCAATTATTACTTGGCAGTATTTAGGCGATAATTCTATACCAAAACACCTTCTATTTATTTGATGTGCTGCAACCATTGTTGAGCCTGAGCCAAGAAAGAAATCAATGACTAAGCCATTTTTTGCACAACTGCTTTTTATTACCCTTTCACAAAGTTCAATTGGTTTTGGCGTTGCATGATTTCCTGTTGCTTGTCTTTCATCGCTTGACGTTCTTTTGAAATGCCAAACGTTGTTCATATTGTCATGCGTATTGTCAAAGTATGCCCTAGTTGAATAATACTCTTTTTTTAGCTCGTCATACTCATTTTCAAAAACACTTGTGCGTATTATCTTTTTCATGTTATTACTGTTTTTCATATAGTGCAATATTTCCATACCTATCTTTCAACTCAAAAGCATCATTCAAAATTGTCATTTCAAATTGACCCTCATTGTTACTAAGCACCTTGCAACTCATCATCAATTGGCCTGCCTCGCTGTATATCTTCACGTCATTGTAGTAATAAGGCGCATGAACAAAACCGCTTTGCTGTTGGGCATTTTCCAAGCTCCACATATCAGGGGCCAACGGCAAAGATACATCAGGCACAAAGACACCCTGACCAAGTTGGTTGTTCAAATTGAACAATGTTGCATCTTGCTTTGAGCAGGACACCGTTGAAAGTAGGATAAAAATAAATAAAATATTTTTCATTTTGTTAATTTTTTAGATAAATAAAGTGTTATCATCAATAACAGCTCCAAAATTACACATTTTGTTAATTTTTTAGTATTTTAGTGTTCATTTATTTTTTTTACGTAAAACAATATAAAAATGATTAGTTTTTCTTTGGAAAACAAAGCAGCGTTGCTTGCAATCGCTGATGAAAACCCTGAAAACAAATTCGGGATTGACAATTTGAAGCTCGTCCAGGAATGGAAAGCCTCATTGATAGTGGAGATTTACAGCACTATCAAAAAGCACAAAGAGGCACGCATGAAAGGCAAGAAAGGCATTTCTGCTTGGGTGATTTTCAACTATTGGAATGAGATTCAACAACTCATCAAGGTAATTCAAAACATTGAAAACATTACCAATGAATTCAATGACTTGACGAATCAGGAAACAATTGATTTGAATGCCTATTTCACGGCATTGATTCAAAAGGAAGTACCATCAAAAGATTTAGTGATTATTGAAAAAATCAATCTCCTGCTGGTATTCGTTTCTGATGGTGTTTTGGACATCTTAGATTTATTTTAGAACAAAGGCGCGCGACAGCTCACACCCTGTTGCGCGCTTTCAAAACAATGAAAACAATGGCAAAGAATATTTTTTACGAGAATTACAAAAAAGTATCTCAAGCACACAAGGCTGAAAACACTGATAGTGACCGCTCGTTTGGGGAACAACTATTCCCTGTGTATATGTGTCTATTGGTTGGCACTGTCATCATTCATTCATTTTCATTCTGCTGCGCTTCCATATTCCCTGCACATCAAGTTCAGATATTGACCGGCTCTTATGCTTTCGGTATCATGATTGGGGCTCCATTTATTTTATTCTTCATTGAAGTGCCGAAATACTTCTGCACCAAAGTCAGCTTTGAGAATTATTGGAAGCATGGCGAAAAATCTTATGGCCTAATTGCAATATCATTTGTATTGTTTATCCTTAGCGTTGGTTCAAGTACTCATGGCGTGCCGTTGCTTTATGATTGGTATGCACCGGAGGCAGCAATTGAAGATGTTGAAAAGTTGCAGCAGGAAATTGAAAACAAGAACAGTGAACAGATTGCCTATTGGCAAAACTTGGTCAATACAGAAAAGGCCAATTGGTCTGCATTCTTTGACGAAAGGAAAGAGTTTTATGCTAATGAAGGGAAAAAGGGCGTTTGGAGATTGCCACGCCTAAAGAAATACACCAAAGCGGAAAACGAACACAAAGCAAAGCTGCAAGAATACCAAAGCAACTTGAATGAATTGATGCTGGCATCTTCCTCCGTTGGAGCAAGTGAAATTGATGCAGTGAAAAAAGATAATGCAGTGATTGAGCAGGACCACAATCAAAAGGTGGAAAAGGCAAAGATGATTGCATTTTGGTTGATGTTGTTTCTTGAACTGTTTTACTTTTTCGCCATCGCTGCCATTGAATATTACAAACAGCGATCAAAAGCAGAACAAAAAGGCTTGGACGAAACAGAACAAAACACAACAGATGTTCAAACAGAACAAAACAATGTTGTTCCAATAACAAAAACAACATCAAAACAAAACAAAACACCTGAAACAGAACAGGGTGAAACATCAGCAAAACAAGGTGTTGCAGACACAAACAAAAAAACAAAACAAAACGGCATTGGATTCAACAACCAAAACACCGAAACACCAAAAACGTTTTTTTGGAACGGCAAACAACAAACACGATCTGCCATGAAAAGTATGATGAACACGGCCAAAAAGCGTGCTATTGATGCAAAGCTAAAAGGCAAGAACAAATCATATGAAAACAACCAAAACAGATATGAAACAATCAAAAAAATGATAAATGAATGAAAGGAACAATTTTAATAATATTGATGATGCTTGGTTGTGGCCTCCTTCTTTGGGTGCTGCTTGATATACTCAACTATATCATCAGGCACAAATACAAAAGATTCTTTTTGAATCTAATTTACATCATAGAGGCCCAATTCAATTTGAAGCATCGCAAGAATTTATTTGTAGCTCAGTGGGAATTGAAACAACTGCAAATTAAATCAGAAGTCCAAAGGATTAAAGCAGCAGAAGCGGAAGCAGAAAAATTGCAACAGGTGGAGGACGTTGCAACGATACCTGGCAACATTAGAAAGCTTGAATGGCAAGTCAAAAACAGTCAAGGGAATAATTCAAATTATATCACCATAGATATAACTCCAAAAAATTTTCCGATTAAAAAATAGTTTGTATATTTAAGTGCTGAATTAATAAGTTAGGAAGTTAATATTTTGGAAAAACTCGCCTTTTTTAGGTGGGTTTTTTTATATTTACAGCGATACGAAATATTTTTTTAAATCGTATTGCTAAAAAACGGTCAAAGGGTTGGTATAATGCCATCCCTTTTTTTTATATTTACAATGCAAAATTTCTGTCATTGGGGGATGACGTTGATTTTTGATTTTATATTTTAAGAATAAACAGTTTTAAAACCGGTACAGACAAGCTGTGCCGGTTTTTTTTATATTAAAAACTTTGGCCATGAATGCGCCTCAATGATTTTCAACGACATTGGCCCGGCTTCCAGGTAGTGCTTAATTACAATCTTTGCATTCTCAAGACCACAAACAAACACTGCCAATCTACCGCGCGCCCTTAGCTCCATTAAATATTCAAATTGTTCCTTCAAATGCTTATCCTTGTCAACAGCATGTTGATTTATCAAGGTTCCTGTTTTTTTGAACTCAATTGCTAATGCACAATATGTATCTTTGTGCCATTCATCAAAAATCAAATCAGGATGCCCACGCTTGCAACGTGTCTTGTGTATGTTCCTTTGTGCCGGGCTAAGATTCAATCCTGCAAGGTCTACTGTGTATAATAGTTTTGGATAGACCAATTTTACCCACTTGCACAATTCGGCCTGTTCTTTTTCTTCTGATCTACCGCCATGCTGCTGCACGAATTGTGCAGCAGTCATTTTGGTGTTCTTTTTTTTCTTTGGTCGTTTTTTTAGCTTTTGTTCCTTTCGGAACTGTTCAACCGTGTATGTGTTTTTCTTTTTAGCCATCCCTTTGCCCTCCCTCAACCATTTCAGGCGCACGTTCAGCAATTCCATACGTAAAGCGCATGCGCTGGCTATCGTTTAAAATTTCGTCAAAATAGCGCACATCTATGATGAATGACTTCATGCCCTTACTAATCGCCAAGCGTGCGAAATTTGATGCAAAAACCGTTGCCTCGTGTTTACAAATGAAAGGCATTCTGAATGATGCCCTGTTGTTGTAAACTCCAATAGTTTCTTTGTAGGCAGGAAATTTGTCTGTGACAATCTCATTAACTACTGTTCTAAACTGCTGCATCTTGATAGGTTTTTACTTGGTTGTTTAATTTTTTGACCAATCCAAATATTGAGAACAATGTCTGTTCACCAATCTTGATGTCCAAAGCAGGAGCAAAAAAATGCTTTTTGCCGTTCTTGGTGATGGTGCCAAGATACATTGTTTTGAATTTTAGCTTTGCAAATATTTTCACAATATCTGCATCATCTGTTCTTTGCATTATTATTTCCATGTTGTTATCTGTTTATTTTTGATTGAAAAAATGTTGCTCTAAGTGGTGATGATAGAAGTTGATCACGCATTTTGATGTTCATCATCTCAATTTCATTTTCTATCCTATCCATAGTTAGACGGCAAATAGCAATATCACTTGGATAAAATTTCCAATCAGGTGTTTTTCTTATGTCACCAACATGGTCTGTGCGTCCTTGATAGGTTATAATCACTTTTTTTCTTTTCGGGTTGAATGTTCTTTGAAATTTAATGTTCATTATATTATTGATTTTATAATTAAAAGTTTTGAATATATTTTTTTGCTGCTCAGATAATGGCTTTCGTCTGACTTGCCCTCACTGATCAACTTTAGTGATTTTTTGAATGCTACTTTTTGAGCGGAGGAATAATTGTCAGAAAGCACACTTTTGGCCAATTCCGCTTTTGATTGTTCCTTTGCCTGTTCCCAAATTTCTGCCTTCTGCTCATCAGTGTAGCTTATCAGATTTGCTTCAAGCAATATTTTGGCCCAAAAAGCATATATTTTGCTTTCGTCAAGTATTCCTGTGCTTTGATAGGTATCTTTCAAAATTCGGTACTTTTTAGCGACATCAGCAGCAGTTTTTGCATTCAGTTCATCTTTCAATTCTCTTTCTTTGCGCCCTTGCTCCAATTGCAGTTCTTTTTCGTAGTGAAAAACAACCTTGTTTTTAAATTTCTTGTACGCTGCTAATATTTTGCCTAAGACATTGACATCAAATTTCCCGTAAAAGGTTTTTGCATCTGTGTCCAATTGCTGTGCTGCATACATCTCAAACGCTTCAACCAGGTCAAACTCACTCAAGTCAGCAAATTTGTTTTGTACCATATTGGATGCAGCAATGAAAATCAATTGTGTTGGGCTTCCTGTTTTGATGAACTCAGCCTCAACAAACCTGCTTTGTGTGTAGGTGTTGGCCAATCCTAAAATTCTCCTCATGATGTCCTTTTGGTTTATCTGCTCAGATTTTAGAAGTGACCTAATACTCTTGTATTGGTATTTCAAAATCTGTTTCACTTTGTCCGAAGGAATCTCCACCGCTTGAGAAACCTTCTTCAAAGGCATCAAAGATATTTCCACCGGTTGAATTTGTGCTATTTGCGTTTGCTTCTTTTTTGTTGGTAGGTTTTTCATTTTTCATTCTATTTTTATGCCATTCAATGTTGTACGTTGTGTTGCCTTTATCGGCTGCAAATTTTATTGCTCCTGCAACTAATTTCATTTCATGTTTGACTAAGTTGCTTTCAATTTGGTTGATCTCGCTTTGCAGTTGTCGCATCGTTCCCCACTTGCCGGCCTTCTTGAAATCCATGCTGTCACAATAGTCCATAAAAGCAGATGTCAATTCTTGTGACCAATGTGCAGGAAATTGAAAGCCCTGCAATTCTTGTTGGTATTTTTTTGATGGGACGTTGGCTTCGTTTTCGTGCTTTGGTGTGAATCCTGGCATTGGTGGAATGTCAGGCGCACTTTCTTTTTTTGGCGCAACTTTTTTTTCTTTTTGCAGCTTGGCTTTTAAAGCAATGTTTTCCGCTTTTAGTTTTTCAATCTCCTGCTCAGATTCTTTTTTTTCTTTTTTCAAAGAATAAATATAAGTTTTTAATAATCTATAAGTTTTAATACTTATAAGTTTTAATACTTTATATTCGGGTGCATTTTCATCATGTTGGTTTTCAAACAGATGGTTTTCAACCTGATGGTTTTTGAACTGTTCAAATTCCAACTGTTCAAATTCCAACTGTTCAAAATTAGACTGTTGAAAATTATCGCCATTGTATTTTGATATTAATTTAGTTGTTATCACATACCTGTTTGAATCTCTGACCAATCGCCCACATTCGCTTTTTTTGAATCTGTTTTCTACCTTCAAGAATCCTTTATCAATCAATTCTTTTTTAGCCTTTTTCAGCTTGCCTGCATTGGTGCCCCAATTGCATTTTTTGAGCAGCACTTCATTCTTTGGGTGCGATCGCTTGCCATAGTCACAAAGGGCGCTTATTAGCTTGAATGCAGCATCAGAAATTGATAATAATTTACTGTTAGTGTTTATCATTTTGTTTCAATTTTTATGAATAGATATGTGCAGCCGGGCCACCTTGCATCTGTTTTGCCAATGACGATTGAATCCTGCATCTGAAATCTAAATATTTCAACAATGTTGTATTTTGCTGCAACATGATCCCCCACTAATACTTTTAATTCCTTCATAATAGCACAAAAAAAGCACGAATCTAACAGCAAAGGTGGAACGCAGGAAGGCAAAAACCTGCAAGTATGCTAATTAGATTCGTGCTTTTCTATTTTGAAAATACGAATTTTTATTTGGTGCCTTTTTTAAAACTTGCACTGAGCTGTTCCAATTCTCAGTGCCTTACAAATATACGTTTTATTTTTCTTATCCCCAAAGTTTGAGCGCCATTTCATAATTCTTTTGTTCGTTTGTCTATTCTTGTTTTTTTCATGCTGTTAAAATAATGACGTTTGGCGATTTTGGTAATTAGTTACTAAAATTTCGGTTCTTCTGTTTT
>Ga0180435_10004066_pt1 | contig 14484 bp, 10 predicted proteins | sample SS_ome_3_FD_132467 | JGI IMG/M metagenome (GOLD analysis project Ga0180435, IMG submission 132467) | Hypersaline lake sediment archaeal communities from the Salton Sea, California, USA - SS_3_S_1 metaG | ecosystem: Environmental > Aquatic > Non-marine Saline and Alkaline > Hypersaline >... | reverse complement strand
CGCCAAGGCGGACACGTTCTGGGGCGGACGGTCTTGGATGAAGCGCGGCAACATGCCATCGGCCGGACCCAAGACTGACGCCGGTACGCTCCGCGCCTTCCAGGAGGCCATGGCACCCAGCACATCACGCAGAGCCTCTCGACGATCGGCAGCTATGCACCGGCGGGCAAGACGGCACCCGACTTCAAAGGCGCCATCGGGGCGACACGCGACAGTGTCGAGGGCGTCGATATCCAGGTGCCGGGTGCCATGGCCTCCTGGAAGGCGCGGAGCGTACCGGCGTCAGTCTTGGGTCCGGCCGATGGCATGTTGCCGCGCTTCATCCAAGACCGTCCGCCCCAGAACGTGTCCGCCTTGGCGAATCGCACCACCGCGTCCCAGACGCCCGGGCGATACATGAAGGTCCAGATGGCCTTGTCGTACCGACTCTCCATCGGTTCCAGGAGGGGCGCGAGGTCTTCACCGTGGTACTGGCTCTCCTCGATGATGACGCGAGTGCCGTCCTCATTGGCCATCTCGTGGACATCGTGGAAGGTGATCTCCACGGCCTTGCGCTGTTCGTCGGGCAGGCGCTGCCACGCATCGAAGATGTCGTCCACCTGCGTGTTGGAAAGCCCATCCCAATCGACGGCCAAAGCGTGGCCCTGCCGCTCAAAGAACTCCTTCAACAGAGGATTGGATATCTGCCGTAACACGCGCTTCGGGTTAAACTGCTGTAACATTGTTTGTGAATCCTTTCTTGGCAGTTGTCGTCCGTGGCCTAAACACTAAACGCTTGCCTCAAAAAAACAGACCGAGTCATCTTGTAAACAGATCGGGCGCGGGCACCTCGGTCCTGATGAGCCCAAGTCCGATCAACCGAATCTGCATTGCCTGGCCCGACACATTGAACTGCTGGGCCAGGTCTTTTGCGATATCTACCGTGGGCTGAGCGTCATCCGCCAAACCCCATTTGGCCGACAGGTCGGCCATTTCTTCCTTGGCGATGTACGGCTCCAAGTTGCCGCACCGCGCTTCCCACGCCGCGAAGACCATATCCTTCGGCATGAGCAGGTAGCCGGAGAACATGTCGGCCTGCCATTCCATCGGCTCCTTACGCGAGCTGGTGCGGCAGACGATGGACGGCTTAGGTTTGTCGCCGAACAGCGATGGCTGACCGGCGTCGGCCAGGAAGTGGTGGCGATGAAGTTCCCAGTGGCCCAACTCGTGGGCAAGGGTGAATCGATACCGGCCTTCCTTGGGCGGGTTCTCCGTTGGGTCGAGCGACTGATCGACGAGCACCAGCTTGTCCTGAATCCATGTCGCGCCCAGCACATCGGGCACGCCGATGCGCTGGCCCAGATCGTCGAAGTCGAGCGTCAGCGCGAGATGGGCCTCCAGAATCTCCTCAACCGGCACCGGAGGATCGACCACGTCCCCGTACTTGCGGCCGTACTCAGCCAGCAGGCACAGGGTGGCGTTCTCGATCTCGCTATGTCTGAGGAATTTAACCTTGGCCATCGTCGCCCCGCGTGTCAGTCCTTTTGTTTGCGTGCCCGGTCCGTGAGCTTGCGAAGCTCTTCCTCCGACATGCCCCGCACGGTGCGGAGCAGGTCGGGCAAGGCCTTCGGTCGTTCTTTGATGATCTTCTCGAGTTCCGGATCGACCTTGTTCGCCAGCGACAACAGCTCGTCCGCATCCACGCCCAGTAACTCAGCCATTTTGATGATGTTTTCAGCCTTGGGGGGATCGAACTCCCCGCGCTCGACCTTGCTCAGGAAGGTCGGACTGATACCCACCGCCGTAGCGAACTGCCGCAGCGTGAACTTCGCATCGTCCCGAAGCTTCGCTTCCCGCAACTCTCGTATCCTCTTGCCAAATAATGGATTACCAGCCATTTTCTTTCCTGCCAAGAGCGCCAATGCTCGGCCAATCGTCAACTGTTTAGGACAAGGTACACGCTCCGCTTCTGCTTGTCAAGGGTATCTTGCGGAATGGCTATCTGCTGCCCAACCACGGGCTACTTCAGAGACCCAGCCAATACGGTCCGCACCTCGTTGATGCAGACCTTCGGAAGATCTGACGCTTCCCAGTTCTCACGGAGAAGCCACGCGACGCATTGCCCACGATCCATGCTCCTGTTGGCTGCCTTAGCATTGAGCAGGCCAGCAGTGGTTCGAGATATTCCCAGTCCGATCAAGTTGACCATAGTTCCCGAACATGCGCCGAGCTCCAGGTATAGAGGAATTGCCGGAATACTGGCGACAAGGTTGCCCAGATCGTTTGCTTCAAGCGCATGACGCAATAGGTCGAGGTAGCATCGTGTCTGCTGGACCGCCTTGAATCGGAGACGATTCTCGATGGTCTCCATAAGATCACGTATCACCGTCGGCAAACCCTTGTTCGGGTTTCGACGTTGACCCTCCTGGATAATTTGCGGATAAGGAGTTCCCCGCATCCAGGCTAAGGCGATTGCTGCGAGATACCGTGGCATCTGGCTAGCACGTGCTCGTCCATCAAAGTATCGTTCGTACCGAGACAGAAGCCGAATGTACATTTGATACGGGTCAGGGTCTGCCGCCTGTGGATGTGGCGGAATCAGCTTGGCGTGATCTCCCCGCGCAATCGATGTCTGCATATAGTCCAACATGCGCTGCTGACGAAAGGGCGATAGTGCGACATTGTCCTCTATAATCTCATCAGGCACAGTAAACGTTAGAGTGTTGCACGCATCTGAGAAACGGGCGACAAAGTCCTCGGGAATGTCGACAGGCGAATGCGCTACTACTTCGCCCAACCGTTCCCGGCGGAAATCGCAGAACAGCTTTACAAAGGCGCTTTCCACCCGCTCTTGATCGTAAGCGTCAGCCTGCATCTCTTCGCTGTTTGCCAAGCGGACGATATCGTCATGATGCGCTCGCACGGTCTCATACAGGGATGAACGAATTGTATGTTCCTTATCGCCCTCCGTTGGGTCACTATCCCACTGCGCTTTGTTAACAAGAAATACATTGCCCTCGAAATCCTTACCCAAGCGACCGGCCCGCCCAGCTAGGTTCCAGAAAGACGGCGACCTCATCGGCTGCGCATTCCTAGTTAACCATCTATCGCCCTCAGATGGTTTCAGGATGAACAGGTTTCTAGCAGGCAGGTTGACACCATGCAGCAGAGTGCTTGTGCAGACCAGGAACCTCATGTCATCATTGTTGGCAAAGTAATACTCAATGGCCTTTCTTAACAGAGTCGGCATCTTCCCGTAGTGAAACGCGATGCCGTGCTCAATCATGTCCGCCAATTGATAGTCTTTGTGTATGTGCTCCCGCACCAGCGTCGCGAACTCCTGCAACTCATTGCTCGGTTGCGCGACGCCCGCAATGGTCTCCTTCCACTGCCTTATTTTATCCGCAATATCCTCACACTTTGCCGGACTGCCCGAATACACGAGGTTCTTACTATGTTGGCCAAACCAATAACTCAGGTATGCAAACGTAGGCTCGTCTCCTTGCACGTCATGTGCAAGCGCAAGCTCCGCAAGCTGAATTGGCGGGCGTCCATCATCTTCCCCCAACGATAGCTTCAGCTTGTTGGCCTCGACGGGGCCAATGTCTGTAAAAATAAGATTTTGAGATACCGGGCTTGTGACCTCCTTGACAGGCTGAATTGTGTTCTGGAATAGATAGCTGAAATGATCGGGATTGCCCGAGAACGGCGAGCCGAGGAAGAACTGGGCCTTGCTATTGTCTCTTACAAGTCTCTCCATGACCACCTGGAGCAGAATACCGCGTGCACCCTCGCCGATTGTCTGTGCCTCATCCACAATGACCATCTGAAACCGCAGAGCCTTGTCGGCTTCCAGAAGGACGTGAGCACGTTCTTGCGTCAACACGAACACCCCTCTCTCCATCCCCAATTCCGACGGAGTTTGCGGAATGGTTGACACCAAGACATCACTAGTCACGTGTGCAATGGCTGAGCTGAGGGCATCAGAAACTTGGTGTATGAGCGCCCTTGTGGGAACGAGATACAACACGAACGCCAACTTGTCGGTGAGCAACGCGTTGACCAAGTACTGCTGAAGAGCAAAGGACTTGCCTGCGGACGTTGGAGCACTTACTGATACGACCGCATCCTTGTCGAGCGACTGCCACAGGGCATGCTGAAAATCGGTAAGAACGACTTCGGTGCCCCCGACCGCGATCATATTGGCCGATTCGTGCTCAACCAGTTCGTGCAGTACACCGGATGGAATGGCGTATTGCTTCTCCTGCCTGAGTGTACGATACAAGTGGTCTACGGCGGGGAAGTTGCCAAGTCGCCCGAATATGACGTGCAGAAGGTTGGGGAGATTAGGGAGTTGGTCGCCATACAGTGAAAAGGCGTCCACGGCCACGCGATATGCCGCCTGTCGATGCGCTGGTGCTGTCGAAGCGGCAAGGACTGTGGCAGCTTGCAGAAGCTTCTGGACAGCCGCTTCATCTGGAATGCCCGCAGGGATGTCTCCCATCAACCCCTTCACGACGCTAGAAGCATGTAAAGCAGATCGCTCGGTATGGAACTGCGGCGTTGCCCAGATGCGTTCAGCCAATCGTGATAAGAAGGTTTCAGCCATCAGTCCCCCGCGCTATTCTCATTGAAGGGCAAGCCCAACTTGTTGCAGAAGCGTCGCCGAAAGTCGGCAATATCATGCAGTGGTATAAGGAAAAAGTGAAATCGGAACTGCTCCAAAGAATTGCTCTTTAGCTTCTCGATGAATAATGAACACGCAGATTCGATCCGCTCCTGATACTTCTGTTTGAATACATCCTCGGCTTCAGCGGGGTCGAGCCCGCTTACTTGTTTACAAAAGCTCCAATCCCACATGGCAAGGCAGGCGTGAATCTCGCGGACATGGTTCGAATGCTCAGTGTATGGATCGAAATATGTCAAGAGGGCGTCTCGTGTCGATTCAACGTCAGGCGTATCCAAATCCGGATGGGCTTGGATCACGTCAATATCGAAGTCTCGTTGAACGCCCTTCCGGTTGCTGTCATATTCTCGAAATCCCTTGATCGATGAAGCGATCTCATCCAGAGCACTGGACAATTGAGTGTAAAGCTTGGCTTCTCCCCAGAAGACAGTCAGGCTCTCATCCTCTGGATGGTATTTCATATGGATTGCGTCGCTGCCGTAGACTTCCATGTTCGGGTTGGTCTTCAACCGCATCTTGGCAACAATACGCGGAGCACGCAGAAGGCCTTCAAGCAATGCGAACAAAACCACTTCGCCAGGTTCACCGGACTTGGGGTTCTTATTCTTGGCCTTTATGAACAACTCCTTGGCGGCATCTACGGGCTCATAGAACCATCGTTCGTCATGCGTGTCATCAAGCCGTTCTCGGCATGAGCGAATGTAGTCACGATTGAGGCAGAACGGCACAATCTTGTGGTAGACAAACTCAAGGAACTCGTCTTGGGTCAGTCGGCCATCACGAAATGCTAAGTAACAAAAGGTACCCTCGGCCTTCACACCATCAGTGTTCCAAGCGAAGTCGATCTGCCGCAAGCGAGCATCAAGCCCACTGTAAGTGCCCGCCAAGGCAATCTCGGCCAGCTTTGACACATCGATGTGGGTGTCAGCCTTAGCCATGTGGTCTCCTATCTGAGGACGGCGAGGCTAATATGCAACAGGTATGGAGTAGCGCGGTACATGCTTGGATTGTGCACGTGTCGTTAATCATGCCACCTCCGCAGTGGCGTAGTATGGCGACGGAAGCGTCGGGTAGACGCGATACACGTGGCGGTAGACCTCTTCCGCGCGTGCTTGCACATCATCCTCGGTGTATTGGTCCACAGGAAGGCCGGTTGACTCGCTCCACAGGAAGTCCCGGATGACCAGGCGAACCGCATCGCGAGTGGCTTCCTTGTCCGTCCAGTGGTCGACGCGAAGCTTCTCGGCCTTGAGCGTCTCCAGCAGTTCGACGGCCACGTCCTTGATGCGCTTGATCTCCTTGGGTGACAACTCCGGCTTCTTCAGCAGGTCAAACACTGCCAGCGACTCTTCGTCGAGGCCTTCACGAACGGCTCGGCTCTCCTCATCACTCATCTCGCCCATGAGCTGCAGCAGTGCCTCGAAGGTCTTCTCGGTGGTCACCCTGTCTTTCTCGCGGTTGTACTCGGCGACGATCTCCTCGTAGTGCTTCTGAAAATCGGTGCGCAGCGGGTTCTGCTGAAGCAGACGCTGGAGACGCTGCTCAATGGCCGTCTTGAGATTCTGCACGGTGGTTCGCTTCGCCGGGCTGCGCTCAAACTCCTGCCGTAGCCTGTCGAAGTCTATTTTGCTGATGTCGTAGGCCTCAGAGTCTTCGCCCACGCGATTAGGCTGTGTCTCAATCACCTCGTCAACCACCTGGTGCATCTGTCGGATGATGTCGGAAATGTCCGCTTTCTCACGATCCTGTTGCAGGCTCTTGTAGACCACATTGATGGCCTCGTAATCGGCTCGATAGGCATTCACGCCCTCGACAGTGATGCACGCCTTGAACTTGGTGAACACGGCGCGACACATCACCTCGAAACGCTTCCGCGTCTCGTCGTTCTCGTTGGCGGCTTCCTTAGCGGCAAGAATACCTGCATTCCGGGCAAAGCCGGCCTGAGTAATGATGTTGTTCAGTGACGCGTTACGCTCATCCAGGAATCCACGAACGAAAGCGATGGCCTCGGCCAAGTCGGCCAGCAGCTCTTCTTCGGGTTTGGCAGGCTCAATGTCACCACCACCGCCGCCGTGGCCACCATCCCGGGTACCTGCAAACGTCGCCAGCGCCTTCCGCAGATTCTTCAGGATGCCGCAATAATCCACGATCATCCCGTTGTTCTTGCCCTCGTTCACGCGGTTCGCCCGCGCGATGGCCTGCATCAAAGTATGGGCCTTCAGAGGTTTGTCCAGGTACAGCGTCGAAAGGCTCGGCACATCGAAGCCGGTTAGCCACATTGCACAGACAATGGCGATCCGGAATGGATGCTGCTCTTCTTTGAATGCATCCTCCAGTGCCAGCCTCTGCATGTTGCGGAATTGCGGCTGCCGGCGCATGGCCTCGGGCAGATCGATACCTTCTTTGATCAGGCGGCGATGCGGTATGATGTCCAATTCCCACTTGCGGAACTTCTCAACCTCGCCTTGCTCCTCGCTGACAACGACAGCCGTGCGTGTCTGGCGCATCCACTCTATCTGCCGTCGCCGGTACTGCTCTTCTTGCTCGTCCGTCGCCGAAGGCAACGCCGCCTCCAGCTCGGCGATCCTCTCATCCCAGTACTTGACGAACAGATTGTAAATCCGCACACACGTGATCTTGTCGATGCACACCAGCATGGCCTTGCCGGTTTCCCACGCCTTGGAGTAGTGCAGCACGAAATCGCGGGCCACCTGGTCCAGCCGTTTGTCGGCCGTGATGATGTGGTAGTCACGCTTCAGTTCCTGCTCCAGGCGCTGCTGCACATCGATGTCGTCTGTCTCCAGTTCCTCCAGCTTCTCGGCGAGCCGCTCGTTCAGGTCACCGACTGCCACGCCGAGTTTTTCGCCGCGTGCGTTGTAGTACAACGGCACCGTGGCCTTGTCTTCCACCGCCCTCTGGAAGTCATACGTCGAAACGTAGTCGCCGAAGACCCGCCGCGTGATCTCATCGTCCTTGAACAGCGGGGTCCCCGTAAACCCGATGTAGCTGGCGTTCGGCAGCGCGTTGCGCATGTTAAGCGCCAGCGTCCCATACTGGGTCCGATGTGCTTCATCCGTGATCACGATGATGTCGTCACGCTGGGTATAGCCCTCGTCCGGGTTTACATCCTGGTTAAACTTCTGGATCAGCGAGAAGATGTGCGATTTGTGCTGGCCCAGTAACTGCGCCAGATGGTCACCGCTTGATGCCCGGCAAGGGTCGCGGTCATTGTCCACCACGCCGCACCCGGCGAAGGTCTTGTATATCTGCGTGTCAAGGTCATCCCGGTCGGTTAACACGAGGAATGTGAAGTTTCCACCCAGCTTGCGGTGAACTTTTCGCGTGAACATGACCATCGAGTAACTCTTGCCCGCGCCCTGGGTGTGCCAGAACACGCCCAGCTTGCCGTCCCGACTCTTCCGGTCGCGCACGGCCTCGATAGCCCGGTTTACGCCTAGGAACTGGTGGTTGCGGGCCAGAATCTTCCTCGGCTCCCCGGCCGAGTCATCGACGACAATGAAGTTCTCAACCAGGTCCATGAAGTTCGTCTTCTCGCAGACGCCCTTGAGCAGCGTCTCCATATCCACCGCGCCCGGCTGTTCCTCGGCCAGGCGCTTCCACTCGTGGAAATGCTCGAACCGGCTGGTCACCGAGCCGAGTTTTGCGTCCACGCCGTTGGCTAGGACGACCAGCGCGTTGTGGTGGAAGAGGTGCGGGACCGTGTCTTTGTAGTCCTTGAAGTTCCGCTCGTAGGCGGCCCGGATGTCCTTGCTGACATTCTTCAGTTCCATGAAAAGCAGTGGCAGGCCGTTGACGAATCCAACGATGTCAGCCCGGCGGCGGTACAGGTCGCCCCGGACCCACAGCTCGCGCACACAGAGAAAGTCGTTGTTCGTCGGCTCGGTAAAGTCGAGCGCCCGCAGGCGCTGGCGCACGCGTTCGCCCTTGTCGTTGCGGAAGGTGACCTGCACGCCATCGCGCAGCAAGGTGTACTTTTCGCGGTTCGTAGCGATGAGCGACTGCGTCGCTGTTGTGGTAACGATCTGCCGAACGGCGTCGTCGTAGGCCTCGTCGGGCAGGCCTGGGTTCAGTTTAACCAGCTTGGCCCGCAGCGGCCGGGTGAGCACCACCTCGCGATCCGACGACCGACCCAGCAGACTGCCCGGCCCGAAGTCCTCATTATTGTAGGCATATACCGACTCCCAGCCGAGCTGCTGCTCCATGTACTCAGCCGTCGTCCGTTGAACAAGGGTATCCTCTGTGTAGTCGTTCATCTTAAGGCCGCATTAGAATGGAATGTCGTCATCAGCTGATAATTGAGAGGTCTGATTTGGCACGTATTTCTTTTCGTAGAAGTTCAACAAGAATAGCCCAACCGTCGTTACTGCATTCACTATAAACTTGGCGTATAGTCCATCATCAATAATGTAATCATCAGGCGTTTTGCCGTGTGACGTATCTGCATGCTTGCTGCGCATAGCTTCGATGTTTTGCGCCACCGTTAACAGGCCAGAACCAATATTCCGTATTTCCTGCTCCATGTCTTTGCAGGGGTAATACTTGAACTCTTTTAAGATATGCTGGACAAGATCGTAAAGAGTGTCGTTGGGGTCGCAGCGTTTTATCGAAGCATCCTGACAGATATGTTTTACTATGGATTCCAAAGCTGAATTTGCGCAGCAAACAGATGTCGCTGGCTCGTCGGCAACTTTCCTCAAGGCGTTCTCAAAGGTTGCGGCCGCTGTTTCATAACCGGAGGACAAGATGCCTTTGATCTCAGGGATTGAATAGACTAGATCTGGAACTTCGATCCCCATATCTACAGCGATTTTGAACAGAAGCTCATCGTCTTCAATGCCCCGCAGCGTGGCCGACAAATCAATGACCCCGTCGTCTTTATGTGCAATGCTGAAATTCTCCCAGTAATTGCCATCATTTTCATGCCACCGTTTGACGTAGGTCTCGACATTCTTGTATGATGAAAATTCGTCCCAGATGGCTTTTTCAATTCTAGGAATCAGTTGCAAGATGTATTTTGGGCTGATTCTCATACCGCCACCTCCCCGTTCATCAGTCGAGGCAACAGGAGATCGCGGGCCTGAGCCAGCGCATCGTTCTGCCTCTGAAGGCAAGCGACCATCGTGAATAGGTCTCTGACAGAGGCCTCAAAGAGCCTCAGTACCTGTTTTGACGGCAGAAGCACCGGGAGCCGCTGAAGATCCTTGGGGTAGACGTGGGGTTGGGCGGCACCACGTTGGAGACCGGATATCTCTCGCTGCCGTGATGCAAGCATTAGGTAGAGGAAGAATATCTCATCTGCGGTATCCGCACTTATGTATGAACAATCGGATGCCCAAATATCGCAGAAGTAGATATTCACATATCCCGCATTGGCCCCAGACGCACTTATTGTAATGACTGGGCCGAGCGCATTGGGAGTGTCATGGTAATACGCAGGTGTCAAGCCACCAGCCACGACCGGCACAGGTCCGTTCTTGGCCGTGTCCTTCGTGATGTTCCTGCCCCTTGCTATCTCCACCACGTTACCCAGCGACTTGTTGACCCACCCCTCCGGCACGCCGTCGACGATCCCGACGTGCTCGTGGCCGGGGAAGCGGAGGTGGACAAACCATTCCTTATAGAGCAGCCGCGCCGCCTCTTCCAGCAACTGAATCCGCCGCCGATTGTTCTCGATCAGATCGTCGTAGGCGGATAGGGTTGCTGCGATGCGTTTTTGTTCTTCAACCTCTTTTGGGATAAGAGCCTTAACTCGATAGATACGTTCGGGAGCAGTATGACGCACTTTTGTGCCAGTGGCACTTCCGCTGATCTGGCTTCGTATTGATCTTGTATTGAACAAGTAGTAGAGAAAATCCTTGTCCAGTTTCTTGTGGTCTAAATTCTGAATCAAGCCCAACCGTTGGTTATGAAGATACTTGGCATCCTCGGGAACCAAAGCGGAACTTCCTAAAAGGCCAGGACCTTGCTCGGTCATGGCTATAATTAGATCACCTTCGCGCAGAACGAAATCTTCAGGTATATCAGCAGAATAGAAACGGTCTTTGCCAGGTCTGCTGCGGAAGCCACCCTCCTCGTTGAAATTGCCAGGCGTAAGCACAACATATGTTCCAGTTTCAGAAAAAAACTGACCTTTAAAGGCAAAGCCATGTTTCACACGAAATGCATCGCCAAGAGTAATTTCACGCCAACTCATATCCCCAGCTCCTCGAAGTTCTTTTTGATGGTGGCGGCGAGTTGGACGGCTTCGTTGTTCAGATCTTCCAGTTCGACGTGGATCTCGCGAATGGCTTCCTCGAAGTCGAAATCCTCGTCCTCTTCCTCGGGCGCAACGCCGACGTAACGGGCCGGTGTGAGGGACCAGTCGTTCGCTTCGATCTCGGCCTTGTCCGCCAGCTTGACCAGGCCCTCAACGTCACAGAGCTTGGCTTCGGGGAAGCGTTCGGTTAGCCAGTGGGCCTGTCGCCAGAAGTAGCGGACCTGTTTGAGCTGCTCGACAGCTAGTTGGCGGGCTTCGTCAGCGGCCTTGCGGGCGCGGGTGATGTCGCGATTGGCCCAGGCATCACTGTCGCGGGCGTCGCACTCATTCTCGCAGGTTTCGATGAGGCGGCAAGCGAGCTTATAGAGCAGATCGGTCTGCTTGACGAGATCGCGGCTGGTCTCGGCGAGGGGGGCGAGGCGGTCAACGGCTTTCTTCAGTTGGCCATTGGTGGTCTTCTGCTTCTTCCAGGCTGCCTGCTGCTGGCCAATGGTCTTCTGGAACGCGTCCACGTCGGCCTTGAAGGCGGGGATGGCCTCGTCCAGCTCCTTGAGTGCTTCGGTCTGCGGGCCGTCGGCAGGTTGCGTCTTGAGGAAAGGACCGAGAGCGTTACGTAGCGCGGTCAGGGAGCCGGTGAACGACGGTAACGGCTCGATTGTCTCATCGTCGTCATCCTGGGCGGTGAAGCAGCCCTGGCCTTCGGTCAGCATGCGATGGCAGTAGTTGGCCACGAGTTGGAGGTAGTTTTGGATCTGTCCACGGTAGAGCGAGACGATGGCGAGGATGTTCAGTTCCTGCTCGGGGCTAAAGTCATAGATGTTGCGGGTGACTTTGCGGTGGATATTCCTCGCGTCGATCATCAGCACCTTGTCGCGGTGCTTTTCGGGCTTGTCGCGATTGAGGAACCACAGCTCGCAGGGGACGGTGCGGGTGTAAAAGAAGTTCGACCGGATGGCGATCATGAGTTCCACATCGCCGGTCTCGACGAGCTTTTGGCGGACCTTGGCCTCGTTGCGCCCGGCACTCGAAGCCTGGGATGACATGACGAACCCTGCCCGGCCGTGCTCGTTGAGGTAGCTGTAGAAGTAGCTGATCCAGACGTAGTTGCCGTTGGAAACCTTGTCCTTTTTGTTGGTGCCGGGCAGGCCGAACGGCAAGCGGGGGTCTTTCTTGACCTTGTCGGCGTCGATCTCGTCGACGTTGAACGGAGGATTGGCCATCACGAAGTCGGCCTTGCCGAGCAGTTCATGCGGGTCCTCGTAATAGGTAATAGCCTTCTGGATGTCGCCTTCAAGGCCGTGAACGGCCAGGTTCATCTTGGCCAGGCGGATGGTGGTGGCGTTCTTCTCCAAGCCGTAGAACGTGAGCTTGTCGACCGGGCTCTGGCCACGTTCTTCGACGGTGCGGGCGCTTTGCACGAACATGCCGCCGCTGCCGCAGGCAGGGTCCAGCACGGTGCCGCCTTGCGGGTCGATGACGTGGGCGATGAGGGAGACCAACGAGACGGGCGTGAAGAACTCGCCGCCGTCGTGGGCTTTCTGGTCGGCGAACTGGGTGAGGAAGTACTCGTAGATGCGGCCGAACACGTCACCTGAAACACGCTTCAGTTCGTCGGGGTTGAGTGTGCGGAGAAGCTGGCCGAGGACCTGATTATCGAGTTCCTGATATTCGCTCTTAGGCAGGACGCCGCGAAGGTTCTCGTAGTCGTCCTCGATGCATTCCATCGCCTCGATGATGGCTTTGGCGCGGTCGTCGCTGTCGGTCAGGGCGACGAGGGTGTCGAACTGGGCCTTCTCTTGAAGGAAGATAGCGCTCTTCTGGGAGAAGTCCTCCTTGGTCAGCGCTCGCGTCTTGCCGCCGCGTTTGGGCAGGTTGGCCTCGATGGCGTCTTTGACGGCGAGGAACCGGCTGTAGGCGTGCCGCAGGAAGATCAAGCCCATTACAGGCAGGAAGTACTCGTTGCTGGCGTAGTTCGAGTTCGCCCGCAACGTGTCTGCCGCGTTCCACAGCCGTTTCTCAATCGCTTCGATGTGTTCCAGTTGGGCCATATACAGCTTCCTTACTGTGCTTGCTTGCTGGAGTCGTCAGAGATACCTCCAAGGCCGTGCTTCACCCAGGCATCGACGGCATCCTTGTGGAACCGCCATCGCTTGCCGATCTTATGGCCCGGCAACTTGTCGTCCTGTGCCAACTTGTAGAGCGTGGATTTGGAGATTTTCAGGTACTCAGCCAACTCGTCCATAGTCAGAATGTCGTCTGGCCTAGCCGGCATAGGGCCACTCCTCAGGGCACCCCTGGTAATCTGGTCGCGATAACCTTGGATATTGTCCGTATTTTGCCGGTACTTGCAAGACAAAAATTGTCGGCAGCGGGACGCGGGTGGAGCGGCTGGCTGGGGTGGAGCAGAAATGGGCCTCCCAGGCGGCGGGGTCGACAAAGACTTGGCGTTCTCAAACGGCAAGCCTGGTTAACAGATGCTGATCAATCCGCCCCGCTTCGTGGTGGAATAAGTCTCCGTCATCGCCGTTCGATAGGGGTGGCCCCCCTGGGGTCAACAGTGAAACCGAACCTTCGGGGGGAGCTGTCGCTTATATCAGCCCCGGGACGACAAAAGCGAATCGAGTGTCAGCGGTATGGTCGAGCCGTCACCTCGACGGAGGGCCGTAAATCCAGCCTCGTAGAGCATCTTGCGGGCAGCGGCCATGTCCAGACCTCGATGGCCAGATGTGTCGGCGGTCGTATCCCGCGGATTCGCACCCGTCTCGGCGTACACCACGTTGGCTCCGGAAGTCAGGCCGATCAGGTTGGGTTCATGCACCGCGATGTTGTCCGTACTGGGGCAGGCCAGCGACGCCAGCGCTACAATAGCGACAATCTGCGCCAATCGCAGCTCTGAGATTTGCCCACGCTCGGCCAAGGGGGAATTAGGCAGATACACCCGCCGCATCGCTGCATGTTGGAAGCAGCCAAACTCGAAGCCTAGCAAAAGTTGGTCGGCGAGCTCCTCCGGCGAGTGCTCTGGCCCAACCGGTTCGCAGCAGTAGTAGAAGTCCATACCTGCTTCTTTGATGACACGGAACGTCTGCTTACGGTCTTCCGGATCAAGGTCGCTATCGACCCCCTCTCGAAGGCGGCAAACATGATAGGCCCCGTTCACGCCAGCCTGGTGCAGCTCATCGGCCTGGGCATGCTCAAAGTCGCCAACATTGACCACTATCTGGGTCTGTGATGGAATCGTCCGGCGAACCTCTTCCACGACGTGCAGCAGTCGGTCGAATTCGAACTCGTGCATAGTCATCAAGAACAGGGCGTATAGGTCGCCGTCGGATGCGAAGCCCTGCGCGCGTTCAAGTATCTCCTCGGTCGTCAGACGCGTCTCCGGGAATTGCGTATGGCCTTCACCGAAGACGCAGAACCGGCAGTTCGCCGGGCAGGCGAAGGTCTCAATGCCGATCTGCCCCAGAAGGATTGCCTCATTGTTGAACCGCTTGCGTGAGGCCGCATCGGCAACCGCGCGGATCACTCCTGCTTCGAGCGAGGT
>Ga0180435_10004065_pt1 | contig 14484 bp, 9 predicted proteins | sample SS_ome_3_FD_132467 | JGI IMG/M metagenome (GOLD analysis project Ga0180435, IMG submission 132467) | Hypersaline lake sediment archaeal communities from the Salton Sea, California, USA - SS_3_S_1 metaG | ecosystem: Environmental > Aquatic > Non-marine Saline and Alkaline > Hypersaline > Sediment... | reverse complement strand
AGCGGAGCGATGGGGTAACCCATCTCCGTGAGAAAAAAGCAGATGATGCCCACCGGCAGCATCAGGTAGAGGTTAAAGATGTTCAACCCCAATGAATAGGAACCGATGATGCACAGCACCCCGATAATGGGCATGAAGAGCTGGGTGGGGATGCGCAGCACCTTGACCACCTGCTTGGCCAGAAGCATGCCGGTGCACCACATGGCCAGGGAGGCCATCAGCAGGATGGCGGCCACCTCGAGAATGAACGTGGGGTGTTCGAAAGTGATCATGGGGCCGGGGGTGACGCCGTGAAGCATCAGGGCACCGAGCAGCATGGCTGCCGGCGGGCTCCCGGGAATGCCCAGGTTGAGAAGTGGAATCATGGCGCCGCCCACACAGGCGTTGTTGGCCGTCTCGCTGGCCAGGACGCCTTTGAGTTCCCCTTTTCCGAAGGTATCTGGATGTTTGGACGTGTTTTTGGCCGTGCCGTAGGAAACCCAGCCGGCGATGTCCTCCCCGATTCCGGGGACGGCGCCGATGCCGACACCGATGAGGGCCGAGCGGGATATGGCCGGAATGTTGCGCACCACGGTGCCCACTTCCGGAATGATGCGCTGCAGTTTCTGGGCCTCACCGATCTGGAAGCGGTCTTTGAGTACCTGAATGATCTGGGGAATGCCGAAGGCGCCGATGAGCACGGGCACCACTTCGATGCCGCTGTCGAGTTCGGTGAATCCGAAGGTGAAGCGCGGGTAGAATTGCAGCAGGTCGCGGCCCACACAGGCCAGAAACAGCCCCAGGAAACCGGAGATCCAGCCCTTGATGACCAGGTCCGGGCTGGTCAGGGTGCCGCTGATGAGGATCCCGAAGAAAGCCAGCAGAAAGAACTCGAAGGAGGTGAACTGCAGGGCGAAATGGGAGATGATCGGTGAAATGCTCACCACGAACAGCATGCTGATGGTGGTGCCGATGGCCGAAGCCGTTGTTGTCAACCCGATGGCTCGGCCGCCCTCTCCCTTGCAGGCCAGGGGATAGCCGTCCAGGGCCGTGGCAGCGGCTGCTGCGGTGCCCGGGATGTTGATCAAAATGGAGGCGTAGGATCCGCCGTAGGTGCCGCCCACATAGATGGCCAGCAGGCACACCATGGCCAGGTTGGTGTCCATGCCGTAGGTCAGGGCGGTGAGCAACGCCACGCCCAGAGTCGAGGTCAGGCCCGGCATGGCGCCGAAGAGGATGCCAAGCAAGACCGATCCGAACAGGACCGCTAGGTTGACGGGATCGGCCGCCAGGTGGCCGATAATTCCAAAAAAATCACCGATACGAGTAAGAAGGTTCATCAGATACAGACTCCAGACAGGGCAATCAGAAATCCCAGTAGCGGATGGCGTCCATGACCACGACAATCAATCCTTCGGTGGGCATGGGAACCAACAGAAAATACTTAAAAACGGGACCGATGGTGAACGGGGCGGCAAACGCGAGAGTCATGCCGGTCTTATATTTTTTACACAGCAGGAGATCGCCGCGGGTCAGACGGAAGACAAAACCGCAATAGGCCGACAGGAAGATCAGGGCCAGCCAGTCGCTGGAATAGGGCAGGTGGGGGTCGAGGGCGGCAGAAATTCCCAGGACGAACCAGAGGAGCAAGACGATGGTTCCGGCCAGGTAGACGCGCAGCATTTTGACGAGCAGGGTCGCATCGTCCAGGTAGAACATGGTGATGAAAGCGGAGAGAAAAAGGACGCTGCCGATGAAAAAGTCGATGCGGGGAACGTTGAGAAAAACGAAACTGAACAATAGGAGGACAATGGCGTGAAACCGCATCATCGCATCGGATTTCAGAAAGAGGAGCAGGTCTTGGCTATTCAGCCAGGCGAACGTGTCTTTCACCCCGGCAATGCCGACGATCTTGATGGCGTGGACGACCAGGCCGATGCCCAGCAGGACGATGACGCCGCCTACAAAGAGTGGAAAGAGGGCCGGGGAGACAAACCAGACGTTCTGGACCCCTCCCCAGGAGTCTTTCATGGGCATCTTCAGGGCCTGGCTGATCACCCACAGGCCGAACAGGCTGATGATGGTTCCTGAGAAGATGTCGGCTCTTCTTAGTTTCTCGGTGGGGAGCATTTGTAACACTCCTTGGCTGTTGTTACTTTGCAGGAAAGAAGAGTGTTAAGTGCAAAGTTTTAAGTGTTAAGTTGAGGCATTCTATCGATTCCTAAATGACTCGATCCACAACTTAATCACTTAACACGTAAAACGTAACACTGGCTCTCGCTTGGTATTATGGGCGACACCCGCAAACGGGTGCCGCCCCTTTTTCGCTTCTGTATATGCGACTATTCTACGGTTTCGGAATCCCCAGCTTGGAGGGTTCCACAGTAGCGGCTCCCAGTTCCCACAACGTCCAGGCAAAGTTGGACTCCAGGGCGTCGAACACCGCCTTGGACTCGGCGCCGGTTTTCCCGGAGAGCAGGTAGTAGTTCTCCTTGGCCCAGGTTTTGACTTTTTCGGTGGCCATGGCCTTGTTGAAGGCGTCGACCAGAACAGCCTTGGCATCGGCCGGCGCGTCCGCCGGGACGGCAAAACCGATGGCCTGGGAGATGGGCAGGTACTCGGACAGTCCCGGGTAGCTGTCGAAGGACGAGGGAATGGTACCCAGGCCTTCCACGTCGAAGGAATCGGGAATCAGCATGCCCAGGGCGCGCAGCTTGCCACCGCGCAGCAGCTGCTGCTGTTCGGCCAGGGAAGTCACCACGACGGAAACCTCGCCGGTCATGGCTGCGTTCTGGCTGGGTGCGGACCCTTTGTAGGGGATGAAGTTGAAGTCGGCCCCGGAGCCTTTTTCGACGGCCAGCAGATTCAGATGGTGGATGGAACCGGCCCCGCTGGCGGCTGCCTTGATGCTGCCGGGATTTTTCTTGGCGGCTTCGATGAGGTCTTTCAGGGTTTTGTAGGGGGTGTTGGGCGTGACGGAGATGATATCGGGGGACCCGCCGACGATAAAGGTGTCCCATACGTCGAATTTCTTGTCCCAGCCGCCCTGCACACCGGCAGTGACATTGGACTCGGACAGGCCGCACAGGGTGTAGCCATCATGTTTTTTGCTGTAGGCATGGCTCATGCCCACGCTGCCGGCGACACCGCCGGTTTTGTTGATGACATTGACGTTGACGCCCAGGAATTTGGACATTTCGGCGTGGATGATGCGGTTGCAGGTATCGGTCCCGCCGCCGGCGCCCCAGACCACCACGGCGGTGATGTTGCGTTTGGGAAAGCCTTTGCCGGCCATGGCAACACCCGTGGCAACGGCGAGCAAAACGATAAGGCTGATAAACAGAATTTTTTTCATTTCCAGTCCTCCCTCTCCATGATGTGAATGTTATCCGGGAATCTTCGGCAAAATCGCCAGCCCTATGACCCCCTCCTTTAAAACGGTGCCTTTCCCTATTTGGGGATGCGGCGTTTACGGAAATTTTTTCCGAATCTTGGCCCTCAGTGTCTGTTCGTAACGATTCGGAGGCTATCGGGCTTCTGCCCATTTCCTTTGTTCAGATGGGTAATGCTGCGCTGAAAATGTCGGCGCATCATGGTTTCGGCCTCTTCCGGGTCCCGGCGGCAGATCGCATCGATAATGGCCAGATGTTCATCGAGGGTCTCGTCAGGTGTTCTGACCAACCCTGCGGAACCCACCCGTTGGTACGAAAAACTGATGATGTTGTATGTGGAAAGAATGCTTTCCAAAAATTCCCGCGAAGCAATCTGAGTCACATAATTGTGAAATTGGCGGTCTTCGCGGCAGTAATCGTGATAGTCGGTGATGGGGGCCTGGGCGGAGAAGGCGGAGAAATATTGGCGCAAGCGCTCGATTTGCCCGTCGGTGACCGTCATGGCCGCCCGGCGCGCCGCCAAGCCTTCCAGTACCTCCCGGAGTTCAAAAATGCTGATCATCTCACCGCGGTCGAAGGTCCGCACAAAGAATCCCCGCCGGGGTTTGGCTTCTACCAGCTTCTCTTTTTCCAGATATTTGAGGGCGCTGATCAACGGCGTGCGGCTGATTCCCAATTCGGCGGCCAGTTTCTCCTGGCTGATTTTCTGGCCGGGCGCCAAGCGGCGATCGTTGATCATCTCTTTGACGATCAGATAGGCTTTCTGATCGAGGTTTTCGTGGGCCAGCCCCATTTTTTCAATTGGTTCGGACATTGGCGGCATTTCTTTTCCGGAAGGGGATAATTAATATTGTATTTTGAATACAAAATTCAGTATACAGTATTGGAGGGCGTGTCAAGGCTTTTTTCCGGATTGATCCAATGGTAAGGGATGTGTTGCAGATGGATCAGTCCGCTTTTGGTTGGATCGATCATCCCTGAAGTCTTATCGCCACGAAACAGAGGGAAAGCCGGAAAGCGCATGCAAAAACTACTTTTTTCGTTGGGACTGATCGTCGCCGGCCTGATTGCCGGTTATCTTTGGCAGCGGTGGGCCGTCGCCCGGGGACCGTCCGTTGAGAAGGCCATTCCCCGGGTGCGCAAACGGCTGCAGAAGATCGGGCTGCTTTTTTTCATGCCGGTCTCCTTTGTTGCGGCGGTATGGGTTGCCCCCTTCGACAACATCCGCATCCTGTTTCTGCCGTTGATCGGTGCAGGAGCGTTGCTGCTGGGCGGGGTTTGCGGGCTCGGGGCGGCGGTCCTGATGCGTGCGGACAATCGGAGGAAAGGCACCCTTTTCTGCTGCGGGTCGTTCACCAACATCGGCTCCATCGGCGCACTGGTGTGCTTCGTTTTTCTGGGTGAGCCCGGTTTCGCCCTGGTCGCCATGTACAAGCTGTTCGAGGAGATGACCTATTACAGCATCGGATTTCCCATCGCCCGGTATTTCAGCGGGGCCGCCAGTGAATCAACCGCAGGCCAACGGATTCGTACAGTCGCCACCGATCCCTTTTTCCTGGCAGCCACCGGTGCGTTTGTCTGTGGGTTCGTCCTCAATCGCAGCGGCATTCCACGACCCGCTGTTTTCGAAACCGTCAACGCGTTTTTCGTTCCCGCCGGAACGTTTATCCTGCTCGTCTCCATCGGTTTGGGCATGCGTTTTTCCAGCGTTGCCGGCAACCTCACCGAAGGATTGGTCACGAGCCTGATCAAATTTATCCTCGTTCCGTCATCGGCGGTTTATGCCGCGTATCTATTGGGCCTGCAAGACATTGACGGCGGTCTGCCCCTGAAGGTGGTTCTCATCGCCGCATCCATGCCGGTGGCCTTCACCGCCCTGGTGGCCGCATCGATTTATGAACTGGACCTGGACCTGGCCAACACCTGTTGGCTGGTGACCACTGCATCTCTGATGGCCGTCATTCCCTGGCTGTCTTTCCTGCTTACGCGGATTTGATTGGGACGCGTCCGATGGGGCGTTTCCATTCGATCCGATCCCGCCCAGGGACGGCGACCTGTCCTTTTCGCCTTCACCAGCAAGGTTTCTCGTGGAAGATTGCCGCCCGCAGAGGGTTGATGCGACTGGCCGCTGAGGGCCCTGCGGCAAAGTCTTTCCATTTTTCAGCCCCTAAGAAGGGCCTGCGGAAATGGAGGGCCTGGTTCATGGCCACCGGCAGACGCCGCGGGCGCGCTTCAATTCCAGCGGGCCATGATCCGTGCTGTAGCCGATTCGGCCCACAGGGAATATATCCGCCGACCGGGATGAAAGCCATCCGAAGCCATGTCCTCGGGAAGCACCGAAAAATCCAGGGGAATGTGATCACAATCGGCCTGCTCCCGGGCCCAGAAGCGTAAGGCGTGGTCCAAACGCCAAGCCCGCTCCCCGATACTGCTCCGCAACGGTTCCGGCAGGCAAGGGAAGCGTCCGACGGGCGGCAGGCCTGAGATCAGGATATGACCGGCGGCAAATCGTTTCCGGAGCAACTCCACAAGACGAACATGCTGCTTCAGACACGCCGCCAAAGAATGCGGTGCGGTGATGTCGTTGACGCCCGTGGCCGCCAAGGCGATATCATAGGATGTCGAAGGGATGACCCGCAAGGCCCGACGGGTATCAGCGGTCGACCATCCCGTCTGGGCAATCAGCTTCCAGCGAATGCGAAATCGATCGGCCAGACGTTTCAACAGTTGTCCGGTCAGCGCTTGGGCCTGTTCGTCAACCCCCACTCCCGCCGCCGAAGAGTCACCGACCAACAGCATGCGAAGTAGTTTTCCCTGGCCACAGACGCCTTCCCGTGGGCCACTGGCTTCGGGCAATTTTGGCGTCATCCGGCGAACCCGCCGGCCCTGAGCGGCAAGGACCGGAAACCGGATACCGAAAGCCAGCCACCACCGCAGCGAAGGTCGTGCCAGTGGATGTGGCTTTTCCGGTCGCTCGGGCGGTGTGTGCCTATCAGGCCTCGTCTGTTGCATGGATGAAAGATGAGCTGCAGGGTTTCAGCGCCCGTGGGCGCAATGGATGGCCGCGCATGGGGGATTTTCCCTTTGGTGAAGGATGCAGCGGGCTATCTTACTAATGTTTATTATTTGTTTAAAAAAGATGTCATTGCAACCGCTGGCAGGTATCAGGCGCCTCTTCTATCGGGTTCAATGTTGATGGCACGCTTGACGGTTTTGCCGCGGGAAAACAGCGATACGAGGTACAGCCGCAGTAAAGATGGCCTTTCGGCCTGGGACCAATCTGAATTTCAGGTTTTCGCTGGATCATTGGCAATATCAGCCGCCAAACGTTCCAATTCCTTTTTGAATTCAAGCAGATCCTTGGCATAGATCGCGTTCAATCCAGGCTCCAAACGTTTGGCAATGTGCCCTCCGGGTCCGCCAATGAAAAGGGGCATCGTGTGGCCCATCAGGCGGCGCAGTTTTTTCATTTCGGGGCCCAGACGGCTGTCCGACAATCGATGGCAGAGGCTCAATGCCGTCGCACGTGCATCGAAGTGTCTGACTGCGTAGGCGATCTCTTCGCTCGGCAGATTGGGTCCAAAGTAACCTGTCCGCCAACCGGATTCGGATGCGGCCAGGGCCGCTGCCAGTGCGCCGATTTCGTGCCAGTGGCCCACTGGCGTGGCAACGACAATGCGAGGCGCATTATCGAAGAGTTCAACACTTCTGAGCATGTCCCACAAAGTGGCGCGGATCACAATGGATGCCATGTGTTCGCCGACAATCTTGAGCTTGCCTGCGTGCCACATGCCGCCGATGGTTTCAAAAAGAGGGAGCACAACTTGTTGCACAAAGGCCAGGCGGGGCATTTCCACGGCAGCGTCGCTGATCACGTTTTCCAGGGCTGTGCCGTCAAGCTGGGTGACGTGCGAAAGGGCTTTGGCGACCGTCTCGGCTGCATTGCCCATGGATTGCGGCAAGGCTGCATCGGCGACGGGGCCCATGGACGGTGTCTCCGGCCAGGCCGCCTCCTCCTGTTGCAGCAGCTTGCTGATTTCGGCATCCGAAAGCTGGGATACCGAGGAGATGGTGTGCCCATGATCCACGGCCCGCTTTAGCAATCGAAGTCGCAGGATGTCCCGATCGGTGAAACAGCGGCGTTGATTGCTGGCCCGCTGGGGGCAGACTGCTTTGTACCGCGATTCCCAGCTTCGTATCAGATGGGGCTTTAGCCCCGTCCGCAGGGCGACATATTTGATGCTGTAGGTGTTTACGCTGTCCATGCCGAAAAGATAAAAAAAGCAATTGCCACTGTCAATAAAATGTTTAACATTTGTTGAAATTAATGATGTACGAATCATAAGAACTTGAGGTGACACCATGACAATCCATGCCGATTACGCCACTGAGAAAAACGCAGGGTCCGCAATACCACCGACGATGAGCGCCCAGGATATCGTGCCTATTCTGCCGATCCGGAACATGGTTGCTTTTCCTCAGATGAGCGCACCCTTCATGATTTCATTTACCGTTGCTCCGGTGATTGAGGATGCCATGAAAGCAGACCGGATGGTCGGGCTGCTGACGGTCAAGGACGCTGACATCGACCATCCGGCGCCGGGACAGTTGTATGAGGTCGGAACCATCGCCAAAATCTTGCATGCCAAGAAGAACGAAGAGGGCGTGATGGTTGCCATCTTAAGCGGTATCCGTCGTTTCAAGGTCGATACCTGGCATGCAGAGGGCCCGCTTCTCAGAGCGAGCGTGGTGCATGCTCCGGAAATTATTGAAACGGGTATCGAAATTGAAGCCCTGCAGCGGCAGTTGCGCGAGACCGTTGCTGAAGTGTTGGCGCTCATGCCGAATTCTGCCGCGGAGAGCGCCGATGCCATTGCCCGCATCGAAGACCCCCTGCAGCTGGCCTACGTCACGACGTTCAACATGAACCTGTCCACCAAAGACCGCCAGTCCCTGCTCGAAACCGACAGCCTGTCCGAAAAAATTCGTATGCTGCTTGGCCATCTGGCACATGAAAAGGAGGTTCTCACCATCGGAAACAAGATCAAGTCCGACGTTCAGGAAAAGATGGGTCGATCCCAGCGGGATTATTTTCTGCGGCAGCAGCTCAAGGCCATCAAGGACGAGCTGGGTGAAACCGATGGTGAATCCACGGAGTCGGATGATTACGCCGATAAGATCGAACAATCGGATATGTCCGACGAAGCCCGCGAGCAGGCCCTGCGGGAACTGGGCCGCCTGCAGCAGATGTCGCCCCAGGCTGCCGAGTACCCCATCGTCAAGACCTACCTCGACTGGCTGATCGAGCTGCCCTGGCAAACACTCAGCAACGATCGCGGTGATATCCCCGATGCGCGTCGCATCCTGGATGAAGACCACTACGGCCTCGACGAAGTCAAGGAGCGCCTGACCGAATACATTGCGGTCCGCCGGCTGATCAAGGACCGCGAGGATCCGGAAGGCCATGCGGATCCCCAGTCCGCCATGGGGGTGATCCTTTGCCTGGCGGGTCCTCCGGGCGTCGGCAAGACCAGCCTGGGACGCAGCGTGGCCCGTGCATTGGGTCGTGAATTCACCCGCATGAGCCTGGGCGGTGTGCGCGACGAGGCGGAAATCCGCGGACATCGACGCACCTACATTGGTGCCATGCCAGGAAGAATTATCCAGTCGATCAAGCGCGCGGGCACCCGCAATCCGGTGTTCATGCTGGATGAAATCGACAAGGTCGGCCAGGACTGGCGCGGGGATCCCAGCAGCGCCTTGCTGGAAGTGCTCGACCCGTCGCAAAACGGAACCTTTCGCGACCACTATCTGGACGTGGATTTTGACCTGAGCGAAGTTATTTTCATCGCCACGGCCAATCAACTGGAAACCATCCCGGCGCCGCTGAGGGACCGCATGGAAGTCATCCGGCTGGACGGATATACGGCCCTCGAAAAGGCCCAGATTGCCCGGCGCCACCTCATCCCCCGCCAACTCCGCGCCCACAGCCTGGAGGCGGACGAGGTTACCTTCATGGAAAGCGCCGTTTCCAAAATCATCCATGACTACACCCGGGAAGCCGGCGTGCGCAACCTGGAACGGCACATTGCCGCCATCTGTCGCAAGGGAATCGTTGCCTTGAGCGAAAACGGATGGTCGCACGTTATGGTGACGGAAGAGATGGTTCGCGAGTATCTGAAGAAAGAACGTTTCGAGGCCGAGCGTTCGGAGCCCTTCACCTCCCCGGGGATTGCCACCGGTCTGGCGGTCACGTCTGTGGGTGGCGATATCCTGCACATCGAAGCGTCCCGCATGCCGGGCAAAGGCCGCTTATCCCTGACGGGGCAGTTGGGCAGCGTCATGAAAGAGAGCGCTCAGATCGCCCTGAGTTACGTGCGGGCGCAATCTGTAGACTTGGGAATCGATCCCGACAGTTTCGACCAATCGGATGTCCACCTGCATGTACCGGCGGGCGCGCTGCCCAAGGACGGCCCTTCGGCTGGCGTGGCCATGGCGATCACGCTGGCCAGCCTGTTCACCGGAAAACCGGTGCGCAGTGATGTGGGCATCACGGGGGAGATCACCCTGCGCGGCCGGGTCCTGCCGGTGGGCGGCATCAAGATGAAGGTTCTGGCGGCTCACCGGGCCGGACTCAAGACGGTGATCCTGCCCCAACGCAACGATTCAGACATAGACGAAATACCCGAAGAGGTGCGCAACGCCATCCAAGTCGTGACGGTCGACCGCGTCGACGAAGCCCTTGCAGAGGCCTTTGACAATTTTTCCGCCGCAAAAGACCGCCAAGACGAAGCTACCGGACCGGATCACGACCCGGTAGATGAATGTGATCTCGAGCTGACGCCCCTGGTCTGCTGAGCCCAAGAGAACAGAAAGGTTGTGTGAAGCATGAAAAAGCAATATCGATTTTCCATCTGGTACGCCATCATCGGCATGTGGGCGGTCTTGTTTCTGCACAACATGATTGTTGCCTCCATCGGCATGCGGAACATTCCCTACAGTGAGTTCGTGAAAGCGGTCAAAGAAGGTCGGGTCACCGAGATCGCCATCTCCGAAAACGATATTCGGGGGCGCATCGTGGATGCGCAGAACGACGCGGATTCCGGGTCCCTGTTCCGGACGGTCAGGGTGGATCCGGACATTGCAGCCTTGCTGGACGAGAACAACGTGCAGTATTCCGGACGCATCGAGACCAACTTTTTGGGCTCCGTGCTCTCCTGGCTGATTCCCATTGCCATCTTTTTCGGATTTTGGGTCTTCATGATGCGCCGGTTCCAGCAGCAGTCGGGGTTCATGACCTTGGGCAAGAACAAAGCCAAGATTTACGTGGACGATGAAGTTTCGGTGCGGTTCAACGATGCCGCCGGGGTGGACGAGGCCAAACAGGAATTGGAAGAGATCATCCACTTCTTAAAGGAACCCCAGCGATACACCCGAGTGGGCGGCCAGATTCCCCGCGGTACGCTGCTGGTGGGTCCCCCGGGCACCGGCAAGACCCTGCTGGCCAAAGCCGTCGCCGGCGAAAGCGGGGTGCCGTTTTTCAGTCTCAGCGGCTCCGAGTTCGTCGAGATGTTTGTCGGGCTCGGTGCGGCCCGGGTTCGCGATCTGTTCAAACAGGCCAAGGAAAAGGCGCCCTGCATCATTTTCATCGATGAACTGGATGCCCTGGGAAAAGCCCGGGGTGTGGGCATGGCCGGCGGACACGATGAAAGGGAGCAGACCTTGAACCAGCTGCTGGTGGAGTTGGACGGTTTCGATGCCAACGTGGGTGTGATTTTGATGGCCGCCACCAACCGTCCCGAGATTCTGGATCCTGCCCTGTTGAGGCCGGGTCGCTTCGACCGGCAGGTGCTGGTCGATCGCCCGGATAAAACCGGGCGGATCGACATTCTCGACATTTACCTGCAGAAAGTCGAGGCCGATCCGGATATCGATGCCGAGAAAATCGCTTCCATGACCGCTGGCATGGTGGGGGCCGACCTCGCCAACCTCGTCAACGAGGCGGCCCTGCTTGCCGTTCGGCGCGAAAAGAGCCGCATCGGCATGGCCGAAGTGCAAGAGGCCGTGGAGCGCGTCGTGGCGGGCCTGGAGAAAAAGAACCGATTGATCAACCCCGATGAGAAGAAAATTGTGGCCTATCACGAACTGGGCCATGGGCTGGTGGCCATGGCGTTACCCGGCAGCGATCCGGTGCAGAAAATATCGATCATACCCCGCGGTATCGCTGCTTTGGGTTATACGATGCAGGTGCCCACCGAAGAGCGCTTTCTGATGCGAAAAACCGAGCTGAACAATCGCATTGCGACGCTGCTGGGCGGCCGGGCAGCCGAGGCGCTGGTATTCAGCGATATTTCCACCGGCGCACAAAACGATTTGTCGCGTGCCACCGACATCGCCCGCAGCATGGTAACCGAGTATGGCATGAGCGAACGCTTGGGTCAGGTCTATTTCGCCCACAAGATACAGGCTCAGTTCCTAAATCCCATGAGTGATCCCGGCGGTCAGTACAGCGATGAAACCGCTAAAGGCATTGACGATGAGGTGCGACGAATCATCGACGCACAATACCAGGTCGCCATGGAGGTGCTGAAAGCGAATTATGAATTGCTTGAAAAATCGGCAGAACGGCTGTTAAAGGATGAAGTCATCCAGGGTGAGGCCCTGCAAGCGCTGGCCGGAGCCGTTCGGCCGCTTCCTGATGCGGCCAGGAGCACCGGCCCGGATTCCGCCGGGCAGGAAATGGCTGCATGATACCGGCAGGCAATCCTTTTTTATTGCATTGACAGCGAAAGCGGGGGATCTATTCCATCGTTTCAATAAACCTGATTTCAAGAAAGGTACCCCATGCAGGCATCCCGCCGGACCGTTTTCCTTTTGCTTCTTTGCGCCGCCGTTGTGGTCGGATTGTTTTGGTGGAACCGCATCGCCGAAGAAACTACCCGCATTCAAGCCCATCCCCGCGAAGACACGCCGCGGGGCAGCCTTGCGGATATTGAGCAAACCACCATCTCCATATTCAATGGCGCCGCTCCATCGGTGGTCTACATCTTCACCGAAAACGCGGTCGCCGGCTTCTTCGGGGCCAGCCAGGTTCGTCAGGGCACCGGTTCCGGTTTTTTGTGGGATGAACGCGGACACGTGGTGACCAATTACCACGTAATCGAAGGGGCCCGTCGCATCCAGGTTCGCCTGGACAACGGTGAAGCCATTGATGCCGCCTACGTCGGCGGCACGCCGGATTACGACCTGGCGGTGATCCGGCTGCGGCGGCAGCCATCCGAGATCCAGCCGATCCCCGTCGGAACCTCCGGAAACCTCCAGGTGGGGCAGAGCGTGCTGGCCATCGGCAACCCCTTCGGTCTTGCCCGCACCCTGACAACGGGGGTGATCAGCGCCCTCAATCGCAGGCTGCCCACGGCCACCGGAAGGGAGGTGGCCGGCGTGATCCAGACCGACGCGGCCATCAACCCGGGCAATTCCGGTGGCCCGCTGCTGGATTCCAGCGGAAGGCTGATCGGGGTCAATACGGCCATTATCTCAGGGTCCGGCAGTTCCGCCGGAATCGGCTTCGCCGTGCCGGTAGACGTGGTGAACAAGGTGGTGCCCCAATTGATCGCCAAGGGCAAGTATCCCCGGCCGGGAATCGGCATTGTCGTGGTCGACGACCAGATCGCCGCCAGCATGGGAGTCGTCGGCGTGGTCATCGACCGGGTGGTGCCCGGATCGGAAGCGGACCGCGCCGGACTGGAGGGGATCGACTATCGCATGCGCACTTTAGGGGACGTCATCGTCGCGGTGGAGGACCAGCCCATCGCCAGCACCGAAGATTTCGTACGCATCCTGCAGCGGTTTGCCATCGGCCAGTCAGTCCGTATGCAGTTGCAACGCGGTGAGGCCCTGCGGGAGGTCAAGGTTACCATCATGGACATCTCCTGACGGGACGGGTTGACGGACGGTTCTTTCCGTCAGCCGGCTATCTTTGGGTTGCCCTACCGGGTCAAGTCCAGCTGTGGGTCGCCCAGCACTCGTTGGCGGAATTCGGCCTCACAACGCTTCAGGCAATAGGCCCATTTGCGCTTGAAGGTTTCGTCGAAGCCCAGGCGGTCGACCCGGCCTTCGTTGATGACAAAACGGACGTGCCAGCGGGCCAGGGTGGCGGCGTAGTGGTTGCCGATGTTTTACACGTGGTCGACTAGCAGGGTACAAATCTCTCAGAAAGGGAGCTGACATGGAAAAACACATTCTCATCGCAATTGATAATTCGAGGCCATCGATTGAAACTATCAACTATGCTTCGCAACTCACCAAGAAAATTCCATCGATTGCCTTTACCCTTTTTCACGTGCAGCCTGCGATTTCCACCTATCTAACGGATGATGCGAAACGCAAGCCGAGCGCTCGACGCGCTCTCGAGAAAATCGTTTCGGAAAACGAAAAAAAATCGATGGAGGTATTGGAGATCGCCGCTCAGCGTCTGATTTCAAATGGGGTAAATGAAAATGTAATCCAAAAAATGACATTGCCAAGAACAAAAGGCGTGGCAGATGATATCCTGGCATACGCCTCAGCGAAAAATGTTGATGCTGTCTTAGTGGGGCGGCGCGGGGCATCATACGTAAAAAAATGGATCGTGGGCAGTGTGACGGCCAATCTGGTTGAGCAGTCTCAAGTAATACCGATCTGGGTCGTGGATGGGCAGGTTAAATCAAGCGATATTCTTTTAGCGGTTGATGGAAGCCAGTCTGCGATTCGAGCATTGGACCATCTATCGTTTATGCTTTCTGGCCAAACGAATACTGCCATCAAATTGCTTCATATACGACCTCTTTTGAAAGACTATTGCGAAATTAAGCTGGACGAAGATAACTCAAAAGCGGCGCAATCCATTCTTTGGGATGACGACCAACATTGTATCGATGATTTTTATAGTAAAGCCATTAAAGTGATAGAAAAGAATGGTTTCGATATCAGCAGGATGAAGTTGGATACGCTAGACGGCAGTATATCGGTTACGAATACGATCATTAAATACGCTCAGGACAATGGTTTTGGAACAATTGTCATGGGAAGGCGTGGTAAAGGGAAAAGCTCTTTTTTTGGCAGTGTCTCTCGT
>Ga0180435_10004064_pt1 | contig 14487 bp, 10 predicted proteins | sample SS_ome_3_FD_132467 | JGI IMG/M metagenome (GOLD analysis project Ga0180435, IMG submission 132467) | Hypersaline lake sediment archaeal communities from the Salton Sea, California, USA - SS_3_S_1 metaG | ecosystem: Environmental > Aquatic > Non-marine Saline and Alkaline > Hypersaline >... | reverse complement strand
TCTTGAGGAAAAAGCTCCCCTCCACGAGAATCGGCTGCAGGCTCGTCTGCGTCGCTCCTTTCAACCGCGCCGGCGATTCATTGACAAGGGCCAGGTCCTCGCTGCCGCCGCCCGCCCCCGCGTCGATCTCCGGCGGCACGCTCTCCACGTCGCGGCCCGAGAACGACACCACCCGCCGCGCCCAGTCGTGCAACACCCCGAACCGCGGACTGGCCAAACGAAACCGCGGCGCCCAGGCCGGCGCCCCGATGATCGGCGCGTCATCGTTCAGCCCGGGCAGCGGACCGAGCGGCGGCACCCTCCCCCTGCGCCCCGCAAAGTAGGCTGTCAGATCCGCCTTCAAGCCGCCCTCCCGCACGTCGGCCAGCACCCCGCTCGAATGCACCGTGAAGTCGTGGTAATGCCGGGCCGCCCATGCGGGCCGTTCTTCCGCGCCGACCTCAGCCATCCCTTCCGAGGCAAGCTTCGGCCGCTCCTCGTTCTCGAAGGAAACCCCGCCCTCCATCACCGCGGCATCCGCCTGCTGAGAGGTCAGGACGCGGTTGTAGCCGCCGTTTTCCGGCCGCGACGGGTCGATTTCGCGACCCGCGTAGGCATCCGGCACCGACACGTTGGCCCGCACTCCCAAGTCGCCCACCCACCATGCGAGCCGTTGCCGCCCGCCGTCGCTCCCCGTAATCTCCACCACGGGCGCCCGTACGCGCCCGTCCTCCGCCGCCACCGACCCGGCGCCCACCAACTCGACCGATTCCCCGGCCGGCAAAGCACTCGTCGGCTCCGCCCCGCCGCTCACCAGCCACGCAAGGACCTCCTCCCCCGCCTCCCACTCCTCCGCCATCCGCAGATCCTGCAGACTTCCGGTTTCCGGGTCGCGCACCCAAAAGGATCCGCCGTCCTCATTATCCGTCCGCCACGCCCCGGTCCAATGCGGTTCGGCGGGGTCCGACAGAATGGCCGCCGCCGCCGAGACCCGCTGGTCGGGCCCCAGATGCCGCTGCAACTGCCCGATCGCCTCCACCATGGCCAACCGGGCATTCGCCTTGGCGAGCGCCCGCTCCCCCTTCCGCGACCCTTTCCGCACCTCGATCGCCGACAAGGCCAGAAACCCGACCCCCACCAGCGCCAACAACGTGAGCACGGCCACCACCCCCACCAGCGCAAACCCGGACCGCCGCGCCGTCAGCCTCCAAGCACCGCCTGGATTGCCCACGTCCATTACCCGGAATTCTAGGACAGATCCACCGCTCCGCGAACCATTTTTGCGACTGTCCCTCCCGAAACCCGCATTTTCCTTCAGATGTCCGAGCGATTTTCGCCACGCGCACGCCGTGGGAGGGTTTCCGCGGTGCAGCGCGGCATCTCGTCGTCCGGCGCATGGAAACCGGCGGCCGGCCTCAATCCTCCCCCTCCACCAGGGACCGCGTCGGCAGAAACAAGCGCTTCGACCCCGAAAGAATCCGCCGAAATCCGAATTTCTCGTAGAACGCGACAAGATCAAGCGTTGCCGCATCCACCACCAAGCCGATTTCGAGTCCCCGATTCGGTGGCGCCTCATCGATTCTCATCCGGTGACTGCCTGAAATTCGCGCCTTGATCAAGATGCAGGGCGAGCGGAGGCGGGGAGCGGCGGGGGAGCGGCACACCGCGCGGGTCGCGTCTTGCGGCCGTGGAGCATGGCGCCGGCCAGGGTGTAGCGGATCGCGAAGTGGTAGATCACCAACAGGACCAAGGTGGCGAACCCGCAGACGACGCTCAGTTTGAACCAGATCGGCAACTGCCAGGGGCTCACCCAGATCTGCACCACGTCGATGAGTGGCAGGTGGGCCAGGTAAAGCCAGTAGGATGAATCGGACACGTAGCGCACGAGGCGGCTTCCGCCGGCGAAGCAGAGCCGGAACAAACCGATCAGGCCGAAGATCATCAGCCAGCCATAGACGACGGTGAGGGTGGCGCTGAGTTCCTTGCGTTGCCAGGGAGTGTGTTCGACAAACCCCTCCTTCAGGGACTGTGCCACCGAAGCGAGGACCTCGCCGAGCGGCGCAAGGAAACCGGGGGTGTGGTTATGCGTGACCTGCAGGGCGAGCAGCATGACAGGCGGCGCAAGGGCGAAGCAGAGCGGCCAGGCGTAGCGCAGCCCCCGCCCGAAGTGCGGCGCGCCAAAACACAGCGCCCCGCCGAAAAAGTAGACCGCATAATGGCCCAGCTTCCACCAGGCGGGCAATCCGTCGAAACCCTGAAGCGGGATGGTGGTCCCGTCGAAAAACACCGCCGTTTTCGGCCCGAACTCGTCGGCGCCCATGTAGCGCTGCGTGACCACCGTCAGGGGGATCAGCCAGACAAAGCACAGCGGCGGCTTGAACGGGGCCCTCAAGACGGCAAGGGCCGGTTTCGCGATGCCGGAACGCCGGGATGCGGCTACCGGCTCGCCGGCATGACCACGATCCCCGGCTCCCCGCAGAAGCCGTGGCAGGCGAAACCACTGGGCCAGGACAGCCACTACGGCAAACGCCGTGGCCAACAACATGAGGTCGTAGAGGAACCAAAGGTGATGGAAGACAAAGCTGCGTCGACCGAAAAACTCGACCGTGTAAAGATGCGCCAAAAGGCGTGCGAGGCAAAAAGTGGATTCGGGGTCTCCCTTGCCGGGGTGGGCGGCCGAATCGGCCGGGGCGTCCTCGGGTGATCGTTTCTCATCCGGCGCCCGCCCCCGGAGCAGGGCTCCGAGACGGTCGACAAGCGGGCGGCGCGGCATGGCGGCTTCCAGGATCGAGCGCACCTGCGGGCGGGCCGCCATGACCCGATCGAGGTCGGTGTCGACCCCGAGGTATTCGACGACAAAGCGCGTGGTGCCGCGGTCGGCCTCGGTGGACCCGAGCGGGGTGGAGCCCTCCTCGTTGCGGGCCTCCACCCGGGCCCCGTTCTCGATGAGCGCGCGGACCGTTTCGGCCCGGCCGAGAAACGCGGCCCAGTGCAGGGGAGTCGAACCCCCGCCATCAACGCCGTTGGGATCGGCGCCCTGATCGACGAGGTAAACAACCGCTTCGGGGTGCCCGCATGCGGCGGCCCAGTGCAGGGGGGTCGCCTCCTTGCCATCCCGGGCCTCGAGGTCGGCTCCCTCCCGCACGAACTGTTCGAGCTGGGCGAGGTCGCCACCTTTGGCCGCCGTCCAGATTGAATTCCCGCGCGCCTCGAGGCGCTCCCGGTTCCAGGCGGCAAGACGCCCCATGTGGTTGAGCATCGGCACGAACACAATCACGCCGAGGACCAACGGCAGCAGGATGCGCCGAAGGCGGTGGGCCAGCAGACGCCACACGCCGCGTTTGCGCCACATCATGGCCGTGAAGAATCCGCTCATCAGAAAAAACACCGGCATCCGGAAGCCATGAATGGCCTGCGGGATGATCCCGAGTTCGCCATTCTGTTGGGTGTCCTGAGCCGGCCAGATCGGCGTCCCGACGAACGACAGGGTGCCGTGGAGCAGGATGCCCAGCAGCATCGCAAAGGCGCGCAGGGCGTCCAGGTCGTGGTGACGCTTCGACGAAAGCGGCGGGGGAACCGGATCGTCGGGAGGCGCAGCGCTCATCGATGGCAGGTGAGTCAGGTTCACTTGAGAATCCGGCGGAGCCGCTCGAGGCGGCCCCGGTAGGGAGGCCGGAGCGCGAACAGGTCCGGCAGAAAAAAGCGCCGGGTCACGGCGCGTGGGTAGGAGAACGCCTCGAAGCCTGCTCGCCCGCGATAGCGGCCGTACCCGCTCGCACCCACCCCGCCGAAGGGAAGGGCCGGATTGGCGGCCTGCTTCATGGTGTCGTTGAAGCACACCGATCCGGACCGGATCGCGCCTGCCGCCTCCTCGAACCGGCCCCTGCTCCGCGAGAACACATAAAGCGCCAGCGCCGGCGGCAGCGCCCCGGCCCTTGCGAGCATCTCCTCCCAGTCCCCGTATCCGAGCACCGGAAGGACCGGCCCGAAGATCTCCTCCTGCATCGCGGGATGGTCCCACCCCGCGTCGGGCACGAGGCGCGGGGCGAGGCGGTTTTCGGCGGGGTCGTCCTCGCCCACCACCCGCGCGCCGGCGCCCGCCAGACTGAGAAGGCGGTCGAGGTGTTCGCGATTCACGATCCGCGCAAGGTCATTTTTACTGCCTTTTCCGTACCATTTCCCGAGGAGGACTTCGAGGCGCGCGACGAACTCCTCCCGGCGCTCCTCCGGGACCAGCACGAAATCCGGCGCCATGCAGGTCTGCCCGGCGTTGAAGAACTTCCCGGCTGCGATGCGGTCCGCAGCCGCCTCGAAGTCGGCGTCGGGCGCCACAAGGCACGGGGACTTGCCTCCGAGTTCGAGGACGCACGGCGCCGGACGCCGCGCCGCCGCCTCCGCCACGAGGCGGCCGACCCGCCCGCCACCCGTGAAGAAGTAGAAGTCGAACTCCTCGTCGAGAAGCCGCGCCGCCACCTCCGCGCCGCCCCGGGCAACCGTAACGCGGGCCGGGTCGAAGACCTCCGCCACCAACTCGGCAAGGAGCGCCGCGGTCGCCGGGGCGCATTCGGAGGGCTTCAGGACCACCCGGTTGCCGGCCGCCACCGCCGGAATCAGCGGGCTCACCGCCAGCTGGAAGGGATAGTTCCACGGAGAAATCACCAGGACCCGGCCGTGGGGCTCACGGCGGATCTCGCTCCGCGCCGGCAGGTAGAAGAAGGGATTCCGCACCCGCCGGGGGCGGGCCCAGCTCCCGAGGCGCCTCGTTGCCTCCCTGATCTCGGCGAGAACAAAATGGTATTCGGCGACATACGCCTCGACGCGCGGTTTCCCGAGATCCCGGTCGAGGGCCTCCAAAATAGCTTCTTGCCGATCCCCGATGGCCCGGGCGAGCCTTTCCAAGGTCTCCCGCCGACCCTTGACAGTGGGCACATTGCCTGCTTTGAGTGATGCGGAAGAAGGGGCGTTCAACGCAGTCTTTCTGTTTCGCTGCAACCGTTCACGAATCTCGTTCGAATTCAAGCCCGGGGATAGCAGCCCCCGCGATCCGGTTTTCCCAACCAATCCGACCACCGCCATGACCGCCTCTCCCACCGCCCTGCAGGGCCCCGCAGGACCCCGCCCCTCTGCGCCGCCGGATCGCCCCCACAACGACCGCACCCAATCCGTCGTGGTGATCGGAGGCGGCCTCGGAGGTCTTTCCGCAGCGGCCTCCCTCCGCGCCAGGGACTTTCAGGTGACCCTCCTCGAAAAAAACGATCGCCTTGGCGGCAAACTCAATGTCAGCGAGAAGCAGGGGTTCAGTTTCGATCTCGGCCCCTCGATCTTCACCCTCCCCCAGATCTTCCGGGATCTCTTCGAACGGGCCGGAAAGTCGATGGACGACTACCTGCAACTCGAGGCCGTCACCCCCCACTGGCGGAACTTCTTCGAGAACGGCCTGCAACTGGACCTCCTCGACGACGACGCCTCCATGAAGAGGGAACTGCGCAAACTCGAGGGCGATCCCGATTCCCATTGGCGCGACCTGCAGCGGTTCCTCGACTACGGGCGCCGGCAATACAAGCTCGTCGAGAGCGGCTACTTCGCCAAGGGCCTCGACACCCTTTGGGAGTTCATCCGTTTCTACGGGTTCTTCAGGCTCGCCGTCCGAATGGACTACGGGCGCACCATGTCGCAAGCCATCCGGCGTTACTTTCGCGATCCCCACCTCCGCAGCGTCTTCGAATACTTCATCAAGTATGTCGGGTCGTCCGCCCTGAGCGCCCCCGGCTACATGAATCTCATGCCCGTCATCCAGTTCGATTACGGACTCTGGTACGTCAAGGGCGGCATGTACAACCTTGCGCGCGCGCTCGAAAAACTCCTCGCGGATCTTTCCGTCACGGTGCGCACCGGATGCGGGGTCTCGCAGATCGAGAAGCGCGACGGGCGGGTCACGGGCGTGGTCCTCGAGAGCGGCGAGCGCCTCCCCGCGGACTTCGTCGTCTGCAACATGGAGGTCATCCCTGCCTACGAGCGCCTTCTCGGCGAGCCTCCCGAGTTCATCGAGAAACTGCAGCGCTTCGCCCCGGCCTGTTCCGGATTGGTGATCCACCTCGGGACCGACCGCGTCTACCCGCAACTCGCCCACCACAACTTCTTCTACTCCCGCGACCAGGAGAAGCATTTCCAGACCGTCTTCCGCGACCACCAGCTCCCCGACGACCCCACCATCTACCTCGTGGCGCCGACCCGCACCGACCCGTCCAAGGCCCCGGCGGGATGCGACAACCTCAAGATCCTCCCACACATCCCCCCCATCGACCCGGATCGGCCCCTCGGCCCCGACGACTACGAAGCCCTCAAGGAGCGCGTCCTCGTGAAACTCGAACGAATGGGCCTCACCGGCCTTCGCCAGCACGTGGTGATCGAGGAAACCCTCACCCCGGTCGACATCGAGCGGATGTACAACTCCAACCGCGGCTCGATCTACGGCGTCGTCACGGACTGGAAACTGAACAAGGGCTTCAAGGCCCCGAAGCAGAGTTCACGCTATGCGAACCTCTTCTTCACGGGCGGAAGCGTCAACCCCGGCGGCGGCATGCCGATGGCGGTCCTGAGCGGCCAGAAAGCCAGCGATCGCCTCGCGGACGCCGCCGCCAAACTCCCCCGGACGTCATGATTACGACCGCCAGCCTGCTCGCTCTCCTCCTCTGCCTCGCATCCTGGCCGGTCTTCGCGCGCCTTCGCGGCGTTCCCAGACCGCAGCGCAACGCGCCGGCTCCCGCGGCACGGATTTCGGTCATCATCCCGGCCCGCAACGAGGAGCGGAACATCGGGGCCCTCCTCGCAAGCCTCGACGCCCAGAGTCAACCGCCGCACGAGATCATCGTGGTCGATGACCAGTCCGAGGATCGCACCGCCGAGGTGGCGCGACGGCACCAAGCGCGCGTCGTGCCCGGCCGCCCTCTCCCCGCGGGCTGGCTCGGCAAGCCGCGTGCCTGCCAGCAAGGCGCGGAAGCCGCAACGGGCGACTGGTTTCTCTTCCTCGACGCCGACGTCACCCTTGCCCCCGACGCGCTGGAACGGCTCGCCCACCTCACGACGGAAAAACGCACCGTGCACTCGGTCTGCCCGTACCACCGCGTGCGCCGGCCCTACGAGCAACTCTCAGCGTTCTTCAACCTCATCATGGCGGTCGGGACGGGGGCCTTCGCATGGAAAGGCTTCCGGGGCCGGCGGATCGGCCTCGTCGGACAGTCGCTCCTCGTGCGGCGCGACCACTACGAGGAGGTCGGGGGCCACCACCCGGTGCGCGGCGAGGTGCTCGAAAACCTCTGCCTCGCAAAACACTTCGCGCAACGCGGGATCGCCCGTCGCTGCTACCTCGGACGCGGCGTTATGGAGATGCGGATGTTTCCGGGAGGCCTGCCGGATTTGATCGCGGGATGGAGCAAGGGCTTCACGAACGGGGCGGACCAGACCCCGCCCACCGTGCTTGCCCTCGTCTCGCTGTGGCTCACCGGCCTCATCGTCGCGATGCTGTTGACGCCGGCCCTTCCCTTCGCGGACGCCGGCGGGCGCGGTCTCATCCTCGGAGCCTACTCGCTGGGTGCGATCCAATGCGCATGGCTTTTCCGGCAGGTCGGCAACTTCTCCCTGCTCTCGGCGCTCTTCTTCCCGGTCGGTCTGCTGTTCTACCAGACTATCTTCCTGCGGTCCGTGCTGCGCGCGCGCCGCGGCGGAACCATCATGTGGAAAGGTCGCGATGTTTCTCCAACTCCCTGACATCTGGGTCGTCCTCCTGAACGTCCTCGGCATTCCGCTGGCGCACCTCGGCTGCTCGTGGATCTTCACCCGCCTCCCCGCCCGATGGTTCGATCCCGCGGGCCGGCTGTTCCGGATCCAACCCTGGGAACGGAAGGGACGGATTTACGATTCCTTCCTGCGCGTGAAGAGGTGGAAGCGCCTCCTCCCCGATGCCGCGCCGTGGTTCGGCGGGTTCGCGAAACGCACCCTGCGCGGCGCCGAACCCGCCTACCTCCACGCCTTCCGCCTCGAGACCTGCCGGAGCGAAGCCGCCCACTACGCCCAGATCATCGCCATCAGCCTCTTCCTGATCTGGACCCCATGGCCCGCCGCAGCCGTCCTCCCGGCCTACGCCCTCCTGTCCAACCTGCCGTGCATCATCCTCCAACGCCACAACCGCCTCCGGCTCACCCGGATCTACCCCCACGCCTTGCGCCATTCGGCGGCCCGCCGCACGTTGGCCTTCAACCCGGCCGGCTCCTTCTTCTCGTAGTTCTTCACCTGGAACACCCTGCGCCGGTTGTCCCTGATCCGATCGCAGGCGCGCCCGGGAAAGTCCCAGCAAGACGTCCCGCACGCATGCCATGTCCGTTTCGCCGTCCCAGATGCTTCATGGGGACAGGCCACCTGTGAGCGCTCGGAGCAGGCGGCCCGTTCCCTGCCAAAGCGCCGTCGCCGTCCCTGGCGGGACTCTGCCGGCGCACTCCACAGGCCGCTCCACGAGACCTCTACGAGTGTCTCGCCTCCTGCCTGCGAGGCCTCGCACTTACGCCGGAACCGCGTCCCGCATCGGACGGGTGCCGGCCGGCGGCAGTTCCCGGCCGGCTTGCTCTAGTTGCATCACCTCCTCGGCCACGAGTGCGCAAAGCTGCCGGTAAGCGTCTTCCTCGGCGCTGCTGTGGCACACCCCGCCGAAGGGAAACAGGTCCGGGCAATAGCCCACGTAGAGCTCGTCCTCCTCCTCCCACCGCACGAACTTCAGATATTGGTCTTGGGCTCTCATTGGCTGGCCTTCTGGATCGCGTTGCGAATTTGCTTCTCCTGGTAGTGATGCGCATCGTCCCCGTTCCGGCCGCTCAGGATCACGGCGCCCGCAAACCTTGGATGCCGGAACTTGCGGTGTGATCCCTTCCCGCCGGAAACAACCACAAAACCCGCCTGCTCCAGATCAGCCGCAAGCTGCCGTATCTTGCGCGGCACACGCCGAACCATGCCAGATCCCGCCCCGCCTTGCCACGAGAATCTCCAGTTTGTCCCGGAGTGGCTCCACGGCAGGCGTCACAGGGACAGGTCATCTGTGAGGTGCTTCACAGAGACTGCTTCACGGGGACAGGTCATCTGTGAGGCGGCTGTTACCCATGGAATCCCGCCTTCCCTTCCCCGAAGTCCCCTCCCCGATCCGGATCCTGCCCGCCTGGCAACGGATGCGCGCCGCCTCGACAGGCTGATCCTCGATATTTCACAGATGCTCCTTCGTGCCGCCACTTCCGCCCTCGAATCCCCGCAGAAGGCCAACCACCGCGAAAGACCCACAATGCGCACCTCGTATCAGGCGTCATGTGCGCTCCCCCGATGGTTCGGTACGGTTCCGCTCTGCTCATGGTTTTGTCGTTCACGGTCGGGCCGTCTGATGTCCGGGCCGACAAAGGCCGGCTCGCAGCCAACGAAACGAAGAAGCTGATCAAGAAGTCGAAAGAGCCTGCCGCAACGCTGCCGGGATGGTTCGTGAACAAGCAAATGCCGCCGCGCGGAGCTTCGGGCGGTCCCATCATGGCAAAGATGCCCAAGGTGCCGGTCAACACGCCCGAGTCCCTGCGTCGCGCCATCGAGGACCTGATCGCCAACTGCGGGAACCAATACCCCGAGGGAAAGAATTTCCTGGCGAGGCTGGACGCGCTCGAGAAGGGGCCCGGCGGACTGGACAAGAACGAGTTCGAGAAACTGCACCGGGAGGCGCTTCTCGCGAATCCCGTGCTGGATTTCGACAAGCTCCTGGTGGTTACGGGAGGCGCCGTATTTCCGGCCAACTGGCAGACCCTTGCGAGCGCCAACCGCTCCAGGAACTGCCAGCGCGCCATCGCCATCCTCGACGGCTTGGACGACGGCGGGTTGAAGACGATTCACAAACCGGAGGGATTTGGATACGCCGGCCGGCTGGATCTCAGCTTCGACGCGGAGAAGATCCTCTTTTCGGCCTCCACCAGCAAGAAGACCTTCGCGGTGTTCGAAATCGGCGTCGACGGGAAGAACCTGCGCCAGGTCTCCCCCGATATGGGAGACGACGTCGACAACTACGACGCCTGTTACCTCCCCGACGGCAAGATCCTCTTCAACTCCACCGCGGTCTACTCCGGCGTCCCCTGCGTCGGGGGGAAGGACCCGGTCGCCAATTTCCACGTCATGGACAAGAACGGCAAGAACGTTCGCCGGATCTGTTTCGAGCAGGATGGCAACTGGCATCCCTCCCTGATGGCGGACGGCCGGGTCATGTATCTGCGCTGGGAATACACCGACACGCCGCACTACTTCACCCGCGTGTTGATGCGAATGAACCCCGACGGAACCGACCAGAAGGCGTTCTACGGCAGCAATTCCTATTGGCCGAACTCGTTGTTCTACGCCAGGCAGTGCCCGGGCAGTCCGAACAAGTTCGTCGGGATCGTGAGCGGCCACCACGGGGTTCGGCGGGTCGGTCCGCTGGTGCTCTTCGACGTCGGAAAGGGCCGTCACGAAGTGGACGGCGCGGTCCAGACGGTTCCGGGGTTCGGGAGGCCTGTCGTCAACATCACGGCCGACAATCTGGCGGCCCACTATCCCGATCGGATGGCCGACCCCTACCCGCTCAGCGACAAGTACTTCCTCGCGAGCGATGGCAAGGGAATCTATCTCCTGGACGTCTTCGACAACATGCTTCTGCTCAAGCGTGGGGGCCTCTTCGAACCCTACCCTCTTCGCAAGCGCAAGGCGCCTCCCGCCGCGCCACAGCGGGTGAATCCCAAATCCAAGGAGGCCACCGTGATGATCAGCGACATCTACGAGGGCCCCGGCCTGGCGGGCGTGCCGCGCGGCACGGTAAGGAAACTCCGGATCTTCAAGTACGAGTACGGCCCGAGAAATCGCGGCGGACACGCCATCATCGGAAGAGAATCCGGCTGGGATGTGAAAATGATGCTCGGCACGGTTCCGGTCGACCCGGACGGCAGCGCCAACTTCCTGATTCCGGCCGACACTCCCATCTCGCTGCAACCGCTCGACGCGGAGGGCAAGGCCCTCCAGTTGATGCGGAGCTGGTTGGTGGGAATGCCGGGCGAGACCCTCTCGTGCGTCGGCTGCCACGAACATCCGGACACCGCCCCGCCCGCGAAGGCGTCCGCCGCCTTCCGGCGGAAGCCGGATAAGATCCAACCCTGGTACGGCCCCGTGCGCGGGCTCTCCTTCGAAAGGGAGGTCCAGCCCGTGCTCGACAAATACTGCGCCGGTTGCCACGACATGAAAGGCCGGCTTTCAGATCCGGGCAGATCATACAACTTCCTGACCAGCCTCGTCAGGCGCGGGGGGCCGGAGGGCGATTACCATCTGCTCGCCCCTCTCGAGTACCACGCGAACACCAGCCCCTTGATTCAAAAACTCGAAAAGGGCCACCGCGAATTCGACGTCAAACTCGACGAGGAAGCGTGGGACCGGCTCATCACTTGGATGGATCTCAACGCCCCGAGGATCGGTACCTGGACCGAGGCCGGCGCGAACAAGAAGATCCTCGCCCGACGCCTTGAGCTGCGGGAACGCTACACGAGCGTCAGCACCAACCCCGAAGCCGTCGTCAATCCCTACGTCAGGAAGGAAGGCGTCTACGTTGCGCCGGAGGAGCGAAAACTGGACATCCGCGAGGTGAGCGTCGAGGGCTGGCCTTTCAACGAGAACTCCGCAAGGGAAATGCAGCGAAAGGCCGGCCGAAAGGAAGGGTTCGAAATCAAGCTGGACGGCTTCCCGCTGCCCTTGAAGTTTGTCCGCATCCCGGCCGGCGAGTTCGTGATGGGCTCGAACGAGGGGTTCCCCGACGAATTGCCGGTGGCGGCAGTCAGGATCGAGAAGCCGTTCTATCTGTGCACCACCGAGATCACCCTCGGCCAGTACCGCTTGTTTGATCCCGGCCACGAAAACGGCGTGTACGACAGGCGCGGTAAGGACCAGAGCGTGCGCGGCTTCTACCAGAACAACCCGTTCTTCCCCGTGATCCGGGTTTCATGGAAACAGGCCATGGCATACTGCAAGTGGCTCTCGAAGGAAACCGGAAGGAACGTCACGTTGCCGACCGAGGCCCAGTGGGAATGGGCGGCCCGCGCCGGAACCAGCACGGAGCACTCCTTCACCGAAAACCCCGGCGAATACTCCAACTTCGCGGCCCGGGAATACGGCGGTCAGCTCCAGAAGACCGGGCATTACGCGGACGGCGCGCCGCACCTCGCACCCGTCGGAAGATACAAGCCGAATCCTTTCGGCTTGCTGGACATGCATGGGAACGCCGCGGAGTGGACCCGCTCCGGCTACAAGCCCTACCCCTACAACGGGAAAGACGGCCGCAACAACGACAACCCCGTCGGGAAGAAGGCAGTCCGCGGCGGCAGTTGGAACAGTCTCCCCAAGCACGCCACTTCCGCCTGCCGGCTCGGATACCCCGCATGGCAAGGCCCGTTCGACGTGGGGTTCCGCGTGATGATCGAAGAGTAAATCTGCACCCCCTGCTCCGGATGAAACGTATCCTCTCCCCGGCCTTGCTCATGGCGCTCGCCGCGACGCAGATGCACGCTGCCGAGTGGCCCCAGTTTCACGGCCCCAATCGCGACAACAAGTCCGCCGAATCGGGCCTGATCGCAAAGTGGCCCGAGGGAGGCCCGCCCCGCCTCTGGGAAGTGGACGGAATCGGCGAGGGCTACTCCACGGTGGCCATCGCAGGCGGCAGGATCTTCACCACGGGCGCAATCGAAGGGGACTGTGTGATTACCGTGCTCGACCTCGAAGGAAACAAGGTCTGGACCCGGAAGAACGGAAAGGCCTGGGGAAAGAGCTATCCCGGCACCCGCTCCACCCCGACGATCGTCGACGGGTTGCTCTATCACCTCAGCGGAGTGGGCAACCTCGTCTGCCTCCGGACGGACTCCGGCAAAGAGGTCTGGTCGGTCAACATCCTGGAGAGATTCGACGGCCGCAATATCACCTGGGGCCTTGCCGAGTCGCCCCTCGTCATCGGGAACCTCGTGATCTGCACCCCGGGCGGCAAGGACGTCAGCATGGCGGCCCTCGACCGGACCACTGGCAAAGTCGCATGGAAATGCACCGGCGCCGGGGACAAACCGGGATACGCCTCCCCCATCCTGGTCGAGCACGATGGCCTTGAACAGATCGTGACGGCCATGTCGGAATCCATCATCGGCGTCCGTGCCTCCGACGGCGAATTGCTCTGGCGGTATCCCCACGAGGTCTACGCTGACGAGAACATCACCACCCCGCTGTTTCACAACGGTTTGGTCGTCGTTTCCGGTTGTGGGAGAAAGGGGACCACCGCGCTCCAGCTCGACGTTTCCGGCGATGCATGCGCGGTGACCACGCACTGGCATAACCCGACGCTCGACAACAAACAGGGCGGGATCGTCCTGCTGGACGGCAAAATCTACGGATATGCAGAGAGCCAGAACAGACGCGCCCCATGGATGTGCATCGATTTCAAGTCGGGAAAGACGGTCTTCCAGGCGGCTCCCTTGAAATCGTCCTACAAATACCGCAATGGCTGCCTGACTTGCGCCGGCGGAATGCTCTATCTCTACTCGGACAACGGCAACGCCGCCCTCGTGAAACCGGCCGACACCAGCTTCGAAGTCCGGGGCAGACTCCGAATCAAGAATCCCGGCAAGCGCGCCACCTGGGCCCATCCCGTCGTCTGCGGCGGGAGGCTGTATCTCCGCTACGGCGACAGGCTCGGCGTCTACAATGTTGCCCCATAGAAAAACCGCTCCCACCGATGCCCGAAACCCAAGGCGCATCAACAAATGACCTCCAGAGAGCGAGTCTTGACCGCATTCGCACACCGGGAACCGGATCACGTCCCGTGCTGGCTCGGTGCGAGCCCCGAATGGAAGGAACTGGCGCGGGCCCACCTCGCGCCAGACGGAGACGCCAGACGGAGACACCCGCCAGACGGAGACGCCAGACGGAGACACCCACATCCCGACGCCCGCCAGACGGAGACACCCACATCCTGGCAGGTGCATTCCGCCAGACGGAGACACCCACATCCCGACGCCAGACGGAGACACCCACATCCTGGCAGGTGCATTCGACATCCTCGACATTCAAGCCGGAGGCTTGGGAGCTATTAGCCGGTGGTTGAGCCCGCGAATGCGGGCGACACCGCCGGGAACAATGCACGCCCCCCAAGGCATCCCGGCGGGATGCCAGCGGTCTCCCGTCAGACCGCGCCATGCCCAATGGCAGACACCTGCCCAATGGCAGACACCCACATCCCGCTTACGGAGGAGGCAAGAAGAGGCAAGACGACTGCCTTGGTCTGGCGGTTGCAGTGGATCACCACCCAAAGCCCTCGAAAACGGCTCGGAACTGCACCCGTCTCAGGCCCGCAGACGGTGGCGCACCAGCCTACGTGCCGGGTTTTCAAGTGGAAGCCGCTCAGAGCTTCACCCGTGGCAGGTCCCGAGTGCGGTGAGC
>Ga0180435_10004063_pt1 | contig 14490 bp, 14 predicted proteins | sample SS_ome_3_FD_132467 | JGI IMG/M metagenome (GOLD analysis project Ga0180435, IMG submission 132467) | Hypersaline lake sediment archaeal communities from the Salton Sea, California, USA - SS_3_S_1 metaG | ecosystem: Environmental > Aquatic > Non-marine Saline and Alkaline > Hypersaline >... | reverse complement strand
GTCTTACCGACGCCCGCTTCACCGACCAGCAACGGATTGTTCTTGCGACGGCGACACAGGATCTGAACCATTCTCTCGACTTCTTCGTCGCGACCGATCAATGGATCAACCATACCCTGCATGGCACGCTGGTTAAGATTGGTAGAGTAATTTTCTAATGGCTGAGCCTCAGCATCCTGGTTCGCAGTCTGTTCAGAGTGATCTTCGATCTTCTCCGTCTCATTAGGCACCTTGGTGATGCCATGAGAGATGTAGTTAACGACATCGAGGCGGTTTACGTTCTGCTGATTGAGCAGGTAGACAGCCTGTGACTCCTGTTCGCCGAACATGGCGACCAGCACATTGGCACCGACGACTTCTTTTTTACCGGATGACTGTACGTGGAATACTGCGCGTTGCAGCACGCGCTGGAAACCGAGTGTCGGCTGCACTTCGCCACCGACCACATCACCGAAAACCGGGGTATTGTTTTCGAGATACTCTTTTAGTTCGGTACTGAGCAGATTGATATCTGCACCGCAGGCTTGCAGCACCACGTTGGCACTGTTGTTATCGAGCAGTGCGAGCAGCAGGTGTTCGACAGTGATGTACTCATGTCGCTTTTCTCGTGCATCGTTAAACGCATTATTCAAAGATGCTTCAAGTTCTTTACTTAACATGGTGCTACCTTTTTTGCCTATTTATTTGCTTGTTCAGGTCCTTGTCTGAATAGATTGTTCCCAAAACAGATAATATTAAATCCAACTATCCTGTGAGCTATCAGGCTTCTTCCATGGTACACATCAAGGGGTGCTGGTTTATTCGTGAATACTCATTAACCTGGTCAACCTTGGTCTCTGCGATCTCATGACTATATGTTCCGCAGATACCTTTACCTTTCGTGTGCACTGACATCATTACACGTGTTGCTTTTGCATGATCCATGGCGAAGAACATCATCAACACCTGCACTACAAACTCCATCGGTGTGTAATCATCATTGATAACGAAAACTTTATATTGCTTGGGCGGCTTTAACTTTGGCTTCTCTTCCTGTACTGCAAGACCGCCATCGTAATCGCCATCTTCGTAATCATGACCCCAATCATCATCACCGGTATTGTAGATACCTGTATCTATAACAGGATATGAATTCACAATACGAGCATTTACAACAGGACTACTCATGCCTCACCTTCAGTGTAGATCAAAGTATTTGATTTTTCTAAAACACCAGTCATTTTTTACAATTTATATTTTGATAAAATTTTATTTACAAAGTTTAAAAATATTCTACGCAAAAGACTCTCGTTTACAACTCGAGCGGTTGCCCTAAAGACCACCAGGCCGACTCATCCAGCAGGCTGATATATGATCTGTAAGCTGCTGAAGCCGGCGATAAAAACGGCTGAATTCCTGTAAATACTTGCGTTGATATTTCTGAATGCAACCATGATACATTAGTGCAGACGAATGCAACAACATTCTAAATATGAGTATAGAAATGAGAAAAACAAGTATTTAATCGATACCCGATCGAACAGAAAAGAGTTCAGAGATGGACGGTAATCAAGGTCTGAATCAGAAATAATGAGTGGGTATCCAGCATAAGTGAATATCAGCTGGCAAATTCGAGCACACTTTTAAGCAGTTCGGCTTTCAGTTTCTTATCAGCCGCTTTCATTATACGAGCCTCCAGCTGACTTGCCGAGCCTGCTGAAACTTTAAGTGGCCATGATTTATAACCTATCACGGTGATACCGTCCTGTGCGACGAGCTCGACCTTCAGTGTCGCACGCAGCCAGTGCCAGTCATCGACCAGCATAGGCGCCTGCGAATCGAGGCTGGCAGCAAGTGTGTAAGCACCGGAACCAACTGCTGCGACATTCAACCCGGCTTCTGCGGCTGCACCTTCAAGGATATTTTTCAGCCCGCCGATATCATCCGATTTGATCACAGCCTGAACAGGCAATGCACGCAGTTCACGCTGTAAACGTTCATCCAGCTCAGCGAGACTCCACCTGGCCGGATCACCTTTGCCACGTACATCGATGATCTTCAGTGTCTGCTGAAGTGCTGCCCTGTCCTGCTGCAGCGTATTTGCAGTGTGCAGGTCAGATATCTTCAACAGGGGATCATTCCTGCTGTCATGCTGCTGTAGAGAAAACTGTGTTTCGTTATCCAGCCTGTTCATCTCACCACGGATATTATTTCCCGCCTGCGACCTGTCCAGCACCGCAAGCGTATGATAGGTCAGGTCCGCACTGCTCTGCCACTGTTCGGCGATACGCGCGCCCTGCACCATCTTGTCAGTCTTCAGGTTGACCGAGCTGGCGATACGCTGATTCTTCTGCACCGTTTCGACACCCTCTCTCTGACTGGTCTGCGTATCACGCAAGGTCGTTGAAACTTCGCGAATCTGAACTTCGAAGATCTTGGCAAGATTCGATAGTGCACGTGCTTTTGCCTGTTCAGACTTCGAAGCAGAACCCGTCGCTGTCAGGTATTTGAAATTCGGATACAGCTCAGGTTCGCCCTTAAGCCATTGCGGTGCGTCGGCAGTACTCATCACTGAGGTAGACTGCATGCAGGCAGTGAGCAGCATGGTTACGAGCAGTATCTTGATTATTATTATCGATCTCATCTTACTATCCAATAAGCCGTCATATCGGCAGCCCTATAGCCTGACTTGCGGTTGATATCCGGTAGTATTATCCTGTTTAACCACAGGTGTGATTATTTACCCGCCGTGATCTTGTCGGTCTGTTTGTCTGTCTGGCTACCGGCTTTTACCTGCTTCGGCACCGGTGTATTCCAGTGCTTGATGACGAAACTGCTCTTTTTGGGTTTGACCACCACCGTCTCTTCCATAACATCGACGACCTGTCCGGCGGCATTCGTCATCTGAATTCTTATCTGGTGTTCTCCGACTGGCAGTACGATGCGTTGCAATTGAATCTCCTGCGGCAGTGTCGTCCAGCTTCGCGTATCAGCGCGCTCGGTAATAAGGTTGGTTACGGTCATCAGCAAGCCGGCGATCGAACTGTTCTCATTGGCTGTATGCTGGCTATTATATTTAACCACTGCACGTGCAGTGGCACGCGCCATGATACCGGCCATCGCCTGCTCCAGTGAATAACGTGCCAGTGCATCGATATCCTCGACTGTCTCCAACAGGTAAGGCTGCTGGTTGACGGTAACCCGGGGCAAATACAGCGACTTCTTCGGCTCCCTGTAGACAGGAAAAGCTACGCGCAGATTGCGCTGTACTTCTGAAGAAAATATCGGTAACGCGTTCTCACTGCGGATCGGCGCCAGACCGTTATTCAGGATGATGACCACTTCACCAAACTTGTTGCTCGATTTATAGGGCTGGAAGTCGGTGAGCGAGAACTCCTTGTTGTAAGTCTTGTACTCATTCCACAGCCCTTGCCAGGCCAGCAGACGTAACAGATCTTTTTTCAGCGCCATCGGTGTCACAGGATACTGTGCGCCGCCCTTTTCCTTGTAGACGGTATACGCTTTGCGATAAGAGATCAGTGCAGAGTCATACTCTCCCAGCGCCTCATAGATGATGCCCTCGAGGTAACGTACGAAAGCATCTTCCTCAGGCTCCTCGCCCCATTCCATCATCTTGACGTTCGCCTGCAGCATCTCCACACGCGCACTATCCAGTTGACCCAGCTGGATGTAATTCATCGCCATATAGGCATGCAGTAACAGCTGCTCATATCGGTCACCTTCGTAGCCACGCAGGGTATCATTGACGGTAACCGAAGCCAGGTTCTCTGTAATACTGATGCCATAGAGCTTTTCGATCTCCTGCTTGGCAACTTCCAGGATCTGGTTGCTACCCTGATAGTCATTCGTCATGCGGCGCAGCATGCCTTTGTCCAGTGAGGAGATAACTTCTTCCTGCTCGAGATCTTTCTTCTCGGCGATGGCGAGCGAGAGATCCGGGCGCCCGGTGAGCAAGCCATCACGCATGGTGACCGCATGCTGGCCATACGACGCACAGGATTGAATGACTACGCTCAGGCAACAGATAACAAACAGCCGAAGCGTATTACTGCCTGCGATAGTCCTTATACGATCAGATAGTCTTGAAGGTAACATCAGCTCCTCAGCAACATGATGCACATCTTGAGTATAGAATCACCAAACCTGACGCAATCTGCGACACTAACGACGCAGCTATCAGAGACGGAAACCACCCTTCTCGACTGTTTTCTTGATCTTCTTCTGACCTACCCAGACTTTTCGATTTGTACCCAGTTCGATCAGTGTCAGATCGATCTGGTAGAAACGTGCCTGTTCACCGCTAACGGCGTCGACGATACTATTGATCGACCCCTGCAACATGAAATCTGCACCGACCTCCTGTCCCATGGCTTTACGCGTTTCTTCTGATGCGTGAAGGTCCTGATCTTTCACTTCACCACGAACCTCATCACGGTCTGTTGCAGATGCGACGAATTCGACCTCGCCTGAATTGATCAGCTCGCGTTCCATATCGGCGATGAAGGTACGTGTATTGATGTGTTCATGACTCAGGTTACGAACAGTACCGACGATCACAGTCGGTGCTTTTCCGTTAGTGCGGTTAAATTTCGTCAACCAGCTACGGGATAACACGTCCTGGATCATCTCCTGCGCAACCAGTCTGGAGTCGGTATCGTTCCAGTTACCGCTTAGATCTGTCACCGCATCAGATTCAACACGCGTGACAGTTGGATTACATGCTGCAAGCATGAATGACATAGCGATAGCTGGTAGCAGCACACCCAGACGTCGGACCATAGCCTGGTTGTGTGCTGAATTGAAGATGCCTGATTTCATCGTTTACTCCTTTTATTTTTATACATGAAGACAGCCAGCCTTTGTGCGTGATTAAAACACATAAATTTTGATCGGCTGACTGTTATTATTATGCGTTTATAGCATTAAGTAACCGGTATTGACCAGTTAATCACAGTAATTTGTTCATTTTAATGACCACTGTCACAGAATTCGTTTTGTCTGTCAGCGGCACATAACAAGATGTCAAATGTTGCACTTGCCTGGTACAACGGTTATTGTCGCGCAATGAAAAAAATTGACACTTTACTTCACGCGAAATGGGTCATTCCTGTCGATAACAAACAGCGTTATCTCGAACAGCACAGTGTTGCCATCCACGAAGGTAAAATCATCGACATCCTGCCCAGCCAGGCGGCGAAAAAATCATACGATGCGGATGTTATACGCGACTATCCAGGTCATGCCTTGATGCCAGGCCTGGTCAACAGCCACACACATGCCGCGATGAACCTGTTCAGGGGCATCGCTGATGACCTCAGCCTGATGGACTGGCTGCAGAACCATATCTGGCCGGCCGAAGCTGAACACATCAATGAAGCATTCGTCCATACCGGTACTGAACTCGCCATCGCCGAGATGATCCGCAGTGGAACGACATGCTTCAATGACATGTATTTCTTCCCGGATGTCACCGCGCGTGTCGCTGCCGATATCGGTATGCGTGCCTCTGTCGGCTTGATACTGATCGACTTCCCTACCGTGTGGGCAAATAACAGTGAAGAGTACATCGACAAAGGGCTGACCGTATTCGACCACTACAAGGGACACGAACTCATCAGGACGGCCTTTGCGCCGCACGCACCGTATACGGTATCGGATGAACCGCTGAAGCGCATCCAGGTCCTGTCCAGCGAACTCGAGCTCAACGTGCACATACACATCCACGAGACAGCCTTCGAAGTCGACGAGGCAGTGAAAAACACAGGAAAGCGCCCCATCGCTCGACTCGATGAGCTCGGCCTCATCAGCCATACCCTGCAGGCCGTCCATGCAACTCAGCTCACCGATGAAGAGATCAACTTGCTCGCCATGCATAACAGCAGTGTCATCCACTGCCCTGAATCGAACATGAAACTTGCCAGCGGCATATGCCCGGTGAAGCAACTTATGGAAGCCGGTGTCAATGTCGCACTGGGTACCGACAGCAGCTCGAGCAATAACAATCTGGACATGTTCGGCGAGATGCAGACCGCCGCCTTACTGGCCAAGATCAGCAATATGGACGCTACCGCGCTGCCGGCTGATCAGGTGCTGCAGATGGCGACCATCAATGGTGCAAGAGCACTTGGTATGGAAGATGTTACCGGTTCACTGGAAATCGGAAAATTTGCTGATATTGTTGCCGTAGATTTCGATACAATAGAGACCATACCGGTTTATGATCCGATATCTCACCTTGTCTATAGCTGTTCCAGGGAACAGGTCACCGATGTCTGGATCGCAGGCAAACAGCGTTTGACCGATCGTGTACTGACCACTATCGATGAGAAGCGCCTGAAACAGGAATGCTTGAGAACAAGCAAAAATATAACAAACTAATATCATATTTTTCAGTTATTTATAATTAATACTTAATCTATTTTATTACATTAACTCCAGTACCGTAACATGACTCAAACTGCAAACATCGATCCGGCTGAAATAAAAAAATTTGAAGATCTCGCCTCTCGCTGGTGGGACAAGCAGGGTGAGTTCAAGCCGCTCCACGAGATGAATCCTCTGCGCCTTAACTTCATCAATACCGGCTCACCGCTGGAAGGAAAGAGTGTATGCGACGTCGGCTGCGGCGGCGGTATATTGACAGAAAGCATGGCTCGTTGCGGTGCCGAAACAACCGGTATCGATATGGGCAAAGCGCCGTTATCCGTCGCCCGCCTTCACGCGCTGGAAAGCGAGCTGGAGATTGATTATCAGCAGATCACTGCCGAAGCGATGGCAGAACAGAGTCCGGCAAAATTTGATGTCGTCAGCTGCATGGAACTGCTCGAACACGTACCCGATCCTTCATCGATCATCGATGCCTGTTTCAAGCTGCTGAAACCCGGCGGCTCCGCTTACTTCTCGACCATCAACCGAAATCCCAAGGCCTACATGATGGCGATTGTCGGCGCTGAATACATGATGAAGATGCTGCCGCGCGGCACCCATGACTATGCCAAGTTCATCAGACCTTCTGAACTCGATGAATGGGCGCGTAAAGCTGGCTTCGAGCTGCTCAATCTCAAAGGGGTAAGCTACAATCCCTTTACCGGTCTGTTCAGCCAGTCTCAGGATGTCGACGTTAACTACATGGTGCACTACCGTCGCCCGCTGGATAATTAAGTAACAAGGACAATTAAGCGGCGTGGATAATTAAACCCGTAACACCTTGTTAGCAGACGCGATCTGTTTTCCAACAACCGTATAATCGCCAGCTGATAACCAGCTATCCTCACATACTCAATGAATCAGTCTTTTAAAGTCAGCACGGTATTATTCGATCTCGATGGCACCTTGATCGACACCGCGCCCGATATGGCCGCAGCACTGGATATCCTCTGCGATGAGGAGAATCATCCGCGAAAACCATACAGCGAAGTGCGTCCCATCGTTTCCAATGGCAGCGTCGCGCTGATCAAACTGGCTTTTGGAGCAGCGCTTGATGAAGAGACACTGGAACGTCTCAAGTCACGTTACCTGGATATCTACCAGCAACACCTCTCGGTCCATTCCACCCTGTTTGATGAGATGAGCGAACTGCTGGAACAGCTCGAATCGCACGATATCAAATGGGGCGTGGTCACCAACAAGCCGGGCTGGCTCACCGAGCCGTTGATGGAGTCACTCGGTCTGTTCCAACGCGCTTCCTGTATCGTCAGCGCCGATACCACGAAGAACCGTAAACCGCATCCTGAGCCGATGTATCACGCCTGTAAATTAACCGGTGCACAGCCAGAGGAATGTGTGTATGTCGGTGATGCCCGCCGGGATATCGAAGCGGGCCAGAATGCCGGCATGATGACCATCATTGCCGAATACGGCTATATCGAAGATACAGAGAACGTCGATGAGTGGCAGGCAGATCACCGCATACAGCGCCCCTCTCAGATAATGGCACTGCTATAGCCTTGGTTATGCTTACGATATCTCCTGAAGATATCTTCTGTAATCTTCGATCACATCGACATCCCAACAGCTCTCCAGCTCAAGAAAAGCGATAGCATGTTCTTCGAGGCGACTCCTCGTCTGCTGCATCACCTTAGCACTCCCCCAGCTGATATCACGAAACAGCTCATCACGAGCTTCGCTCAGACCGGCCAGTACATAACCGCCATCTTCGGCGGGAACAAATACGGCCTGCTTACCAGAGCGTAAACCCTCGATTGCCTGCGCTATCCTCTCAGCATCCAGTGCCGGCGCATCGGTACCGATGATGATGCAGTAACGATGATCATGTAGAGCCTTCGAAGCACCATTAAACATGCGCTCCCCCAGGTCCTCGCCTTGCTGCACAGACAACTCGATCGGGTAACTTTGCTTACAGGATCGAAAACATTCATGCTGCTCATCTGGCGCACACATGAGACGCACATGACAAAGACCCGATGCTGTCAGCATTTTCAAGCGATCATGAATAAGATCATGTTGCAGCTGCGTGGCTGCCTGCTCGCCGATATCAGGTATGAGACGCGTATTCACCTGGCCTGCGACGGGTGCTTTAGCAAACAACAGCACTATCGTATCGTCATAGCGCATCAGCGATACATCCGGCTTATCTTCTGCGGTGACATACCGAAGAAATAGTACAGGCGCAACTTCCACATCAAGAGTACCGTCTTGATAACGCCGCTCTCTTCCCAGCGCCTTGAAGAAGTCACCACCCGGTTACGGACACACACCGGTTTGACGATCTTCCTTAACTGCTTGCTGATCGCGATATCTTCCATCAGCGCTATCTCAGGAAAACCACCGATTTTCTTGAACAGGCTTGTTTTGACAAAGATTGCCTGATCGCCCGTGGCGACAGACGTTATCCTGGAACGGAGATTCATCATCGCTTCGATGACACGAAAGATCAAACGTTTTCCTGAAAGACGAACATCGAACCTACCCCAGAAAACATCACTTTCAATTTCAGAGAGAATTCGTTCGACTGCCTCGGGCAAGGCGGTATCAGCATGCAGGAACAGCAGGATATCGCCCGTTGCCAGCTCGGCACCGCTGTTCATCTGTACTGCACGCCCGGGCTGTGAAACGATGACAATATCGGCAGCCTGCTGTGCCAGCATGAGACTGTTATCACGGCTTCCCCCGTCGACAACGATGATTTCATGTCCCTGTTGACGCAGGTATTGCAGCCTGACCAAAACATCTGGCAGGCTTGCTTCTTCGTTAAGCACAGGAAGTATGATAGAAAGCATCACGAGAATTCAGGGAATATTCAGGCAGAACAGACTGAATCAGCACAGGGAAAACGTTTGCCAGGTGAGTGGGTTTAGACAGTGGGCTCAGAGCAGCGCACCACCGCAGCTGCTACCCTGACCGGCAGTACAGCCATAACAATGATCCATGATAGCGATATCCTTGCCAGGGAATTCGCTCTGCAGCAGATCATTGATATGCGTCTTGCTACTGGATAAGCCGGCAGACAGACCGAGCATCTGGTTAAAATCACAGTCATATACATAACCCTGCCAGTCAACACTCAGGGTCGTGCGACACATGACAGCTGAGAGGTTATCTTTGGAGTACGAACTCTTCAGCAGGTTCATATACTCATCAAACTGCCCTTTTGAAATCAGCGTACTGCCGAAACGTTTGATCGGCATATTGGTTATGGTATAGAGATTATTAAACGATATATCAAAACGCTGCTTGAGCTCTTTCTTGTAAGCCGGCTCAAGCTCGTTTTGAGACGGCGGAAGTGCAACACCCTGCGGGTTATATACCAGGTTGATCTGCAATTCATCTGAGACGCCATAACCGACATCGTTTAATCGCTTCAGGCCATCGATGCTACGGTTAAACACACCTTTACCGCGCTGTGCATCGACATTCTCTTCAAGGTAACATGGCATCGAGGCGACAACTTCGACCTTGTTGTCTGCCAGGAAAGCAGCCGTATCTTCCTGCCCTTCTTCAGTCAGCACAGTCAGGTTACAGCGATCGATGACATGTACACCCATAGCCCTGGCTGATTCCACCAATCTGAAAAAATCAGGGTTCATCTCCGGTGCACCCCCGGTCAGGTCGAGCGTATTTATATTCTTCTTATCGAGAAAATTGAGTACATCATCGATCGTCTCAGGGCTCATTATCTCTTTACGCCGGGGACTGGCATCGACATGGCAGTGAAGGCATTGCTGATTACAAAGGTAACCGAGATTGACCTGCAGGGTCTCAAGCTCGACGCGTTTTATCGCTGGAAAATCGGTACTGACTAATAAATCAAAGGTATCTTTCATAACGTATAAGTATATATGTATTCACCGCCATAGTAACTTGACGATACTTTTACTAAACCCACTAAACAGGCGGTCTTTATAATACTGCCCGGCAACACGTTTGTTCAATTGTGAATAACTCGGATAGGCATGCACCAGTGATGTGATCTTCGATATATGCATCTTCTGTTGTACAGCCAGGGCAAGCTCGTGAATCAATTCACCGGCATGCGGTGCAATGATATGTGCACCGACGACCTTACCTTTAACCGTCAGTATCTTTGCCACACCTGATCCTGCATTATCAGTCACCGCCCTGTCGAGCTCAGTCACCTCGAAGCGATGCACCTCACCGTGCTTATGCGCTTCGCATTGTTCTGCACTGAGGCCGACCTGTGCAACTTCAGGTTCTGTATAGACCACTGCTGGAACTACCTCATAACTGATCTTCTTAGGCAGCTTGAACATCATGTTGGCAATGATAATACCCGCCTGGAGTTCTGCAACATGCGTCAACGGCATCTCACCGGTGACATCACCGCAGGCATAGATGCGCTTATTGCTGGTTCGCATCTTGCGATCAACCTGTATACCACGAGTACCAAAATCGACATTGGCTGATGACAGGTTCAGTGATTCCATACAAGGTCTGCGTCCGACAGCGACCAGCAGAGCATCGGCCTCGATGGAGCCTCCGGCTTTTAATTCTATCTTTTTCACGCCATCGAGCTGACTGACTCGCTCGACTTCAGCAGCTAATTCGAGCCTGACGCCTTCAGCCTGGAGTGTCCTGGCGAGGATATCGGACAGCTCTTCATCGCCACTGGGGAGCAGTCTCGCTGCAAGTTCGATAATGCTTACCTCAGAGCCCAGCCTTGAGTATGCCTGCGCCATCTCGACACCGACGGGGCCACCGCCCAGGATCGTCAGCCTCTGTGGCAGGTAAGGCAGAGAAAACATATCCTCATTCGTCAGGTAATCTACCTGATCCAGCCCCTCTACAGGAGGAATCCATGCATATGAGCCGGTCGCGACGACGATTCTCTTAGCGGTTATGGTTTTAGCACTGGCAGTTTCACCAGCGACGGTTATTTCAGAGGGTGAAACAAATGATGCCTCACCGGTTATAACTTCACAGCCCAGAGACTCAAATCGTTCCCGGCTATCATGAGGCTGTATGGTAGCTATCGCTCTCTTTACCGCCTGGTTTATCGCCTGCATATCGACATCGGCTCTAACTGTTGGCAATCCCCAACGATCTGCATGCCTCATAGTGTGTGCGACAGAGGCACTCTTTAATAATACCTTGCTTGGAACACAGCCGTAGTGCAGGCAATCACCGCCCATGGCTTCTTCTTTATTGATAACAACAACATCGAGACCTAGCTGAGCCGCCACACTCGCCACAACGAGACCGCCCGCACCGCCGCCGATTACAACAAGATCTCGCATAAGTTTATTCATCCCAATGATTAACGATAGCAGCCAACATCAACAGTGCAGACCACGATAACTTTACATAATTCATCTTTTAGATGATTAGAGACAGTGCGCATCCAGCAGGAGGGATAAATAAAAAAGGCTGGTCTAAACCAGCCTTTATATATTCTTATGCGTCCTGATTATTTATCAGAGCACTTTACCCATCAGGGCGAATGATTTGACGAAAGCACCTGCAAGGCTCGGGTCTTTTATCATGGTAGCGTAATCACCTTTCAGGAAACGTAGTTTTCTTGAAGTATAAGCGATGCCTAATTTCATCAGACCCGGTGGCTTAACGACCAACGACAGCCAGTCATCTTTTGTCGCGCGGATATCCCACACTACAGAATCAGCCGGCGCAGTATTGATTGATGTTACAGAACCATTCTCGATCGTCATGCTAAATTCCGGGACATCACTATCTGCCAAACCAAAAGCTACCACAGAGTTGAAGCCAGCACGTTGCAGTGAGCTGGTTATTTCTTCATCCGCATTCCACGCATCCATGAAAGCCTGCGCCCATTCACCTGAGAATAAATCCGCCATCGAGTAAGTCCTACTATTTGATTCAGTTTTTTTATATTAGATTTTTATTTTGTTAATGGAGTTTCTATGAAAAAAATGATTATGTCAAAAGATTCAGTAACTTCCAATAACTGTTATATACACATTCTAATTCGATAAGCGGAAGGCTAAATAGCGTTTGGTTAATAAATAAACGTCAAATTAGTGAAATGTAAGGGAATCATTACATTAAATGTAATTTTGCACCCAGCGCTTGATATCTTCTGCCTGCATCGCCCCCGCCTGGCGTGCAACTTCTCGGCCATTTTTAAACAGCACCAGCGTAGGAATACTGCGGATGTTTAAGCGAGCACCGATGGCCTGTTCATCTTCAGTGTTAAGCTTCGCCAACCTCACATGAGGTGACAGCTCTGCTGCGACTCGTTCGAAGGCCGGCGCCATCATCTTGCATGGACCACACCATGGCGCCCAGAAGTCGACAACCACAGGTATGTCATTTCGACTGGTATGCTGCTTGAAGTTATCTGAGTTCAACTTAAGCACCTGACCATTGAACAGGGCTTTACGGCACTTACCGCAAGCAGGGCCAGCCTCGAGTTTATCGGCAGGGATCCGGTTTACTGCATTACAGGCCGGACATACGACGTGTTTGTTTGCACTCATATTTTTTCTCTCAATTAAATCAGTCAATTACGTCAAATGTAAGGCCACAGGCTCTAATTTCAAGGGGTTATACAGTACTCAAATAGGGCTTCCAGCCATCGTCAAATTATTGGCGTATTTCGTCAATTCAACTCCCCCTTCAGTTCTTAATATGGTTTACGAAGAAAACAATTTAGGGAGATTGTTATGTTTAATCCATACAAGAAAGAGAGTAACGCATTAGAGAAATTCAGGATCACCGCACACTTAAGAAGCTACGTTAAAGATCCCATCGTTGTAAACGAATCGTTGATGGATGAAGCCGTAGAAAAGCTTAAGAAGCTTCCCTACGAAGATAAAGATCCGACTGATCCGGTTGCTATCGAACTGGTCATCGATTCATATCGACTCGGTTACTTCAAGTATGAAGACCTGACTGAAGATGGTATCGATCTGGTCAGGTACGGCAAGTATCGCCGTCATAACCATCAGCCTGCAATCAGGCCGCATCACAGCCCGGTGTTACGTAACCGTTTAACATTAAAACTGTCTTAGCCTAAAGCTGAGCGTGAGACTAAGACAGCCCACCCGGGTCAGGTACTTGTTATCGCGAGGCGCTCAGCTTCTTTCTCATGGTCGAAGTCTTTCGCGATCAATGAGTACATCACCGGCACCACAAAAAGTGTGAACAAAGTGCCGACACTCAGCCCGACGGTAATGACGAGACCGATATTATTGCGTGAAACCGCCCCTGCTCCTGAGGCCAGCACCAGCGGCATAACGCCCAGCACCATTGCCGCTGTCGTCATCAGAATAGGACGAAGGCGCAGGGCTGCCGCCTGTTTCACAGCTGCCAGCTTATCCATTCCCTGACGCTGCAACTGATTGGAAAACTCCACGATCAGGATACCGTGTTTCGAAATAAGGCCGATCAGGGTGATAAGACCGACCTGGGAATAGATATTCAATGTCGCCATGCCGAGAAACAAAGGGATCATTGCACCGAAGATAGACAGTGGCACCGTGACAAGTACCACGAACGGATCACGGAAACTCTCAAACTGTGCAGATAACACGAGGTAGATGACCACCAGTGCCAGCACGAAAGTCATCATCAGCGCAGCCCCCTCTTTCTCGAACTGTCGGCTCTGGCCACCGTAATCATGCATGAAGCCCTGTGGTGCTATCTCACGTAATGTCTTGCTCAGGTATTCGTGCGCATCCGCTATGGTCGCGACACCGGGCATCGGGATTGCCTCGATGGTTGCCGAGTTGAGCTGCTGGAACTGGGTCATATCGTTCGGCACCACTTCCTGCGTGATCTCGACAACACTCGCCAGTGACACCTGTTTACCATCCCGCGTCCTGACATAGAGCTGGTCGATCGCCTCTTTCGTCAGCTGGTATTGTCGATCAACCTGGGGCACCACTTCATAGCTTCTGCCCTGCACATCGAAGTAATTACTTCTGAAGTCACCTAACTGTGTCGCCATCACCGTACCGATATCGCGCATACTGATACCAAGCTGGCCGGCTTTCTGGCGATCGATCTTCACATGTACCTGTGGTTTGTTCATCC
>Ga0180435_10004060_pt1 | contig 14491 bp, 11 predicted proteins | sample SS_ome_3_FD_132467 | JGI IMG/M metagenome (GOLD analysis project Ga0180435, IMG submission 132467) | Hypersaline lake sediment archaeal communities from the Salton Sea, California, USA - SS_3_S_1 metaG | ecosystem: Environmental > Aquatic > Non-marine Saline and Alkaline > Hypersaline >... | reverse complement strand
GAGATTTTTAACCTAAAAACATGTTTATGTTACCTGACCACTCATTTGCATGAACGTTCGATGCAAATAACATAAAAATCAAAACTAGAACTTTGTTATTCACGAAACACTCGTAATTATCAGTGTCAGTGTTAGTTTTTGTTAACATAGAAATTATAATCTCATTCTAGCTAATATTGCTCAATGCCTCTTTCTTATTAGCTAAGGCAACAGCCGCTCTGCCGTAGCCAGCACGTTGGATTAACGCCAATAGCCATTGGTCCTTCATTATTTTGGGTTCTTTTATTCGATGAACGTAGGCTCTGGCACCCTGGATAAGCACCGCCCTTAACCGTTTATTGGCGATCCTTCGGCTAATACCGATCATGTTCGTTTTACCACCACTGCTGTACTGTTTGGGTGTCAGACCAAGATAAGCAGAAAACTCTCGTCCATTTTTAAACGCTTCGCCCATGCCTAATGTAGCAAACAACAAGATTGAGCTGATCTGGACGACGCTTTCAAGCTGTGTCAAACGACGACACGCTATATTTTCCTTTCCCACTCCGGCTATTTGTTTATCTAAAATTTCCAGGTCATCACGCAAGATGCATAAACGCTCATACAAAAGATTGAGGGTTTGCCGGTAGAAATCGGATAACTGATTCTCGCCGTCCTCTAATACCCAGGGGATACTCTCATGCAACGAAGCAACGCCTATCGTATTATATTTATTCATGAATGGATTCCTCTTCAGGTTTTTTACAACTCCTGACCTATGCCTGTAGTTTGGAGGAGTCCATACATTGGATCGGAAGCGGCCATCTTATAACTCATCCCCAACATGAAGGATAGATAACTCTCCTGCACTTCACTCGACTTTGATATATTCATATTTCGTCACTATGACGAATAAATGAGAAAAAATAAAACACATGGGACAGACAAATGATTGAGCTAACTGGCGAGGTTGGTGAAGTGATCATTCTAGATGACAGCATCGAGATCACAGTGGCAGATATACAAGGCAACCACGCCACACTTGGTATAACTGCACCCAGGGAATTGAAGATTTATCGCAAAGAGGACCTTGAAAAAATAAAAGAATATACTTCACTTCCATACGGCTAGTCTCCGGCATTACATATTTCTGCTATCAACCAGAAGCTGAAATTCAACACTTATATAAACGGTTCGCTAAGAAACTTGTGTTACTGAAGCAATCCAGCACTTGTCATTATTTGTTACTTGTTCATCTACATTTTCACTCCATACCGAATTATTTAAATCATTGGTATGTGGTTTCTTACTCTCGCCAGCTAACAGACCTCAACAGTTTGATTTATATTGACTTATTATCCACCCGCTCTCTAGCGAGACAGCCAGTTACCTGGAATGGCAAGGTAGAACATACTGCACCGCCAATTCAAATATCCTCAATATTCGTTGACTTTGTCATTATTATATTGACAATAATATGGATAGCTGTTTCTAACAGTGGTCAAAACGGGGGCATGGAGCGATGTATATAACCAGAACTGGTTTGTGGGTACCTATTGCAACAGCTTTGTTGCTCTCTTCATGCAGCAGTGACAGCCCTCCGCCGCCAAACAACTTTACCGCAGAAGCCGTCGAAGTCATCACCCCTGATCCACGCATCGGACACCCGTTGGAGGTTTCGGTACAGATCACAGCCGACCGCTCGGCTGAGAACGTAACAGTGTCACTATTCGCCATCGACGATACCGACGATCCCGATGTCGATGTCAGACAGATTCCGCTGGGAACCGAATTTATCGAAGCCTTGCCGGCCGGCAGTAGTAAGCAGGCGCTGAACTTATCCATTCCTTCCAGCGTTGAATTCGCCGGACCCTATCACATAGCCGCTGTGGTAGACCCGGTCGATGAGATCGTCGAGCGTGAAGAAGAAGACAATACCAGCACGACCGAAATTGATATCGGTCCAACAAATGATCCAAACATCCTGTTGGCGGATGTTGCCCTGGACCGTGCCGCGCTGATTATTAATACCGATGAATATCTTGAACAAGTAGGTGTAGATAATGTGTACGACGCCGATTCTGGCGGCACCATCACCGTCGGTGCCGATGGCCTCGAGGTGGATGAAACGGTTGATATCGAAGCCTTTGCCAGCCTGCGCATCATACGCACTGATAATGGTACAACGCACGATGTGCCGCTATACCTGTGGAACTCTATTGAACAGCGCTATATAAATGCCTATGGTATCGACCCCGACACCGGTGTGCAGGGTGAAGTCGAGTGGTTGCCGATGGGTACGTTCACGCCGCAACTGGCCGAAATCATAGGTGAGGAAGCGGAACTGGATGACGTGACACGTAATTCCGAGCATATGGATTTCTACTTCCCCGGCAAGCTGGGCTATGAGCTGGAACAGGCATTGCGTTATCCACCGAAGCCGTGCACCGGTGACTGTACTTTAAGCGATCCTTTGCCCACTGTGCCACCGCCGGATCTGACCGCAGCTGCAATCGATGACCTGAAAGCCTTCCTTTCCGGCCTGCCATTCAGCGGCGTGTTCGGCGATGAAAGCGTCAGCCTGGCAGCACTGGATTTTGCAGTGTGTGTAAAGATACGCCCGACAGACCCGATGGTCAGCGACAGTATTGCAGCAGATAACGAAGTCTGCCCTGAGATCGATATCTTCCTGCCGCCTCTGCCCCCTGGCACCCCGTCGTACGATACCGGTGGCTATGCACCAATTCACAAAAAGCCATCCGAGCCGCTGATTTCCGGCGACGGCTTTGCTACCAGAAACAACAATAAGCACTTTACTTTCAACCTCGACTTTGGTGCCGGTGCCACTGCCGATTACAGGGGTTATATCGAGGAAGTTACCGCAGGCATACCGGTCAAGTTGCTTGGCAAAAACTTCGATTTTCTTCGTATCACTGCTCGCGCACAGCTGGTGCCCGACTATTACAACAAGCCGGCTTCCGAGAAATCGGGCTTCTCCTATGAGATACGGTTCCTGAATCTCGTCATCGATGAATTACCACCGACTACGCTGGCGATATCGGGAAGCCTGATATCGTATTCGAAAGAAAAAGAAAATGAACAGCAGTTCTTTGTCGGTCCGGTACCGATGGTCGCTGGTGCCTTTATCGGTGGCAGTCTGGGACTCGAGTTAACCGTTGGCTATGCTGACGATGATCCGCCGGTGTTCGGTGGTGGTAATGCTGTGGCTTCACTGGGAAGTTCCATCGGTCCGTTCGCAAACCTGGAGGCAGGGATGTTTGCTGGCGTCGGCATCAAAGGGACGTTTTCAGTCGGCGTAGAAGGTGTGCTCGCACTGCTCGATGAAAGGATTGTTTATTTCATCGGCACTGAGATCGAAGTGATCGATGATGGCTTCAGCACCCACGATGTGGAGTTTATGGTCACCCAGCTACAGAAGCTAAGCAATATCTTTACTGGACCGCAGGGTCATGTGAACCTGTTCGCCAAGTACACCGTGCCAGCAGTGAGGACCTGTAAATGGAAGTTCATCAAGGTCAAGTGTATCAAGTTAGCTACGATCAAGGCGACCAAGAATATATATAGCACGCCGGCACTGTTCCGCCGTGAAGATATATTGTTCGAAGATCCCTTCGCCCAGCTCAACGTAGTAATCCCTGACGGTCTGTCACCGGCCTACTTCATCCCCTGACAAAGATGAAGTGGCGATGGTTACTGCCAGCCATGCTGGCACTTGGTGGAGTTGTACTGCTGGTATATACGACTTCAACAGATGATGACTCACAGCTTGCAACACAGCCTGGCGTTCAGGCAGACAGTGCGCTACTCAGTATGCAGTGGCGTAATGGTATCGCACAGCGATACCGCGTCGTGTCTGATTCAGACATGCATATGCAGACAACATCGCAAGGCACCTCTTCCATTAATGTAAACCTACAGGCCCAGCTCGATACCCTGGCATTAGAAGCAGATAACAGTGAAGCCGTGATCGGGATGCAGTTATCCCTTATCGAGTTAAAGATCAACGACACGATGGACCCTGACACCAACCATGCTCTGGGGACACCATTCAGAGTTCGTTTCGCTGCCAACGGTATGCCGCAGGCTTTCGAGTTTCCTGCCGGGGTTAATAAACATAACCGTACCATTCTGGAAAACCTGGTGCGCACGTTCCAGCTCAGCCTGGATGATACCGACACGTGGGTAGCGAATGAAACCAATGCTTCAGGAACATACCAGGCATCCTATACACGTATAGGCCCTGCGAATGCAGACCTGGCAAAGATAGAAAAATCCAAACGCAAGTTTAAATCTACTACGGCAGGCATGGTCACCTGGTCGGATGTAAGCTCCACCGAAAGTATCCTTATCGAAGCCGATCACAACTGGATCGCTGAGATGAACGTGCAAGAAACCATGCATTCCGACGGCCAGGGCGGTCCAGCGATGACGGTCAACAATCATGCCACGCTGAAGCTACAACCAGGAGTTCAACTTACACTCTCAGCAGAACTATGGCGTTTCGATGCGGTCGCCGCTGCTGATCAATCATTAGCTTCAATCCGGCCAGCACCAGACATTACCTCTGAGCAAGCACGCAAGGAGATACTGGCAACCGTTCCCGAACTGGATGAGGCCACAAAGCAAAGGATGGTATTGATTCACCGCCTGCGTGACCTGTTGCGTGTTGATGACTCCTTACCTACGGTAATCCTGGACGTATTAAAAGCACAGGAGTTAAACGATCGCACACGTGCCGACCTGTACCTTGTACTTGAACTGGCCGGTACAAAAAGTGCACAGGCTGCGCTTGTCGAAGTGATTATCGATGACAGCTGGTCACTGAAAGACGGTATGCGTGCTATCGTCGCGATAGGCGGAGTCAAGCAGCCAGCCACTGAAAGCGTCACTGCACTCCGGGAGATGGCGCAATACAGCTCCGGCGGTGACCGTCAGCGTATGGCCCGCTCGGCGGCCTTTGCCCTTGGCAGCATAGGCAACACCATGAACAAGACCGATGATCCTGCCTACGCTGCTTTACGTTCTGACCTGTTGAACAGTGCACTGGGTGGAGGTGATATTAACCAGCGCAGCAGCTATATTACTGCACTGGGTAATACGCATGATGCCACCCTGGCGAACGATGTAGCGGTATTACTGGATGATCCTGAGCCGACAATACGTCGGGCTACAGCGCTGTCACTGGGTTCACTAGGCACCGACCAGGTCGCTGACAGACTGGTTTCACGTTACAGCGCAGAAGACAATGGTTACGTGCGTGGCGCGATTGCCGAATCACTGCAGTCATGGAGCGAGCCCACCGCTTCTGCGATGGAACTATTCAGAAAGACAGTACGCACCGAGACTGACGAGAGCACGCGGTATAACATCGCCGTATTACTGAGTAAGAATCTCGATAATTTTCCAGAGAATGAGACTGTACTCAGGGAAGTTATGCGTCACGAGCCGTCGAAACGTATTCGTAGAAAGGTTGCGGAAGCACTCAGCTCGTATCAGCCTCAGTTCTGAGCCCTACTTCCTGGCCACTCTGTCTGATACCTTCGTTCTTTGCTAGCTGAAAGAACCCGACATTTTAAGCTGCCATAACCACGAATGCGTGCTATTCAATACTCTTGCAATGTCAGTACGGCAGTTACCAGCCAATGATGTCAAACAAGATAGTTTCCTGGATAACTATTGTTATATTTGGCCAGCAATATATACAACCAGTTATTCATCCTTTTCTATTGATTGTCGATCTGCACCTTCGTTCCATATCGGATTATTCAGATCATCAGGATGAAGCTTCTCACATTCAACAGGTGGATTATTCTCTATAAAATTTAATAGAGGACAGGCGCACATCTGCGCTGAAGTCTCTTCCGATAGCGACCACTCCGATTCGTACGATTTCGTCCTTTGAGAAATCACTGAAGGTTTTGTATTTCGTCAGTTCGGTAAATGGAATGCGGTATGTCTGCCAGTCCGGTGTAGCCGTAAAGCTGTACCTGTATGACTGCCATGGAAACCAGAGGTCATCTGTGCGAAAGTGGATGTTGTAACTCTCAGTATTTCCCGCTACTTCTATTTCTACCCCAGTGTAGTCACTTGCATCGAAAGGTTTTCCATCGCCCAGGGGAAGAGCGATTTGCACAAAACCGCCATTATTATCAGTAGACACATCTCCCTGCATACGCAGGCATCTCTCACCTTTGTATTCTTCTACAGAGAGCTTCGCTACGGACAGTCCACCCATCACATCATCAGTGACTAGCCGCCATCGTGTGCCCAGGTTAGATTTCAGCTCATCGCTGTTTCTATCATAAATAACCAGATCATCGGCATGCACAAGGTTTTTTACGTCATAGCTCATCATAATACTTATGAGAATTATAGAATTCGTTATTACCCTGTAATACATCTCATATATCCTGTCATAACTAAATTTTTTACACTTCTTTGTTTATGCAGTTATATGGATGTAGTTTTACGTGGTTAACCGCATCGAACGTTAATCTGAAATTTTACAACGCGTACAGCCTTCAACCTTGTTCACGCTTTTCGACATTAATAAAGACGATATCCTGTTTCTATGACGGGCAAAATAGGTATATACATGGTCAGAGAACCAGCGAATCACTGGCCACCGCAAGATCGACAGCCAGCGGTGTCTACCTACAGTCTTCCAGGCAAGGCAGGTGACGTCGAGACCATATATCATCTCACCGTTACTCAACTGCCCATGTAAAACCCTGTTCACTTCAAGCTTGTCGATGTAGGGATATCGCTGTAAGAAATCAACTGCCTGAATATCCTGAAAAGCGAGCTGATTTTCACTATCAAATGCTTTCAGCTGATTTATTTCTGCGCTACATAGTGGACAAAAACCATCATAAAAAATAGTTAATACCATAGTATCTTCACTCAATAAGCCGATGAAGCTGCATCTTCTACATGGTTCATTGAAATCGAGTTTAGCGTTGATCGTCTCATCGTATTTCTCAGTGTGACTGCTCTAGTTAAAAAGGAACCGGAGGGAACATGGACCCTCCGGTTGGCCCAAATAAATCATATGTATATTTAAAAATACTCCAGGAGGCATTCCCCAGGAAATACTGATCTATGCGCCATCGGGAGAATCAACCTTCATCTATCTCGCTGTCGATAGGGCTGTTTATTACTTCGTGTAAGCGACAGCCAGGTACGCTTTGTCCGGATGTTTTTTTAAAGCCATGACCTGATTATATGGACAACACTATTTTTGTCTAGGACAAACAACACTATTTTTGCAATATTTTTGATATTTGTTATAGTAACCACATGAAAAGTGAATGTTTCACCATCGGGGCTGTAGAGCGGGATACGGGTATTTCCAGAGATACATTACGTGTTTGGGAGCGTCGATATGGTTTCCCGCAACCAGCTCGCAACGATAAAGGTGAGCGACTCTATCCTGAAGACCAGCTACGCCGGCTGCAGCGTATCCGCCGTCTTCTCGACCAAGGGTTACGTCCCGGCAAGATTATCCGTTTGAGCGATGCTGAACTGGATACATTTGAAACAACTCGCACGCCAGAGACGCCATGCAGCGAAGATGTCGAAAACATTCTGACCCTGCTTCAGACAACTGACGGTGTAACACTGGAAGCTGAATTACTGCTTATCTACCAGAGACAGGGCATGCAAACCTTTATAACGGAAACAGTCGCACCGCTACTTAATGCCGTTGGCGAACGCTGGGCAAAGGGTGATTTGCAGATTTTTGAAGAACACCGGCTCTCGCAGGTGCTGGCTCGTTTTCTAAGTAGAGAAATTACCATCAAACAGAAAACGGCGAAGAAGCCAAAGGTATTACTCGCGACCTTGCCAGGTGAAGAGCACACAATGGGCCTGTTAATGATCTCTGCATTATTATCTTCCCACGATATCACCGTTATCAATCTCGGCGGTGAAGTACCGCTGGATCAGATTGCAAGTGCCGTTGAACGATATGAAGTCGATGTGCTCGGCGTTACCTTCAGTGGCGCCTATCAGTATGAGAATATACGCAAATATCTCAACGAGCTGCGTGATTCAGTCGCACAGGGTGTTGATATCTGGATCGGCGGTGATGGTGTTAAACGTTTGCGCAAAATACCCGCTGGCGTGATCAAGTTTAAGTCACTTGATAAATTACCAATATAATATGTTCTCTATACCATCGAACCGACGCCAGCCAATAGCTAATCTATTTGTACTTTAGCCTTTTCGCCAACGAGAAACAGGTCGCCTATCGCTGAAAATTCGACAGTGACATCAGCTCCCTGGTAGTTTATTCCTGATATGGTGCCGGTGTAGCTCTTTCCAGTTATCTGAACAGTAACGTTCTTGCCTATTTCCATAGCAGACAGTTCTTCAGCTGATAAATTCAGACTGGCCATATATCTTCCCTGCTCTACTAAGGAGACGACAGGCTGGCTCTGCAGCGTACTGTTAAGGTACTGCCCAGGATTAACATGTACTGATAGCACCAGCGCATCATATGGTGCTGACAACTTACTGTATGAGAGTTCGTATTCAGCCACTTCCAGCTGAGCTTTTGCTTCTGCCAGATGCGCCCGTGCACGCTGCTCTCGCATCTCGACGTTCTCAAGGTCGACGGTCGAGAGCACGGTGCGATCATACAGTTCACGATGATGTTCGAGGTCACGTTGCGCCTCTTTCAGCCGGCTCTGCTTGATGACGACATTCGCTTTTGCGTGTTTCTTTGCCGCCACGAACGGCGCCTGGTCAAGCACGATGATCTCGTCACCTTTCTTCACTTTCTGTCCTGCGCTGACATTAACCTTCTCCACCATCGCCGAGACCGGCAGGCTGTACTCCTGCACTGGTGGAAGCGTAATGACCGCATCATAGTCAGCCGCATAAGCATTGTTACTTATGAAGGCAAGGCCCAATATCATGCCCGACTTGAATATACCTGACCTGGATATGCCCGGCTTGAGTATGCCTGCTTTGATATCTGAGATAAATCTTTTCATAAGACTATTCGCCTCTTTGCTGGTAGATCTTCTTACCGGTTAATATATCGATCTGCGCCCATGTGGTGGCGATGTCGAAATCATTCCTGGCCGACAACCACTCGGCCCTGGTGTACTGCGCCATGGAATCTCCCAGCGTAGACTGTATCTCCATCTCGTAGCTCGCACGGTTCTTTTCCAGCGTTAACGCCGTACTATCGAGGCGCAGCTCATCTGTCATCCGCTTGTAATGCAGCAGCTCCAGGCGTCGAATCAGCTCGGAAAGTTTCTGGCGGATGGTGTACCTGGCGACATCGTAGTTAGCCATCGACGTAGACAGCTTCGCCGTTGCCCGCGCGGTCTCTGCCCGGGATTTATTATCTCCTGTCAAGGGAATACGCAGAGTAAGACCGACACTGGCACTGCTTCTACCCGGCAGCTCACGCTCATACTCGTTAAGCTCGAGCCCGGCGGCGAGCGTCGGGCCATATTGCTGCTGAGTCGCTTTCACTGCTGCCTTATCTGCAAGCACAGTATGTTCGAGTGCGGTCAGTGTCAGGTTATTCTTTAACGCGATATCCAGCATCTCTGACAACTCCGGTATCTTTCTGTCTACCTGAGGCAGGCCGGGACGTATCAGGTCAGAAGGGATGTCATCAGGTCGATTCAGCGCGATGGCAAGTCGCTGGCGACTGAGAAGCTGTTCGAGTTCGGCGGATTTACGTTCATCAGCGACCTCACGATAAGCACTCTCTGCTTCTGCAACGACCACGTCCGAAACCATCCCCAGGGACTGCTTATCGCGGAGTTTGTCGAACTGTACGTAGAGCACTGCCATCTCTTCATTGAGTGCAGCGAAGCGCAGGTCTGACAATAATGCATCAAAAAACAGGCGCATTATCTTGAGATGATTCTTGTTGCGCGTTTCAGAAACGATCAGCTCCTGACTCTTCACCGCTTCCTCGGCCGAGGCTTCCTTGTGTTCGCTATAGCCGAAGTCATACAGCGTCTTGCTGACAGACAGGCGAAGATAACTGTCATTCATGAAGTGATCATTCGTACTCGGTACCGCGGTATAGGGTGCCAGTTCGAAATAGGCATCGAGATCATTATGTGTATCGGCCTCGAGGCGTTGTGACTTGGCCAGGGCCAGGTTAGCGTCAGCCAGTACCAGCTCCGGGTGTTCATCGTCAGCCAATGAGAGCGCTCTTTCCAGCGATAGCGGCGAGCTCAGTAGCTCATCGGTGTTATTGGCATGTAACTGGGTCGCAAGCACGAGCGCCAGCATCAACAGCAACCTTGAAAGACAGGCTGGACATGCCAGATTAGCAATCCTTCTGTTCATTCCGCCAGCCAAAATAATACCCGGCACAATACTCAATTCTTTAATAGACTCTGCTAGTTGATCGCCTGTTTCAGTGATACCTGTTTTTCCTGTTTCTCTCTTTCACGTTTATACCTGGTAAAATTAATCCTGTTGTAGTCACCATTGACGACATATTCACCGAGCCAGATAAATTCCCTGGCATCTCGCACGATACCGGTCAGGCGCATGGTCTTCTTGCCCGTGGTGTCAAAAAACATGACCACCGGCGTTGCGCGTACACGGTGCTTCTTGAAAGCAAACTCTTTCTCTTCCATCTCGTTACCTTCGAAATCGGTCATCAGGGTATCGCCATTGATATCGATGGTCAGCACACGGAAGTGCTCACGGTAATAGTCCTGTACATCAGCCCGGTTCATGATGGTGGTCTTCATCTTCAGGCACCAGGGGCAGTCCTTATCAGTAAACATGATAAATACGCCCTTCTTACCTTCTTCTTCGGCGATCTCCAGCTCTTCGTCAAGATTGTTAAAACTCTGATGGAAGAAATACTCCATGGCATCACGTCGCTCAACATCGGCAGATGCTAAAACCTGAACAGACACTACTGACTGCACAAGTAAAACCAGCATTAGCACGGACAAATTTGAGAGATATCGCCTAAATGATGTTATACATATATGCTTGTTGATTATCGCTTTCATAGAGATTCCAGCCTTGTTGGAAACAATTAACTTTATTTAATGGCTACCTATATAAGTGATAAAGTGAAAAAAGTTATGGCGAAAACATAACGAATATCTGGCAAAATAAATATCTATAAGAAACATTGACTTATAGTACTCCAACGCAGAGCCATCAAAGATGGGATAAAGGCTATTTTCTATGAATTTTCAGGTTGCTGACTGGTATGTCGATGTCGATGCAAATCGTATCATGCGTCGAGACAAGCCAGGACATGAGCATAGAAACGATACCGACAGCCAGTATATCAAGCTGGAAGGCAAGGTCATGTCCCTGCTGGTCTATCTTGCCCGGAATCAGGGCAGTGTCATCAGCCGTGACCAGCTTGAGGCAGAGGTCTGGAGCGACCGTGTCATCAGCTATGACGCTCTGACCAGTTGCATAACGAGGCTGCGGAAAGTACTCGGCGATGACTCGCGTAATCCTGCCTATATCGAGACCGTGCCAAAGAAAGGCTACCGCCTTATCGCAACGGTTACCTGGGACGATGCTGCCGCTAAAGATGAGGAAGCAGCTGCTTCTGTTTCCGCTTCTGTTTCAGACCCCGCTCCCGAGACAGTTAGCACAGGCGATGATTCGAAGACGATCACATACCTTATTACCCTTGCCCTGTTACTTCTGGCCATAGTCATCGCTGTAATCTGGAGTAACGACGAACCTGCAAACGATTCTACAACGCTGGTTAAACTAACAGATGATTCAGCCAGCTTGCCGGATGCTCCTACGATCATGGTTCTCCGGTTCGACAACCTCAGTGATGATTCAGACCAGAACTACTTCAGTGACGGCATCACCGCTGATATTAGCATCGCACTATCCAAGCTATCTGGTTTACAGGTCATCGCGACACCTTCAATGATGAGTGAAGACATCAATAGCGATGAACAGAGTGGATTACAGACACAGAAGCTTGCGCGCTATGTCATCACCGGCAGTGTGCAACGCGCGGCAAACAAACTACGTGTCAACGTGGTGCTGGTTGACAGCAGTTCGCAGCGCCAGCTTTGGGCCGAAAGCTATGACCGCGAGATTACGGAAGTATTCGAAGTTCAGGATGAGATCACCGCAAGCATCGTCTCCAGCTTATCGATCAAACTGACAGAAGAGGAAAAGAGCCGAGTCGCTCATCGTTACACCAACAGTATCGAAGCATATGACCAGTTCCTGCGTGGACAGGCGCTTTACACACAGCACAGCAGCAACGAGAACCTGCTCGCCAGAGATCACCTGAACCGGGCGATTCAGATCGACCCCAACTTCGCCCGCGCATACAGCGCACTGGCACTCACCTATATCGATGAATATCGCTTCCGCTGGTACGACAGCACTGACATCTCCTTATTCAAAACGCTCCAGCTGGCAGAGACAGCCATTGCCATCGATGAGTCACTGCCACAGGCCTACTGGTCGCTGGCCTATGCACAGTTGTACCTGCGCCGATATGATCGGGCAGTCCGCACCATCAACCACGTACTCGAAAAGCATCCAAACTATGCGGACGGCTACGCACTGTTAGCCATCGCCCATATCTACCAGGGCGACCCTGAAAACGGCATAAAGATGATTCGCAAGGCCATGCGCCTGAACCCCAGTTACCCTGCCCAGTACAGTTCGGTGCTGGGACAGGCCTACTATTACCTGCAAGACTATGAAAACGCCTTGAACCTGTTCCGTGAAGCCATCGATAAGAACTTCAGCATCATGACTGCCCATATCATGCAGGCTGTGACACTGAGTAAAGCAGGCATGCTGGACGATGCGAGCTGGAGCGCAGAGCAGCTAAGGACGATCAAGCCTGCGTTTAACGCCACTGATATCACCAGGGTCTTCCCGATCGAGGCAGGTGAGCAGAGACAGGACATCATCGACCAACTCAGAAAGGCCGGATTAGAGTGAAGCACTCTCATGCCAGGTACATTCTCATCAGGAATGCTTTCTTTAGAATGACTTGCTTTAGAAGAGCTTGCTCAGGCCGATCTTAAACACCGACTTGTCATAGACATAGCGATCGATACTTGAGTCATTATCGGTGTATTGATACTGCGCGAAAAGTTTCAGCGTTCTGTCGAATCGATAATCTGCAGACAAGGCCAGCTTCCATTGATTATCGGTCCTGTCGGCTGTCGCTGATGCATCGAACTCGCTGTATCGATAAGACAGGTCACCGATCAGCCACCAGTTCTCATCCAGTATCTGGGTATACACCCCACGTATGGTGTGTCTCAGCGGCGAGTAGTCATAGGAATCGGTCAAGGTAACGAGTGTACCCCTGTCATTGAGCTCAAGCTCGTAATATAGATGCTTGATATTTCTGGCCGCATAGTTTCTATACTCTATGCGTGCACGCTGACGCCATCCCTCGAGATAATCATATGTAGCGTTATCACTCTCGATGACGTCTGCCCTGTAGCGTAGATAGATCCTGTCTCGTCTGGTGATCGACTTACGGCCCAATGCATCGAACTGCGTGATGGTCTGAAAATCATCACCGGCGTAAGTACTTTTTGACAGGTTGATATTGAAGCTGGCTTCCCAGTCTGAGATCTTCTTCGCTCGCTGCAATCTCAACAGCAAATTATACTGATCATTGGTATCACTATTGATGAAGTCCATTCCATATAAACCAGCACCAAGCAACCAGCCATCTTTTCTTCCACCAGAGATAATGACGTCGCCTGAGGCATACAACTCATAGAAGGAGTCACCTTCATCCAGTACCGAATCACCCGAAGCTGAATAGATATTGTCGTCATAACCCAGATTTAAACTGACGAGACTACGCCACCTGTTCTCCTTCACAGTTAGGGTGTCAAGGTGCTTTTCCGAGAACTGTACCAGTTTCTTATCGCGTCCTTCAGTTGAAACCAGCCCGAAATACTTACGCGCAACGCTGACATCTTTCTCTTTGACAGCAATCAACCCCAGGTGATATCGAGCGATATCACGCATCTCGTCAGATTGTTCCAGTTGCAGGAAATAGGCCCTGGCTTCATCCAGCCTGCCCAGCTTGTAATAACTGCTTGCCAGGTTATAGCTGAGCGAAAATGAATCCATTCCCTGCTCCATTGCCGACTCGAAATAGCTAGCAGCTACCGTGTTATCTCCGGCTTTGTACGCTTGCAGTCCCAGCTCGTATTCTGATTCAGCCGATGCATACAAGCGGGATGCATAGAGTGCTGATACAAACAGCAATAATATGCCCAAGACATACACCATAGATTCTTGTTGTTTCATAAAGATTACCCTTTCCTGCGGAAATTCATGTAAGCCGTTGAATACATCCCAGCTATCAAGTCGATAGCCTTCTGGGCGGTTGTACACGTACATTCCTGTGAAAAAATTAAAATATCTACTTGACGTGGGAAATTATACCACGCATAATAGCTGCACGTGGGATTTATTCCCACTTTTAACGAAAAAGAGGAATCAGTAATGAAAAAAGTAT
>Ga0180435_10004059_pt1 | contig 14491 bp, 12 predicted proteins | sample SS_ome_3_FD_132467 | JGI IMG/M metagenome (GOLD analysis project Ga0180435, IMG submission 132467) | Hypersaline lake sediment archaeal communities from the Salton Sea, California, USA - SS_3_S_1 metaG | ecosystem: Environmental > Aquatic > Non-marine Saline and Alkaline > Hypersaline >... | reverse complement strand
GTACGGATTCTGCTGACCCGTACACCCGCCAAAATTCCTGAATTGCCCGATTTAAACAAGCTGAATACCCAGGAGCGCATGGAAACCATCCGAAATCTCCATATGAACTTTTTTTTATCGGTTCGGCAAAACATGTCTGACCCGGAATTCCTTGTTCAGAGTGGCCTGTCAACACCGGAAGGCGCTTTTCAGTTTTCAGACGTTCCGGCTGGAAAATTCTACCTGGTTGTAACCTTTCCTGCCATGGTCAGGGACTACAAATTAGCATGGCAAGTCCCGGTAAAGGTTCACGCCAATGAAACCTGTCAGGTGGTGCTGAATAACGAGAATCTCCTGCTACCGACGTACAGCCGCTAATGAATTCTGGCTGTTCGGCCAGAATTCAAGACTGGTAGGCTGAAGACTTTTAGGCCGTAAGTGCCTTCAGTCTAACAGCCTATCTCCCTCATTCCAAATTATAGATTAACTCTCATGCAGCGTAAAAAACGACTGAACTCAGGCAGAGTTTGGTTTGGCCATGCTAATGGCATCGACGGGGCAATCTTTTTCACAATACGCGCAGGCGATACAAGCGCGGGGACGTGCCAGAACCGGATAACCCGTTGTATCCGCTGTGTCGCGGGAAAAGGATAAGGCCAAGCATCCTGTCGGGCAGGAGTCCAGACAAATGAGGCAGGACATGCACACGTCTTTTGTAATTATAGGCTTGGGCCAGTTTTTACGAAAGCGAATCCGCTGAATCACACGATTCTGGCTGTCCGATACCGCAGATTGCGGGCAGATATAGCCACACGCATAGCAATCGATGCATTTGGCGGGGTCTATTTTGTGCTTTTTCCCGCGTTCCCCGGTAATCGCCCGCACCGGGCAGACCTTTGTACAAACCGCGCAGCCGATACATGTATCCAGTATTTTAAAAGCCAATTCCAACTCCTTGACGAATCCGACCTGCTTTAATCAATATGTTTTATATGCACAATCCCAAGCGTTTTAGCGTTGCGCGAGTTGGCCTGCCGGTCCGGGGATCCCATCCCAAGACGTCCCAGTAATCCCGTCGCAATTGCTCGATGGAAATCTGTCGCCCTTTGTTGGCCCCTGCCTTTAACGGCGGGCGCCCCAATGCACGATCCGTCATTTTAATTTGAACCGGATCAATGCCCTGTTTTAGATTAAATAGCTGCTTTAGCGCCTGGATGCGTTCTCCGATCAGCATATATTTTTCGGGAGAAAGGCCCCATCCCGTGGCCGCATTGAGCCAATCGAAAAAAGGAAAACTGTCTGCCCCCAACATGGCACCATACAAACAGGTGCCCGCCGCGTTCATCAAGTTCATAAACTTACTGCAGGCGGCACTTGCCACGGCCTTCTGGTGGTCGGGCTGGTATTTATGTCGTTTCAAATAGAGGATGTCCGGTTGCGGCAAATCATCCATATGTTCCCACAATTGAAAAAGCTCGTAATACAATTGCGAACCAATGGTATGCCTTCCCGGCGTAGCCTCCACACAATTATGCACTGCAAATCCAGGATCGAATCGGCCATCGTGCATAGCCAACTCCTGACCGCCGGCATGGATGGCATACGTTTGGGATCCCCGCTGTATTTTCTGAGATGCACGCTGGACGCCGTCTGCCAACACATCCCCAATTCCCTCACGGGCAATCATCATATCAACCAGGCGCATTATCGCCTGGCTATTTCCCCATGTCAGACGAAGGCCATCCGTGTCTCGCTCCGTGAGAATTCCTTTTTCAAAACATTCAATCGCGTATGCAACCGTACCGCCGGCCGAAATGGTATCCATCCCCGCACGATTTAATTTTTCATTTAATAGGAAAATGCTGTCGGCATCGTCATTCAAACAGAGGCCCCCCAATGCCAAAACAGTCTCGTACTCGGGTTTATGGCTGGATTCAAACTTGCCCGGTTTACTGCAGATACCACCACATCCCAACGGACAGGCATAGCAATGGTACTTCACGATCACACAGTCAGAAAAAACTTCCGGATTTAGACGGGCGGATCGATCCGAACCAAAATCGATATGGCTGCCTTTCCAGTTTTTAATGGGTGCGTCGCCCAACTCGATAAGGATCTGGTTCAGACTGGCCGTACCCCATTTTTTGAGCATGGTTTTGTAGATTAAATTAAATTGCAGTACATCGGTGTTGGCCTGCGCCGGTAATGTCCGTAAAAAGGCGCCCAGGTAGGCCAACACAAAAGCAGGAGGAAATGGCGGCATAAACTGGACGGATTTATTGCATCGGCGGCTCAGTTTCTTTATTTCTTGCGGTTGATGGGATTTAATCCGCCGGGCACCGCACAGGACCAAGGCCTTCAATTTTTTGGACCCCATTACGGCCCCCAGTCCGGAACGGGCGGCCATGCGACCGCCATCATTGGCGATGCCGGATATAAGTGACAGTTTCTCCCCGGCCTGACCGATACAGGCTACCCGGGCATTCGAACAACCGGCTTTTTGCTTCAGAAGTGTTTCGGTCTCTTTGGTATCCAGTCCCCAAAGGTCATGCGCATCGCGCAGTCTGGGTCCATTTTTATCAATAAAAAGGTAAACGGGTTTCGAACTGATGCCGGTAAAAAAGATGCCATCATAGCCACAACGCTTAATTGCCGGAGAAAAATTCCCACCGCAATTGGCATCACCCCAGGTTAGGGTCAGGGGAGATTTGCCTACGGCCATCCAACGTCCGGCAAATAGCGTTCCGGTGCCCGTTAACAAACCGGAAACAAAACCCAGAATATTTTCCGGGCCCAAAGGATCGGCACCCACCGGGATTCGATCATACAGTAGCCGCACAGCCAGACCGATTCCGGATAAATACCGGCGGTATTCTGCTTCTAAAATCGATTCTTCTCTGAGTTCCTTGCGGCTTAAATCCACCCAGAGAATCTTTCCCATGGCGCCATTTGGCATGATACGCTCCTGGTTGTTTTGAGCATTATCTTATAACTATTTTATGCTTTTTACACAAGCCCTAGAATTTTTTACTTGACTTTCGGCACGCCTGCAATATAGTTCATGCTATGAACTATAAGGAAAATACCCGCGTTTATCAGACCTCGGACAATCAAATCGCTCAATTCCAGGGCCTCATCACCAAATTATTCCAATGTTGCCAGGAACGGATGCAATACCAGTGCGAACGTTTTGGATTACCGGATGCTGAGTTGCGCTGTCTGAAACTATTTGGTGAGGAGCGTTACCTGACCGCCAAGGGTATTGCATTTAAAATGAATCTGGTTAAAAGCCGTATAACCAAAATCGTTTCCGGTCTGGTTGAAAAAAATTTAATCCAAAAAATAGACGATCCCAAAGATTCGCGCGTAACCCTTCTGAGCTTAACCCAGCAAGGCGTCAACAAACTCAATGAAATCAATAAATTTGTCGATGAAATCCACTCAGAGGTGCTTCTGCGCATCGAACCGGAACAACGCAAAACCCTGATTACGAACCTCGAACTTCTCAAGGGATCTATGGAATCGGTTAAAGAACTGATGGTGTAAAATCTCTTAGATATAGTTCACGTGGTGAACCATTTAAATACAAATGATGAGTCAACGAGTCGAAATACCAACCAAGTATCGTAAACAAACTTTTTAGGAGGACGCCATGTCTAACTTGGAAGAACAGGTTGCCCAGTTGCAAACCCAGCTGGATGCCTTGAAAAGCCAAACACCATCCAACAAACTGTCCATGATCGTCTTTAGCGGAGATCTGGATAAAGCCTTGGCTTCATTTATCATCGCCACGGGTGCCACTGCCATGGGAATGGAAGTCGTGATGTTTTTCACTTTTTGGGGCACCCCCATCCTTCGAGCCAGTAATAAAAATGTGGGCGGCAAGGATTTGATGGGTACCATGTTTGGTACAATGCTGCCCAAGGGAGTTGAACAAGTTAAATTGTCCAACATGAATATGGCCGGCATGGGCACCGCGATGATGAAATCCCTCATGAAGAAGAAAAATGTGGCTTCTTTGGGTGAGATGGTTGCCCTGGCTGAAGAACTGGGGGTTAAAATCTATGTATGCGAAATGTCCATGGACCTCATGGGCTTTAAACGCGAAGAGATGATCGACTATAAGAATCTGGACTTTGCCGGTGTGGCCACCTTTTTGGAAGAGGCCAGGGATAGTCGGGTGCAGTTGTTTATATAGGGTTCACGGATCCACCCGATAGCGTATTAGGCATTTTGGCTGTTAGACCATTAGCCGCTAATAGCCTAACAGCCTGTCTTTCCTGAATCCATACAATATTACCAGTGGATGCAATAAGAGACTAACTGAGGTATATTACCCAACAACATTAATAAGGGAGAAAAACAATGAGTGACGAAATCAAAGTCGACAAGGTAATGGATTTAAGTGGTTTGGCCTGCCCCATGCCGGTGGTCAAAGTCAGCAAAGGTATCAAAGAGATTGAAGTCGGACAGGTCCTGGAAGCCACCTCTACGGATCCCGGCTCCCTAACCGATTTTCCGGCCTGGGCCCGCACCAGTGGCAATGAAATCCTCAAAACCGAACAAGAAGGCAAGAATATTACCTTTTATATTGAAAGAAAAAATTAAACATTGCGTATCCATGCACCATTGCGATGGTTGCGGTACGACCCCGATTGGTCGCGACCATCGCGAGGGGCATCGAATTTGCGCGTAAATGTAGGGGGACGGTTTGCAAACCTTATATTTTCTTATCCTGGTTCCCATGGTATATTTTGCTGCGGCCGTATTCATCATCGGCACCGGTATACGGCTTTGGCAAATATTCAAGGCACCGGCCCACCCGACCACGCTACAAATATACCCGCAAAAAAAAGGCAAATTCCTGGCAGCCGTGAGTGACACCTTTCTATTTCCCACTGTTCGCCGTCACAAACCTGTTTTATGGGTATTTCTAATTGGTTTTCACATGGGTTTAATTCTGCTTTTTATCGGTCATTTGGAATTGATGTGGGATATCGGCATATTTCAGATTATTCCCCACGAACCTTTCCTGGGCAGCGGGTTTTTAGGCCCTATCTTATCCATTTGTTTGCTTTATTTTTTATTTCGTCGGTTTATATCACCGGTCAAAGAACTTTCCGTACCCGAAGACTATTACCTACTAATTCTGCTGTTCCTCATTTTCGTTTTTGGCAGTGAAATGGATTGGGCCCGGCGCATCTATTTCTATGAAGAACTGACGGTTGGCGATTATCGCGATTATATGATCAGCTTGCTGATATTGAAACCGGATTTGCCCGAAGGGATTCTTTTTTCTGGCCATTCGTTTATGCTGGTGGTGCACGTATTCTTTGCCAACATATTTCTCATTTTTTTCCCATTTAGCCAGAGCCTGCATTCATTCCTGGCATTACCCATCAATCGATTGAGACGAGGTTAAATATGGACCAGGAAACCCGCGGTGAGCTATTAAAACTCTTTCAAACCAAACTAAATCAGGCCATGCAGCTCTATCTCGAAACCTGTACCCGTTGCGGTGTTTGTACGGAAGCCTGCCATGTCTATGCCTCAACCGGACAGGTTAAACACATCGCTGCTTACCGGTCTGAAATTATTCGGCGTTTACACAAAAAGTATTTTAAGGCTCGCGGAAAGCTATGGCCTTCGGTGGGAGAAGCTAAGGAGCTAACCGAAGTGGCCCTGGAGGAGCTGTTCGACGCCGCCTATTCCTGCACCGGCTGTCGTCGTTGCATGGTATACTGTCCCTTTGGCATTGACACCCAAATGCTCATGTCCATTGCCAAGTTGCTACTCATTGGCGCCGAGGCCGAGCCCGAAATATTAACCATGTTGGCGGACACATCAGTCGAAAAAGGAAAATCCCTGGAATTCTTTAAAGAGGGTTTTCTCACCGGTGTAAAAAACCTGGAAGCCGAAGTGATTGAAAAATGGAAAATTCAAGCCGGTGAAACTGCCATACCCGTGGATGTGGAAGGTGCCGATTTACTATATGTGGCCCTGGCCGGGGCCCACTCCATCATACCCGCCGCGGCCATATTCAATGCCGCCGGGGAAAAATGGACCTTAAGCTTTTTCGAAGCGGTCAATTTCGGGGCTTTTGTGGGCGACCCCACCAAGACCAAATTGATATTGGACCGCATCATCAAGGAAGCCTTGCGGCTCAAAGTCAAGGAGGTCTGTATCTGCGAATGCGGTACAGCCTTTCGGGTGATGAAGCAGCTTTCCGGAACCCAGCCATTTAAAGTGTCCGCCATCACCGAAGTTCATGCCCGCTATATTCGCGAAAATAGAATCAAACTGGACAAATCGAAATTCGATCAAGCCATCACCTATCATGATCCTTGCCAGATCGCCAGAAACGGCGGTGTGATCGACGACCCCAGATTTATTCTTAGCCATTTGACAACTGATTTTCGGGAGATGTCGCCGGAACCAGAATACAACTGGTGTTGCGGCGGCGGTGGTGGTTTGGTTGCCCTGGGCGAGGAAACGCTTGATTTCCGGATGAAATCGGCGCGCGTGAAGGCTGAGCAGATCAAAAAAACAGAAGCCGGTGTTCTGGCCACCGCATGTGAAAATTGTCACACGCAGCTTGACAATTTGAATGATCACTATAACATGAATGTGGATGTCCGTTTTCTATCATCTATGGTGGCCGATGCCCTTGTCGCGGCCTAAACGGATAACGGTCTTTTGGATTTACTTACTTTTTAATCGTTTTGGTGCGAATATAATATTTATACATCCTAACTGAAGGATTCAAGAACTGCAGGCTATTAGGCTGTTAGCAGCTACTAGCCTAATAGCCCAAACGCCTCATACGCTTTCGGGTGACCCCTTGGATCCTAAATTTACTTAATTTTTCACTTTTAGGTATCGTCAATACGGCCATGAAAGCACGCCTTCACCGGATGATCCCTAACAAATTAAAGGAGGTATTGCCATGGAAGTACAATCTTTTAATGCGCAGGAATTGTTTGCCTGGCTGGTGAATAACGAAGATTTTCTGTTGCTGGATGTTCGCAACGATGAAGAATTTGGACGGTTTAAAGTTGAAGGTCCCTTCCCGTTTGACATGGTGAACGTGCCCTATATGGAATTTATCGAGCACGAGGAGGAAAGTGTCGCCAGGGTTCCCCGGGGCAAAAAAGTCCGGGTCGTCTGCGCCAAAGAAGGCTCTTCAAAATATGTGGCCGAGATTCTGCTCAACCATGGTTTTGATGATGTGGCCCATATGCTCGTGGGCATAAAAGCCTGGGGCAACCTGCTGGCGCCCATCAAAGTGGGCGGCGGCGATGATTATGATCTCTATCAATTCAGACGCCCCGGGAAAGCCTCCTGCAGTTATGGACTTGTTTGCGGCCCGGAAATGATGGTATTTGATCCCGCCAAAAATATTGACGCCTATATCAGTTTTGCACAGGAACGCGGATGCACAATCACGCGATCGTTTGAAACCCATCGTCAGGCCGACTATATTTCGGGCAGCATGGGTTTGAAGGAAAAGCTAAACACCGAAATAGTAGCTCCCGACGAAGATTTTCATGTGGCCACATTCGACTTTACCCCGGCTGCCGATGGCAGCGTGTATCAGTTCCGCTCAGGCGGGCCGGAAATCAAAGCCATCCACACACCCGGGCATACGCCCGGCAGCACCTGTTATCTCATCGATGGCCGCTATATCGTCACGGGTGATACGGTTTTTATCTACTCCATCGGACGTCCTGATTTGGGCGGCATGGCCCAGGAATGGTCCAAGATGCTTTTCGCCACCATGACCCAAAAAATCATGCAGTGGGATAACGCGATTCTGGCCCTTCCCGGCCACTATATGGATTGGAAGGAGGCCAACCCCGAACTGAGTTTTGCGGAAACCCTGGAACAGATTAAAACGGTTAATAAGGATATTTATTCCATTGCCGACGAAGATGCTTTTTATGCCTTTATTAAATCCAACCTGCGCAAACAGCCGGATGAATATGCCAAGATCCGCGAAATCAATGCCGGCTTGGTGGTGGTGAATGATGAAGACGCCGATATCATGGACCTCGGCAAAAACGAGTGCGCTGCCAGTCAGATGGGACAATAAAAAAATATATTTTCAGTTCCTTTGAGTACCGAACAAAATGAACGTGCTCAACGGAGTATTTTTCCAAACGATTATTAACTTGCCCATGAAAATTTCTTTTTAGTTACACAACAAAGGAGCAAGAAAAAAAGTGGCTTATGCCTCGATTATTCTTGCTCCTTTGTTGTTGACAAATACATCTTTCCTATATAATTGTTATTTTTTGTCCAGGTTCGAACGTATATCTGTGCTACAGATAAAGACAATAAACTTAAGGAAAGGAGAACTAAACACATGGCAAATTTGATTCCACCGCATGGCGGAAAGGGTTTAACCTGCTGCTTGCTCGAAGGCGCAGAACTTGAAGCAGAAAAGGCAAAGGCCGAAGGCCTCAAAAAGATCGTAATATCACCACGTGTAAAAGGTGATCTCATCATGATGGGTATTGGCGGTTTCAGTCCGTTGACCGGTTTTATGACCCAGGCTGATTGGAAAGGAGTATGCGAAAATTTCCTCATGGCCGACGGAACCTTTTGGCCCATCCCGGTTACCCTGGATGCCAGCAAAGAAGACGCCGATGCCGTCAACCTTGGCGACGAAATCGCCCTGTACGATCCTGAAGGCGACGAAATTATGGCCACCATGCAGGTGGCCGAAAAATTTGAGATGACCGAAGCGGATAAAACTTTCGAGTGCGAAAAGGTCTACATGGGAGAAGGAACCCCCACCCCAGAGGAATTCTGGAAAATTGCCAAGGATGACCACCCCGGCGTTCAGATGGTTATGAACCAAAAAGACTTCAACCTGGCCGGACCCGTCAAGGTCCTGAGCGAGGCCGAATATCCCACCAAATACGCCGATGTCTATGCCCGTCCGGCCGAATCGCGGAAAATGTTTGAAGAAAGAGGCTGGAGCGACGTAGCCGCGCTGCAGTTGCGTAATCCCATGCACCGCTCACATGAATACCTGTGTAAAATTGCTGTTGAAGTATGCGACGGCGTCTATATTCACTCACTGGTGGGCAACCTGAAACCCGGTGACATCCCGGCCGATGTTCGGGTCAAATGTATTGACTCGCTGGTCAAAAACTACTTCGTGGAACAAAATGTTATCCAGGGCGGATATCCGCTGGATATGCGCTACGCCGGGCCGCGCGAAGGCCTGCTGCATGCAACCTTTCGGCAAAACTATGGCTGCTCTAAAATGATTATCGGTCGGGATCACGCCGGTGTGGGTGATTTCTACGGCATGTTTGAAGCCCAGACCATTTTCGATAAGATTCCGACCCCTGATGGTGAAGGCAAAGCGCTTCTGTGTTCCCCCTTAAAGATCGACTGGACCTTCTATTGCTACAAGTGCGACGGCATGGCCTCTTTGCGGACCTGCCCCCACGACAAGGAAGACCGCGTACTGCTTTCCGGCACCATGTTGAGAAAAATGCTTTCCGAAGGCGGCGAGCTACCGGATCACTTTGGTCGTGACGAAGTTGTGGCCATTCTGCGTGAGTACTATGAAGGCTTGACTGAAAAAGTCGAAATTAAAACCCATAAAGCTGCTACTGGAGACTAGTACGGTTTTAAGTTTTAGGTGGTTAAAATATAAAGGGGTGACCATGTGTCACCCCTTTTTTTATTTTTCCTGTGCATGCATGCGTTTGAATCTATAAAGGTACGCTTAAAATCGACGTCCCTTTATAATGCTTCTAATCGATAAGCGATCAGCTTTAAGCTGCTTACGGCTCACACCTTATTGCGAATAGCTTATTCCGCCACCTGTCCGGTAATCGCCTTGATCTCCGCCTTTTTCAGTAATCGCATGAATTTGGGATTGGCAATCAAAGCGTTGATATCGCCGGAGTTGACGGCATTCATAATTGCGGGATCCGCCAGGATTGACTGGATCTCCGGATCATCATGCAAATTCATGATCATTTTCAGGATTTCCTGGTTCGCCATGATACGCTGCTGCATGGCCTGGATATCACGTTTATCCACTTGAAAACCGCTTGAGGGACTACCGGCCTGATTCTGCCCGCTCGTACCCTGAGCGCGGATACTGCGAACCTTTACACTTTCCAGTTTCAGCTGTCCCATACTTTCGGATTTGATAATCCAGGTGTTACCGTCAAACGAAATCACCTCGCCGGTAATCACGCTGCCGTCGCTTAACTCAATTAGGCTGATTTCTCCGGCAGGAACATCAGCGATGAACATGCTGGACAAAACCAGGCTTATCAAAACGAACAGCCCGTTTATAGAAAATAATTTTGAAATCATAATTTAAAAAATTTTTATCGTCAGATATCCGGTACAAGCCGCTTGATTGCACTGGGGCAATAATCACTTCCTCACCATGGTAAGCCATCTCCATGCGCTTGGAAAGATTGGTTTTGGCTTCGGACTCGTTGACAATCATACCCATTCAGACCAAACTGGTCAAGTCGTGCTTGCTAAAATCCAATTAGAAACCCGATAGCCTGCTCAATGTGCTCTGAAGCAATGGTCGCACCCATGCTATTTTTTCAAGCATGAAAAAAGGAGAAGCAAATGCTTCTCCTTTTCTAATTGAAATCTGAGGCGGCAACGCTGCCGCCTCAGAAAATAAAAACTCGTCCTGGTGAATTTTTATTTTCTGTCGATGTAGGCGTTGTAGGCCATGGCCGCTGTGCGGTACACCAAATGAGCCAATTTGGAGTAGGCGATGAAGAAAAACAGACTCCAAACAAACATCAGGTGAATATAATAAATGGCATAGGACAGGAATGCCATGTCGAGCAGCCGGGTCACTTGTGCCAGCATACCGGTTACGCCCAGACTCAGTGCCCAAATCAAAAGCCACCAATCTTTGTAGGCCGAGACCTGGTCTGTTTTGGCCAGACGGCTTCGGATCATCAGCAGGCTGCCGACAATCAGGGCCACGGCACTCACATTGGCCAGCCATTTTACCGGATTGAGCTGGGAATAGGGTCCGTGGATCTGTAGACCATAAATGGCCACAAAGAAAATACTGGTGACAATGAACAATCCCACAAACCCAAACAGAACCATCATGTGCGCCGTGGAGCGTTCCCTGTTTTCAGTACACTCGTTAAACTTGTCATGCTTGATGATGGTGGGAATGATGCTGATCAGCCCTTGAATCATCCCCTTGGGATCGATCGTTTCAATATTGGTCTTACCTTCCTGTAGTGCATTTTGGTGCATATCGGCCAGGAACCGCTTTAGACCGAGGGCAAAGGTGGCCACGGTCCAGATGGCAGCCGGAATCATGACGATATCCACCAACCAGGTGGAAAAGAAATGTGCATGTACAATCCGGTCCCCTTCGGGCGTAAAATCAAGCAGGCCCGTGATCAGGCCGATAATCAAAAAGAGCACCGCCGGAATCCCTAAAACCACCGGGAGCATCTTGGGATCGTTAACGATCCGGCTGATGGCTTTCACCGGCCCATATTCGGCCACGGCATAAGCCCGAACTGCGCTCAACACATCACCCGGTTTGGCACCGCGCGGACATAGCGTGGTACAGTCGCCGCAATTGTGGCACAGCCAGATATCGCCATTGCCCACCAACTTGTCTTTCAATCCCCATGAGGCCGCAATCATTTCCTTTCTGGGAAAGGGTCGGTTATCCGGAGAAATCGGACAGGCCACCGAGCAGGTTGCGCACTGATAACACTTTTTCAGGTCGCCGCCGCCCAGCGCTTTTACTTCCTTGATAAAGCCTACATCAGGCTCGAGAGTATATACATCCGTCATCTGAATACCTCCTGTTTCAATGACTTATTAGAAGCCTTTAAAGGGGTTGGGACCAAGATCTTCGATCATTTCCACAAAATCATTCACAATTTGCGGTATCTTGTCATATTCGTCGATGGCAATCTGATACTGGGCAACCCGTTCCTCTTCCAGCGCCAGACTCGCTAGCGCATCACCGATCTTCTTCATGCGGATCTCGGCCAGCTCACTGCCTTTGACAAAATGGCATTGGTAATCATCGCCATGTTTACAGCCCATCAGAAAGACACCGTCCATTCCTTGAGAAAGGGCGTCTTTGATCCAGATGACATTTACGGATCCCAGACAACGCACGGGTATGAAGCGCACATCCGCCGAATAGGACATCCGATTGAGACCCACGGTATCCAGGGCCGGGTAGGCATCATTCTCACAAACCAGGCCGAGTATTCGCATGGGTGGATCGTCGTAGTCATCTTCCGAGGGCACCTGGACGGACTTCACCATGGATCCGACACTGTCGATGTTGTAGTCAGCAAATCCGATGATCCGTTCCGGGCAGGCCCCCATACAGGTACCACACCGGCGGCAGCGGGTGGGATTGGGTTTGGGCGTTCCCTTTTCATCATCATCCAAAGCACCAAAAGGGCATTCCTCGGTACAGCGCTTACATTGGGTACAGCGCTGGAAGAAAAAGTCCGGAAAGGTCATATCACCAGAGCGTGGATGAACCGAGACACCGCGGTTGGACGATTCCAGGCACTGAATGGCCTTGAGTGCGGCACCGGTAGCGTCTTCCATGGATTCTTCCACGGTGAGTGCGCGCCGGATGCCACCGGCGGCATAGATGCCGGTGCGCTGGGTTTCATAGGGAAAGCAGATAAAATTAGAATCGGCATATTCCTGAAAAATCGCATTATCCCGAAATCCCGGTCCCTGTCGATACGCCAGATTAACCACCGGATCATCTTTGGTCACCGGTACCATTCCGGTTCCCAGCACAACCAAATCCGCTTTCACCTGAACTTTTTCGCCCAGAAGGGTGTTTTCGGCTTCGACAATCAAGCCATTGCCATTCTTCGATACGGCGGTGACCTCACCCTTGGTCATGAAAATGCCTGGATCCTGCTGCAGGCTCTTATAAAAATTCTCATTCAGCCCGGGCGTGCGCATGTGTTGGTAAAACACGAACGCCTTACCTTCAGGATAATCCTCACGCACATACTTGGCCTGTTTCAAAGCTACCAGGCTGGTGACCGCGCCGGCATAATCAAAATCACTGTCATCACCGCCTCCGGGACTCTGTATAAAGACCACCGATTGGGCGTCCTTGCCGTCAGACGGACGGCTTATTCGCCCTCGTTTGGCAAGTACTTCAAACTGGGCATTGGTAATCACATCCGCTAAGGCGCCATAGCCTAAGTGTTCAAACTCGCCGGCCTTGGGCTCATACGGACGCCAGCCGGCGGCCAGGATGACCGCACCAAAGTTTTCACCGTTTGGATCGAATTTTAAAATGTCGTTTTTACCTTCGTTGTATTCCAAAAACTTTTCATGTAACTGCTCTGCTGTCAGTTCCTTGCCCTTGTCATCCACTTTCATTTCTTCCGGAAGGGGGTAAGGGACATCAAACTCAATCTTTTCGCCCGGCTTCTTTAACGTAACGATAAAATTACCCGGTTCGCCGGCAATACGGGCGGCAACGGTTTCGGTCCGAATCGTAATCTTGTCGGACCCTTCAACATTCTGAATCATCTGATCGACAACCGGAGATGCCAGATCCTCATAAGGGCTCTTGGTGGGCAGCTGTTTGCGCCAATGATTGGCATGCCCGCCCAAGACGGCCTCTTTTTCAATAATCGTGACATCATAGCCGGCCTTGGCGGCATCCAGAGCCGCAGACATACCAGTGATGCCGCCACCGATTACCAGAATCTTGGAACTGTAGTTATCCAGCTTATACGGTTCCGGCAGATCTATTTTCTCAACCCGCGCCATACCCATGCGGATGTAATCCTGGGCCAGCATTTCCAGGCGATCAAAATGCTCGTCATCATCCTTTTGCGCTTCGGTCAATGCCGGGAATTCAGATCGTGGATGCGACCAAACAACTTGTTCGCGTAGATTCACCCGGTCAATAATACAGCCGTCAAAGCGGAAGGTATCAAAATTAACCCTGCGGGAACAGGCTGCGAGAACAAGGGTATTGGTGCCATCGGCGATATCTTTCTTCAGCAGATCAACACCATCTTTGCCACAAAGGAACGGATGCGTTTTAACCGGAATGCCCTCCTCCTCTGGGATCTCGCACAAGGCCTTTATATCCAGAGCATCCCCGATACCACATCCTTCACATATATACACACCATACTTTTTATCCATGGATAACCTCCTACCTGTTCACCAAGGTCTGAATGGCTTTTAAAGCCATTCCGGTTGCGTTCTGATTGGATGACACAACGTCCGCCGGTTTATTGGCACACCCGGCTGCAAACATGCCGCCCGCTTCAAAGTCGTTGAGAATAAAGCCATCTTCGTTGTACTTCAAATCGGCAGGCAATTTTGCATTGGCCGCTGTCGGTTGCATACCGGTTGCCAGAACCGCCATTTCAACCGTTTGATGAACTTTTTCGCTTGTTACCGCATTTTCCGCAACCACCGAGATATTTTTCGTGTTCGGATCTTCGCTGACTTCAGCAACTTT
>Ga0180435_10004058_pt1 | contig 14493 bp, 14 predicted proteins | sample SS_ome_3_FD_132467 | JGI IMG/M metagenome (GOLD analysis project Ga0180435, IMG submission 132467) | Hypersaline lake sediment archaeal communities from the Salton Sea, California, USA - SS_3_S_1 metaG | ecosystem: Environmental > Aquatic > Non-marine Saline and Alkaline > Hypersaline >... | reverse complement strand
CACAGGTGACGTGAGCGTGTCACGGCGCACGCCGGCCTCGATCACACTAGGCATTCGCATGATCCAGGGTACGCGGATAGACGCCTCGTATGGCTGCTTCTTGTTCCACGGCGCGACGCCCTGGGCGCCTACTTGGGAGCCGTGGTCTGAGGTACAGACGACGAGGGTGTCATCGGTGAGGTCGTGTTTGTCGAGGTAGTCCAGCAGGTCACCGACCATATCGTCAAGGGCCAGTGTCATTGCGAGGTAGTGGCGGTACATGGTGAGGGACTCCGCGCGCATCCCCTCGGGCACACCATCGGGTACGCGCAGGTTCGCGGGCAGGCGGTCGTAGTAGTGGTCTGGGACGAAGTGGCCGCCGGTCCAGTGTGGCTGGTGCGGCGAAAGGAAGAGACAGAAGGGATCGTCGCCGACCCCGTCCATGAACTCGAAACCGTACCGATTGAGGGCACCGGTCTCGTAGCCCTCCCAGGTCTCGAAGTCCCAGTCGCCCTTATTGACGTAGCCGCCGAAGTAGCGCATGTGCATGTTGTAGCCGCGCCAGAACTGGAAGCCCAGACGGTCGCGGCCCTCGGGCACCCAGTCCGGCGCCCAGTTGGAGGGCCAGTTGCCGGTGTGTAGATGCCACTTGCCAACCCACGCGGTCCGGTAGCCCTGGTGTGCCAACGCGTCGGCGATGGAGATCTCGCTGTGGCGCGTGCGGATGGAGTTGTGGATGTGGCCCGTGGTCTGAGGATGGCGGCCGGTGAGCATCATGGCGCGATATGGGGTGCAGACCGGGCAGGTGGAGATGCAGTTGTCAAGGGTAGTGCCCTCCCGTGCCAGTCGGTCGATGTGGGGCGCGGCGATCTGGGTCTCGCCGTAGAGTGGCAGCGCGGTGGCACGTAGCTGGTCGGCCAGCACAAAGACCAGGTTAGGTCGGTCGCTCACGGCTCCTCCTGGCGAAGCGGATGTCCTGTCAGGGATTCTACCCTAGCCTGCGTCGATAGTAAGCCCACAAACCGAGGAAGGCGGCGAAGATGACGAGGAAGGACCAGTTGACGGGTGGTCCGCCTCGCGCAAGGCCCAGGGCGATGCCGAAGACCGCGCTTGTGGCCCAGACGATCTTGAGGTTGAGCATGGAGCGGAAGGTGTCAGCGGAGGCATTGCGCTCGATGAGTGACGCCATGCCGATGCCCATCAAGGCGGCGCCCACTAGGCGGCTGAGGACGGGGTCGACGCAGGTCCAGCCGAGGGCAGGGAGGAGCAGCTCCGGGATGAGAAGCAGAGGCACGGCGAAGGCGATGTCGGCAGCAAAGTGCACGACGAACCAGCGGCGGAGGCTGTTGGGCACCTCAGAGGTTGGCTGTCTGTCCAGTTGGCTCTCCATCTGCTATGTGGTCTGTGCGGGATCATGTTGACCCCGTCGGTTGGCGCGCCAGTCGGCAGCAAAGGCTCCGTAGGACGTGTATCGGTCGATAGGATCGGGTTCTGTTGCACGGCGAATCACGTCGTGCGTCGCTGGCTGTCCTTGCCAAGTCTCGTGCTCTTGCCTGCGATCACCTAGGAACTCCAGTGCCATCTTGCCGATGGTGTAGATCGTGGCACGTTCGTCGATCAGGGCGCCGCGCCGGAACTCCTCCGGTGGCATCAGGCTGCGGGAACCCAGTTGGCGGTCAGATTCCAGCACGTATGGGCCGAGGTGATAGTGGTCGAAGTCGATCAGGCTCACGTGGTGATCATCGAAGTCGTAGAGGACACAGCCCAGGTACAAGTCGACGGCTATGTAGCCCGCGGCGGTCACAGCCTGGTGTGCATCGATGACGGCATCGAGGGCTGCAAGCTTGCGCTCGACAGGTAGGCGGACGAAGCGGGAATAGGGCGAGGCCGGATTGGTGCGTCTGTCCGGCCACTCGGGGGAGGAGAGGACCTCGCCGTCGACCCAGGGAAAGACGAGGGCGACGCCTTCCGGCAGGTCCACGAGATCGAGAGCGGGGACGATGTTTGGGTGGGAGACGACGGCGTGGAACCCTGCAGCTTGGCGGAGCGCGCGCACAGCGTGGCGGCCGCGGCCGTCCAGGCTGTCGTAGGCCGCGTACTTGATGAGGTAACGTCGGCCGTTGGCGTGGACGCCCCAGGCTATGCAGCCTGAGTCCTGCTGGTCAAAGGTTCGGAAGGGTGCGAGGCTGCCGGCCAGAGGAGACCCTATGAGACGGCGGGCCACAGTGGTCTGCGTCATAGCGAGACTATAGGGGAGGGATGTGCGATGGGCAAGCGGGTGGCGTGCTCAGGACGAGGGGGCGCCCTCCACGCGGGGTGGGGTGTCCATCGTCGGTGGTATGTGATGTAATGTTTGATGGTGGGGCAGAGTTGCTGTGAAGTGGTTCGGTGGACTGCCAGATCCGCCTATCACTGGGAGATGCGGGTGCGCGCCTCGTAGACGCGGAGGAAGACCACGCCGCCGATGACCAGGCCGGCACCCAAGCCCTGGGTCAGCGTCAGGCGCTCGCCGAGGAAGATGTAGGCTGTCACGGCGGTGAATGCGGGCTCCATGGTGACGATGACGTTGGCGATGCTGGAGGGAAGCAGGCTTAGGCTGACGTTGTAGAGGCCGAAGCCGCCGACGGTGGGGCCCGCGCCGAGCAGAAAGAGGACGCCCCAGCCGACCCACGCGGCGCCCAACCAGAGCATGTCGCCGACCTCGATCGCGCCGCCGGGAACGACCTCGCCGGGCAGCAGGTTGATACCCAGCAGGACCACGGTCGCGAAGGCGAAAGTGTAGAGCAGCGAGGTCCAGGGGTCGAGACCGCGCTGCGAGGCGGCGCGGCCCATCAGACCGTAGCCGGCGTAGGTGAGGGCCGACATGACCCCGGTGGCGATGCCGATGGGATTGATGGCCCAGGCGGCGGGGTCCAGCGCGTCGGCAACCAGCACGCAGCCGGTGATGGACATAGCGACGGCGATGACCTTTCCCCAATTGAGGGCCTCCCTAAGCAGGATCCACGCCAGCAGGACGGTGAAGGCCGCGGAGCAGTCGGCGATCACGGTGGCGACGGCCGCGCCGTTGTAGGCGACTGAGAGGGTCCACATAGCGTTGAAGACGGCGAGCATCACGCCGTAGGCGGCAAGGAAGCCCAGGTGACGGCGCTCAACACGCAGCAGGGCGGGACGGACGAGGGCCAGCACGGCAGCCAGGGTGGCCACGGTGAAGACGTCGCGCCAGAAGGCGAGCACCAGTGCGGGAAGCCCGTAGGTCAGGGTGAGGTGGCGGATGAAGACGGCGGTGGTTGAGAGCAGCGCTGCGGCCCCAAGCGCGGCAGCATAACCGCGCGCGGATGGGGTCGCCTCTGAAACGGTCAAGGGTGGTGCGCCTCCTGGGGTCGATCAGGGAGCAGGGAGACCAGGAAGCGCGCCAGATCGATCCCCCTGTACCAGTCCACGTGCAGCGGCCCATTGTCCTCGAAGCTCCAGACATGACTGAGGACGCAGTCAACCAAGGCAGCGGCGGCGAGGTCCTCGGGCTCGATCTCCAGAACCTCGTGAAGGACCTCGATGCGCTCCCGCACCAGTGCCTCAGCGGCACCGGACCAGTGCTTGTCCGGCAGCTGGTTCTGGATGAAGCGACCCACCTCCAGACAGTGGGGACCGATCACGCCCTTGGGATCGATGACGATCCAGCCGTCGGTCTCGTCCCACAGTAGGTTCTCGTGGTGGAGGTCTCCGTGGAGCACGACATCGTGGCTACGATCATCGGTCAGGGAGGCGAAGACCTGCTCAGCTCGATCCAGCAGGTCGCGGGGCATACGTTCCTCGGGATCCCACTCGCTCCGCGTGAGGCGGAAGGCGCGCTCGACCCAACGGGAGAAGTGGGGCATGCCGTGGTGCGCCGGCTCCGGGATGTGTAGGGCCTTCATCGCCTCTGCTGCGATGCGGGTCTGCTCACGATTGTTACCGTGCTGCCAGAGCATGGTGCCAGGGACCGCACGCTGCAGGAGGACTGCGCCGAGGTCTCGGTCGGCTGCGATGAGTCGAACGGCCCCGCGGCCCTGGGTGAGGGCCAGGGATTCCATCTCGGTGTAGAGCTCCTCGTGGGGTACGATGATCTTGAGGGCGACGGGTGTGCCGTCGGGCAGGGCCGTGAACTCGATGTAGCTCATAGCGACGACGTCGCAGATGGTACCCTGGGGTAGGTGCCATAGCTCCCGGCAGCTCTCGACGATGGAAGGGAGTTCGTGAAGCCATGCGCGGCGCGTGTCGCCGAAGATGCGGCTGACCTTGTCCACGAATCCGGGTGCTAGGTGCATTGGCAGTGCCTGGGCTAGGTTATGTGGCGCAGCCTCGCTATCATATGCGGTGGCGCAGGTCGCACAACCCCCGCTCAGAAGACGGCCCACCGGCCCGTCTCTACCACGGCGGCGACATCCCTACTCTCCGTCACTCGCCCCGGTCAGCGGAAGGAGAGTGAGAGGCGCCGATGCGGCGAGGTGTTGGGGAACGAGCATCGCTTGCGATGCGGGTGCATGCGCCTACAGTATGACTGCTGAGATCGACCAAGGAGGGGACCGTGTTCAGGATCATCAACATTGGTGTACTGAGCCAGAACAAGTTCTGGGGCGAGACGGAGCGGATGCGCGAGGACATCAGCGCGACGTGTACGCTGCTGGAAGTCGGAGGCAAGCGGATCATCGTCGATCCTTCGCCCAAGCGCACTGACCTGAAGCGCGTGTTGTTCAACCGGGCCGGGCTGCGGCCCGATGCGATCGACATTGTCTATGTGACGCACTGGCACGGCGACCATCTGTTTGGCCTGCGACTGTTCAAGGATGCCGTTTGGACGATGGCGGCGTCGGGGTTGGCGGAGTGGTATGAGAAAGCACCAGGCTATCACCATCTCCACGAGCGGTTTGTGGCGGCTGAGGGCGCCCTGCCGGATGGTGTGAAGGTCTACCCGGCCCCGGGGCACACGCCAACCCTGGCGGCGCTCAAGACGGTGACTGAGTGGGGAGATCTGATCGTCGCCGGCGACGCTGTGATGAATCGCGAGTATTTCGCCGCCGAAGAGGGGTATCATAACTCGGTGGACTTCGACGTGGCTGCCGAGACGATCCGGCGCATCAAGGCGGATGCGGCACTGGTCATTCCGGGCCACGACAACCTCATCCTGAACTCGTAGGCGCGCCGGAGGGTATATGCTTCCGCAGGTGAGATTCGGCAAGACCGAGCTGTCGGTCACACGGCTGGCGCTGGGTGGGTATCCATTTGGCGGCGTGAACCTGGCGCGCGGGTGGGATCCATTTTCGCCGGCGGGGCGCGCCCAGGCGGTCGAGACGATCCACGCGGCGCTGGATGCCGGCATCAATCTGGTGGACACCGCGCCGGGGTATGGCGACGGGAACAGCGAATCCATCGTGGGCGAGGCTCTGCGTGGGAGCCGCGACGGCGTCGTGCTCGCGACCAAGGTGGGCTACGACGGGAGCGCATCGGATGTGCGGGAGAGCGTGGAGGCGTCGCTGCGCAGGCTGCGGACGGATCGGGTCGACGTGATCCAATTCCACGGTGGCTTCTACACCGACGAGGAGGTCGCGCACATCCTCAATGATGGTCTGCTGGACGAGCTGGTGGCACTGCGAGCCGAGGGCAAGGTGCGGTACCTGGGCTTCACAGCCGAGGAGCCGTGGACTGCGCGCCCGCTGATCGCGTCGGGTGGGTTCGATGTGATGCAGGTGCGCTACAATGTGATCTACCAGGCCGCCGCGATCCACGTGCTTGACCTGGCCACCGAGGCCGATATGGGAATCTCGGTGATGCGGCCGATGACGTCGGGCATCCTGCAGAGGATGGCGGGCTACGTCGCGCCTGAGTGGGCCGAGACGAGCGACCTGTACGAAGTATGCCTGAGGTTTGTGCTTTCGGACAGTCGCGTGCACGTGGCCAACGTCGGGATGCGCTGGCCTGACGAGGTTGCGAAGAACGTCGCGCTGGCATCGCGCTTCGAGCCGGCGTTTGATATGGCCGATCTGCCGCGTATGACAGCGCACATCTATCGGACGGATGATGAGACGGCCGGGGTGGCGTAGCGTCGGCCGGCTGCAGTGTGTGAGTTCGGGTGGCGTGCAATCCCACGTTGGATACTGGCGGGCTCAACGTACCATGAGGGTTGACTGTGGATCCCTCGGAAAGGTTCTGTGAATGGATAAGGTCAAGGCCTACACGATTGCTGTGCTTCGGTTTATCGGTGTTTCGCTGCTGATCGACATCGGGATGTTCGTACTGGTCAGCATCAGCTGTCTGATCGGGACGCGCTGCTCCAACGTGGCCTATAGCGAGCGGATGTTCTGGGTGAGTATGGCTGCGCTGTTGGTTGCGATGCCGGGCATCCTGAGCGCACTGGGTACGCATCAGGGCTACTACAGCGACCCGATGACGGCGGGCATGGACGCCAAGGTTGCCAGGACGATCGCCGAGGATGGGCATCTGAGTCTGAACAAGAGAACCGGTCTCATCCTGCGCGCGGCCTCTGTCGGGGCCATTGGCATCGGGTTCTCAGCACTGATCGACATACTGGGCTAGGGAGTTCAGATGAAGATAGTGGCCATCGAGAGTCTATACTGGGAGGCCATGCCTCGGGTGCTGACGGTTCGTATCCACACGGATACAGGATTGATCGGCCTGGGCGAGACGGTGGACAAGATACCCGGATCACGTGGCGCGCTCCACGGCACGCTGGCGCCCCAACTGCTAGACCGGGACCCGCTGGACATCGAGGGCATCTGGCAGGATCTGGCGAACAACATCCTCTACCATGGCTTTGCCGGCGCAGAGATGCGGGCGCTGTCCGCAGTGGACATCGCGCTGTGGGACCTGATGGGCAAGCACTACGGCGTGCCCGTCTACCACCTGTTGGGTGGACGCTGCCGCGACCGGGTGCCGACCTACAATACCTGCACCGGCTACGGGACCGTGCGCGACTATGCGCTCTGGCAGACGGATGCAGGTGAGCTGGCGCGCCGGCTGCTGGCCGATGGCTACCGGGCGATGAAGATCTGGCCCTTTGATCCGGCCAGTCGCGCCAATCGGGGGCAGTACATCAGCCCGGCCGGCCTGGAGCAGAGCCTGCGTCCCATTCGTCAGATACGGGATGCCGTGGGCAGCGAGATGGAGATCGGATTGGAGTTCCACTTCAGATGGAACCGGGCGAGCATGGAGCGGATTGTCAAGGCACTCGAGCCGTTCGACATCCTGTTCCTGGAGGACGCCATCCACGCGGTCTACCCGGACGAGATCAAGGCGCTCTCGGCGCACACATCGATCCCCATTGTGGGGTCGGAGCTGATGCTGACGCGGTGGCAGATGCGGGAATGGCTGGAGAAGCACGTGAGCCAGATCCTGATGACCGAGCCGCTGTGGACGGGTGGGATCAGCGAGACGCGGAAGCTTGCCTATCTGGCCGAGACCTTTGGCGTGCCGCTGGTGATGCACAACATCTCCGGGCCGGTGGGTCACGCTACCGTGATGCACCTGGGCGCGCACATCGCGAACCTGTACATGGTGGAGTCGGTGCGTGCCTTTGCACAGACCTACTTCCCGGTGCTGAGCAACCTGGCGCCGCGGGCCACGGACGGGACGCTGCCGGCCCCAGAGGGTCCGGGCTTGGGCGTGGAGATCCTGCCCGAGGCGCTGGCGCGTGATGATCTGGACCGTGCCGTGACCGATGCGTCGGTGCTGGCGGCGGCGGGCGAGAACTGGAAGTACAAGCTGGGGTTTGGGCATGCACCACCGAAGGACGCGTGATGGTCGCTGTTCGCTGCGGATGCGCCTAGGGTCCTGAGTCTTGAGTCACCATTCAGGATTCAGGGGTGGGAACGAGGGGTGATGGACGATAGAGGGATACTGCGGGACCTGGCGAGACGGGTCGCGGACGTGGCGGCGATGCCGATCCAGGCAGAGCGGCGGCGACAGTGGACGCTGCATAACGATCTGAAGACGAAGCGGCCGATGATCTTGGTGTTCCCTGAGGGGAGCTGGGAGGAGTTGCTGCCGCAGAGTGCGCTTGTCTGTGAGGGTGCGGCGGCGCGGAAGATGGAATGGCAGCTGCGCAGCCGGCTGTATTACCACGACCATCTGCAGGATGACACGGTGATCGAGAGTACGTGGACGGTGAACACGGTCGTCCACAGCACCGGATGGGGGCTGGAGGGGAAGCGGATCCCCAGCCCCGATGCGCGTGGGGCGTGGCTGTTCGACCCGGTGATCCACGAGCCGGCGGATCTGAACAAGCTACGATTCCCGGAGATCACGGTGGATGAGGCCGCGACGGCGCGCGCGGTGGCAGAAGCACAGGACCTGCTCGGCGATATCCTGGAGGTGCGACAGAAGGGCATCGCGCACGTTTCGTTTCACCTGATGAGCCTCTACACCAGCCTGCGCGGGCTGGAAGAGGTGATGATGGACATGGTGATGAACCCGGGCTGGCTGCACGACGCGATGGCGTTCCTCACCGAGGGTCACAAACGGCTGGTGCAGCAGTACATCGACCACAACCTGCTGTCGCTGAACAACGACGACACCTATCACAGCTCGGGTGGGAATGGCTACACCGAGGGGTTGCCGGCTGAGGGTTTCGACCCTGACCGCGTTCGGCCCGTCGATATGTGGTCCAGCGCGGAGGCACAGGAGTTGGCAGGTGTGTCGCCGAGGATGCACGCCGAGTTCTCGCTGAACTACGAGAAGGAGTTGCTGGCACCGTTTGGCCTCAACGGCTACGGGTGCTGCGAGGCGCTGGACCGGAAGTTGGACGATGTGCTGACGATCCAAAACATCCGGCGCATCTCGATCGCGCCGTTTTCTGATGTGGACGTCTGCGCGAGACGACTGAAAGACGCCGCGGTTTACTCGTGGAAGCCAAACCCGGCGCATCTGGTGGGTCGCTTTGATGAGAATCGCATCCGGGACTACATCCGGCACACGGTCGAGGTGACACAGGCCAACGGGTGTGTCGTGGAGATGGTGCTGAAGGACACGCACACGTGCGAGCACCGGCCCGAGCGGTTTGACCGGTGGGTGGCGATCGCGCGCGAGGTACGGGAAGAGGCTGGACACTAAGGGGAATCGAGATGGCGTTCTATGACTGAGACGTGGCAGGTGTCGGATCACGACATCGCGGTTCTGCGAGGACTGACCACGCGGAAGCGCGAGATGGCGCAGGACCCGGTGATGGCGGAGCGTGCTGAGCTGTGGACGCGACACGCCGCGCTGGAGGCGCCGCGCCCGATGGTCCTGGCGGAGACGGGCGGGACACTGGACGAGCTGGTGCCGATCTCGAGCTTGAGGTGCCGGGCACCGTGGGCGCGACAGATGGAGCGGGGGCTGCGGGAGTTGGTCTTTCGCTACGAGCACGTGCACGATGACTTTGTGATCCAGCCGTGGATCGACTATGGATGGGCCGTCGAGATTGGTGACTTCGGCGTTCCCCTGGAACTGGTGCGAGGCGCCAATGAGGGCAAGATGGGCAGCTATGTCTGGGATCCGCCCATCAAGGACCTGGACCGGGATCTCGACAAGCTGCATTTCCGCGAGCTATCGGTCGACCGAGAGAAGACGGCGGCCTGGGCAGCGTTCCTGGTGGCGCACTTCGGCGATATTCTACCTGTGCGGCTACGGGCGAGCTACTGGTGGACGGCAGGGCTAACCTGGTCCGCCATCAACCTGATCGGTCTCGAGCCGCTGATGATGGCGATGTACGACAATCCGGACGGTCTGCACCGGCTAATGGCGTTCCTGCGTGATGATTTCCACCATATGCTAGACTGGTTCGAGGCCGAGGGGCTGCTGACGCTGAACAACGAGGCCGACTACACGGGGTCGGGCACACAGGGATGGAGTGACGAGCTGCCGCAAAGGGACTACGAGCCCGGGGCACCGGCGCGCGTCAAAGACCTATGGGGGCTCTCCGAATCCCAGGAGACAGTGGGTATCTCGCCGAGGATGTTCGAGCGGTTTGTCTTCCCGTACCAGCTGCCGTTGATCAGCCGGTTCGGGCTGAGCTACTACGGCTGCTGCGAGCCGGTGGACAAGCGATGGCGCGCGATCGAGACGATCCCGAACCTGCGGCGGATCTCGGTATCGCCGTGGAGTGATCAGGAGGCAGTGGCTGACGCGCTGGGCGGGGACTACATCTTCTGCCGGAAGCCCAATCCCGCGATGATCAGCACGGGCAACTTCGACGAGGACGCGATCCGCGAGGACCTCCGAGCGACGATGCGCGCACGGGGCACAGCGCCGCTAGAGCTGGCGATGAAGGACGTGCACACGCTGAACGATGAGCCAATGCGGTTGGGGCGTTGGGTACAGCTCGCCCGCGAGGAGTGCGTAGCCTAGGATGGCCGACCAGATTGCCACACGAACCGCTCGCTGGGAGCGCTTCCTTTCGGATGATAGCGCGGGACACTTGTTCACGGTTCACTATGGACCTGATCAGGAGGCCCGCCCGCTGCCCTGGCGCGATCTGCTCGACGAGCGCGTCGAGTGGGCGTGGCGCAAGTACAAGCGCCAGATGGCGAGGATCGAGTGGCTGCGCGATGACATGCTGCCGTTCTTGGACGTGTACACGGGGACCGAGATCTTCGCTGAGGCGTTCGGTTGCCCTGTCTACTACGCGGATGATAACATGCCCTTCGCTCTGCCACTGGTGACTACGGCGGCCGAGGCGGACGCCCTCCGTATCCCTGAGGTGAGCCATAGTAGTGTCACCTATCTGTTCGACATCGCCGATGAGCTGCGTCGGCGGGCCGGACCTAGGGCACTGGTGCGGCTGGTCGATATCCAGAGCCCAATGGACATCGCGGCCCTGATCTGGGAGAAGTCGTCGTTCTACCCGGCGCTGATCGAGGCGCCGAGCGCCGTCCAGGCGCTGGCGGGGAAGGTAAAGGCGTTCCTGGTGGCCTTCCTGGATGAATGGATGGGGCGCTACGGGCCTGCCTACATCGCACACTACCCAGAATACTATATGCCCGGCGGGCTGACGCTCTCAGAGGACGAGGTGGGCGCCGTGAGCAAGCGCGTCTACCAAGAGCTATTCCATCCGGAGCTGGTGGAGCTGTCGAGGTGCTACGGCGGCATCGGCGTGCACTGCTGTGCGCACGCGCGACACCAGTGGGATGGCTTCGCGGAGATCCCAGGGCTGCGGCTGATCAACCTGGTGCAGCCCGAGGAAGTGTTGCGGGAGGCGTACGAGAGGTTCGTGAGGATACCGCAGATGCACAGCTGGTGTGGCGATGGCGAGCCGTGGACGTGGCCCGAGCAGTATCCGGACGGGGCACGCGTGGTGATGCGGGTGCCTGCGGGGACGCGGGATGAGGCGCTGCGACTGTCGGAGCGGATGTGGGAGGCGTGCGGGCGGATCGGGTAGGTGTTTGGCGGGATACCGGATCTGGCGATCCGCTCTCGCGGGAAGTGGCATGGATAGGCCGGGTTCGGCTCTAGTGTAGTAGGGAGGATAGCGATGTTGACACGTGGTCTGGGGAAGACGGGGATAGTGGCATCGGTCATTGGCTTCGGTGGTATCATCGTCAAAGATGAGACGCCGGAGGACGCGGCGTCGTTTGTCGCAGAGGCGGTTCATAAGTGGGACATCAACTACTTCGATGTGGCGCCGACGTATGGCAACGCCGAGGAGCGGTTGGGGCCGGCGCTGGCTCCCTATCGGAAGGATGTCTTCCTGGCGTGCAAGACGACACGGCGGACGGCGGAAGACGCTGAGGCGGAGCTGAACGCCTCGCTGAAGAAGCTCCAGACGGACCACCTCGACGTCTATCAGCTTCACTCGGTGACCACGAAAGAGGACGTGGAGACGATCCTGGGGCCGGGCGGTGCGCTGGAGACCTTCGTGAGGGCCCGCGAGCAGGGCAAGGTGCGCTTCCTGGGCTTCTCGGCGCACTCGGAGTACGCCGCACTGGCCTTGATGGAGGCCTTTGACTTTGACACGATCCTCTTCCCAATCAACTGGGCGAGCTGGCTCGGGTCGGGATTCGGTCCAGACGTGGTTGCAGAGGCAAAGGCTCGGTCGATGGGCATCCTGGCGCTGAAGACGTTGGCGAAGCGCGCGTGGGACGATGGGGAGGTGCACAACTGGTCGAAGACCTGGTACAAGCCCGTGGAGAGCTACGAAGAGGCGAAGCTCGCGATGCGATTCACGCTATCGCAGGGCGTCAACGTGTCCGTCACTCCTGGTCATATCGAGCTGTTGCGGTGGGCGTGCGAAGCGGCCAATGAGTTCCAGACGTTGACGGCTGAGGAGGAGGACACGCTGCGGGCGTGGAGCGTGGGGCTGCGCACTATCTTCCCCCTGCGGAATTAGCCTACTCGCCGACCCTCAATAAGTAGATATATAGTGACAATATAGTATAATCCTCCCGTGGGTGATCAGTGCCACGGGAGGATTTGCCATGACCGTCTACGTTGTCCGTATCACCATCTATGTGCTCCTACCGCTGCTGGTCGCTGTGGCGATCAGCCGGCTGGATGTCTCGGTTCGCACGCGACCTCAGAAGGTGGAGCTGTTCCTGATCTACCTGTTGGGATTGGGAGTGGCCGGGAGTGGGATCGGGGGTGCCTTTGGCCACCTCTTCCTCTCCGATGTCGTCGCTGAGGCTGTCGGCTGGGGGGCCGGGAGCCCGTTCCAACTGGAGATGGGATTCGCCAACCTCGCCCTCGGCGTGCTCGGTCTGGTCGCAGCGGGACGCCGTGATGGCTTCCGCGAAGCCACGGTGGTCGCGGTGACCGTCATCGGCGTGGGAGCCACCATCGTGCACCTGATCGACATCGCCAGGACCGGCAATCTGGCCCCCGGGAACACGTTGCAGAACGTCGCCAACCTGGCCAAGCCGATCCTACTCATCGTGCTATTGCGTATGAGTCGCCGGGCCGATGCTGCCACGGGCACGGATCACAGCGCGGTTGTCGCCTTGGGCGCCCGTCACGGGCCTGCGGTGGGCTGGCTTGCAGCGATCGTCTCCACGGGATTTGGCGTGGGCCACGCGCTGGACCGTGTGGTCCTGGTCACCGGGATCGGGGTACTGGTGGGACTGGTGCGCGTTTGGCTGATGTTGCGTGGGTCGTGGCGGCGGGTGACGGAGGACGCGACGGCTTGATCCCTGAAGGGCGCAGTGTATAGTGCCGCGGACGCGATGGCGCGCCGGCCACGTGTGTCGTGGCCTGGGGAACGTGACCTGTGATCTGGGACTGGAGCATATGGACGAACTGACCGGCATTGAGCGCATCACCAATATCCTGCAGCGGGAGCCCGTGGACCGCATAGGGCTGTTCGAGCACTTTTGGTCCGACACACAGCGTGTGTGGACCGAGCAGGGTCACATCGAGCCAGGTGAGAATCTGGCGGACCATTTTGGGTTTGACATGGAGCTGTGCGGGGCCTTCGATGTGACCGCCGACCTGGATTTCGTGCCGCAGGTGATCGAGGAGACCGAGGAGACGATCACCACGCTCAACGGCAACTACGCCACGATGAAGAAGCACAAGCTCCACGACGCGACACCGGAGCACATCGACTTCAAGGTCAAGGGGCGCGAGGCGTGGGAGGAGCTGATCAAGCCCAAGCTCGAGCCCGAGCGACGGCGGATCAGGTTTGAGCAGTATCGCGAGGCCAAGGAGCGAGCACGGAGGGCCAACCGTTTCTTTGCCTGGTCGGGCGTCAACGTCTTTGAGATCATGAAGGACGTCGCCGGGCACGAGTACATGTTGATGGGGATGGCACTGGATCCCGACTGGGTACTGGACATGGCGATGACGTATGCCCAGTTGACGATCGATCTGCAGGCGATCCTCTTCGAGGAAGAAGGCTGGCCGGACGGCATCTGGTATTACGAGGATATGGGCTATAAGCAGCACCCGTTCATGTCGCCGCGGATGTACGACGAGCTGGTTCAGCCGGCGCATGCGCTCAGCGTGGGCTACGCCAAGGCCAACGGCATGCCGGTGATCATGCACTCCTGCGGCTACATCGAACCGCTACTGCCCGGGATGGTTGAGGCCGGTATCGACTGCCTACAGGTGATCGAGGTCAAGGCCGGGATGGACTTGCTGAAGCTGCACCGCGACTATGGCGACAGGCTGTCGTTTATGGGCGGGATCGATGTGCGGAAGCTGTACACGAACGACCGGGCGGAGATTGACGCGGAGCTGGAGAGGAAGATACCGACGGTGATGGGGAACTACGGGTACGTAGCCCACAGCGACCATTCGATTCCGAACACGGTGTACTACGAGACGTTCAGATACTACATCGATAAGGCGCTGGAGCTGGGGACATATCGGTAGGTGCACAGGGCGCAGAGCCAGGCTCCAGCCGGGCGGTCTCAGACAGACGCCGGCTGCCAGGTGTCGTTGACAGGGTAGGGATGTGTGATACTGTGGACGTGACGGGAGCGTCACAATGCAGCGCCGAATGGTCGTACGCGAGCGTACGCAGCAGCGGGGGACCCAGATGTGGGGGCGAAT
>Ga0180435_10004057_pt1 | contig 14495 bp, 9 predicted proteins | sample SS_ome_3_FD_132467 | JGI IMG/M metagenome (GOLD analysis project Ga0180435, IMG submission 132467) | Hypersaline lake sediment archaeal communities from the Salton Sea, California, USA - SS_3_S_1 metaG | ecosystem: Environmental > Aquatic > Non-marine Saline and Alkaline > Hypersaline > Sediment... | reverse complement strand
GTGGATCTGTACGAACGGCATGCCGCCGGGCTGGCCGCGTGGTGCAGCAACTGGAACGCGCTACGCGGAGCCGTACGGCGCGGCGAAGTCCGCCAGTCTGACAAGGCGCCTGATGCGACGCTGAGAGTATCGAGCGCTGGAAGCGCTACCACCGGCGTTCGCGCGAGGTTGCAAGACAAGGCCCGGGAGCTTCCGCTCCCGGGCCTTCGTCATGGCGAGTGCCAACTCGTGTGGGCTCGCCGAGGGGTCACGCAGGTTCTGACGTCCCTACTCCAGCGTTATTCGGACGTGCTCGTCCTCGTCGTCGTCGAAGACGTCGAGGATCTTCCCGTCGAACTCCGGGTCGGACGCCATCTCGAGTATCTTGTCCAGGTCGAGGTCGAAGTCACCATCGAAGATCTCGTTGAGCGGCCCGCCCTTGAGCGTGGGCATTTGCGGCAGGGGCGGCATTGGCGGCACGGGCGGGACGCCGAGCCCGGCCTCATCGAGCGCCTCGTCTATTACGCCGTTGAGGTCGATCTCGATCTCGTTGCCGAACTTGTCCGATATGCGCTTCTCGATCTTGGCCCTGGCCCTCTCGGCCCTCGCACGAGCCCGCTCGGCCCGCGCCTTCGCCTTCTCGTGCGCCGCGCGCGCCCTCTCGTGCCGTCTCATCTGCCTGTGCGGCGCGAACTTGAACCCGAACTTCAGGAGCGACAGCGGCAGTTTCAGGTTAACGGTCTGCTTCCCGTCCTTCTCGACGCGGATGTGCAGCCACTTCTTCTTGAGTTCCCTCTCGGTCGGCCGCGACTCAGTGCGCTCGAGCGCGTCCAGTAGCTTCATCGCCTCTTCGGCGGTCACCTTCTTGTCCTCCAGCATCTTCAGGATGCGTGCCTTCTCTTCGTTCATCATGGTCTCCCTGTCGAGAGTGTCGGTGCGATGTCCATTGTGGTGGACGAGCGGAAGCTCGTGAACACTGACGCGGTCGTGGTGACGGCGGCGGGCCATCTGCCGCCGGAGGCGGGGCGGGACCTCGTTCGGCCACACGTCCGGAGTGGGGCAGACCGAACTGCTAAGCGGACGCCTCATCCAGCTGTCGTAGGAATTCGTCTGCATTGATCTCTCCCGATTCGAGCTTCGCGAGAAGCTCTTCCTTCATGCCCTTTGTGACCTCAGGCTTCGCGGGGGTGAAGCCCAGCGAGCGGACGATATCGTCGAGGCGTCCCCTTACGGTCGGGTAGGAGATGCCCAGCTCGCGCTCGACCTCTTTGATGTTGCCCCGGGACTTGAGGAAGATCTTGATGAGCTCCAGCTGCTCCGCGGTCAGGATGCAGAAGGGGCACGTCTCGAAGGAGCCTCGGACCGTCACCTGGCAGGTCGGGCACTCAAGCTCCTTGATGATCATGTCCCCGCCGCAGACCGGGCACTGTCCTGGTTGCTTGTGTACCATTGCAGTCCTCCCTTTAGTGAGGCCCCTGCGGGGCCGTTCATTGATATCAAGCTCACACTTGCTAATATTAAAGCATGACCTTAATAAAGTCAAGGTCGTAATGCAATTTCTTGAAGAAAGGGACTGACTTCTTGGGATTCACTGCCTAACTGACCGCAGGGCAACAGGTTGTCAGACGGGTGACAAGGCGCGTGTCGCCTGCGATGTGGAGGTTGGTGGGCAGTCAGGTGGTTAAGCTACTCGGAACTGCCGCTCTCCCAGGGTCGCCAGAGGTCGCGCAGGGTGCGCTTCTCCAGGAACTCGGGGGGCAGCTCAGCATCGTCCGAGTACTTGCGGAGCAGCTCCTCGTGGCCCGTGGTCAGGAGCATGGCTACGGCGGAGCCGTTGATGAGGACCAGGCCCGCACCGGTGAGGATACACAGAGCGCTGAGTGCCAGCGCCTGGACGGTGATGCCGATGGTGAATGCGACATTGTCGAGCGTAAGAAGGGCCGCCTTTTTCAGGAGAGCGCGGAGGCCCGACTCCCCGCCGACCAGCAGAGGATACAGGTGGGCGTGCATCAGCAGGAAGAAGACGGCGACCCAGATCATGACGGCCGAGAGGACCATGCCGGGGATCGCCGCCGGCCCTCGCAGATGGCTGTAGAAGTCGATGTTGACCCAGAGCACCGCCGCGGTGACCAGCTCCACGGCGCCCAGTTTGAGCGAAGGAAGGAACCATGTCCGGAAGCCCGTGAAGAAGCTCGTCAGACCTGTGCCTCCCTCGGCGCTCTCACCGCGGGTCGTCTCCCGCGTCAGGTGGAACAGCCCGGCGGCGGCAGCCGGGGCTGTGACCACGGGCAGAGACAGGAGGAGCCACAGCAGGTTGCTCAGAACGAGCAGCCCGATGTGGTCGTAGGTGCTCCACATCGAGCGCTTGAACGCCCGACGGAGCATGTCTGGTGAGCGTGGTGACTTCGTTCTACCGGTGTGTCTGGCGTCCTTCGACAAGCGCTACCCTCCTCGGACGGGCGACGGTGGGCGATGATACGGGCTCAGAGCGACCGTCGCAACCCCGGCGGGGTGGAAACACATGTCTTGCGAAGCAAACGATAGCGGAGTACAATTGGGTTGCCCAACCGGGAGGACCCCATGACGAGACTGAGAACGGTGGCGATGGCGCTGTGCTGCGTTGCGGCGGGGCCGGTCCTCACGTGCGCCTCGGTGATAACCGTCGACTGCGCGGGCGGAGCCGACTTTACGACGATCCAGGAGGCGGTCGACGCCGCGGCCTGGCGGGACACGATCCTCGTGGCGCCGTGCGTCTACGAGGAGGCGGTCGACATCACGGACAAGGTGCTGTACCTGCGGGGCTCTGGACCCGACGTGACGGAGCTCAGGTGGACGGGCGAACTGGAGCCGATCCGGATCTCGACCACTCCGGCCGCTCACGAGTTCGTGGGGGAAGTCAGCGGATTCACTATCAGCCGTGAGCCGTCGGGCCTTCCGGCGATCTTCTGGGACAGAGGACTGCTGAGCGTGCACAACTGCGCGGTGCCGGAAAGCGAACTGAGGGCAGGCTGGGATGAACCGCCGCCCGCCATCGATCTTTTCGATTCCGATGTCCACTCTGTCTTGATCCAGGGCAGCGGGCGCTACTCGAGCATCGTCAACTCGATCGTGGGGACCGTCTCCCTTTCGGGCTACCACCTCTACTCGGGTGTCTACTGGCCCCACTACCTCACGAGCGAGGGTAGCGAGTACGGTACTCTCGACCTGAGCCTCACGAGCGCAGATCTGACCGGGGACGTCGTAGGCATGCTGGACATGGGGCAGCTGGCCTCCTGCAGGGCCGAGAACACCTGGATAGGCGAGGTCGACTCCGAGTGCTCCGGCCTTTACCTCACAGACTGCGAGGTTGAGGGGGCGGTCTCGGTGTGGGGAGGGACCGACCTCAATCAGTACTCCTGCGGCAGCATCGAGGCGGAAGGCTGCCTGTTCGGTGGAGACGTGGAGGTCTACGTCGACCTCTACTACCTCGAGCCGGGCTACGCGAGCGCGGAGGTCCTGCACAACACTTTTCTCGGGGACCTCATGCTGAGGTACGCGGGTGGTGGAGAGGGCTTCGTCTGCCCGCTCACCGTGCGTGGCAACATCGTGGCCGGCGCGACGCACATCATGGGCAACGCCATCTACGACGACTGCACCGTGATCTCCCACAACGACTTCGTTGGGTTCGCGGGACTGCCTCCCCAGTGCGACTCCATCTACGCGAACATCTCGTTCGATCCCCTGTTCTGCGGGTCCGGCGACCACACGCTCCAGGAGTGTTCGCCGTGCGTAGGGACCGCGCACGACGGAGGCGACATCGGGGCGTTCGGCGTCGGGTGCGAGTGCGCGACGGTTGTCGAAGAAACATCGTGGGGGAGGGTCAAGCACCTCTACAGGTAGGGCGCCCGTTGCGTGGTGAGGCAGGCGGGAGCTCCGTGTTGACGCCTGCGTCGCGGTGGTGTAGAAGGCTTGAGGGTCCGGTCCAGTCTGCCTCTTCGCCCACGGGTTCAAGGTGACGGTGTGCTCTGTTTCTTCACTTCAGATCTTCACGGCTCGGTCGAGCGGTATCGTGCCCTCTTCTCGCTGGTGAGCAGTGAGCGGCCCGAAGCGGTCTTCCTCGGCGGCGACCTCCTTCCACCTTACATGGTCCGATGGCAGTCCGGCGAGGCGGGACGGAGCGACTTCGTCGTCGACTTCCTCGCGGCGGGGTTCGACGAGCTTAGATCCGCGCTCGGCGACGACTACCCGTCCGTGTTCCTGATCCTGGGCAACGACGACCTGCGCGCGGAAGAGGTCTCTATCCGGGAGTGCGAGCGCGACGGGACGTGGCACTACGCGCACGAGCGAAGACACGGACTGAGCAACTACGCGGTCTACGGCTACGCGCACAACCCGCCGAGCCCGTTCCTCCTCAAGGACTGGGAGCGTTACGATGTCTCCCGGTTCGTGGACCCGGGAAGCGTGTCTCCCGAGGAGGGCAGGCGTTCGGTCGAGCGCGAACAACGTGAGATCCGCCACAGGACGATCGCGGGAGACCTCGAGAGGCTCGCCGGAGACGATGACCTGTCCAGGGCCATCTTCCTGTTTCACTCACCTCCGTACAAGACCAACCTCGATCGGGCGGCGCTGGACGGTCGGATGGTCGACCACGTGCCGGTCGACGTCAACGTGGGCAGCATCGCAATACGACGCTTCGTCGAGAGCAGGCAGCCGCTCCTCACGCTGCACGGGCACGTGCACGAGTCCGCAAGGCTCACGGGCGAGTGGCGGGACAGGATAGGGGAGACTCACCTCTTCAGCGCCGCGCACGACGGACCCGAACTGGCGCTCGTGCGCTTCGACCCTGAGAGATTGGAAGATGCCACCAGGGAACTGTGTTGACCGCGCGCTGCGGGGCCGTCCAGGTCAGCCCTCGGGCTGGTCGCCGGGCCCCAGCCGCAGCGGGCGCGCGGCGTCCGTGACCGCATCGATCTTCGCGGCGAAGCTACTCTTGCTGGCCACGTCCTCGTCGGTCACGAGGTGGGCGTCGAGCAGGTTCTCCGTCCGGTAGCCGGTTCTCAGGAAGTTCAGCTCGCTCAGGCATCTGCCCCAGCCCTCGAGCCAGTCGACAAGTGACCTGCGCTGCTCCTCAGTTCCCCTCACGTGGATGAGAAGATCGATGTCGCTGGCCGGGCCGGCGGTGGCGTTCTTGGTGCTGCCGAATACGTATGCCGCGACCACCCCGAAGCGGTCCGGGTCGATCTCGGCGGCGATCCTCTCCGCCATCCGCAGCCTCCACTGCCAGTACTGCAGCGGCTCCTGCTCTCGCTCCTCGGCCACGGGCTGGTTCACTGTGGTTTGTCCGCCCGGCTCCCCGATGTGTGCCAGCGCCTCATCGAGGTCCGCGTTGAACAGCACGCGGAGAACGCGGCCTTCGGTCACCGAAGGCACGTCCACGACCCGTATCGTGTCTGCGAGGTGCGCGAACTCCGGAAGCAAAGACGGTAGCAGGTTGCTGGAACTCCGCAGGAACATCTCGTTGAAGGCCGTGTCGTGGTCGTCCGGATACAGCGGCAGGTAGCGTATGCGCGACTCGACCAGGTCCTGGAAGAAATGCGTTCCGAACGAGAGGTCGGGCACGTAGTCGCCCTTGCGGCGGGCTACCTCGATCAGCACGGCCGTGTTCGAGATGTCGGCGTAGGTCACGCTCACCCCGAGGTTCGGGTCTCCGCGGCTGCCCCATCGCCCGGGCCCCATCAGTATGAACCTGCGGCGCGGCAGCACGCCGTTGAGCTTCCCGACCGCGCGCGCCACCGTCAGCATGTCCTCGCGTCCGGGGAGGTTCCCGTAGCTGTCCGGGTCGACGTAGACGATGTGTGTGATGTCCGGTACCCATCCGTTCGACACGTGACGGTTGGCGGTGAAGATCACGTCCTTGTCCGCGACGTCCTTCGGGATAGGGGCGGGCGCCGACTCGTCTGACCTGCTCTGGGGCCTGCACTGCAGCAGGAAGAAGTCCTTGCCGTCGTGGGCGAACTCGACGTCCACCGGCGTGTTGAGCTCCTCCTCGAGGATGTCCAGCACGTTGCGCATGTTCTCCACGAACGGAGTTGTGTCCGCAAGCCCGTTGAACGTGGCCACGAGTTCGTCTCTCTCGAGGTCCATGAGCAACCGCGACGGCGCCTTCTGTAGCATGTCGTCCTTGAGCACCGAGAAGACAGCTTCGAGGGCCGGGTACTCCGCGCCCGTTTCTCTGAGGAAAGCGGACAGCTCCACCGTCTCTAGCGTGCCGGTCTTCAGGTTTATCACGTCCGCGTGCTTTGGGGAGTAGCGCACTATCTCGTCGATGGCCACGTTCGCTCGCAACGTCGGCTGACCGGGCACCAGCAGTGTCGGATAGTCATCAGCCACGCGGTCCACAGCGCGGGTGCCCAGTCCCGGCACCATACGTATCAACCCGTCCTCGCGTCTGATGCGTGGGGACCAGCGGAACTCGCTGTTGCTGAACGCCACCCCTGCGAACGCCGGCAGGTAGTAGTCGCCTACCCTGGTTCCCACGACCTCCTGGATGAGAATGCCCATCTCCTCGTTGAACTCGAGAAGGCCACGCTCTCGCCTGTACTCCAGCGGGTCGGGACCGAAGGTGGACGCGTAGACCTCAGCGATCGCGTCGGCGAGGTCCTCGAGCTTCTCTCCCTTCGTGCCCTGGTTGGCGACGAACAGGCTCTTGTACTTGCCGGAGAACGCCGTGCCCAGCCGGTCTTCCAGCAGGCTTGAACTGCGCACGATCAGAGGCACGTCGCCGAAGTCGTCGAGCGCGACGGAGAGCCCGTTGAGGATTCGCGGAGGAACGCTCGAGTTCTTGAAAAGGCGGACGATGTCCGGGTACTCCTGCCGAACCTCGTCTATTCCCTTGAACTTCTGCTCGATGACGTCCTGCAGGTCGTTGTGGCCGATGAAGTCGAGCAGTCCGTCCGAAGCGAGGTACCAGGTCTTCGGGATACGTATCTCGCCGACTGGTCTCTCCTCAGACCCCTTTCGCATGAGTATCTTGTTCGCCAGGAGCAGCCCGGCGCTCTTGCCTCCGAGGCGCCCGTGGCTCCCAGCCGGGAGGATCATCCGCCCGGCGAGGTCGGCGAAGTCCTCGATCTCCACGTGCTCCTTCGCCACCCGTACGAAGTCGATCTGCTCTGTGAGCAGCCGCTGGGTCAGCGACACCCGGAGCGTCTTAAGGGTAGACGAGCGCAGCACCGACTTGTCGGGGATCCCGTGCTCGAATCGACGCAGGGCGTCGATGATCTCAGGAAGGGGAGAGCGCGGGTTGTTGAGGACGCGGAGGAAGCTGCTGGCCTTGTCCTCCTGCATCCATCTCTGCACTCTGGAGAGGATCTCTGAGTCGCTCAGGTGCCGGTTCGCGAGTTCGAACGGGCCGTCGCTCATCAGGAAGGCGTCGTCCTGCGCGAATCGGCAAGCGGGCACGTTGACCTCGCCGCCGCTCCCCTCTACGGCGTCCGCCCCGGCCATCTTTGCGACCACCTCGCGAGCCTCGGAGACGCCGAGGCGACAGAGGTGGTTCAGCAGCTTGTGGGCTATTCGGAGGTACAGCCCGCGGTCCGACTCGCGGAGAAGGTGGAGGGGACTTCGCCATACCTCCGGTGCGTCAGCGGTGCCTCCCTCGAGCGCTTCCCAGTCCTTCTGCAGACCCAGCAGCCGCAGTCTCAGTATGTGGTGTCCGATCAGTTCGGCGATCGTGCCGACCAGCCTGACCTCTTCGGCCAGGAACGGTCCGTTGTCCTCGTCCGGGCATTCCTCGAGGTAGTAGACCTCGAGGGCACCGACTGGCGCGTCCTGTACGGCTATCTCGGCCCTGAGCTTCCAGGGGGTGGGCTCGAACGCGACCGTTCGGAAGGTCCCGCCCTCGTGCGTCAGGACGGCCTGGCAGATCTCGGGGTATTGCCAGCCCGGTGGTATCACCTCCAGGATGTCCTTGAACGTGTCCTCGAGCGACCCGCTTTCCGACCTCAGTATCTCCTGCACCTGGTAGAGGCAGTTCAGCTCCTTCGCCCTCTCCTGGAGGGACGCGAGCAGCGCTTCGTGGGTCCTCTGCGGATCACTGGCCATGTCGGATCGTCCCTCTCCCGGATCTTCCGTCCACTCTGATGGCGAGCGGGTCGGTCAGGCGGATGTGTCTGACTAGCGGCGTCTCGGTGACCGCGGGGACCCCGTCCATCCAGTCCCAGCGGATAGCGCGGCTGTCCGTGTGGCGGACCGACAGATAGTACACCCCGAAGCCTATCATGTTGTGGAAGAAGTGCGAACCCTGGCTCAGGTCCGGCGTCATGTTCGGGAGCGTTGCCTCCACGATGGCGCCAACGGCGCTTATCTGCCCCCACTCGACGGGCACGCCCAGCCAGGGGTCGGAACTGCCCCAGCGTCCGAACCCGATGAGCACGTACGGACGACCCTCCGCGGCGAGCCCTCGGTTGATGCTCTCCAGCTCGGCGGCGATCGCCGGGGTGTGCTTAGCCTCGAAGGCCTCGGGCCTCAGATAGACGATGTCGCAGATGTCGTCGCGGGCCCCGTTGCCCAGAACGCTCCCGGAGGCGACGATGACGTCGGGGGAGTTCATCTCCTCTTCCGAGACAGAGATCTCATCGCGGCTGACCATCATCGGCCGCGCCTGAAGGAAGCCGAACCTGGCCTTCCGTCTGTCGAGCGGGTCGACGTCGACGGCGAATTCGATCTCGACGTCCTCGCTCAAGGCTTCCTTCGTCAGTTCCAGCAGCCTTAGGATCAGCTTGTTAAGAGGGAGCGCGTCGTAGCTGAGGATGGGGGCGAAGTCGAGGACGCGCGGTCCGTCGCCCTGCACTCCCGGACGCATCCGGTCCGACCGGCCATCGTATGTGGACGCGAGCTTCTCGAGCCGGCCATCGTACTCCGCTGCCTTGAGGTCGGCGGTCACCAGGTACTCGGTCTCGTGAATGGGGTCGGGGTTCGGCGGTCGTCCCATGTTGACGGCCCAGAACTCGGTCTGCGAGTTCTTCATGAGGTCGCCCACGCCTGCGTATGGCGGCGGCGCGCCCGGGTGCTTCGGGCAGTAGGTCCACGACAGCCCCCCGTCCACGATCTGCTTCCCAAGGCCCAGAGCCAGGTTTACGACTCCGTCCTCCGGCCTGGCGCGTCGTGTCGGGTAGTAGTTGTAGGACCGCGCGACGCCCGAGATGGTGGGGTAGAAGCGCTGGTCCGAGCGGGTGCCGACGACCTCCTGCACGATGGCGGCCATCTTCTCGGACGAAGGGGTCTGTCCTATGGAACTCATGTAGCTTCTTGCGGAACTGAAGTACGTCGAAGCGTAGACGAACTTCACCGCCTGCACGAAGCGATGGAACCGGGCGTCCGTGCTCGCCTCGTTGTTCGGGATCATCTTCGTTTCGTAGACGCCCGCGAACGGGTGAGACAGTGCGTCCTCAAGCAGGCTCGACGACCGGACCGCCAGCGGTGTGTGAACGCTCGCGATCAGCGCCCGGAGGTCGCCGACGAACTCCGCCGGGAGTTCAGCGTTCTGGAAGGTCATCGCGATGCGGTCGTCGGGCTGGTCGACGTACTCGTCCGGATCGAATCCGTTCCTCTCCATGAAGCTCTCGAACAGCTCCGTGGTTAGTACGGTCAGCGTAGGGACGACGATCTCGAACGGCGGGAACTCGTCGGGAGAGAGCAACGCGAGGACCTTCTCGCGGACCATGTCGAGGCCGGCGGCCTTTCCGCCGTACTCTCCTCGGCCGATGCGAGTGAACGTCTGGTCCGCGCCGAGGAACTTACGGCCGAACTCAGGCAGGTGGGACGCGTCCGGCGCCATGTCCGCACCTCTCTCGAGCGAGGGTGGTGGACGCACCCCCGCGGTGCGGGGGTGCGTCGACAGCGTGGTTCTAGATCCAACCGCGGTCGCGGCAGGCTCTGACGACTCGGTCGATGGAGACGACGTAGGCCGCGTCGCGCATGTAGAGCTTCTTGCTCCTGGCGAGCTCGCTTACCGCGACGTACGCGGAAGTCATCTTCACGTCGAGCTTACCGAGAACCTCGTCCTTTTCCCAGAAGTAGTTCATGTTGCTCTGGACCTGCTCGAAGTAGCTGCACGTCACCCCGCCGGCGTTCGCGAGGAAGTCAGGGATGACGTGGATGCCGCGCTCGTGGATCACGGCGTCGGCCTCGGGAGTCGTTGGACCGTTGGCGCCCTCCGCGATCACCTTGACCCTGTCGCTCAGCTTGGAAACGTTGTCGGCCGTGAGCGAGTTCTCGAGGGCGGACGGCATCATGATGTCTACGTCCTGCTCCACCCAAACGTCGCCGGGCAGCACCTCGTAGCCAAGGTCCTTCGCCTTGTCCTTGTCGATTCCCCCGAATCGGTCGGAGATCCCGCGCAGTTCCTCGAGGTCGATCCCGTCCTTCTTCTTGAAGGCGTAGGCGCACTGGTCGCCCTGGTCCCAACTCGAAGTGCACGTGACCGTGCCGCCCATCTGCGTGTAGAGCTCGATGGCGTACTGGCCGACGTTGCCGAAGCCCTGCACGCACGCCGTCGTGTCGCTCGGGCGTATGTCCAGTTCCTTGAGCGCCTCGCGCAGCGTGTAGACGACACCGTAGCCTGTGGCCTCCGTCCTGCCCAGCGAGCCGCCCATGCCGACGGGCTTGCCCGTGATGACGCCCGGGTAGTGACCGCCGTGGATCTTCTCGAACTCGTCCATCATCCAGAGCATGTGCTGCGCGTTGGTCATGACGTCCGGCGCAGGCACGTCGGCGACGTGGCCTACGTTCCTCGCGAGCTGCCTGATGAAGCCGCGGCAGATCGCCTCCTGCTCGCGCGCGCTCAGATTGTGCGGGTCGCAGATGACGCCGCCCTTGCCGCCTCCCAACGGGATGTCGACCACCGCGCACTTCCACGTCATCCACATCGAAAGCGCACGAACGGTGTCGATCGTCTCCTGAGGATGGAAGCGGATGCCACCCTTCGAGGGTCCGCGAGCGTCGTTGTGCTGGACCCTGAACCCCTCGAACACCTGTATACTACCGTCGTCCATCCGTACCGGGATCGTGAAGTGGTACTCCCGCATGGGAGTACGGAGGAAGTCACGTGCGCCCTGCTCGAGTTCCAGCAGGTCCGCGATCTTGTCGAACTGCGTACGAGCCATCTGGAACGCGTTGTAGCCTCCGTTGCCCGCCATTGCCAGGCTCCTTTCAACATGCGCTGACGCGCCCGCTCCACTGCGTGGTGTCACGCCTTGAGACCGCGGAGCGTCCGGAGCGCGGACCTGCAACCGCGGTCGTGATTGGACAAATCAACCTACTATTCTAGAGACTCCCGGAAGCTCTCGTCAACGATAACTGCCCAGGTGGTTGTCGGAATCGATGTGCTGCGCGCGGCCTCTACCGGCGACTCATCTGACGTTCACTCAGCCGCGAGCGATACCAGAGGAACGAAGAGGAGGGGCCGCGATGAAGTCACGGCCCCCCCTGCGTCGGTGTTCGGGCGTCGGCACGTCCGAGGTCTCGTCGGTCCTTCAGCTAGTCGATCGACAGGTCTGTGAACGCCTCCATCCTGTAGAGGCTCTGCATGCCCGAGTCCACCTCGAACAGCTTCCACAGGCCGAGCTTCGCAGCGACGCCGCCCATGAACTGGTCCATGAACGAGTGGCCCTCTCGGTAGTAGACGACCTTCGCGTCCTCGCGCTCGACTCCGACCTTCTCGCACGCGAAGTCGATCGCCGCCGACAGACCACCGCGCTCGTCGACCAGCCCGTTCTCGATGGCCTGGTACCCCATGTACACGCGGCCCTGGGCCAGCTCGCGCAGCCGCTCCGGGTCCATGTCGCGCGCCTCGGCGGCCTTCTCGATGAAGTCGTCGTAGAACCAGTCGATGACCTCCTCGGCCATCGCCATCTCCTCGTCGGTCAGCTTCCTCATCGGTGAGAACTGGTCCGCGTGCTCGCCGCGCTTGAACGTCTCGTGCGTCGCGTCGATCTTCTCGAAGAGCTGCTCGAAGACCGGCATCATCCCGACGACGCCGATGCTGCCTGTCACCGTCAGTGGCTCGACGAAGATCTTCTCGCCGTCTATGGCGATGTAGTAACCGCCCGAGGCCGCCATGTCGCCCATCGACACGATGAGCGGCTTCTTCTTCGCGAGCTTCTGTGTCTCGTACCTGATGATGTCCGAGGCGAGGCCGCTGCCGCCGCCGCTGTCTATGCGAAGCACCACGGCGTCGACCTCGGGGTTCTTGCGGGCGGCCCTCAGGGTCCTCACGAGCGTCTCCGAGCCTATCGACTGATTCCCACGGATCGGGTCGGTGCCGCCCTCGCCCTGGTCGATGCCTCCGTAGGCGCCGACTATCGCGATGACGGGCCTCGCCCCCCAGTCGTAGTCGCGGTCCCGCCAGCAGCCGACGTCGACGGTCGAGATGCCCTCGCGCTCCTCTGGTTCCTCGGGCGGGTCGCCGCCTGCCAGCCCGAGCGCTACGGCCTTCGCGTCGTCGTATGTACCGATCTCATCGACCAGCCCGAGCTCGACAGACCTCTCGGGGATGAACATCCTGCCGTCGCACACCCTCTCGGCGACCTGCCTCGTCATACCCCGCCCCTCCATGAGCGCCGCGAGGAGTTCCTCGTAGATGGCGTCCTCGAGCTCCTGTATTTCCTCGCGCTGCGCGTCCGTCAGGGGAGGGGCGCCCATCGAGTGGAACGTGCTCTTGTAGTCGCCGGCCGTCAGGTAGTCCCACTCTATTCCGAGCTTTTCCGTCGACTTCGTGAACTTGTTGATCGTGACGTACGTCCCGAGTCCCTCGACTCCGGTCGACGGGTGGACCATGATCCGGTCGCACGCTGTCGCCAGGAAATACTCCGAAGTGCCCGCGCCGTACTCGAGGTAGGCGAGCACCTCGATGTCGTGCTCCTCGCGCGCTTCGAGTACCGCGTCGCGGATCTCCTGCACGAGCGCCGTCGGCCCGCCGAGGAACGCGCCGCCCAACGGCTTGATGTTGAGGAGTATGCAGTTGACCGACCCGTCCCGCGCGGCCCGCTTGACGTCGCGGATGATCGCCTGCGCGCTGTGGCGCGGCGTGCCGAACAGGCTCCAGCTGGGGCGGAAGTCCGAGAGCGGTCCCTTGACCTCTATCTTGGCGACCTGCCCGCTCGCTCGGAAGACCGTCCGCTGCCGCTCCTCGCTAGTCGAGAGACCGTAGGTCAGGATGTCGTTCTCCGCGTGCTCCATGCTTGTGTACGAGCCGCCGACGCCGACGTGCGTCATGTTGAACCAGACGCCCGCGCTGAACTCCGACTCTCGGTCGTCGCCCGTTCCCGCGGGAGAGGACTGGATGGAGCCCCGTAGAACGACGCCGTCGGCCACCTCGGCCTCCAGGCCCGCCGTGTACGTCGCGTCCTCGAGGTCCTGGTCGCGCTCGATGCGCGCGTCCGCCATGAGCGTCAGCCTGTTGCCCATCGGACGGACCGCGACCCCGCCCACGTAGCTTGTTCTCGACGCCAGCGCGTCGTCACCGAAGATCTCGGGCTCGCTGAGGTTGCGCGCTACCGCACCGATCGACAGGAAGCTCGAGGGACGGTAGACGGCGCCAACGTCCCACGTTCCCGTCTTCGGTCTCTCGCCGAACTGCGGTCTGAACCACCGGTAGTCGACGCCGACCGCGAACGAACGCGGGTCTCCGAGCGCCAGGCCGAGGTAGTACGTGTCGAGCGCGTCGTCGGTGGGGTGCATCGTGACGCCGTCGCCGGTCAGCTCGCGATCGCCGCCGGGACAGTCGCACCCCCACATGTACTGCCGCGTGTACCCGAACCCGAGGGGCCCGCCCTTCGTCGCGGCCTTCGTCCCCGAGACGTCCTCACCGGACATCGACAGCGAGAAGTACCCGCCGGACTGTTCGTACATCCCGAGCCCCGCCGGATTGAGGAAGATGGCCGTCGCGTCGTCGTTGACCGCGACAGAGCTGGCTCCCCTGAGCCAGGTGTCCTCGTACGTGGTCGCGAGGACCGGAGTCGCCAGAGCCAGAGCGACCACGGCCGCTCCCGCCGCGACCGCACCAAGAAGCCACTTCATTGCGTGTGTCTCCTTCCTGCCGCGCCGTACCCGCGCACGGAACGGCATCCGCCGCCCGAGCGCACACAGTGATATCGTTCGTGGTTCGCCGGTTCGCGCGTCACCGGTTCATGCCCGCCCTGCCGCGCGCTCCCCTGAAGGTGGGGCAGGGGAGCCCTAAGCCGTCAGTGCGACAGCATCAGTCTCAGGTAGACCTGTATGTCTGAGTCCTCCTCCATGGCCTTAGCCACGTCGAGGCGCATCCATCCGTCCCAGGGGGCCTCGACCTTGAAGCCGATGCCCGCGTCGTGCTTGAAACCGTCCGTGTCGTCGGAGAACGGTGTCGTCGTTCCGTAGCCGACCTCTCCGCTCTCGAGGAAGAAGACCATCTCGAGCGGCTCGGTGGCCTGGACGTGGTACTCCGCGCGCCCGAACGTGATGTCCTTCCCGGCGAACTCCTTGTACTCGTACCCGCGAAGGTT
>Ga0180435_10004056_pt1 | contig 14496 bp, 12 predicted proteins | sample SS_ome_3_FD_132467 | JGI IMG/M metagenome (GOLD analysis project Ga0180435, IMG submission 132467) | Hypersaline lake sediment archaeal communities from the Salton Sea, California, USA - SS_3_S_1 metaG | ecosystem: Environmental > Aquatic > Non-marine Saline and Alkaline > Hypersaline >... | reverse complement strand
CTGCAGCGGCAGCGACTCGAGGATGCCCGAGGAGTACGGCACGGTGTCCATGACGACCGTGATGCCGGGGTTGGCGGCCTCGAAGCGGTCGAGGATCTCGCGCATGACGGCGCCTTCGTTGCCGTCGTCGTACCAGGTCATGCGCAGTTCGACCTGCGCGAACGCGCTGCCGACGAGGAGTCCCAGGATCAGGCTGGCGAAGAGGGTGGTGAGGAAGCGTGGGCGGGGCATCGGTACCTCCTGGTCGAGCGAGTGACGCGGCCACGGGACCCACGGTCCCTGGCCCTGGAGCGGATCCAGCCCGCGTGGCGGACGCCGACGGCTCGGTCCGGGCGGGACGGCCTCGCTGCCGGTCGCGCCGCGGCGCGCCTTGCGGATGGATGCTCCTGAGTATACGGTGAAGGGATCATGGCGTCCATCCCGCGGCGCGTCGTTTCGCTTGTCAGGGACGTGTCAGGTACCCCTTCGTGAGGCCTCGGCTGCGAGCGGCGCCGGGCGGCGAGCTCGAGGGGCGCGGGCCGGTCGAGTTGGCGCTCACGGGCGCCCGCCTGCAGGCCCTCGTGTCGCCGACCGGCGTGCGCGACGTGCTCGTGTGGGGCAGCGGCGTCGCCGGCGAACTGCGCTTCGATCCGCCGCTGCCCTTGGGGGCCCGCGTGCGCGTCGCGCCCAACCGCATCGCCTACGACTGGGGCGAGGGGCGCCTGGTGGTCGCGGGCCTGCCGCGGGCGCCGGTCGTGGTGCTGCGCGCGGAGGGCGCCGCGCCCGGGCTGCGCCTGGTCGCGCCACGGCGGATCCCCGCGGGCTTCGACCGCCGCGCCCGGCTGCTCGCGGAGGCGGGCGGCTGGCGTGTCGCGAGCGACTGGGCGGAGCTACGCCTGACCGCGCCCGGGGGCGTCCCAGGCGCCCGCGGCCGGCTCGCCTTCGGGTCCGCCGGCCTGGCGCTGCTGGCCGCCGGCGCCGACGGCGAGGAGGCCGCCCGCGCGGCGTACGGGGTCTTGGCGGGCGGATCGCCCGAACGCGAGCTCGACGACTGGCGGCGCGAGCTGGCGGCGGTGCTGCGGCTGCCCGACGACGAGCTGCAGGGTCTGTTCCTGCAGGGCCTGCACGCCGCCCGCGCGGCCCGCAAGGAGCTCCCGGACGGCCGCTTCGCCGGCCTCGCGGCCGGCGTCGGCTACGCCATGCCGCCGCGGACCTACTACCGCGACGGCTACTGGACGCTGCAGGCGCTGCTACCCACGTGGCCCGAGGTCGCCCGCGAGCAGCTCCTGCTGCTCGCCCGCGAGGTCGCGCCGGACGGCGAGGCGCCGAGCGGTGTCGTGGTGGCGTCGCCGGCCGGCGAGCGCCACTGGCGCGCGCGGCGCGACGTGGATCCGACGCTGGCCGCCGACCACCCGCGCGACGGCGTGTGGTGGGCCGATCACACCGACGCCCCGCTGTTCTTCGCGCTGCTCGCCTGCGAGGCGGCCGCCTGGTGCGGCGACGGCGGCCTGTGGGCGACTGAGGTCGACGGCGTGGCGATCGGTGCGCGGGTCGCGGCGGCCCTCGAGCGCGTCCACCGCAGCGTGGACGCCTCCGGCCTGCCCGTCAAGCCGCCCCACGACCGCGACTGGGCCGACAACGTCTTCCGCGGCGGGCACGTCACCTACGACGTCGGGCTGTACCACGGCGCGCTGGTGGCGGTCGCTGCGGCGCTCGCGGCCTCGGACCCGGAGGCGTCCGCCCGCTACCGGGAACGCGCCCGGGTCGTGCGCGGTGCGGCGCTGCGGCGCCTGTGGCGCGAGGACCTGGGACACTTCGTGGAGTTCGTCGAACCCGCCGGTCCCGGCCAGCCCGCCGGCCCCGCCGGCGCCGGCGGGCCAGCGGGAGGCCGCGCCGAGGCGCACCTGGCGATCGACACGCTCACGGCGGTGCGCTACGGGCTCGCCGACGATGCGCGGGCCCGGCGCACCCTGGCCGCCATGCGCCAGCGTCTCGAGACGCGCCACAACCACGCGCAGCCGTACGGCGACTGGGGCGTGATGAACGTGTTTCCGCCCTACGCCCCGTGGGTGCGCCGGCGCGGCAAGAGCCGCTTCGCCTACCGCTACCACAACGGCGCCGATTGGCCTGTCTGGGACGGAGTTTACGCGGAGCAGCGGATGCGCCTGGGGGTGGGCGGCTGGCGCTACCCGCTCACGCGCTGGTGGGCGGTCGGACTGGCGCAGGGGCGGGCCACCCCCGTGGAGTACGCCTCCCCACCCTTCGGCGCGGGCTCGCCGTCGAACGCCTGGAGTTCGATGCCGGCGGCGGCGCTGCTCCTCGGCGGTTTCGGGCTCACGCCCGCGGGCGGCGCCCGGCGACCGCCGTGGGGCGCCGGCGAGGTGACCTGGCGTCGCGCGGACGGCCGGCGCGTGCGCGCGATCGCGAGCGAGGATCCGGGGGCGGATGCCGTCCGGCTGGAGGTCGACGGTGGCTGATCCCTGGCGCGCGCTGCCCCCGATGCGCTTCGCGGGTCGCGACGGCCCGCGCTTCGTGTTCGTCGCGGCCGCGGGCGGGCCCGAGCGCGTCGTGCTCACGGTCGTCGAGGAGTACGTGGTTCGGGTGCAGGTGCAGCCCCTGGGGCGCGCGCGCGTCGAGCGCACCTGGGCGGTGGTGGGTCGCGCCGGCGACGTCGGCCCGGAGGGTCGCGACCGCGAGGACCTCTCGCCCTTCGCCTGCCCCGAGCCCACGTTCGAGGCGGACGGCGGGCGCCTGCGGCTGCGCACGCCCCGCCTCGCGCTCGAGGTCTCGCTGGCGCCCTTCGCGATGCGCTGGGCGCTGCCGGGCGGCGAGCCGCTGTTCGAGGACCACCCCGAGCTCGGTTACCGCCTCGCCCGCACCGGCGGCCTCGGCCTGCGCCACACGCTACGGCGCGACCCGCGGGCGCCCGTGTTCGGACTCGGTGAGGCGAGCGGCCTCCTCGACCGCCGCCACCGCCGCTACCGCCTGCGGCCCGGCGACGCCCTCGGCTACGACGCCGAGCGCTGCGACCCGCTCTACAAGCACCTGCCGTTCGTCACCACGCTGACGCCCGACGGCCACGCCAGCGGCCTGCTGTACGACACCGGCGCCGAGGCCGTCTTCGACCTCGGCAGCGAGATCGACCACTACCTGGGCCCCTACCGCTACGCCGAGCTGCGCGCCAGCGAGATCGACCTCTACGTCATGGTCGGCCCCGCTCTGCCCGACCTGGTGCGGCGGGTGCAGGACCTGACGGGGTACCCGCCGCTGCCGCCGCGCTGGTCCCTCGGCTACCTGGGCTCCACCATGCGCTACACCGACGCCGAGGACCCGACCGCCGAGCTCGCGGGCTTCGTGCGCGAGCTGCGCGAGCACGGCATCGGCTGCTCGGGCTTCCACCTCTCCAGCGGCTACTCCATGGGCGACGACGGCCTGCGCTACGTGTTCGCCTGGAACCGCCGCCGCGTGCCCGACCCCGCCGGGATGGTCGCGCCGCTGCGGGAGGCGGGCATCCGGACCCTCGCCAACGTCAAGCCCGCGCTGCTCACGACCCACCCCGAGCACGACGCCCTCGCGGCGGCCGGCGCCTTCGTGCGGGCGGCCGCCGACGACCCATCACCGCTGCCCGGCGGCGCCTACCGCGCGCGCTTCTGGGGCGGCGACGCGGGGTACCTCGACTTCACCCACCCCGAGGCCTATGGCTGGTGGCGCGAGCGCGTGCGCGAGCGCCTCCTCGGCGTGGGCATCGACGCGACCTGGAACGACAACAACGAGTTCCGCGTCGAGGACGACACGGCGCGCTGCGCGGCGGGGGAGGCGGGTGATCTGCGGCCGACGCTGACGCTGCTGATGAACCACGCCAGCCGCGCGGCGCAGCGCGACGCGCACCCGGAGCGGCGCGACTTCCAGGTCACCCGCTCAGGCGGCCTCGGGATGCAGCGCTACGCGCAGACCTGGTCGGGCGACAACCTCACGAGCTGGCACACGCTGGCCTACAACCTGCCGATGGGCCTGTCGCTGTCACTGTGCGGCTGGGCGAGTCACGGCCACGACGTCGGCGGCTTCGCGGGCCCGCCGCCCGACGCCGAGCTGCTCACCCGCTGGGTCGAGGCCGGCATCACGCAGCCACGCTTCAGCATCCACTCGTGGAACGACGACGGGACGGCCACCGAGCCTTGGACGCACCGCGAGGCGTTGCCGGCGATCCGACGGCTCATGGCGCTGCGCACGGCGCTCGTCCCCTACCTCGCGACCCTCATGTGGGACGCGGTGCACGACGGCGTCCCGCTCACGCGGCCGCTGGTGTACGCCTTCCAGGACTGGCGCCCCGGCTGGGGCGAGAGCTTCGTCCACCTGCTGGGCGACGCGCTGCTGGTCGCGCCGGTGCTGGAGCCGGGGGCGACGACGCGCCGCGCGCTGCTGCCGCCGGGCCGCTGGCTCGAGCTCGGCAGCGGCCGCGTGTGGGACGGCGACGCCGAGGCGGACCTCGAGGCGCCCGTGGGCCGGCCCGTGTGGCTGCTGCGCGAGGGGCACGCCCTGCCGCTGGCGGCCGTGCCGGAGCGGGCCGAGGAGGTCGTGCCCGCCTGGCTGGCGGGCGGGGAGGGCGTCGCGCCGCCGCCGATCCGCTGGCTCTGCTTCCCCGACGCCGACGGCCGGGCGGCCGGCCGGCTCGTGTGGGAGGACGGGGTCAGCCGGGCGCACGAGCGGGGGGCGGTGGACCGGCTGGCGCTCGAGGTCGTGGCCGACCGCCGGGTCCGCGCGCGGATGCGCGTGGAGGCCCGGGCCTCCGGCTGCGACCTCGGCGCCCACGAGGCCCTGCTGCCGGGCGACGGCTGGCGGCTTCCCTGGTTCGCGTCGACCTGGCGGTCGCTGGCCGTCGAGCCCTGAGCGTCGCCCCGAGGGCCTCGGGTCCGCCGCCGGCCCGCGTCAGCCCCTGGGTGTCGTCGGATGGCGCGCCAGGATCCGCTCCACGGCGTCGCGCTCCTCGTCCGACATCGCCCACTGGGCGGTGGCGGCGTTGCGCCGCACCTGCTCGGCGCTGGTCGCGCCGGCGATGACGCTGGCGACCTGCGGTCGCGTGAGCAGCCAGGCGAAGGCCAGGTCGATGAGCTCGAAGCCGCGCGACTCCGCGTAGCGGGCGAGGGCCTCGATGAGCTCGAGGTTGGCGTCGGTGAGCAGGGCCTCCCAGCGCGGGTTGCCGATGATGCGCGTGCCCTCCGGCAGCGGCCGGCCCTTGCGGTACTTGCCGGTCAGCAGCCCGCTCATGAGCGGGAAGTAGGGCAGGAAGGCCAGCCCCAGCCTGGCGCAGGCCGGCAGCACCTCGGCCTCCGGCTCGCGCTGCATGAGGCTGTACTCGTTCTGGACGCTCACGAACCGCGGGGCGCCGGCCGCGACGGCCGCCTCGGCCTCCTCCAGCTGCTCGGCGTCGAAGTTCGAGCAGCCGATCTCGCGCACGAGGCCGGCCTCGACCAGCTCACCCAAGGCCCCCAGGGTGTCCGCGATCGGCACCTCGGGGTCTGGACGGTGCAGCTGGTAGAGATCGACGTGGTCCATCCTCAGGCGGCGCAGGCTGTCCTCGAGGGCCCGCCTCACGTAGGTAGGGTGGGCGCCGCCCGCGGTCTCCTCGTCGAGCGGCAGGCCGAACTTGGTGGCGAGCACGACGCTGTCGCGGCGCCCCTGGAGGACACGGCCGAGGAAGGTCTCGCTGTCCGTGCCGCCGTACATGTCGGCGGTGTCGAGGAAGTTGACGCCGACATCGAGGGCGGCGTCCACGACGCGCTTGGTGGCGGCCTCGTCGAGGCGCCCGCCGAAGTTGTTGCAGCCGAGGCCGACGACGGAGACGTGCAACGTGCCGAGCGTCCGGGTGTGCATGCGGGCTCCTCTCCAGGACGAGGCGTGGCCGGGCGGCGCCGAGGCGAGACCGGCGGCGGGGCGGCGGGTCGGGGACGTGCTCCTCCACTGTGGCACGGCGGGGCACGCCGGGTCATCCGTCGGGCCGCCGACGGTAGGCTGAGGCATGCCTGCCGCGACCCGCGCCGCCATCGTCCTCGCGGCGCTCGCGCTCGCCGCCTGCGCCCCCCTCACGGCCCCAGCGAGCGTGTACGACGCCCCCTACCCGGTCGCGGCCGTCGAGCTGCCGCGGGACGACGCGGGGCATCCGGCCCCGATCGAGTGGTGGTACTGGGTCGGTCACCTACGGGACGCCGACGGCCGGCCGCTCGCCTTCCAGCTGACCTTCTTCAAGGCCTACGCGCCGCCGGCATTCCCCATCCTGGGCCTGCCGGCGAACCTGTGGCTGGAGAAGGGCCACGTCGCGCACGCGGCCGTCGTCGACCTCGCGACCGGCCGCCACGCGATGGCCCAGCGGATCGACGTCTTCTACGAGGCCGACGCCTCGTACGAGGACCTCGGCATCTTCGTCGGCCCCAGCTGGGCGGCCGAGCGCGCGGAAGACGGCGTGAGCCACGCGCTGCGCTTCACCGTGGGCGGCTACGAGATCGAACTCGTCGCTACGCCCTCCAAGGCGGCCGTGCTGCACGGCGACCCGCCGGGCATCCAATCGATGGGCGCCGGCGGCGTCAGCTACTACACGGCGCACACGCGCATGGTCGTCTCGGGCACGGTGCGCGGCCCCTGCCTGCTGCCGGCGGCCTGCCCGGCCGTGCCGCTCACCGGCCAGGCGTGGTTCGACCACCAGTGGGGCGACTTCCGCATCGACCGCTTCGCCGGCTGGGACTGGTTCGCCCTGCAGCTCGACGACGACAGCGAGGTCATGATCTACCTCATCCGCGGGCTCGACGGCACGATCGAGTCGGCCGTCGGGACCCACGTCGCGGCGGACGGATGGGTCCGTCCGTTGAGCGAGGACGGCTTCGTCCTCGAGGCGACGGGGCCCACGTGGACCAGCCCGTCGACGGGCGCCACCTACCCCGCCGAGTGGCGGGTGGCCGTGCCCGCCCACGGGGTCGACGTCGTCGTCACGCCCCTGGTGGCGGACCAGGAGATGAACACCCGCGCCACCACCGGCATCGTCTACTGGGAGGGCGCCGTCACCGTGCGCGGCTCGCATGGCGGCGTCGGCTTCGTCGAGCTCACGAACTACGATCGGGTGCCGTGGGCCGGGGCGGATCGCTGAGCGTTTGCGCTCGCGTCAATCCAGCCCCGTCGGCGACGCCGCGGCCTCCTCCTCGGCCTCCAGGGCGCGGAGGCGTTCGATCACCTCGGCGTGGGCGCGGGTCCAGGGTTCGTCGGCGTCGATGGCGTCCTTGCAGGGACCGCAGACCAGCCCGAGAACCTCGGCCGGACGCTCGTGGCACACCGCGCAGGGGCCCTCGTCGACGTTGGGGGGTACCGGGTCGTGGAGCATGACGCCTCCTTCCGTCTCCAGGCTAAGGCCTCAAGGCATGCCGCGGTACCGTCGCACCACCGCGCGGGTGGTGTGATGGGGGGCGTGAAGGCCGTCGCGATGAAGAACCGTTGGCTCGCCGTCGCGGCGCTGGCGCTGCTGCTCGGCGCCTGTGGCCGCGAGCCGCTCGAAGTCGCCACCGCCGACCTGGAGCCGAAGGTGCGGGTCGTGTCGACGGCCGGCGCCGGCACCGAGGTCACGCTGGTGCTCTTCCGCGACCTGGTCGCCACCTACGACCTGCTGCCCGGCGAGCGCCTGACGGCGGCCCCGGCCGGTGGGACGGCGGTCGAGATGACCGCCGGGGTCGACGGGTCCGCGTGGCTGCGGCGCCGGGCGTACGTCGCCAGCCTGCCCGAGGTGGGCCCGCGGCAGGACGTCGTCATCACCTTCGAGCGCCCGCAGGAGGGGGAGTTCCTCGAGATCGTCGCCCGGGTGCCGGGCGAGGTGGCCGTGACGCGGCCGGCGGCCGGCGAGGAGCGCACGCTGAACGAGCCCTTCGCGGTCGCCTGGGACCCGTTGCCGGGCGACCAGGTGGAGTTCCGCTTCGACGTCGCGGGCTGCGAGGGCCTCGGTGCCGAGCAGGTCGCCGACCTGCGGACGGAGGCCGGGTTCGCGGCACTGCCGCTCACCGACGGCACCCTCGGGCTGGCCAACCTGACCTTCGAGGCGCCGGACGAGGCCACCCGCTGCGCCGCGGACCTGATCGTCGGGCGCGCCTGGGACGGCGGGCAGATGCTCGTGGACGAGGCGTTCGGCGAGCTGCGCGGCCAGTCGCGCAGCGTGCGCGTCAGCCGCGTCGTGCCGCTGTCGTTCGTCCCCGAGACGGTGCTGCCGACGGTCGACATCGCGCCGAAGGTGCGCGTCGTGTCGGTCGCCGGCGTCGGCACCGAGGTGACGGTGGTGCTGTGGCGCGCGGGCCTTCCGCTCGCCGCCCCCTACGAGCTCGTGGTCGGCGAGCGGCTGACCGCCACCCCCGACGGGGGCGCCCCCGTGGTGCTCTCGCTGGCGACCGACCTCTCGACGCCGCTGCAGCCCGACGCCTACCGCGCCTGGCTGCCCGAGCTCGGCCCGGGGGAGCGTCTCACGATCGCCCTCGAGCGCGCGGGCGACGACGCCGCCCCGACCACGCGGGTCACGATCCCCGAGGGCGTGGCGGTGACGGCGCCCGCGCCCGGCGCGCGGCTGGCCTTCGACGAGCCGTTCGAGCTCGCGTGGGACGCCGTCGACGTCGACCTCGAGCGCCGAACCGTCGTCGAAGCGTGCGTCGGGCTCGAGGCCGACGAGCTCGAGGACGTGCGCGTCGGCCGCGGGTACCCCGCCGTCTTCCCCGGCGAGGACGGGGCGCTCGAGCTGACGTTCACCCGGCCCGGGGAGGCCGCGTCGTGCGCCGTCGAGCTGCAGGTGGGACGCGTGGGCGAGGGGATCGCGCTCGATCCGGCGTTCCGCGAGTTGGACGGTGCGTCGCGCGTGATGCGCGTGGACGCGTCGCTGCCGCTGACCTTCGAGCCGGCCGCGGCGCCCTGAGCCGCCGTTCCCTGAGTCGCCGCGCCCTGGGCCGCCGCGCCCCTACGGCCCCTCCTCCGCCATGCGTGCGTCGAGTTCCTCGACGTCGTCGCGCCGGCACAGCTGCGTGCCCGGAGTCTTGACCGCGGCGGCCCCCGCGGCGACGCCGTAGCGGATCGCCTCGTGCAGCGAGCGGCCGCGCGTCAGGGCCGCCACGATGCCGCCCACCATGCTGTCGCCGGCGCCGACGGCGCTGCGGATGGGCACGGTGGGCGCGCGCACGTGCCAGTGCTCGTCGGCGGTGGTCGCCATCGCCCCGCCCTTGCCGAGCGAGGTGACCACGACCTCGGCCGCGCCCCCCTCGATGAGGCGCCGGGCGACGCCACGCACCTGGTCGTCGTCCTCGATTTCCTGGCCGGCCAGCTGGCCGAGTTCCCGGATGTTCGGCTTGATGAGGTACAGCGGCGTCTCGATGCCGTGCCGCAAGGCGGGGCCGGAGGTGTCCAGGACGACGCGGCAGCCCGCGGGCGCGGCGCGGGCGAGGCGCGCGTAGGTGTCCTCGGGCACCCCCGCGGGCAGCGAGCCGGAGAGGACGAGGTACGGCGTGGACGCCGGGATCGCCGCCACGCGTTGCGTCAGCACCTCGAGTTCGGCGTCGGTGACGACGGGGCCGGGGGTGCCGAAGCGGAACTGCTGGCCGGTGGCGCGCTCGAACACGATGAGGTGCTCGCGCGTCTCGCCGTCGATGACCAGGGGGTGGTGGTCGAGCTGCATGGCGTCGAGCAGTCCCTCGAGGCGGGCGCCGGTGTACCCGCCGAGCGTCCAATGGGCGGAGGCCGGCACGCCCAGCTCGTTGAGGACGCGGGCGACGTTGATGCCGCCACCGCCGGGTTCGTGGACGGGGCGGTCGCTCCGCAGCTTGCGCTCCGGGACGACCTGCTCGACGCTGATGCTCTTGTCGACGGCCGGGTTCAGCGTGATCGTGACGACGCGGGCCATGCCCCAGCTTGGCACGGGCGGCGCCGCGGGTATCGTCGGGGCATGCCGATCGCCCACGCCCACGAGCCCGCGGACGCCGTCGTCGGCGTCTACCTCACCTTCCCCGACGCGTCCACCGCCGAGCGGATCGCCGGCGAGCTGGTCGCGGAGCGCCTCGTCGCCTGCGTGAACCTGTTGCCGCCCGCGACCTCGGTCTACCGCTGGGAGGGGCAGGTGGTGCGCGAGCCGGAGATCGTCGCCTGGGCCAAGACCACCCGCGACCGATTGGCGGCCTTGACCGCGGCCGTCGAGGCTCGCCACCCGTACGCGGTGCCCTGCGTCGTCGCCTACCCGGCGAGCGGCGGTTCGATCGCGTACCTCGAGTGGGTGCGTGACGAGGTGGGGCCGCCCCGGTGACCTTCGACCTCGAGTTCACCCCCACCCGGCGGACGGCCGAGGCCGTCGTCGTGTTCGACGTGCTGCGCATGACCACGACCGCCTGCGCGGCCTTCGCGAGCGGTCTGACGTGGCTCGAGGTGGTCGCCGACGCCGAGGCGGCCCGCGAGCGCGCGCGGGCGACCGGGGCGCTGCTGTTCGGCGAGCGCGACGGCCTGCCCCTCGAGGGGTTCGATGGCGGCAACTCGCCCGTCGAGACCCTGGACCTCGACCTCGCCGGGCGCGGCGCCGTGCTCTGCACCACCAACGGCTCGCGCGCCGTGGAGGCGGCGGCCGGCGCGCGCCACGTGTTCCTGGGCGCGATCGTCAACGCCGAGGCCGTCGCCCGCTTCCTCCTGGCGCTGGGGCCGGACGAGGTGCTGCTGTCGTGCGCGGGCACCGTCGACCGAGTGTCGTTCGACGACGTGCTGGGGGCGGCCTGGCTGCTCCGCGAGGTCGTGGCCCGCGAGCCGGACGCGACGCTGAGCGATGCCTGCGCGCTGGCGCTCGCGGCGGTGGAGGGTCACGAGGATCCGCTGCCGCTCCTCGAGCGAGCGGCGCACGCCCGCTTCCTGCGCTCGATCGGCTTCGCTGCAGACGTCGAGTTCGCCGCTCGCGCGGGGACGTTCGACGTGGTGCCGTGGCGGCGTGCGGAGGCGCCGCCGAGGTTCGTCGCGGACGGTACGGACGACGCCGGTTAGGCCACGTGGCGTCGGCCGAGACTCACCCGGAGGCGACCGACGCCGCGTCGGCGTCCAGCCGCCGCAGCAGTTCGAGGACGAACGCCTCGGTGTTCTCGACGGTGCTCGGGTCGACCCGCTCGAACACGTCGCCGACGGTGTGCCAGTCGGGGATGACGCCGTCCGGGCGTAGGCCGACGAAGGAGAGCGAGGGGACGCCGCGCACCATGAGGGCGGTGGCGTCGGTGTGCAGCGTCGTGTAGGGCTTGACGTAGGCGTTCAGCTCGGGGCGCTCGGCGCGGATGCGCTCGGCCAGCGCGAAGAGCTCGGGCGAGGGACGGTAGGGGAGGACCATGCCCTCGACGCTGGTGTAGCAGACGCCGGCCCCACGGCCGCCGACGTTGTCGATGCTGATCGCGACGAGGCCGGGCAGCTCGGCGCGGTGCGCGTCGGCGAACGACCAGGCGCCCACGGAACCGACCTCCTCGCAGCCCGAGGCGAGCGCCCACACCTCGGTGTGGGTGAGGGGCTCGCCCGCCAGGCGCTCGGCGAGGCTGAGGACGACCGCCGCGCCGGTGGCGTTGTCGTTGGCGCCGTGGGTGAAGGGCGTGGTGTCGGGCTGCGCGGTGGCCGCGAGCACGATCAGGTAGACGGGCGCCAGGAACCACGCGACGGCACGCCACCCGTCCAGGTCGAAGGCGCCGATCGCCAGGAAGGCGAGCGTCCCGACGAGGAAGGCGACGATCCCGGCCGTGGTGATGGCGCGGAACGCGGCCAGCCGCGCCGGGCTGGTGAAGAGCCAGGGCGTGCGGTGGGTGTCGAGGTGGCCGACGAGCAGCACCCGGCGCCGCGCGGGTCCGGCCGCGGGGACGCGGGCCCACACGTTCTGGCTCTCGGCGCGCGGGACGAGGACGCGCAGGGGGTGGCGCTGGAAGTACATCTCGAGGAAGACCGACGCCGTCGCCACGGCCATCGCGACACCCGCGACGAGCGCGCCCCAGCGTCCGCCCCACAGGGCCAGCGCGGCGGCGACGAGGCCGGTGAGGGCGGCGATGGCGAACGGCCGCCAGCCGCTCACGGGCGACCGGAACGGCTCCCAGTGAGTCTCGAGGCCCGCGGCCTCGAAGCGCTCGCGGGCATACTCGGCGGCCCGCCGCTCTGCCGGCGTGGTGGAGCCGCGCGGGCCGATCTCGACGGCCAGGTGGTGCACGTGCCGCATCGCGCTGCTGGGCATGTCGGCCGCATCATCGCACGGGTGCCGAGGTGTCAGGCCGAGCCGCCCTCCAGTTCGGGCAGCCGTGCCTCGAACTCCTTGCGCGTGAGGCCGTAGGCCAGCTCGTCCACGTAGCCCCCCTGGGTGTACACGTGCCTTCGGATGCGGCCCTCGAGGGTCGCGCCGAGGCGCGCCACGTGCCGCACCATGGCGTCGTTCGTCGCCAGGCAGCGCACCTCGTACTTCTGGTAGCGGAGCTCGAAGAAGGCGTAGCGCAGCACCATCAGCTTCGCTTCGAGCCCGTACCCGTTCCCACGGTGGCCGCGGTAGACGCGCGTCCCGGCCCGGAAGGTGCCGTTCTTGAGGTCCATGCTGTGCAGGTTGATGCCGCCGACGAGAGCACCTTCGTGGGTCTCGATCGACCACATGATGCGCTCGTCGCGGTGGCCGAAGTCGGCGTAGCGCTCCGCGAAGGCGTCGGCATCGCGACGCGACTTGGGTAGCGGCGTGCCGTAGTTGAGGAAGTGGACGGCCTCGTGGTCGTCGTGCTCCTCGGCGAGCCACAGATCGACGTCGTCGACGCGCATGGGGCGCAGGCGGAGGCGGGGGCCGGTCCAGTAGGGGCGGATGGCCGTCGCGGGCTGGGGTTCGCGGTTCCCGGAGTTCATCGCGCGGCCATCGTGCAGGTTGGGCGCATGCGGCGCCAGGGGCGCCGGACCCCGCTCAGGCGGGCTCGGCGAGCGCGTGCGCGCGGCGGGCGCGCCAGGCGTCGGCGTTCACGCCCTTCGCCAGCAGCCAGCCCATGAGCAGGAGCTCGCCCACGAAGGTGAACTCGCTCAGCACGAAGCCGGCGCCCGGCGCCATGGCGGCGAGGAGCACGTCGACGAGGTAGCCGACGCCCGCGAGCGCCACGAGCGCGCCGACGGCCTTGGGGATGAAGCCGGAATGCCAGATGAGTGCCCCGAGCGGCAGCAGCCACAACCCGAAGAAGACCTGCGCCACGACCCCGTAACCGAAGGCGTGCACGTCGAGGAAGAAGGTGGCCAACGCCTGCCGCTGCGCGGGCTCGAACGCCGCCGTCCAGGCGCCGCCGTCCAGTACGAACAGGGCCGCCGCCTGGTTGACCATGTTGAGGGCCGTGAGCCCCACGGCGAGGAGGACGAGGGCCACCATCGCCACGGCGCGGCGCCGGTGCACGACCTTGAGCAGGTCGTACAGCGCGAAGACGAGGAGCACGAAGACGACCTGGCCGAGCAGCTCCGCGACGATCCCGAAGCGGAACAGGTTCGCGTTCGCCAGCAGGTTCTCCGCGGTCGCGGCGGCGTCGCCGGGGACGAGGAGGCGCTGCCGAACGCCGAACTCGGCGAAGCCGCCGCAGATCGCGAGGACGAGGTACCAGGCGCCCGCAAGGCGGGCGGTGGCCGTGATCGAGGGGGTCTTGGCGGGTCGTGTCATCGGGGTCCTCCTAGGGTCGGCGTTGGGCGCCCACGGCGGTCCGTGGGTCCGACGTCGGCGACCCTAGGCGCGAACGTGGGGAGTCCGCATCCCCAACCGCGGAGGGGGTCAGGCGAGGCCGAGCTCGTCCGCCCGCGCCACGGCGTCACGGCGGCCGTGGGCGTCGAGCTTGGCGTAGATGCTCTTGGTGTGCGACCGCAGCGTGTGGACGGACATGCCGAGCTCGCGCGCCACCTGGGGGCCCGTCAGGGCGCTGCGCAGCAGACGCAGCACGTCCCGCTCGCGGTCGCTGAGGGGCTCGACCAGGTCGCGGCGCACGCGCGGTCGATCGCCGGCGGCGCGCAGGTCGTCCAGCAGCCCTCGCACGAAGGCGCGGGGCGCGCCATGCCGCAGCGACGCGTGGAGCAGCCGCGCCATGGCCGGCCCCTCGTCGACGAAGACCGCCCGCCAGCCCTCTGGTTCCGCGTGACGCAGGGCCTCCGCCAGCAGCGCGGCCGCCCGGTCCGGGTCGCCGGCCGCCTGCGCGACCAGCGCCGCCAGCATCCGCGCCTCGACGAGGGACCCCGTGCGGCCGCCCGCCGTCGCGGCGAATGCGATCCGCTCCAGGAGCGCGCCGGCCTCGGCCAGCGCGGCTTCGTCCCCTTCGCTGCGGAAGGTGGCGAGGGCGACCCGCGCGACGGTCAGCAGCACGTAGTCGTCCAGGTGGCCGGGCTCCGCCGCGAGGGGGTCGTCGCGGTCGCCGGCCCACGCGCGCGCCTCGGCGTGGCGGCCCTGGGCGAGCCACACGCGGGCGCGGATCGCGTCGGCCGGCCGCACGTCCGGGACGGGCCCCGCGACCTGCAGGCGGT
>Ga0180435_10004055_pt1 | contig 14503 bp, 9 predicted proteins | sample SS_ome_3_FD_132467 | JGI IMG/M metagenome (GOLD analysis project Ga0180435, IMG submission 132467) | Hypersaline lake sediment archaeal communities from the Salton Sea, California, USA - SS_3_S_1 metaG | ecosystem: Environmental > Aquatic > Non-marine Saline and Alkaline > Hypersaline > Sediment... | reverse complement strand
GGCGATCACATGCGACGGCACGATTGCGATTGTCCCCGCCGCCGCTGCGGCGCCGATGAACTGGCGGCGTGAAATCACGTAGCTGCGCTCCTGGGCCATATCAGTATCCTCGTTGGCGTCTCTATTCATTCGGCATGGCCCGCCTGCTCGCCGGGCGGCGGGCTTCGCCTCAAAGGATACACGCAGTCGGCGAGCAATACTACTTCAATTGACCGCCGACCGCGCTGGGAGGACCAATCCGTCCCGGCGTACTACTTGATGGGTATGCCGTAGACCTCGACTTCAATGTAATGGTTCTGGTCGTTGTCGCTGTTGCCCTGGCTGTGCAGGCGAACATAGCGTCCCTTAGTATTGCCGGGGCAGTAGATGAACTTGCCCTCAATAGTCTCGATATACCCCATATCTTCGCCGATGCCCTTGCCGTAGGAATTGTCGTGGTCGCTGTTGAACACGATTCGCACATTCTGCGTAAAGTCCTCATCATCCGCCACTTCAACGATAACATCACGATATGCACGAGCTTTACTGTGATAATGCCACAGCGATACGCCGTATATCTCAGCGCGGGCGGCCAAGTCAATTCGCACCCATTTCTTGCCGAAACCGATATCAACATTAGATCCGTCTGCGCCAGACTTGACGCCATCAGTGACCATCTCCAGATCGCCTATCACAGGCAACGACTCATTTGACGCCACTGATCTGCCAATGGCCAGGTTAAAGGCGCCTTTTGGGAGCATGATGGCAGGCCGCTTCTGCCCTCGCGGACGCAGAGGCGCAATATTGGGCTCGTTTATCGGCGTAGGGGTTGGAGCACATGAAAGTGCTTTGGGGAGGCGAATGCGGAGTTCCTCTTTGGGGATTCCTTTCCTTTTGCGAACAGGCGATGTCCCCGACTGAGCGGCCTTGCACTCCGGGGCGGCCGCCGCAGTCAGCTCGACGGCGGCCTTTGGCTCTTCGTCACAGCCGATAAGGACCGCCATTGCCGCCGACAGGGTTATCGCGGACATGATTGCTAGACTGAAACTCTTCTTCATCTTTCCACCTCGTGTTCAGGGGTTGTACGACTGAACTGTTCTCACAGTTATGACGGATCAACCGCACCCGTTCATCAGTGGTTTATTGAAGAAATCTGGAAATGTTTCGATCGTCGGATGGCGGGGAGATGAGGCTTCTACTTGTCGGCGGCTTTCGTCGCCTGGTATTTCCTCCACAGGTCGGGCTCTACTCGGACCTCGAGCCAGACGTTGGGCCGCAGCTCCCAGTAGTCGCGGGATTCGTCCGGATCAACCCTCTTGTACGTCACCGGCAGGCGGAGCAGCTTCAGCGGCATGACGTCCTTGGGCTGGATTAGGATCGGCGGATTGGCGGCCTGGCCGTACCAGTCGAGCATCGTGAAGTCGCGCAGGTACCACGGGAAGGGCCAGGGATGATTGTCCGGGCATACCAACTGAACGAGAGTGTCCTTCTTGTCGGGATGGACCTCGGTGATATCCCTGATCAGACCGGCGAGCTTCGGCACGTCGTGAGTCGCGTGGGCGTAAACGTACGGATTGCCCGGATCGGCGCATTTGGGGAAACTCCCGCGCCAGCCCTGCCAGCCCAGATGACCCGCGCCGGCGATAAGCGCGAGCGCAACGGCGGCTTTGACCGCCGTCGGGCGTGCCATCCGCAAAAGCACCATCGCCCCGACCCCGGCCAGCAGGATCATTCCGTGCAGGAAGCCCAGCAGGCACCACGGCGTCTTGTAGGTGATCGCCGAGTAGACCGCCGTCATCGCGACGGTGTAAACGCACAGGAACCGCACAAACGGGATGCTGGCCTTGCCGCATCCGCGTCCGATCAGGCCTGCGACCAGGCCGACCGCCGCCAGAGCGAGCACGAACGCTTCGGTCCAGACGATTCCGTCACCGACTCGCCACCAGCCAACGATTCGCAGGTAGTGACACCACCGATAGCTGTGGTCGCCCGCGGAGCCTTCGCCGCCTGCCCGCGTGAGATAGTCGCCGTAAGTGGCGATCGAATCCCACGGGCCGGACCACTGCGTGAACAGCGCCGAAAACAGCGTTACCGAAACTGCGGCGGCGAAGACGAGAGCCACCGCCCCGCCGACAGCCAGAAAGCCGATCTTGCGGCGCGTCCAGCCGTTGCCCTGAATCAGCGACCAGACCGCGACGCATGCGCCGGCGACGGTTATCGAGAAGAACGCAATCACGCACGTCTCTTTGGTCGCGTGCATTAACCCAGCGCAAACGCCGGCGATCGCCAGCCACAGGAGCCTGAGCATCGTGTGCCAACCCGCGGCGCATCGCCACAGCGCAGCGATGGCGAAGAAGGTGAAGCACACCAGGAGCATCTCCTGGATGTAGTAGCGGCTGTAGAAGATCATCGCCGGCGACGCGGCGCACAGGACCGCGGCGCACAACATCGCCCCCCGACCTATCGCATCGCGGATCAGCCATAGTCCGGCGATCATGAGTATCCCGCAGATCGCCGGCACGAGCCGCAGGTGCGTCTCGGTCGTCTGCGCAAGACAATCCCCGCCGTCTGCTCGGACGACGGGGACTGTCATGTAGTTCAGCGTTGGGCCGTGGTATTCGTGCGGATCGTAAACGTAGTTGCCGTTTTCCAGCAGGTCCGCAAACTTAAAAGCGTGCACGGCCTCGTCAGTGTGCATCGGCCTGTTGTCCAGACGCACGATCCTTATCGCGGCCGCACCGGCGACAACGAGGATCAGCGCGACGACGCTGGCGGCCGGATGCTTCATCTATTTGGCCGGCGTGCCGTAAACTTCGACCTCGATGTAGTGGTTCTGGTCGTTGGACGTATTGCCCTGGCTGTGCAGTCGGACGTAGCGGCCCTTGGTTCCCTTGGGGCAGTAGATGTACTTGCCTTCGTTGGTCTCCACGTAGCCCATATTTTCGCCGATTCCCTTACCGTAGGAATTGTCGTGGTCGCTGTTGTAAACGATCTGGACATTCTGGGTGAAGTCTTCGTCGTCGGCTACTTCAACGATCACGTCGCGGTAGGCTCGGGCCTGTCCGTGGTAGTGCCATACGGAAACGCCGTAGATGTTGCAGACGGCTTCGAGGTCGATCTGGACCCACTTCTTGCCGAAACCGATGTCGACGTTGTGTCCGTCTTCGCCGGACTTGTCGCCGTCGGTGACCATCTCCAGGTCGCCGACAACCGGAAGCGACTCATTGGAGGTCACCGGCTTGTTCAGGGCGAGATTGACGGTGCCTTCGGGCACCTTGATCTCGGGGCGCTCTTCGCCTTTTTTACGTCCGGGTGCGATGTTCGGCTCGTTCATCGGCACAGGGGTGCCCTTGAACATGGCCTTGGGCAGTTCGATCGCCAGGACGACCTTCTTGACCTTGGCGGGAGTCTTGACGGTTGTGCCGCCGCCGGTTGTCGGATCCTTGACCGCGGCGGGGCCGGTTGTCGGGGTCTTGCTCTTGTCGCACGTGCCGCAGCAGGAGGGCTTTGTCGCCGCGCCGCCCTTGTCGGGCGTGTCGTCGCCTTTGGGTCCGCAACCGGCGAAGATCATCGCGCCGGCCAGAAGGGCTATCGTGAGAACGTTCAGCATCTTAATGTCTTTCATCATTTTGCCTCGTATTACGGGGTTAAACCATTTACCGTTATTGTCTGTGTTTTTTGGGAACGGGTCTGGCGGGGACACAAACCACCAGCTACCGCAGCCGGTAGTCATGCGGCCATAATTATAACGGATCAGGCCTCGATAATCACCAGTGGTTTTTCTAAAAAATTTCGAAGCCGTCGCCTCTGGGCGGGCCGAATCGTTCTATTCTGCCGCCGTGGGGGCGGTTATCGTCGGGCATAACCAGCAGCGCCGCGACGTTTTCGTGCTTTTTGCAGTAGTCTTCGACCTCCTGGGCTGACATCACCATCAGCGCCGTGGACATCGCGTCGGCAACCGCCCCGCTCGGGCAGATCACCCAGGCCGCCAGCGGCCCGTCCGCCGGCAGCCCGCCGCGCGGGTCGACGATATGCTCGCCGCGAGCCTGCGTTCCCGATCCGCTTACCGCGCCGCAGGTTAGAACGACTCGCTCGATCCCGGCGTCCCGGGCCCAGGGTCCCCCGACAGCCACCGGCCAGCCCGCCCCAGCGCCTGGCGACCCGACGACCCGAACGGTGCTCGTGCCGCCGTGGACAAGTGCGTTTTCGACGCCCCAGTCGGCCAGTACATCCAGCATCCGGTCCAGGGCGAACCCTTTGCCGATCGCGCCGAGATCCACCGATACGCAACTGTCCGGCCGCACGCCTTCAACTTCGCGCACGCCGACGAGAAAACCGTCGCGGTCCATTATCAGCCGGTGCATACCGACCCTGTTCAGGGCGTCGGCGGGGGTTTCGTCTTCGGGACCCGAGGGCGGAACGTTGTCAGTCTCTTTGTAGTCCATCACGGCCCCGACTGTGATGTCGAAGGCGCCCAGCGTGTCGGCCCATACGTGCGCGGCGTCGACAAGGCAGTCAAAGACCGCTATGTCGACGCCGACGCACTGTCCGGGTCTGAGTCGGTTGACCGCGGCGATATCGCTGCATGCGTCGAACCGGCTCATCAGTTTTTCGAGTCTGTCGAGTTCCGCGAAAGCGGCGCCCGCCGCCTGGCGGGCCTGCTCGGGGTCTTCCAGGGCGACGACCGCCTCGAACGTCACGGTCATCGCCTCGTGGGCGAAGCGGTGCAGATTCGCTTCCGATTCGCCCATCTCATGCTCCGATCAGGCTTTCTTCCCGCAGACCGACGAAACAACGTACACCAGGCCGGCCAGAATCGCGCCGAGTCCCATGTACAGGTGCAGCGTCGCCATCAGGGACTGCCAGCACATTCCGATCATCGGAACGGTGGCCAGCGCCGCGGTCAGGACCAGCATCAGTCCGAACGTCGCCAGCATCCAGAAACCGATCTTCTGTCCGAGGCTGTACTTCGTCGAATCAGCCCGGCCGCATTCGCCGGCTCGGAAGAACAGCATGCCCAGCAGCGCAACGCCGAACACGGCGCCGAGCATCACGTGGATTATCAGCATCCACCCGGTGATTATCGAGCCTTGCAGCACGGGAAGGAAACCGGTGACAACCAGAACTATCGCAACGCCGCAGACGACCAGGCCGGCGAGCTTGTCGAGCAGCGGGAAGCAGAGCTTCCTGCTGCCGCCGGCGGCGGCGACGAACTTGCGGATTCCGCAAGCCGCGTAGGCGCCGAGGATCGCGGCGATCAGGATCGCCACGGCGAACAGCACTGTCTTGAAGATCGGGCGGAACACGAACGTCATTCCGAACGTCTTGTGGAAGCCGGCGTCGAGTCCCTGCAGTTCGTACATGGACTTGACGGCCACCTCGTCGGTCAGCAGCGGGCCGGAACCTTTGATCTTGCCGAAGAAGAACGCCGCGTCCGTCGAGTGGCAGTCGGTGCATCCGCCGGAGCCCAGCGACTGGGCGGCCGGTCGAACTGCGTGGCCCATCGACCAGGAGTAAGCCTCGGCGGCCTCGTGATCGCTTGCCGCCAACTGACCGCCTTCGCCCAGCGAGAACATCTTGCCGCCGGATACGTAGGCGTACCTGGCGCCGTCGGCCTGGAGCTTGCCCAGGACGGTGGCGATCTGAGCCGGCGTGAACGACTGCTCAACGGCGGCTGTGCTCGCCGCGGCCTGGACTACGATGTCCGGGATCAGCGGCTGAACGTTCTTGTCGGCTTTCGTCATCCAGGCGAAACGCGGAACGGCAAGAGCCTGTCGGTCGGTTTCGATCTTGACCAGGCGCCAGGCCATCTTCTCCTTGTCTTCCTCGGTCGGCGCGGCGACCAGGTCGCGCATGTGAACCGAATCGCCGCAGTCCAGCACGGGCACGACTCCGTCGGGGACCTCGATGCCGTCGGCAAGCGACTTGAGCATCGAGGTTATGACCGACTTGATCTGCCCGGCCTTGACCGGGTTGTCGTTGAGGAAGTCAGCGTCGGGATCGAAATCCCTCAGCAGACAGAGGGTCTGGCCTTCGGCGTAGTCTCTTGCGAACGGTCCGACGAGAATCGGCGCTTCGCCGGCGATCTCCGAGACGTTCAAGCCGCCGTCGGCGTTGAGCCTGTAGACTTTGCCTTCATGCACGAAGACGGGGATTCCGCCGATCTTCTTTAGGGTGATGAGTCTGGGATTGATGCCTCTGATCCTGTTGACTTCCTCGACAAGCGGACCGGCCAGTGCGTTGAGGATGCTGGCGATCTGCTGGGGAGCGTCGAGGACGCCCTCTGCGGCCGGGGCGACCTGGTCGGGCAGCAGCGGTTTGACTTCCTCGCCTTCAATCCGTCCCCAGAACGCCGGCCAGATCATCTTGCGCGGGGCGATCTTTCCGTCTTCATCCTTCGCCAGCACGCCGGCGGAGATGTTCGGGGCCTCGGTGAACCACTGGGCTCGTCCGAAGATCCCCATGCGGTTGGCCCGCGAAGTCCTGACGCGCGTTGCGGTCATGCCGGGCATGGGCCCCGAGTGGCAGGCGGTGCAGGTCATCTTCTCAAGGTGAACGGGGGGAAGTCCGGCGTGTCTGGGCACGGGTGCTCCGAGCCGTCCGCCCATCGCGCGGGCGCCTGATCCTTCGGTTCCCATGTGGCATCCGGCGCACGACAGCGAGGCTACGTCGGGGTCCTTGCGCATCTTCGACTCGCCGGGGTATCCGCGAACGATGTTGTGCGAGATGCCGTTTCTGTGGCATGAGACGCAACTGATTCCCGCGGCGGAGTGAACGTCGCGGTCGCTTCGCCACTTGGGCTGTCCGGCGGTGACCGTCGAGTGGCACGCCAGGCAGCTTGAGTCCTTGGGGGACGCGACATCGATCAGCGCCCGTCCCTTGGAGTCGAACTGCGACAGGTCGTAGTTGACCGCCGGGGGCGTGGCGTATCCGGTGTCGTCGGGGCTGGGTCCCATCGAGATGTCCCAAGAATCGGGCTGTCTCGACGCCATTCCGCCGACTTCGCCGAGCCCGCTTGCCGCGGTCGACGCCCAGGCGTAGTTCTCGCGCATCATCTGCCTGGCCCACTCGCTGTGGTCCTGCTTGAACGAAGCGTTGTGGCACGCCAGGCAGTTGATCTCCGCCACTCCCGAAACGCTCCAGCGGGCCGCTGAGTTGAGAGTGTCGCTGGGGCTGGCCATGTCGCCGCCGGGGGCGTGGCGCCCGAACATCTTGGTGAACGTCCAGGGCGTAAGGCCCAGGTCCCGCGGTGTGCTGAGACCCGCCCAGTCGCGATTGGTCATCGGCAGTTGCGTTCCGGTGGCTGAGTCTACAAGCACCCACGGTTCGCCGGGGCGGCCGCCGGGGCCGCCTGCCGACGAGTTGAAGTGCAGCCCGCCGGCGATCGTCTTGTAGTCGTGGCACATGCCGCATGTCTGTTTCGTCGACATGGGCATCGCGCTTTTCAGCGTCGGCAGGATGGTTCGATTTTCGAAATCCTTCAGGTCCAGGCGGTGCAGGGGCACGCAGCGGGTCCCGTCGGAGTGGTGGTTTTGCGGTTCTTCGGCCATTACCAGGCCGCCTGAAACCGCAACCGATATCAAGATTGCTATGGTTATGTTTTTCAAGCTTAGACCTCGAACTGGTCGTGTGTGAACTCGATCTTCTTCTGACTCTTGACCGCATCGTTAACCGCCAGGACCGCCACCGCGGTTTCGTATCCGATCTCCGCGGGGCAGTTCAGCATCTTCTTGTCGTTGTTGCGAACGGCGTCGAAGAAGTTGTGCAGGTGGGGCTGGTGCGGAAGCGAGCCGAGTTCGATCGGCAGGGGCCACTTCGGCGGGGCCGGCGAGACGCGAACGTCCAGCATGACGTTCGAGGTCTTGGTGTCGGACGCAGTGGTCGACATCTCCTTGAGGTAGCCCTTCTTGACCCACTTGTTCCAGTCGGGGGCGTTGATTTCCTTCTCGAGCCAGTTCCCGTCGCGCGGAACTTCGGAGATCACAAGCGTTCCGTGTTCGCCCATGAACGCTTCGTGGAAGCCGCCGTGGCGGGTGGTGGTCTGGACCTGGTAAAACGCGCGGGCCATGCCCTCGTCGTTTTCGTATTCGAACAGGCACATGACGTTGTCGTACCACTCGTGGTGCTTGTAGTAGTCGATTCCGCCCGAGGCGACGACCGACTTGGGATTGGACTTGAAGACCCAGGCGAAGATGTCGATCTGGTGCGATCCGAGGTCGACGATCGGTCCGCCGCCGTAACGCTTGTACCATCGCCAGTTGCGGAAGCGGCTCATCGTGTCGTATCCGCTGGAGGCCAGTTCGGCGGCGGTAAGCGCGTGCTTCTGGGGCCAGCCGATGTCGTCGGAGACCGCACGGTTCCACTGCCCGTAGCCCTGCATGACGCGTCCCAGGAGGCGCGAGTCGAGAACGCACTGGTTGACCGCGTGGCGGTAGCGGGGATTCGATCGCCTCTGGTGGCCGATCTGCAGGAGCTGCCCGGTCTCGCGTGCGCTCAGGACCATGTCCCTGGCCAGATCCAGCGAGTTCGACATCTCCTTCTCGCAGTAAACGTGCAGGCCCTCCTTCATGCATGCGATCGCGTGTTCGGCGTGCAGCCAGTCCGGCGTGGCCACGATGACCGCGTCAAGGTCAAGCTTGTCCTTGTCGGCGAGCATGTCCTTGTAGTCGCTGTATTCCGCGACGGCGCCGAAGCCCTTGGTCTTGTTGTAGGCGTTCAGCGTGTTTACGCCCTTGTCGCGGTTGAACTTCCAGATGTCGCAGACGGCCTTGAAGCGAAGTCCGGGAATGCTCTGACCGGCCTTGAGGCATGATGTCAGCAGCACGTGTCCCTGGGCTCCGACGCCGATGATGCCGACGTTCAGATCGTCGACCTTTCCGGTCTTCGCCGGCGTGGTCGCCGCGGTGTCGGACACCGCGTTGCTCAGTCCGCCGGCGAGGATCGCCCCGGCTCCGGCCGCCGCGGCGGTCCTTGTCAGGAAACCCCGCCGGTCCATCTTCGTACCTTTTTCTTTTTTGTCCATATCTAGTGCTCTTTCAGGAATGATTGCTTCGGGTCCCTTTCGGTCCTTATTCAGGCTGTTATTTCTTCAACTCCGCGGCCCAGATGTTGCGGAATTCCACTGGATTGCCGTGATCCTGCAGGAGCAGGAACTCCCTGGCGATGGGCTTTCGCCCGCCGCCGGCGCCGGTGCCCTTCTTCAAAAGGACATCGTTATGTATCAACACGCCGTTGTGCACCACGCTTATGCGGGCTCCTTCGACCTGCTTGCCCGAGGCGTCGAGCTTCGGGGCCTGGAAGAAGATGTCGTAGCTTTGCCACTGCTGGGGAGGGGCGCACATGTTGACCCGCGGCGCCACGGCCCGGTACATGCCGCCGCATTCGTTGGCCAGGCCCTTGAGTCCGTAGCTGTCGAGGATCTGGCACTCGTAGCGGTTCTGGATGTAGCAGCCGCTGTTGGAGCGTCCCTGGCTCTTGGCTTCCGGCTGGAAAGCCGTGCGGAACTCCACGTGAAAATGCACGTCTCCGAATTTCTTCTTGGTGACGATCGAGCCGGTTCGCGGCACGCATCGCATCACGCCGCCTTCGAGCAGTTTCCATCCAACAGGCTTTCCGCCTTTGGTCCAGGTCTTGTTGAGATCCCTGGTCTCCGAACCGAGCAGGACCGTCGCGCCGGCCGGCGGCTTGGCGCCCAGGCGGTGCGACAGGCGCATCACCCGCTTGAGGCTGAACGACGCCTTGCAGTCGCCTTCAACCGTTCCGGTCAGATCGGTCTCGGTGAGTTTCGCCGACCACTTGCCGCCCTTGAACTTATCGCAGATAGAGGCGCCGGCAAGCTTGTCGGGCTTGCCGGTAAGGACCGCGAACTTCGGGTCGCGAGTGTCGAACTTCGCCATCAGGTTGATCGTATACTCGCCCTTGGGCGCGGCGATCACCTGTGCGACGATCGGGTCTTTGCCGATCCTGCCCTCCCAGTCGCCGACCATTGGTATGTCGGCGGCGCAGGGGTTGTTCGAGTCGTACGGTTTTGACGCCACAGTCGCCACCGGCTTGACCGCACAGATAGCCGCGGCGGCGGCCCCGGCGGGCTTGGGAGCCTGCCCTCGGGCCAGCGAACAGCAGATCAGCATCGCCGCAGTCGCCGCGACAACAGCCTTGTTGGATGTCTTAATCATTTAACTTGCCTTTCGGGACGTCTATTCGAATGAAACGGAAATCTCGGCGATCGACCACGGCTTGCGGTTCCTGCGGTCCCTGCCTTCGATCTTCTTGGTCTGCACGATCTTGATCGCCTTAGCGGTCCTGGCGGGGAACTTGATCGTGGTGATGCCTCTCTTGCCGTTGCCCTTTGCAATGGCGGTTCCGAAATCCTTGCCGTCGGTTGATGCGAACAGTTCGTACTGGCGGGGGTAGTCGTCCATCTTGTCGCCGCAGTCGAGCGTAACGGCGGTGATGGTGTCGGCCGCCGGCAGGGTGAGAGTGAACGAATCGCCGACGCCCATCACGCCGCCGGTGGTCCATACCGTCTTGCGGTCCGAGTCGATCGCCAGGGCGGCCTTGTCGGCGCCCTTCGACGCGGTGGTCTTCGCCGAAGCCTTCGCGATAGCCCACTTGATCTTGCTGACGGCGAGTTTGGCTTCGTTGGCCAGGGCCTTGTTGCTCGAACAGCCCTTGGCTATCGCCAGCCCGTCGGGGCAGGGGAAGCCGGCCAGGGCGGCGAGAATCTGCTTCTTCTCAGCGTCGCCGGCGGCGACTTTCAGGCCTTCGGCCAGCATTGCGGTCTTGGCCTTGCACGCCGCGGCGTCGGGTTTGGTTTCGCCGGGGATGGTGATGACGCGAATGTAGCCGCGCATCGCCAGGGTCTTGCGGGCCGCGTCGGAATCGGACTTCGCCACCGACAGCAGAGCTTCAGCCGGCGTGGCGTCGGGCCAGGCCGCCAGGGCGCGGACCGCAGCCTTCTTCACGTCGTCGCTTCCGGATGCCAACTGCGACTTGATCGCCGCGTAGGCCTTGTCGCCGGCCAGTCGGCTCAACACGACCAGCAATATCGACTTGGCCTTGTCGTCGGCCTTGCCCATCGCCGAGATGATCGGGGCGGTGCGCTTGTCGGCGTCGCCGCAGCGTTCGGCGACCTGCAGGATCGCGTTGGCCAGGCCCGCGCGATCCGACGAACTGTCGGTCTTGACCAGCAGCGCCGCCATCTTCGCGATGTCGGGCATTTCGCCGAGCGTTCCCAGCGCCTTGAACGCGGCGCGGCGAACTGAGCTTTCTTCGTCGGAGCCGGCGGTCTTGAGCACCGCCGCGGCGGCGTCCTTCTCGCGTCGGGCCGCGAGGGTCTTCATCAGGGCCGCACGTACGACCGCGTTGTCCGAGCCGACCGCCTCGATGATCGCGGCTCCGACTCCGTCGCCGCGGAGCCTGGTCAGGCTGCCGGCCGCAGCGGCCGCGGGGCTCCCGCCGGCGGCCAGCGCTTCGGTCAACACTCCAACGCTCGAAGCGTCGCCGAGCGTTCCCAGTGCGTCCAGGGCCGCGGTGCGGACTGCTTCATCCTTCGATGCGGCGGCTTTGGTCACCGCAGCGGCGGCGCCTTTGTCGCCGCGTCCGGCCAGTGCGGTGATCACGATAACCTGCACGTCGGGGGGCAGACTCGGCAGCTTGTCGGCGAAGACTTTCGTCGCTTCGGCTCCGGTGACTTCGTTAACGAGCTTGGCGGCCAGACGCTGCATGGCGGCGTCCTTACCGGTAAGCAGCGAGGCGATAATCGGCGCCGCGACCGACTTGTCGGACCGCGCGATGCCTCCCAGGGCGGCGATTCGAACGGCTGTGGACTTGTCGGCCTCGAACAGCTTCTTGTAAATCGCCGCGGCGGCCTTGGCGTCGCCGCCTTCGAGAAGCGTCTCGGCACACGAAAGGGCCGCATCGTCGGCGACCGCCTGCAGCGACTTGTCGATCTTGGCGCTGTCGAGCGCCTTGGCGGCGTCGGCTCCGCCGATCTTGCCCAGCGCGGCGATTGCGGCGCGTGCGGTTTCGGCGTCCTTGTCGCCCAGCAGCTTGGACAGCGGTGCTACGGCCTTTGCGTCGCCGCGGGCTGCGATCGTTCCGATAATTCCAACTCGGATCGGGCCGGTCGTCTTGGCCAGCGCGTCGCGGAGAACGGCGTCAACGGAGGCTCCCGCCATGCCCTGCAGGGCGAAGCGGGCCATGTTCGACAGCTTGGCGTCTGTCAGCAGCTTGGCCAGCGAGGGAACTGAAGCCTCCGTGCCGATCCGGCGGAGCATGCGGCAGACGAACTGCTTGCACTCGAACGTCGCCTTGGGCGAGTTCAGCGCCTTGAGCAGTTCGGCCTCGATCGCCTTGACGTCTTTGGCGGTGCGAATCTCTTCTTCGATCGCCGCCAGTGCGGCGCGGCTTTCGCCAAACTTGTATCCGACGATCTTCGTGTGATCGGCCGCACTCAGCGGACCGGCGACCAGCATTACCGCCGCAAGCGTCAGAGTCATGGCTGTTACTACGCGTTGACTTATGCTCATTTCAGTTCCTTTCACTGACCTGGGTTTCATTCAGGATGCGTTTTATCGGTATAAGCGTCGAGTTACTGCAGTTTGCATTTCTTGATCCAGATGTTCCTGTAGGCCACCGGGCCGTGGTCGCCCTGGAGCATCAGCGGGCCGAGAGGCTTTTCATCATTGAACGCCGACGCCCGCGTCGCGCCGGTCACTTCGCGGTTCTCGTGTACGACGATCCCGTTGTGCATGACCTTGACGAACCTGGCGTTCTGGATCTTCTTACCATCCTTGTCAAACCGTGCGGCCCGGAAGATCACGTCGAACGTCTGCCAGGCGCCCGGGGCTTTCGAGGCGTTGACGCGGGGCGCGACGCCTTCGTAGCCCATCTTGCCGCTGGGATTCTTGCCCCATCGCTGGTAGATCCCGCCGCAGTCGCTGTGCTTGGGCTTGGCGACCTTCCAACTGTCGAATACCTGGATTTCGTATCGACCCTGGAAGTAGACCCCGGAGTTCGAGCCCTTGGAGACCATGAACTCGACGTGCGCTTCGATGTCGCCGAACTCCTCCTTGCTGAGGATGTTCTTGGTCCGTCCGCTGTTGTCGATTATGCCCTTGCCCGGCTTGGTCGCCAGCTTGCGGGGGTTCTTTTCGTCCAGGCTTACTTCGCCAACCTCTTTCCACTTGCCCAGGTCAGGCTTGCCCTGACCCTTCCATCCGTCCAGGCCGACGAGCTTGACCGCGCCGTCGGGCGCCTTCCTGCCGAGGGTGCATTCGCCCGCGGGGGCCGCGGCGGCGCCCTTGACCGCGTCGTCGACCTTCAAGTCGCCCAGGGCGTACTGAATGCCCGCCAGGTAGTGCTCGAGGATGGCGGTCGTCCAGAAGATGTGGTGATTGTGTCCCAGCGAGCAGTAGAAAACCCTGCCCTTGCCGACCTTGTGGACCCACGAGATCGCCACGTCGCGCTTGGGGTCCTTGTTTCCGCGCGAGTTGGTCTTCTCGTCGGCCATGTCGAGGGACATGATCACGCGCAGCTTGTCGCGCGAGTAAACAGTGCCCTTGAGCTGGTATATCTCGTCTTTGACCTTGAAGCCCTTGCCGCCGAATGACTTATTGAGGGTATGGTCGGGCTCGTCGAGCTTGACCGCCCAGGTCCCGCCGCCGCCCCAGGGGTGCCCGGCGAACAGTCCGCCCATCATGGCCGCCGCTTCGGGGAAGCTGTAGAAATTGTCGGTCGCCCCGTGGATGCCGGCCACGCCCTTGCCGCCCTTGACGAAGTCCATCAACGCCTTGCGATGGGCGGGGTCCTTGAATTTCAGGCGCGTGGTGTTGTTGAACAGCACCGCGTCGAACTCATTGAGCTTGTCCGGGGCGAACATAGCCATGTCGTCGCTGATGACCGACGAATAGGCGCCGGTCTTCTCGCCCAGCATCTTGATAGCCGCGGCGCCGATCGGAATCGAACTGTGCCGGAAGCCTTCGCAACGGTTGAAGATCAGCAGCTTGCGGGCCTTGGCGGGCTTGGCCGGCGCCTTGGCGGGCAAGGCGGCCTTGACCTTGGCGACTTCATCGGGCTTGGCCTCCCGCGCCGCCTCGGCGACGCCGAACGCCGAAACGCACGCGACAACCGCAAGTCCGATCGACAGGAGCTTTCGGTAATCGGTCCCTTTGAGAAATCCCCGGCGACTCAATGAATGCTTCTGGGCCATAATGACTCTCCATTGCTGTGGTCAAATCGGAATGCGCCTCCGCCCAACCAGACGGACCGCTAATACTACAACGCACCACCGCCGGATTCCATTGATTTTTTTCAGGAATTCAGCCAATCGACCTGGAGCGGAAAGCCGCGATTTGAAGCGTCATTCCGCCGACGGAACGCCGCTTTCGCACATCCCGACCGCGTCGCGTACTGATCCGCCGGAGGCCTGTCTCGCCGACGGCGAAGCGGCAACAGTCCGCGCAGTCCTTGCAGGTCAGATCGAACTCGCCAGCGCATACGACGCGGCCAGTCCGGTTAGTGT
>Ga0180435_10004054_pt1 | contig 14504 bp, 11 predicted proteins | sample SS_ome_3_FD_132467 | JGI IMG/M metagenome (GOLD analysis project Ga0180435, IMG submission 132467) | Hypersaline lake sediment archaeal communities from the Salton Sea, California, USA - SS_3_S_1 metaG | ecosystem: Environmental > Aquatic > Non-marine Saline and Alkaline > Hypersaline >... | reverse complement strand
TGCCGCCGACCCTGACGGTGCGCAGCTTCGGCCCGGATCGGCAGGACGACAACGGCGGGGACGACGACCTCGACCTCGACGTGAGCGCCATCCCGCCCGGCCGCAAGTCGACCCTCTGGAAGCTGGAGATCGCGCAGACCTCCCTGAACAGCCAGCCGGCCCTCGTCCTGACGGGATCGTGGAGCGTGGACCGCAGCGCGCTCGGGCTGACGAGCGCCTTCGAGACGGACGGCTGGGGGCGCGCCTTCGGCATCAACGTGGCGTCGCGCGCCGTGTATTCCGCCGGTCCCGACGGCAACGCCGTCCTGACCGGCGACAACCTCCCGACGGGAGTGGGGCCATGACGAAGAAGCGGGTCTTCAGCATACACGAGCGTGAGGACGTCAAGTCGATCGTCGCCCTGCGACGCGCCGGGGCCGCCCGCTGGCGCCTGGAGGAATGGCTGGACCTGTCGGGCGAGGAGACGCCGCCGCGTTCTGTGGCCCGGGCCATGGCCGGCGAATCCCAGAGCGTGACCTGGCTGCTCAAGAACCACGACGTCCAGCTCAATTCGGCGAGCCTGCCCCATCTCAAGCACAAGGAGACGGAACGGGCCGTCGCGGGCTGGGTCGCCCGGGAGGAGAAGGGCGAGCCCGACCAGTTCTTCACGGCCTGGAGGGAACTGCGGGCGGGGCGGAAGGCCGGCGACGCCGCGACGCGGGACATGATCCTCATGTACGCCCGGCAGGACGTGGTGCAGCCGCCGCTCGACGCGGCGGCCGCCTGGGACGTCAAGCCCGGACGCATGCTGCCGGCCTACATGGCGCTGGACGCCTTCTTCCGCCTGGCGGGTCCGGGGACCGAGGAAAGCAAGGTCTGGAACGTCGTGTTCGTCGGCCGGACGACCAACTTCCTCTGCGTGGCGTCCGAAGACAGCCTGCTGATGACACGTCCCCTGCCCGGCGACCTGTCGGGCGGGCAGGATCCGGCCGAGTACGCCGACCGCCTGACGACCGAGGTCACGCGCTCGCAGCTCTTCGCGCGACAGTCGGCCGGAAGTCCGGAAGTGGAGCGCATCATCGTCTGCGGCGACGCGCAGCTGGCGCCCATGCTCGTCGAACGTCTCGCGGGGGCCCAGGACACGCCCGTCCAGCACTGGGACCTGGCGACGCACTTCGACGTGGGCGACCACGCCTTCACGGCGGACGGCTATCTGCCCCTGGCCGCGGCGGCGCTGGCCGGCGAGCCCGTCGGCATGAACCTCCTGAAGGAGCCTCGGCGCGGACTTCTCGGCGCCAAGGCGAAGCGCCGCATCCTGGCCACGTCCGTCGCCCTGGCGGTGACGATCACGCCGCTGCTGTGGTTCGCCGGCACCACGATTACCAGCATCCATGAGACGTACCTCTCGGACGCCCGTCTGCAGCTCCGCCGGTCGCAGGGCGAGGCGCGCGAGGCGGAGGACGTCTACAAGACGTACCGCCGGCACATGGAGCGCCGCGATCTCATGAACGCCCACGCCGCCTGCGTGCACGACCTGGATCGCCTGCTGCTGGAGCTGGCCGGCCTGACGCCGGCGCGGGTGACGTTCCGGGACCTGCAGATCGTCGAGGGGGAGGAGGGCATGATGCTGTCCATCATCGGGGAGAGCCGGGCCGACACGGCGGAGCGGGCCCAGCAGGCCTTCCTCGATTTCAAGGCGGCCCTCGACGCCAGCGGGTTCCTGATCCGTCGCGGGGAGCCGCGGCTGCTGGAGATCGATCGTCCGGAAGAACAGCAGACGCGGGTCAAGCGCGTGGTATTCAGCCTGGACTACGGCCTGGCGCCGTCCGTCGAAGCGCGGGAGGGACGAGGATGAAGCCGCCGAGGCTCGGACAGATGCCGAGATACTGGAAGCCGGTCGCCGGCGTCCTGGCGGGGACGGCCTGGCTCGCCTTCGTGGTGACGGCCGTGGCGCCCGTGGTCCGCGACTCCTTGCGGGGACACCGCGAGATGGGAGACCTGGAGCGGCGCATCGTCGCCCTGGGCGGCTGGACCGGCGCCAAGCTGCTGATGGAACGCGACCTGGCGGAGAACGGTCCGGCGATCCAGGCCGCGTGGGATCGGATGTATCCCGGCGAACGCGGACGCGAGCACCTGTTCCTGGAACTGGCGCGGATCGCCGACGAGAGCGGCGTGGCCGATTTCGACCTCGCCGAGGTCCTGGACCTGGATCTCGGCCCGGACGAACCCGACGAACCGCAGGTGGACGATTTCGATCCCATGGCCCACGACGATCCCTACGCCGCGACCGGGCGGGCCCAGGCGGTCGCGGCGACGGTCGAGCTGGATTCATACCGGGTCAAGGCCCGCTGGTCCGGAGACTACGTCCGCACGGCGGCCTTCCTCGAGGGCCTGCGCGAGATACCGCGGGCGCTCTCCGTGGAGAGCCTGGCGGTCCGGTCCTATCTGAAGGGGATCCAGGTCGAGATGGAACTGGAGGTGTTCTTCGATGTCGCCCCTGAATCTTAGGAGCCCGCTGGTGGCGGGCGTCGTCCTGACGCTGTTGGCCGTGGTCGCGGTGATCAACTTAAAGACCTTCCTGCCCGGAGGGGACGACTCGCGCCTGACCGCCCGACAGCGACGGGCGCCGCGACCGCCCGCCGAGCTGGCGTCGATCGTCGAGTCGGTCCTGAACGACGACAACATGCTGTCCGTGGTCGTCGCCGCCCGGGCCGCGACGACCGACGGCTTGTCGCGCGATCCGTTCCGCTCCGACGCGGTGCCGGTCGTCGAGGCGGCGTCGCCGGGCGAGCGGACCCGGCAGCGCGATCCCCTGGACTGCACGGCGGTGATCGTGGACGGGGCCGGTTCCGTCGCGTTGATCAACGGACGCGAGTACCGCGTCGGCGATCGCGTCGTCGGGCACGAGATCCTGGCCATCGACGCGGACGGCCTCCGTGTCGTCGATGCGCGCGGCCGGGAACGGTCGCTGTCCGTGCAGCCCCGCGGATCCGATTCGAACTTCAAGATCACGTTCAATTCCCGACGGAACACCCCGGTCCGGCAACAAGACGTCGCGGACGAAACCGAACACGAGAGGCGGATGCGATGAACCGGAACGAATGCCGCGGGAGGGCCCGAGGCCCGATCGGCCTGATCCTGGTCCTGTGGTGCCTTGCGGCGTGCACCGCGTCGGCGTCGGTCGGCGCCGGCTGGGATGCGGACCTGGAACCGACGACCATCGTCACCACGGGCGACGGGGCGGACGTGAGGCAGATCCTGCGCTCGCTCGCCCAGAGCATCGGCTACGGCCTGCAGATGGCGCCGGGGGTGCACGGTCAGACCCACGTGCACGTGGAGCAGGTCCCGGTGGGGCGCGCGCTCGACGCGATGCTGGAGCCCCTGGGCCTGGGCTACGAGGTCGACGGCAGGGTCCTGGTGGTCGGACGACGCGGCCTCGTGACCCGCTGGTTCTCCTTCAACTACCCGGTCACGGCCCGCATGGGGCAGGGCGAGTTCCAGATCGACGCGCGGGGCGAGGAAGCGGAGGGCTCGGGCGGCGGCGACGAGAGCGGGAACCAGAATCTCAGCCGCGTCACGAGCCGGTCGATCATGGCCATCTGGCCCGAGGTCATGTCGGCCCTGCAGGCCCTCGTCTTCGAGGGTGCGCAGGTCGCGAGCGAGACGGTCGATGAGGGCGACAGGCTGTCGCTCAACATCTCGGATACCGCGGGCCGGAGCCTGATCGTCAATCCCATGGCGTCACTGGTCATGGTGACCGCCGAGCAGGGACGGACGGACGCCGTGGCCCAGCTCCTGGCGCGCTTCAAGGAGTCCCTGCACCGGCAGGTGGCCGTCGAGGTGCGCATCATGGAGGTGTACCTGGACGCGGACACGCAGACGGGGATCAACTGGAACCTCTTCGCGGGCGAGGACGAGAACGCGAGCCTGCACACCTTCAGCGAGGATGACAACATCGGCGACGAATTCTTCCAGTTCATCGTCGACAGCGGGGATATCACCGGCATCATGCAGGCGATCTCCATCAGCGGCGACCTCAAGACGATCTCGACGCCGCGCGTGACCACCCTGAACAACCAGAAGGCGGTCGTGCGGGTGGTCACCGAGGACGTCTTCTTCGAGGCCCAGGTGGAGCCGGGCATCGTCACCAACGGCGTGGCGACCGAGCCGGTGGTCAGCTACCTGCCCCGCACCGTGCCGGTGGGGGTCGTGCTGGACGTGACGCCCCAGGTGGGCGACGACCAGGTCATCACCCTCAACGTGCATCCCACCATCAGCGACATCGTCGGCGTGGTGGAGAGCCCGAACCAGGATTCGGCGCCCATCCTCACCATCCGCGAGCTGGACACGGTGGGGAAGGTGCGCCACGGCGAGACGCTGGTCATCGCCGGGCTCATCAGCGAACGGAAGCAGTACACCCGGACCGGCGTGCCCCTGCTCAAGGATCTGCCCCTGCTGGGGCACGTCTTCGGCAAGACGCGGGACCAGAAGACCAACATCGAGCTGGTGATGATGCTCACGCCGCTGCTCCTCGAGGGCGGCGAGCCCGATCCCCTGGCGGACGACGTCCGCGACCGGCTGGAGGCGCGTCTGGGGATGGCGACGGAATAGACGGGCCGCCACGGGACGGCCGACGAAAAAGGGGCCCCGCCGACGCGGGGCCCCTTTCCTGTGTCCGGACGCGGTCCGGCTACTTGCCGTAGGTCTTCGTCCAGAGCGTGTCGAACTCCTCGACGGTCTCCTCGAAGAGATCCAGCATGGTCAGGATGGGATCGGGCTTCTCCAGATCCACCCCGGCGGATTTGAGTATCTCCAGCGGGGGCGCGGACGAGCCGGCCTTGAGCATGTTGTCGATGTAGCGGTCGGCGGCCTTCTGGCCCTGGTCCATGATGTTGCGGGCCAGCGAGATGCCGCTGGTCAGGCCCGTGGCGTAGGTGAAGACGTAGAAGTTGTAGTTGAAGTGGGGGATGAAGGCCCACTCCACCTCGTCGTTCTCGCCCATCGCGAAGTTGGGGCCGTAGTACTTGGTGATCAGGTCCCTGTAGAGGCCGTTGAGGAAGTCGGCCGTTAGCGTGTTGTCCTCCTCCGCGTACTCGTGGAAGCGCAGCTCGAACTCGGCGAAGAGCGTCTGGCGGAAGATCGTCAGGCGGATGTTCTCCAGCCGCTTGTTCAGCAGCATCAGCTTCTTGGCTGCATCCTTCTCCTTGCCGAGCAGGTGGCTGAGCAGGATCTCCTCGTTGCAGGTCGAGGCGATCTCGGCCAGGAACGTGGTGTAGTCGGCGTACACGTAGGGCTGCGTGCCCGTGGAGTAGAAGGTGTGCAGGGCGTGGCCGAACTCGTGGGCCGTAGTGAACACGGCGTCGAGGGTGTCGTCGTAGTTGTGCAGGACGTAGGGGTGCACGTCCTTGGCCACGATGCCGGTGCTGTAGGCGCCGGTGCGCTTGTTCTCGTTGGGGTAGACGTCGATCCAGCCGTTGGCGGGATCGATGCCCACGGCCAGGTCCTTCATGTAGGTCTTGCCGAGGGGCTTGAGGCCCTCCAGCAGCAGGTCCATGCACTCCTCGTAGGTGTACGTCACCTCGACGCCCTCGAGCATCGGGTTGTAGAGGTTGGCGAACTCCAGGGGACCGTCGATGCCGAGGACCTTGCGGCGCAGGTCCACGTACTTGTGGAGCGTCCGCTCGAGGTTGGCGTTGATGGTGTCGATCAGCATGCGGTAGGTGGTGGTGCTGATGTTGTCGCCCTTGAGCGAGGCCTCCAGGCAGCTGTCGTAGCCGCGCAGTTCCTTGGTGAGCAGGTGCGACTTGACCACGCCGTCGAGGGTCGAGGCCAGGGTGTTCTCGAACTGGCGGAAGGTCTCGAAGAAGGCCTCGGCGGCCTGCTTGCGCACCGGGTAGGACTTGCTCGAGCGCGCCTTGCCGAAGCCGGCGAGGGTCAGGGGCGCCATCCCGCCCTCCTCGGTGGCGATCTCCGGGAAGGACATGTCGATGTCGCGCAGCTTCGACGAGACCGTGGCGGTCGCGCCGCGGACTTGGCCGGCCATGGACAGGATGCGCTCCTCGGCCTTGCTGAGGCTGTGGGGCTTCATGCGGAACATGTCGTCGAAGTAGTGCTGGTAGATCTTCAGGTCGTCACGCGAGGCCAGGAAGCCGTCGATCCGCTCCTTGGGAACGTCGAGCAGCTCGGGCTCCATGTAGGAGACGGTGCTGCCGAAGTTCTGGAACAGGAAGCCCACCTTGCCCTGCATCATCTGGTTCTCGGCGTCCGAAAGCTCGGGATCGAGACGCAGCTGCGTGTAGCCGTAGAGCTTGTAGAGGCGCAGGACGGTCTGTTCGACCATGAGCATGGCCTCGTGCAGCACATCCGCCGATTCGCCCAGGCGGCCTTCGAATTCGGCGAGCCGGGGCACCATCGCCTCGACGGCGGCCAGTTCGGTCTGCCAAGCCTCCACCGAGGGGAACACGTGGGTGTAGTCCCACTTGTACGTGTCGGGAACCACGTCCCGGCTGTCGGTGGGATTGGGTTCGTAGGCCTGTGCGGACACGGCCGCGAACATGAATGTGAGCAGGATGCAGATGGCGGCTCCGGACATACGTGCCGACCGGTTCATGGGGTTACCTCCTGATCGGGGTCGTCAAGTGAACGGGCCCGATCGGCATGGGGGATCGGGCCCTCATCGTCTGGCGGCCGCCTAGAGCAGCGGCCTTCCGAATTTATCGGTGAGCGTCATGGTCTTGGTGGTGTTGTCGGGAAGCGGTAAGTCCACGGTTTCCCAGTCGCCGCCGTCGAAGTGCAGCATCGCGCCGCCATGGCCGGAGGCGTAGATGTTGTCGCTGCCCGTGCCCCAGATGGCCGACAGATAGCCCGTGCCGTTGTACACGATCTGGGAGACGTACGTGTCCTGCGTCATGGTGGCGATCTGGCCGGTCCACGTCGTCATGTACAGCACGTCCGCGGCCTCGTCGAGCCAGAGGTCGGTCAGACGGGACGGATGCGTGGCGGGGTAGATCGCGTTGCCGAGCTGATCGGCCGGCTGCTTCCACTGGAGGCCGTCGAGGGAAGTGGCCAGCCGCAGGATCTTGCCGTCGTCCGTGGCCACGAAGTTGTCCTCGACCGTGGCGTGGCTGAAGATGGTCGTCAGCAGGCTGAAATCGTTGTCCTCGACGACGCCCCACAGCCATTCGTGGTCGAAGCCCACATGGTCGTTCTCCATGAGCATGATGGCGGAATTTCCCGCGATGCCGTAGACGGAGACCGCCGTCAGGGTCTCGACGCTGTCGTTGAAGACGAGCGTGTCGTTGGGAGCCTGCTCGACGGGCGGATCGCCCTCGAGCGGATAGTCGCGGTAGGCCCGGCGCTGCGTGGAGACCCACGAACTGCCGCTGCGTCGTTTCAGGGTGCCGTCCTGGCCCACGATGTAGATTTCCCCGTATGGCCCCAGGCCCACGTCGTAGAGGTTCTCTTCGGTGCCGCTGTCCAGGCTCGACCAGGACGAGCCGTCGTAGTGGAACAGCACGCCCTCGTGTCCGCAGGCGTAGACGTCGTTGGGGCCCGTGCCCCAGACGGACGTGAGCGTGCCGGCGGAGACGTCGGTCCGTGTCCAGGCGGCGCCGTCGAAATGCAGGATGAAGCCCGGCCGGCCGACCGCGAACACGTTGTCGGTCCCCGTGCCCCAGATGTCGAACACCCAGTTGATGATGTCGGGATCGGGGAAGGGATCCTGCGGGGCCTCGCCCGCGGTGTCGTCGTCGCAGCCGACCAGGGCCGCGCTGACGAGAACGACGAGGAGGAGCAGGACCAGGCGTCCGAGGTTCGAACCGGTTACGCGCCGATAGTGCGTCTTGATTCCGCTCATATTCATCTTCAGAAGGCCCCTTGCATGGGGTGGGGTACCGGGCCGGACCGGGACCGCTCCCGATGACCGGACGCCCGACCGTATACGCGCCCCCGTGCGCACGCCAGAGGCGGCGGGAAAGGGACCGCATCAACTCATGAATATTAAGCATCTGCGCAATGGATGTCCATAAGGACTTGCCGTCGCGGGAAAGCTGGACGAATATGCCGGGGGGGGAACGAGGCGGTATCGCGCTGAAAACGTTGCACGGGGAGCGAAACATGAGCCGACAGGGCATCGACGGTATCGATCCTGACCTGGATCTCTGCGAGGCGATCGACGATCTGCGCCGCGAGCTGAACGCCGTGATCCTGGCCCACTACTACCAGGAATCGGAGATCCAGGACCTGGCCGATTTCGTGGGGGACAGTCTGGCCCTCAGCCAGCAGGCGGCGCGGACCGACGCCGAGGTCATCGTCTTCGCCGGCGTGCATTTCATGGCCGAGACGGCCAAGATCCTCAATCCGGACAAGCAGGTGCTCCTGCCCGACCTGGCGGCCGGCTGCAGCCTGGCCGACGGGTGCCCCGCGGACGAGTTCGCCGCCTTCCTCGAGCGGCATCCCGGACACGCGGTCGTCAGCTACATCAACTGCTCGCTGGAGACCAAGGCCATGAGCGACTTCATCTGCACCTCGAGCAACGCGGCGAAGATCGTCGGCGCCGTGCCCGCCGACCGGCCCGTGGTCTTCGCACCGGACCGGCATCTGGGCGCCTGGGTCTCAGGCCAGCTGGGCCGAGACCTGGTCCTGTGGCCGGGGAGCTGCGAGGTGCACGAGCAGTTCAGCGAGCGCAAGCTCGTGGAACTCAAGATCGCCCATCCCGGCGCCGCGGTGGCGGCCCATCCCGAATGCACCGAGGCCCTGCTCCAGCACGCCGATCACGTGGGGTCCACCAGCGCCATCCTGAAGTTCTCGCGCGAGAGCGAGGCCCGCGAGATCATCGTCCTGACCGAGCCGGGCATCATCCACCAGCTGCGCAAGGAGAACCCCGACAAGACGTTCATCGCCGTGCCCGGGACCGACGAGAGCTGCAGCTGCAACGAATGCCCCTATATGCGGCTCAACACCCTGGAGAAGCTCTACCTCTGCATGCGCGATCGTCGACCGGAGATCGTCCTGGACGAGGCGATGCGGCTGAAGGCCCTCAAGCCCATCGAACGCATGCTCGCCCTGAGCTGAGCGATCGCCATGGCCGTCCGCACTCCCGTCTATCTCGACCACCACGCGACGACACCGGTGGATCCCGCGGTGATCGAGATCATGAAAGCGGCCCTCGCCGATCATTTCGGCAATCCAAACAGCGCGCACGCCTTCGGCTGGGCGGCCGCGGCCCTGGTCGACGGCGCGCGGCGGCAGGTGGCGGAGCTGCTGGGCTGCGCACCCGGCGAGATCGTCTTCACCTCAGGTGCGACCGAGGCCAACAACCTGGCGCTGAAGGGATTCGCGGCCCGGTACGACCGGCCCGGCCGCATCGTCACGAGCAACCTGGAGCACGAATCGGTGTCGCGTCCCCTGGCCGAACTGGCCGCGCGGGGCTGGGAGGTCGTGGCGGTCGCCTGCGCCCGGGACGGCCGCGTGCGTCTGGAGGACCTCGCCGAGGCCGTCACGCCCGGCACGGCGCTGGTGAGCGTCGTCGCGGCGCAGAACGAGCTCGGCACCCTGCAGCCGTGGCCGGAGATCGGCGACCTGTGTCGCCGGCGGGGCGTGGTCTTCCACACCGACGCGGCGCAGGCCGTGGGCAAGGTGCCCCTCGACGTCGCCCGGGACGGGATCGGGCTGCTCTCGCTCTCGGGACACAAGATCTACGGGCCCAAGGGCGTCGGCGCCCTCTACGTGCGGGCGCGGGGACCCAACGTGCGGTTGTGCGCCCTGGCCACCGGCGGCGGGCAGGAGCGCGATCTCCGCTCCGGCACGCTCAACGTGCCCGGCATCGCCGGCCTGGGGGCGGCCTGCGGGCTGGCGGCGTCGCGCCGGAGCGCAGACGCGCAGCGACTGCGCCGCCTGGGCCGGAGCCTGCTGGACGCCTTGCGGGACGCCATTCCCGACGTGATGCTCAACGGCGCCGCCGTCGAACGCCTGCCCGGCAGCCTGAACCTCACCTTCCCGGGGGCGCCTGCGGCCCGTCTGATCGCCAAGCTGTCCGTGCTCGCGGTGTCCACCGGTTCCGCCTGCTCGAGCGCGGACGGACGGCCCTCGCCCGTGCTGGCGGCGATCGGGCTGGACGAGGCGGCGCGGGCCGCCAGCCTGCGCATCTGCCTGGGACGGGACAACACGGCGGAAGAGGTCGCGTTCGCGGCTGAACGGATCGTCGCGGCGGTGCGGGAGGTCAGGGGGGAGGGGGGCGCCGGTTAGGGCGCCCCCGCGATCTCAGCCTACGATAGACAGGGATATGCGCTTGCGCTGCTTGTCGATCTCGATGACGCGTACCGAGACCTGCTGGCCTTCCTTCACCACGTCGCCGGGATGATAGACGCGCTCCTCGGCGAGAGCGGACACGTGGACCAGCCCCCGGATTCCCGGCAGCAGTTCCACGAAGGCCCCGAAATCGGCGAGTCCGCTGACGATGCCGTCGTACCATTCGCCGGGCTTCAGCTTGTCCTCGACGTCGTCCCAGGGATCGCTCTCGAGCGCCCGCATGGAGAGGCTGACGCGCTCGCTGCGTCCCTGCCCGAGATTCTGGATGTCCATGACCTTGACGGAGATCTCCTGGCCCTCGCTCAGGATGTCGCCGGGATTCGCGACGCGCTGGTGGCTCATCTCGGAGACGTGCACCAGGCCCTCGATGCCGCCGATGTTCACGAAGGCGCCGTAGGGCATGATGCGGACGACGCGGCCCTCGTAGACGTTGCCGACGGCCAGCGTCTTGCGCGTCTCGACCGCCTGGCGCTCCTTCTCCTCCCGCAGCAGCGCGCGGCGGGAGACCACGAGCCGGCGCCCGCCCTCGGAGAACTCGATCACCCGGAATTCCAGCTTGCGATCGACCCACTCCGCCGGATTCTCCACGAAGCTGTCGTCGATCTGGGAGACGGGGCAGAAGGCGCGGTGCTCGCCCATCATCACCACGAAGCCGCCCTTGTTGGTCTCCTTGACCGTACCGGTCAGGGGCATGCCGCTGGCCAGGGCCTCCTCGATCACGCGCGTGTCCTTGCCCTGGGCGCGCTGCTTGATGGTCAGGCGCAGGTTCTCGCCCTTGCCGGTCGCGTAGGCCGTGACGGTGTCGCCGGCCTTGTGCTTGAGCTCGCCCTCGGCGTCGCTCAGCTCGGTGGTGGAAATGGGGAGCTCGCTGCGTCCGCCGTAGTCGACGAAGCACTCGGTCTCGCCCATCTGCACCAGGACGCCGGTCACCTGGTCTCCGGCGCGGGGCTCCGGCGTCTGTTCGGCCGCGGCGGGTTCCTGTTCGGAGAGGAGTTTCTCGAATTCGGAGGAGGATTCCTCGGCATCGTCTTGGCGGAGGTCGTCGTCGGTCATCAGCCTGGTCCCGGTTCAGATCTTGGGGGAGCGCCGTTCTGGGCGCACGAACCCGGCGATAATAGCACAAGCCCGCGCGGGCGTGGATCATTTATCGACCGGGGCGCGGGGCGAAAGTCCTTGGCTTACGGGGCGCCGCTGCCTAGCGTTGCGGCTGGTCGTTTGTCGCCGGTCCGTGGCCGGACCGCGGCGGAATCGGATCGGCTGGGAGGAGTCACGAAATGTCCATCCGGACCTGCATGTCGCTCGCGTTCGCATTCATGGTGCTGGCCCACGGCGCCCCCGCCGTCTCGGCGGGGAACGGTTCCGAGGACCCGCAGCTGACCTTCGGTGGCCAGGTGCGCGTGCGCGGCTATACCCTGGAGAACATGTGGGACATCGACGGGGACGCCGACGGAGACAAGTGGTCCGTCATGCGCAACCGCGCGCGGATCCACGCGCGGGCGGACCTGCCCCGCGGCGTGCGCGGCTTTGTGCGCATCGCCAACCAGAACTGGGGGACGGGCGTCACGGGGGCCGAGGGAGACGATCGCTGGGAAGTCGACAACAAGAGCGGCAAGACCTTCGTCGATGCCGCCTGGCTCGAGGTGGACGAGGCCTTCGGCCTGCCCATGACCGTACGCCTGGGGCGGCAGGACCTCTTCTACGGCAGCGGCCTGCTCATCGCCGACGGCCAGTCCCAGCTGGCCTCGACGGCCAACTATCTGGACGGCGCGTGGCTGCGCTGGTCGGGCCTCGCCGGGACCACCGTCGACCTGCTCCATTTCAAGGACGAGGAGAACGCCCGCGCCGACGCCGCCCACGACGACGTGACCCTGAGCGGGGTCTACGCCAGCCGCCGCCCGGCGGGCGGCCGCGGCGTGGGGGACCTCTACGCCCTGCGGCGCAGCGATCAGGCCCTTGGCCTGGACGTCTGGACCCTCGGCGCGCGTCTGGGCCGCGAACGGGGGCCGGGCCTCGACTACCAGCTGGAAGGTGCGCTCCAGGGCGGCGATCACGCCGCCGGGCGGACGCACGAGGCCTTCGCGGGCGACATCCGGGCGGGGTACACCTTCGACGGGACCGGATCGCCGCGTCCCTATGCCTCCTTCGTCGCCCTCAGCGGCGACGATCCCGCCACCGCCGGCACCAACGAACGCTGGGACGTGGGCTACGGCGGCTGGCCCCGCTACGACGACCTGCTCGCCTGGCTCTACATCAACCTGGGCGCCGGCAACGCCATGTCGGGCTACGATCCCGTCTACGCGGACGGCAGCAGCCGGACGGGCGAGGTCGTCTATGGCAACCTGCTGATGACCACCCTGGGATTGGACCTCGAGCCGTCCCGGGACCTGAGGCTCGACGTGTCGGTGTCGCGCCTGCGGGCCCACACCGCGCCGGGCGGCGCCCTCGACATCGGAACCTACGCCCGGCTGCGCGCGCGTTACGTCTACTCGCCGCAGCTGACGCTCTCGCTCTTCGCGGCGGTCCTCGACCCGGGCGACGCCTACGGCCCCGGCGCCGACCGCGTCCACGAACTCTACTGGGAGACGCTCCTGTCCTTCTGACGCCGGAGGCGCGCGGATGACCGTCAAGACCCTCGTGATCGCCCTGTACGCCCTGATGATCGTCGGCGTCGGCGTCGCCGGGCTCCGCCGCACGCGCTCGTTCAGCGACTTCTTCCTGGGCGGCGGCCAGGTGGGGCCCTGGATGACGGCCTTCACCTACGCCACCGCCTATTTCTCGGCCGTGCTCTTCATCGGCTTCGCGGGCAAGATCGGCTGGGGCTTCGGCCTGTCCGGCCTGTGGATCGCCCTGTGCAACGCCCTGGTCGGCGTGCTCCTGGTCTGGGGGCTCCTCGGCCACCGGATCAAGCGCATGTCCACGGAGTACGGCGTGGCGACGATGGCCGAATTCTTCGAGAAGCGCTTCGGCGGGCGCGCCCTGAAGCTCTTCGCCTCGCTGGCCGTCTTCGTCTTCTTCATCCCCTACTCGGCGGCCGTGTTCATGGGCCTGTCCTACCTCTTCCAGGCCAACTTCGCCATCGACTACACCCTGGCCCTGGCGCTGATGGGCGGCTTCACGGCCGTCTACCTGGCCCTCGGCGGCTACAAGTCCATGGCCATGATCGACGTGGCCTTCGGCATGATCATGCTGGCCGGTGTGTCGATCCTGCTAGGCTTCACGCTGAAGACCGGCGGTGGGGCGGGGGAGATCGTCGAGCGGCTTCGGGCGATCGATCCGGACCTGGTCGCGGCCGTGGGACCACCGGGTCTCTGGCCCCTGTTCTGCCTCGTGTTCCTGACCAGCGTGGCGCCCATGGGCATGCCGCAGCTCGTGCAGAAGTTCTACGCCATCAAGGACCGGCGCGCGATCCGCATCGGCATGGCGGCGTCGACCTGTTTCGCCCTGCTGATCGGAGGCGTGGCCTATTTCACCGGTGCGACCACGCGACTCTTCCTCTCGCCGGAAACATCGCCGACGGCCTTCGCCGACGGCCGACCCGTCTTCGACGCGCTCATGCCGGAGCTGCTTGCCAGGATCGTGCCGGAGTCCCTGTCGGTCCTGATGCTGCTGCTGATCCTGTCGGCCAGCATGTCCACCCTGGCGGCGCTGGTGCTGATCTCCAGTTCGGCGGTGGTCAAGGACCTCTACGCCGGCTTCGTGGACCGCGGCGCCAGCGACGCGCGGCTGACGGGTCTGATGCGCCTGGCCAGCGTCGTCTTCGTGCTGATCTCGGTCGTGCTCGCCTATTTTCGGCCCTCGACCATCGTGGCGATCCTGGGCGTGTCCTGGGGCGCCATCGGTTCCGTGTTCCTGGGCCCGTTCCTGTGGGGGCTCTTCACCCGTTGGGCCACCCGCGCCGGCGCCCTGGCAGGCTCGATGGCGGGCCTGGCGATCTGCGTCGGCCTCTACGCCGCCGGACGTCCCTCGCCCGAAGCGGGGACCGTCGGCATGCTGGTCTCGTTGGCCGTGGTGCCGCTGGTGAGTGCCGTTTCGCCCCGTACCTGAAGGGAACGGTTCTGCCCCAGAAATTGTGTTTGGCGTGATCTGTGCCCCCAACTGGGCATGAACACCCGATCTGTCGGCTGGCGCCCGCCCCACTGCCCCAATCCCGACTGCAAGTACCACAACGACTTGCACGAAGACTGGCCCTACCGCAAGCACGGTTTCTTCCTCCGACG
>Ga0180435_10004053_pt1 | contig 14505 bp, 13 predicted proteins | sample SS_ome_3_FD_132467 | JGI IMG/M metagenome (GOLD analysis project Ga0180435, IMG submission 132467) | Hypersaline lake sediment archaeal communities from the Salton Sea, California, USA - SS_3_S_1 metaG | ecosystem: Environmental > Aquatic > Non-marine Saline and Alkaline > Hypersaline >... | reverse complement strand
TACATCCACGGCGGCGCATTTATGTTGGGCAGCCCGCTCAGCCATCGCACCATTACCACTAAATATGCGCGTTTGCTGGGTGTCAGCGTGTTTGCAGTGGACTACCGGATGCTGCCGGAACACGGCCGGCTGGATTGCCTGGCTGATTGTCAGGATGCCTACCGCTACATTCTGGAAAACGGACCTGAACAAGGCGGCGCGGCAACACAACTCCTGATTTCCGGGGATTCAGCTGGCGGCAACCTGGCTTTGGTGGTTACCGCGTGGGCGCGTGACCAGGGGCTGCGTAAGGCTGACGGCGTCATCGCTATTGCACCTGCAACAGACAACACGTTTGGCTCGCCAACCCTGCGAAAAAACGCAGACACAGACCCGTTGCTGGGTCCAACGCTGGGCAAGCTGATCAGACTGCCACGCGCAGTACTGTTGTATTTCTCATGGTTCAGCACGCGATTACGCCCAACGGACACCAGAGTTTCGCCTATTCACGGCGATTTAAGCAGACTGCCGCCAATGCTTATCCAGGCCAGTGAAGCTGAGATGTTACTGGGCGATGCACGGCGCTATACAAACAAGGCCAATGCACAAGGCTCGACGGTGAAACTGGAAACCTGGAATCACATGGTGCACGTCTGGCACGTGTTTGAACCAGACCTGCCTGAAGCAAAACAGGCTTTCGAGCACATTGCCAGGTTTGTCGAGAATCTGCCGGCTACGGCTGCAGAAGCTGCGCCAGAGGATTTACAGAGCGCACAACGCTAGCTAACCGCCAGCATTGATTTCACTGGGTGCCGGTCCGAGATAATCAACCACCAGTGACACACGTCGGTTCGCTGCGCCTGAATCACCCCACTTACCCGGTTGCAGCATGCGCCGATTATCTTCGCCATAACTCACTGCTCGGACCCGCTCCGGGTGTAACCCGCCGCTGGAAATCAGATATTGCCGTACAGCCTCGGCGCGACGTTGGCCCAACTGCTGATTGTAAGCCGGGTCGCCAGCGGGATCAGTGAAGCCTTCAACGGTAACCACTACATTCGGATCGTATTGACGCACCACTTCACTGAACTCATCCAGTGCAGGTTTGTCTTCTGCTCGCAGGGTGTCATCGTCGTAGGCAAAGTGCGCACTCATTTCGACCCGCAGGCGCCCCTGCAGGTTGGCAATGGTTGCATCATAGCCGGAGAATTTACCGTGCAGATCCTGAGTCATTTCTGTGAACTGACTGCGAAAACCCTGCAGATCATCTGCGAGGCTGCTGTCTGTAGCACGCAGGTCGCTGACGGTAGCGTCAAATTCATCACGTTTGACGTATTGATTGGTGGCACAACCTGCCAGGATACTGCCCGCCACAATGATGGAGACTGCAGTCATAACACCACGCCGATTGATGAAATTTCCCATAACGTTCGTTCCCTGCCTGTAGATAAGGTATTGTCCGCCCCTGACGGAATGTCAGTTTATCCCCAATTTCAATTTCGATCAGCCTAAGTTAACCGTGTCAGAACCAGATTCATCTGAACCCAGCCCTACCATCATGGAGACTGCCCAGCGCACGTTGGTAGATACCTTTGGCTATGCGTCATTTCGTGGTCATCAGGCAGACATCATCGCGCACACCTGCGCGGGCCTCGACAGCCTCGTGCTGATGCCAACAGGCGGCGGGAAATCCCTTTGCTATCAGTTACCGGCAATGATCCAGCCCGGATTGGGTCTGGTGGTTTCGCCACTGATTGCGCTGATGCAGGATCAGGTTCAAGCGCTTAATCTGCTCGGCGTATCAGCAGCCTATTTAAATTCCACGCTTGCCTACGATGAACAGCAGGCTGTTATCGATCGGGCCCGCAGCGGCGGCTTACAACTACTGTACGTTGCGCCGGAGCGATTGCTGCAACCGTCAACGTTAGAAACCTTGCGGACCTGTGAAGTCAACCTGATCGCGATAGACGAAGCACACTGTGTATCTTCCTGGGGCCACGACTTCCGGGCAGACTATCTGGCCCTGGATATCCTGCAGGCAGCATTTCCCGGCGTCCCCAGGCTCGCGTTGACAGCAACCGCTGATCCGCGCACCCAGGAGGACATCTGCGCGCGACTGCGGCTGCACAAACCAAAAACTTTCAACAGCGGTTTTGATCGCCCCAACATATTCTATTCGGTGCAGCCCAAGGTCAACCCGAAAGCGCAGCTGATGTCATTTCTCAAAGACTACGAAGGCTGCGCCGGCATCGTCTACTGTCTGTCACGCAAGAGTGTCGACGACACCGCCCACTGGCTGAGCCAGCAAGGCATCAACGCGTTGCCCTATCATGCCGGGCTGAGCGCCGAAGAACGGCAGTTGCATCAAGTCCGCTTTCTGAAAGAAGACAATGTCGTGATGGTGGCGACCATTGCGTTTGGCATGGGCATCGACAAACCCGACGTGCGCTTTGTTGCCCATCTGGACCTGCCTAAATCCATGGAAGCGTATTATCAGGAAACCGGACGGGCCGGCCGTGACGGCGCGCCGGCACAAGCCTGGATGGTGTACGGCTTACAGGATGTTGTGCGTTTATCCCGCATGGTGGATGAATCACCCTCGGACGAAAGCCACAAACGTGTTGAACGCAGCAAGCTCGACGCATTGCTTGGCTGGTGTGAGGTCACCACCTGTCGACGGGCCAGCCTGCTGAGCTATTTTGGTGAAACCCCGGCTCAGCGTTGTGACAACTGTGATGTCTGTGTGACACCACCGGTGACCTGGGAAGCTACCGAAATTGCGCAGAAGGCGTTGTCCTGCGTCTACCGCACGGGCCAGCGATTTGGCGCAGGACATGTCATTGATGTCCTGCGTGGTCAACTGCGGGACAAAGTTAAGCAGTTCGATCATCACAATCTGTCGACCTTTGGCATCGGCAAAGCACTGTCAGAGCAGCAGTGGCGCTCAGTGTTCCGGCAGCTTGTTGTGCGCGGCTATTTACAGGTGGATCACAGTCGTTACGGCGCCCTGCGCCTGGTCGGGGCAAGCCGGGCGCTGTTACGTGGAGACACCAGACTGGCGCTGAGGGAAGATCCGATGCCGGCCAAATCACGCAGCAGACCTGCGCGATACCAGCTGGAACTGGAAGATGAAGAGTTGATGGAAGACCTGAAAGCAGTGCGTCGCAGCCTCGCTGAAAGTCAGGATATCCCACCCTACATGGTTTTCCACGATGCCACGCTGTTGGAAATGATCGCCGTCCGGCCTAAAACTGAGGAACAACTACTTGAAGTGAGCGGCGTAGGACAGGCCAAACTCGCCCAATATGGCAACGCCTTCTTACAGGTACTGGCAAAACACAGCACGTTTTAGATGAAGTCATAACTTTCACACCGCCTTGATTGACAAACGGGCACTCTGCCATTAACACTACTGATCGAGTCACCTATGACACCGTCGTACGCTGCACGTGGAGCACTGTTTTTTTCCTGGTTCATGCCCAGTTTCACGCGCGTTGGCTACGGTCTGCGGAAGCTCACCTGGACAACCAGATCCTTTGACTTTACCGGTCAGACCTGGCTGGTGACCGGCGCCTCTACGGGTATCGGTCGACAACTGGCAGTGAGCGCTGCCAACGCCGGCGCAACCGTTCACGCGGTAGCGCGAAACCCGGAGAAGCTGAAACAACTGGAAGGCGAGGTCAGCTCGAGCCGCGGCAGCATTGTCAGTCACAGCGTCGATCTATCGCTGATGGCATCCATCGCTTCGCTTGCCACCTACTTTGAAAACAGCGGCGTCACGTTCGACGTACTGGTAAACAATGTCGGGCTCATGCTGAACGAGCCAACCAGAACCAGTGAAGACCTGGAAACCGGCTTTGCAACAAACGTGCTTGGACACTATGTACTCACCGAAAAAATGATCAGCCTGGGCGGCCTGAAAAGCGGCAGTACGGTCATCAATATGAGTTCTGGCGGCATGTACAACGTCGCCCTGGAGATAGATGCACTGCAGGGTGATCACCCCTACGATGGCACGCTGACTTACGCCCGCCACAAACGCGCACAGGTTGCGCTGAATGAACATTGGCGACAGACTTACGGCGATATGATCAATTTCTACTCCATGCATCCGGGTTGGGTCAGCACACCCGGCGTAGAAACCGCGATGCCGGAATTCCACGCCGCCCTGAATCGCCTGTTACGCGATCCTGAAGCGGGTGCCGACACTGCATTGTGGCTGGCATTTACCAAACCTGAACAAAGTGATGCACAGAACATCTGGTTTGATCGTGCCCAGCGTTCGCCACATTTCTTCAGTGGTACACGACAGGGGGACAGCAGAACTGCTCTGATCAGCTATCTGCAGACCTTTAGCCAAACTTCACCTGAGGCCGCCTGAAGGCCTATCCATGGGACAGCTGATCCAGGGCGAATGGCACGCTGAAGACCTCCCTCGCCACCAGGCTGATGGCAAATTCGAGCGCCCCAACAGTACCTTTCGCGATTGGATCGGTGCGCCTGACGGACGTTTTCCAGCTGTCGCTGGACGCTACCATCTTTTTGTCAATGCCGGTTGCCCCTGGGCCTATCGAGCGATTTTATACCGGGCGGTAAAAGACCTTGATGATATTGTCGGTTTATCTCATACCGCTGCGGCTGCAGGTGAGCAGGGCTGGCATTTCGATAACCCTCCTGAACCGTTACTGCAGGCAAGACATCTGCATGAAGTGTACAGCCGCGCTGATTGCGCGTTTACCGGGCGCGTTACGGTACCGGTTTTGTGGGACACCCACAGCAATACCATAGTGAATAACGAATCCGCGGACATCATCCGCATGTTCAACAATGCCTTTAACGAAATGGAAGGTGTCTCTCAGACAGACTATTACCCTGAACCACTTCGCGCGGAGATCGAAGCGCTCAATCAGGTGATTTATGCTGATGTGAACAACGGCGTCTATCGGTGTGGTTTTGCCCAGTCGCAGAGTGCGTATGAAGAAGCCTACGACAAGCTGTTCAACACACTGGATCAACTGGATCAACGTCTGGCCACTCGACGATACCTGTTTGGAAACCAGGTGACAGAAACGGACTGGCGCCTGTTCTCGACGCTGATACGGTTCGATCTGGCTTACTACAGCCGTTTCAAATGCAATCGTAATCAGTTGCTGGATTTTGAACATCTCTGGCCGTACACACGTGATCTGTATCAACTGCCCGGTGTCGCTGACACCGTCGACATCAACGCAATCAAAGGCATCTACTACGGCGCCGGCAAACCCGGCATACTGCCAAAAGGCCCGGTACTGGATTTCAGTGCGCCGCACAATCGCGCAGCGATCCAAGCCTGAGACACACACAACCAGCGGACCCCTAACATGCCTGTGAACCTTAATCCCTATGAGCAGCGCGTTCTGGGTTGCTTATTGGAAAAAGCGGTCCTGACACCGGACCAATACCCTTTAAGCTTGAATGCGTTGGTAAATGCCTGTAACCAGAAATCGTCCCGAGCGCCTGTTATGGCACTGGAACAAGGCGAGGTGCAGCGTACTGTGCGAAGCCTGCAGGACAAACACCTGCTGCGCAGCGATGAAAATTTCAAGACCCAGGTGGAAAAATACGACCACCGATTCTGCAATACACCGTTCAGCGACTACCAGTTTTCGCCGCCACAGTACGCGATCATTACCGTTTTATTGCTGCGCGGTCCGCGAACGCCCGGAGAGTTGCGCGCCAACAGCGGCCGCCTGTACGCGTTTGCTGACAATGATGAGGTGGTCAGTGAACTGGAATCGTTGATGAACCTGGACAACGGCGCCTGTGTCGCAAAACTACCCAGAACGCCCGGGCGCAAAGACAGCGAATATCAGCATCTGTTTGGCGATGCAGCCAGTGCATCGGCAGCCCCCGCCCCTGCTCAAGCGTCCCCGGTTGAGAAAACAACATCCGCACCTGATGACCTGTCGAAACGCGTTGCCGAACTGGAAAGTGCACTGGCCACACTGACCACGTATGTACACGCAAAACTGGGTCGCCCCGGGGACGACCCGTAACGAGAATCTCAGGGTTTAAACGGCTCGCTGTAATTCTCCGCACCTACCTTGCGTACGTCGCTTAACCAATCACCTGCATAGGGCCAGCTCTCAGGCGACTCTGGTGAAGGCCCCTGCCAGAACCGCTGCAGCGGACCCGGAATCGGGTTTTTTTCAAGCGACCAGGCCTGGCGACGGAAGGTCCAGCTATCGGGCACTAATTCATGTGCTTTACGAAAGTGTGGTACCGCTTCATCATGTGCGCCCGCCAGCTCCAGCGCGCTGGCCAGTTCGAAGTGGGCATGCCCTAACGAAACGTCTGCACTGCGCGGACGCGAGCGTCTGATGACTTCATCTGACGATAGCGCAAAGCGGCTGTCAGCGCCGTGTTCCACCCAGTCCCTCAGAGCCGCGTGATAGGCCTCGGCATCAGACTTGATTTTCACCGCTTCACCCATCATTTCAACAAAACGCTCGGGCATAGCCGGCGCATCATCTGCGGGTGGAGGAGGTGCCTGTTGGGTTTGCGGCTGAGGTGGCGCCGGTGCGGCTTCGGCTGGCCGTACAATGACCCCTTGCTCATTGATCCAGATAGCACTGGGAATATTGATCACGCCGAATTTCTCAGCCAGCACATGGTGCTGGTCGATCAGTGCAGGATGTTGGGGTGCCGCAGCTTCAATGTAAGTACGGCAACCCTGTTCGCCCAGGGTGTCCAGGCCAACAGTAACCAGTTCAAAATTCTGCTTATGTAACTCTTCACGCAGGGCCTGCCACACGGGCAGGTCATTTGAGCAGCCTCAGTAAGGTGCCCAGGCGTAGACCATAACCTTCTGACCGTGCAGACTGGCCAGATCAAATGGCTGACCATCAAGGTCTGGCAACACCAGGCTGGGCGCCTCAGCAGTGACCAGCGCACGCGCGCCTATAGACTCCGGACCGACTGCATATAAACCATGATTTTCGTCCACCAGCATGGGCAACCCCAGCGCCTGGGTGATCGCTTCGAGCTCTACCGTTTCAGCCGTTTGTGACACAAGCACGTCAGCAGACAGGGGAATACAGACGTCTCCTTTGCACGCACCTTCGGGCTTGAACGTCCAGCCACTTTTTTCTTCGAACTCTGCAATGGGTACAGAGGCGCTTTTAAACAACATAAACAACACTCATTGAACAAGAGCTTGGACCATATCGCTTCGCGCCGGGGATGCCAAGCCTGCTGCTGAGGTGGTCCGACGGGTTGAATTCAATAACGCAGGTGGCCTGCGAGCTCCGCCAGTTCTTCTGCCTGCAGCAGGGTAATCTGATCACGACGCGCGGCAATCAGGCCTCGCGATTGCAGACGTGATATGACCCGCGAAAGGCTTTCAAGTTTCATCCCCAGATAACTCGCCAGATCTGTGCGGCGCATGGGCGTGGGTAAAACAGTGTCATCCAGACCGAGCCGCGCGCGGCGCATGCCATACTGCATACAATAGCCGGCAAAACGCTTCTCCGCGGATGTCTGACGCAGATTGACCTGATGCATCACTTCGTACCTGGCCTGCTCAGCCTGTTTTTCAAGCATTACAACCGACAGGCCCTGATTTCCGAGATGTTCAATCGCCTGAGTATCCAGGCGACACAAAGATGCTGTTTCTAAAGCCACTGCGGATTCGCTGTGCACTCCCAAGCAACGCCCGGAGTTGAGGGTCTCGCCAGCAATGTAAAACCCCGTGACACATTCCTCGCCCGCGGTGGTGGTCACAAACGTCTTCACCATGCCCGAGCGGATATGATATTGCCCTTGCACTTGAGTCCCTGCGCGATACAGGAATACACCGGCATGCAGCGGCGACACAACACGCAGATTATCCGCCAGACACTGTTGCTGAACCGGTGTTGCCTGTTGTGCAAGACAAGCTTTCTGGGTCGGGCAGAGCTTACATGGGGTGAGCTCACGGACATTGTGTTCGGCTATTGGAATTATGGCAGTCATTCCAGGCACTGTGTCGTGGCCCGTCAAATCGCGATACCAGGGAAACTACCTAGCCTGTTGCGACAATCCCCGGGGCAGGATCAGCAGCGGTTTTGATTCAGATCAAACACGTTTTTCCCGCCTGTACTAGATTGGCACCACTTTTACTGCACATGCAAAATCAAGGAGTCTTTCGATAATGAAAAAACTAATGCTCACCGCACTTTTACTGGCTTACAGCACCAGCGCCTGGGCGGAGGCTGGAGACTTCCTGGTTCGTGTCGGCGCCTCCATCGTGGACCCGAAATCAGACAATCACCCGGTTGTAGAGGTGGACTCTGGCACCTCCCTGTCGTTTACCGGTACCTACTTCATGACTGATCAATGGGCGGTTGAACTGCTTGCTTCTCTGCCTTTCAAGCACGACATTGATGCCGTGGGTGGCGGCAACATCGGCGAAACCAAACATCTGCCGCCAACGTTGAGTGTGCAATATCACTTTATGTCCAATCAGCCGGTCCGCCCCTACATCGGTGCAGGTTTGAACTACACGATTTTCTTCGAAGAGGATCTGGATGGTGCTGATCTGTCGCTGGATAACTCATTGGGATGGGCGGCGCAGATAGGTGTAGATATCGACCTCACAGAGAGCATGTTTCTCAACGCTGACGTGCGCTACATTGATATCGAAACAGATGCAAAAGTGAACAGTACAAGCATCGGCACCGTGGAGATCGACCCCTGGGTTTATGGTATCCACCTTGGCTTTCGCTTCTAGCCTAACCGCTGACTTCCTGAGGCGCGCCAGTGCTGGTGCGCCGCCAGACCTGTAACCCCTCATTGAGACCTCGAAGCCGTACGAACCCCTTCCCTGGATCGTCAGCACAGACATAGATCGCACCTGCATCCAATCTGCCAAGCTCTTGCAAAGGTACATAATAAGCCTGCTCTTGAGTATAACGCGCGAGATAAGCACGACGGCGCAAGGCAGTGTCACAGAAAGCCATCAGCACTTCCGGCGCCTGCTCTGCTTTGATCTCAGCCAGAGCGGCCACGTCTGATAATTCAACGGCGTCTTTGCCCTGGTCACCAAAATACCACCCTGCCCGCACCGCAATCAGCAATCCAATAACAACAATTGCCGCCACCAGCAGGCGCTCTTTCACTGCAGGCCAGGTAGGGCGCGCAATCAAGCTGAGAGACAGTACAAAGTAAGGTAAACAGGAGAGCAGATAGTGTTTGTACTGTCGCGGACTCAATAACAAAGGAAGAAACGCGCAGAGACCGATAAGCAGATAGGCCCTGGATACCCTTGGCAGACGGATGTCAAAACGTCCACGACTCAACAACAACAGGACAACACCGGCAATCGCGATATTGCTGACGAACTGACCCAGCAGGTAGAGACGACCATTCTCTGGTACACGCAAGCCGGTAAACGTGCCTATGAGTTGGGTTTCCAGGTAAGCCAGCGTTGCCAGACGCGCAGGCGGGTAGACATAAATTCCAGCGGCCAGCAGCAGCACAGGCACAGCTGCAAGCGCGCTATGTTTCACCGCCTTTGAGTTGTCAGCCAGCACAAACCAGGCAAACAGGCAAGGTGCAACCAGAGGAAACAGGCCAACAGGCCCCTTGGTGAGAACCGCCGCACCGCATAACACTCCGGCCATCAGATTCAACCAGGGCCTGCGCATGCCAAACCAGGCAAACACTACGGACCACAAAGTGAATACCGCAAGCAACACTTCCAGAGGGTTGTTGACCAGGGTGAATCTCACCACCGGCATACACAACAACAGCAGCATCACCCACCAGATGAGATGATGCCCAGAGCCGGACAGAGTGATTTCATGAGGCCCCGACTGCGCTGACTCACGCGAACACCAGAGCACACCTAGCCCCGCACCGAACACAGCCATCAGCAGCAGCAGAAAACTGCGTTCAACCCAGAAACCGCTGCCGAACCCTTGCGCCCAGAAAGAAAGTAGCCACAGACCCAGCGGCGGGTGATCGTAAAAACCGCCAACCCCGGCCTCAAAGTGCGGCAGAACCCAGAAGCTACCCTGCCCCTGGGCGAAAAACTGCGCGATGGCGCTGTAGATGACACCATCCAATGCCATCGACAGCTGCACCAGGTCTGCGGTGACCCAGAACGTGAAACAGGCGACAACCAACACCAGGCCTGTCCAACTGCGGTCTATGGTTCTAGTCCTGGTATAACAATCATGTCAACGGCGACAGATCCGCAGATCTCCCCGTTCTTCCAAAATCCCACTGTTTGATCCCTTTTTGATTCCCGCCTGGCTGCTGCACTCTACCCAACATTCGCAGCAACGGGTATAAAGGAGACGCAGAGAGGGGAGATCAATGCAAAAATTCTGTTGGATATTTTTCACAGTTGCTGTTTCTTTGGCTGGTGGGGCAGCATCACTCCAGGGTGCTGCCGCAGCGGAAATCCCGACAGCCCATCCGGGTAAAGTTGTATATGACAAACACTGTGCAGCCTGCCACGACAATCCAGAAGAAAGCCGATCACGTTCCTTTGCCACGTTGCAGCGTATGATTCCGGCCCTGATTGCCCACGCAATTACCGACGGACGCATGAAAGAACAGGCCAGCATGCTCACGACAGAGGAGCGTTCGGACCTGATCGATTTTTTTACCGGTCAAACCCGGAATGACAATCTTTGGGTCGCGCAGCAGATGTGTGCCTCTGCTGATGAACCCCTGGCATTAAATGAGAGCGCCACCATCAGTGGCTTTGGCCTGGGACTGAAGAACCACCGCTATTTAAGCGCTGAGCAGGCAGGTTTAACTACCGCTGAACTGTCTACTCTGGAACTGAAATGGTCTCTGGCCTTCCCGAATATCACCATGATGAGATCACAACCCGCGATTGTCGGTGATACGTTGTTCATCACGCCGGTCGACAGCCAGCAACTCTATGCCATTGATATCAGCGACCAACCCTGTGTGCGCTGGGTTTACGAATCAGATATGCCTCTGCGTACCAGCCTGACCTTCGGTCGGGTTCAGAACCCTTCCGCTGATTCATCAAACACACAAACACCTGTGCTCGTGTTTGGCGATTCCGCCGGCCGCATACACCTGGTTGATGCCAGCACCGGTATCGGACTGTGGCGCAAAGATCTGAAGCTGTTTCCGGAAACCATCATCACGGGCACACCACAACTGGTGGACGGCGTGGTGTACGCGTCCATTTCACAGTTTGAGATCATGGTAGGCGCTCAGTCCACACACCTCTGCTGTCGCTCCCATGGCGCCGTTGCGGCGTTGGATGCCGCCACGGGCGAAACGCTGTGGCTGACACATGCGATGCCTGACGCAAAACCGATACGTGACCGCGGCGATGGCCAGATGATCTGGGGGCCTTCCGGCGCACCCATCTGGACTTCACCTGCCATTGATCTGAAACGAGGTCTGCTTTATGTCGGCACCGGCGAAGCCACTTCGGAACCGGCCCATCCACACACGGATGCTATTCTGGCGCTGGATCTGAAAAACGGCGAGGTGCGCTGGGCTTTCCAGGCCACCGCCAACGATATTTATCTGGCGGGCTGCAGGCGCGACAACCGCTCCGCCAACTGTCCGCCTGAAACCAGCGTCGAACGGGACGTGGACTTTGGTGCATCCGTCATTATCGCGCAGATGAGCAACGGTAAAGATGTGCTGCTCGCTGGCCAGAAATCCAGCGACGTCTGGGCTCTGGACCCTGATAACCAGGGTGCTGTGTTATGGCATTGGAACAAAGGTCGCGGCACCGCTAATGGTGGCGTCCACTGGGGTATGGCTTACGATGGCAAACGCGTATTTGCCGGCCTCAGCGATCCCGGCCGCCCACGGCCCGGGTTTGAACCGCAGCCCGGTTTATACGCCATTGATGTCGACAGCGGCGAATCTGTATGGAGTCACCGTACCTACCCGGAATGTGACAGCCGCCAGGAAAAAATGCCGTACTGTGAGTTTCTTTACGGCTTCTCAGGTGCCACCCTGGCCGTGGACGGCGCTGTGGTTCAAGGCAGCCTGGATGGGTTTGTCCGCATCTTTGCCGGTAACAGCGGCGCAGTGTTATGGGCATACGATACGGTGCGGGATTTTGCGGGCGTCAATGGTGTAACAGGCCATGGCGGCGCCATTGATAACGCATCCATCGTGGCAGCCAACGGTATGCTGTTTGTCAGTTCCGGCTATGGCATGTTCGGCCAGGCGCCAGGCAACGTACTGCTGGCATTTGCACCGGGGAAAGAAGCGTCCGGAGAAGATCGGCCTTAGAGCACTTCGTGCAGGCCGCACTCGCGCTTCAGGCCGAAGAAGCGTGTTTCTTCTTCGCTGTCTACCTCGTGTAAGGCGCGGGTAGTGTGTACATCACCGATCGACACATAACCTTTCTCCCACAGGGGATGGTATGGCAGATCATGGTCCTGCAGATAGTTGAACACGTCTTTATCCGACCAGTCCGCTAACGGCGCGACCTTGTAATAGCCATGGTCATTGGCAATAAAGGGGGTCTGCCTGCGACTCTGCGCCTGACTGCGTCGCACGCCGGTGAACCAGGTGCCCACATTCAGTTCTGCCAGGGCACGTTGCATGGGTTCAACTTTATTTTCCTGATTGTAGGCTTCAACACCCTCTACACCCTGCAGCCAGCGCTGCCCTTCAGCGGCTTCCTGCCAGGCCGGACTGCGATGGGCTTTATAAATCTGCAGGTTCAGATCAAGGCGCTCAGTCAGTTCGTCAACAAAGGCGTAGGTTTCTGGAAACAGGTAGCCGGTATCGATCAATATCACCGGAATGTCAGCTTTCATTTGCGTCAGCATATGCAGGCTGACAGCAGCCTGCGCCCCAAAAGATGAGGTCATCACCGGCGCGCCGGGAAGGGTCTGCAGCGCCCAGGCCACCCTTTCCGTTGCGCTGAGATCGGCAAATCGATTGTTCCACAGTTCAATCTGCTCAGCCTGGGTAAAACGACCCCATGTAACTTGTGCAATATCGCTGTTTCGGTCCGCCATGACCCTTTGCCCTGCTTCTTTTCAGCGTCTATTTATAAGGGTTTTAATAACTAAAGATAATAATAAATAGCGATACGCAAACAAGCATAGGTTATATGGCTCGGATCATGCGTTCAGATGCGGATTGAGGGTGACTGAAACGGGATAGTGATCAGACGCTGTGCGGGCCATATTGTTGGCATGTATGACCGCTGAATCCGGCACCAGCTGAGCCGCAAGATTGTCATCCAGCAGAATGTGATCAATACGCATTCTTCGTTTCGGCCAGTAGGTAGACGGGTTGCGGCCTGCCCGGCGCAGTTGCGCACCGACAACGTCCTGCAGCGGCAGTTCACGCAGAGGCTGCAGCGCATCGCTGCTGAGCAGGTCGTTCAAATCACCCAGCACCCCGATGCCTGATACAGGCTGTTGCGCGCGGTACTGTTCAACCACCTGGCACAGAGCGCGCACCTCTGCCGCTCGGTAAACACCGGCGCCATGCAGTTGCCAGCTTGGATTAGTCTTCGATTTGAGATGCACACCAAACAGAGCCAACTGTGGCAGCAACCCAGGCTGAATTTCAATCTGCAGCAGATCCCGAAAAAAGCCGATCGGTTGCGCATCCCGGGCAGCTGCATGTTCGGCGCTCGGGTAGAACTGCAGCGGCGTGCCATGTTCATCGGACAAGCGCAGGTGCCGGTATGATTTTAATCTGATCGGATACCGTGACAAAACGCCCAGGTGGATAGACCGCGTACTGTTACCCGGCAGAACTTCACAGTGTGCATAGGGCTGCAGCAACTGGTCGTTCAGCAGGTCTAAAGAGCGCTGTGAGCCCACTTCCTGCACCAGCATCACATCTGCCGCCACCTGGGAGATCACCCTCGACATCGGTCGCACACGTTTGGCTGGGGCCAGAGGACCTTTGACGGGCAGGCTTGCGTCCAGGGCACCTTCTCCGTCCAGAAACAGGTTTTGTAAATTATAGGTCGCAATACGGACGGCAGAGTCTCCCCAGACAAGTATAAAAATGGTTATGATCGAGTATCAGAGCAATATACCAACCCACAAGGGAGAAGAGGGGAAGATGTCAGATCTAGAAGCAGACCTGTTTGAATTATCCATGTCAGAGCAAGCCCAGCCGCTGATGGCTGCCGTGAAAAAACACATCGCTGACAATGTGGAACCCATCATTGATGAATTTCAGGCCTTAAACGAAGGCAAAGCAGATCGCTGGAGCTGGCACCCGCGTCAGCTGGAACTGCTGGACGGCGCCAAAGCCAAAGCCAAAGAGTCGGGCTTGTGGAATTTTTTCCTGCCTGATGCAGAAACTGGCGAAGGATTGAATAATCTGGACTACGCCTACATCGCGGCTGAACTGGGCAAATACCCACGGGCTTCTGAAACGCTGAACTGCAGCGCGCCAGATACCGGCAATATGGAAGTACTGGAACGGGTAGGCACCGAAGCACAGAAAAAACAGTGGCTGCAACCGCTGCTCGACGGCGAGATCCGCTCTGCTTACGCCATAACCGAGCCGGTATTA
>Ga0180435_10004052_pt1 | contig 14507 bp, 10 predicted proteins | sample SS_ome_3_FD_132467 | JGI IMG/M metagenome (GOLD analysis project Ga0180435, IMG submission 132467) | Hypersaline lake sediment archaeal communities from the Salton Sea, California, USA - SS_3_S_1 metaG | ecosystem: Environmental > Aquatic > Non-marine Saline and Alkaline > Hypersaline >... | reverse complement strand
TGCTAGCAGAGCATGATCAGAAAACGTGGATCGACGACAGGACAACAGCCACTCACGCCTCCGCGCTGAATCCCTCGGAGATGGGCATGTCAACCGTCGGGACGACCGGCATGTCGCGAGCCGTCACCTCGACCGCTGCGGCAAGTTGAGTTTCGGCCGGCGATTCGGGCATTTGCTCGCAAAGCTGCGACCAGGTTTCCCGTTCGATCTCAAGCACCTTGATGATGTCTTCCAGATCTTGAACCGAGCGGTTCATCTGGGCCATCGTGAGCGTTTGGAAGAGGAAGAGATAGAGGCTTGCCGAACGTTGTGCTGCTTCGCTCAACTCCGGCTTAATCCCGGCTTGGATGTTGGAAAGGACCTTGCGGCAGCGGACCAGCGCCTCGGATGCCGCCTCGTTCTCGCCGGCCTGCCAACCTTCCAACCCCTGCCGGGCAAAACGGGTCGCCCCTTCAATCAACATGAGCTGCAATTTCTGCGGTGTGGCGGTGAGCACTTGGTTTTCGAGGTACGCTTGGTTCGAGGGCGTATTCATGGCGGAATCGTTTCGTGAAGAGGTGGGTTAATCGAACGTCGGGTTAGCTGCCGCCAGATCCCGTATAGGGTGTGATCGGTTGGAGGGCGGAGAGAAAGGATGTGTTGCTCTGCATTTCGGAGATTGCCAACTCTAGGCGATAGAACTCGATCTCAAGCCTTTCGCGTTCTCGTTCCAGTTGTTCGTTCAATTGATCGATGCGGGCACTGAATGTGTCGGCCTTCGCCTGCAACGCCTGAGCGCGATTAACCAACAGCGACGAGTCTTCACCGGCCAACGACTCGATCACGTCGTGAAAACGAGCGGCCACGCCACTCGTCTCCGCGGTGAAGAATTGCTCTACCGCCTCCGGATCGGCGGCAAACGCAGCTTTGAGAGTATCGACATCAACCTCGATCGTGCCGTCATCTTTCGTCTTGATGCCGATTTCGCGCAGCGAACGAATGGAGTCGGAAGCGAAGTAACGATCGGTCAACAATGACGATAGATCATTGTCGATTCGCAATGTCTCGCTACTGCCAAACAATGTGCCGGTCGACTGGGTCGTCTCATTGAAGAAAGTCAATTCTTCGAGCGTCTCTCGCAAAATATTGTACTGATCGACGAACAGCTCGACCGTCGAGACAAGCGACGCTTCGCTGCGTGCGACGGAAATCGTGACCGGGTCGTCAGAGACGTCGTTAACGTTGATGGTCAAACCATCAATTACGTTTTCCAATTGGTTTGTCGACGACGAGATCAGGATGCCGCCGCCGGGCACATCGGTGTTGCCGTAGACGACCAAGGCATCTTGGGCCGCGACAGTCTCGGTCATATCGAGCCCTAGGGCGCTCATGTCGACCTGCAACGCCCCCGCCTCGCCTGTCGCCAAACTGTTGAGCATCAAGCGATAAGGCGTTTGCCCCGATCCGCTGGTGAAGATGCTGGCGGCCAGTGGCCCACCGAGTTCGTTGATAACCGTGACCAGATCTTCCAACGTGTCGTCGGCGTCGAGTTCGATTGTGTATTTGGTTGAGCCGTCGATGACGGCATGTGTCTCGCCGTCGACGTCTTCATCGGCTCCAATGCCGGCGATGTGCAAATCAACTGCCGTCGTACCACCGCTCAGATCGGCGACGGTGAACGCCTCGTCCCCGTCTGCCATATCGATCAGCACAATTCCGTCGCCATCGTCATTGATGCGAGCTTCAACCTGGACAGACGATAAATTGATCTGATCGAGCACGTCGCCCACCGTCGTCACGTCTCCACCATCGAGTCGCACGGCCTGCGTTAGACCGCTGGTATCGGTGATTGAGAAGACACCCAACTCGATCCCTTGGCCACCGTTGAGTGAGGAAAGCAATGTCGTTTCGCTGACGGTTTGCAGTTTCAATGATCCGCCGTCGACTTGCGTCACGGCTGCGTCGGCGGCGATCCCCAACGCCTCCGCCGTCTGCGACGCATCAGCGTTCGAGATCTGCAAGTTGACCGTGCTCGCCCCGGTCGTATCTGTTAGCAGTATTCCACTGCGCGAGTCATTGAGGCTTGCCGTAATGCCCACCGAAACGCCGTTAATGGCGTCGATGACATCGGCCAACGTTTCCGCGCCCGAAAGGTCGACGGTATCGCTGGCTCCGCTACGGTCGGTCAGGCTGAGCGTGCCAAGCGTGTCCAACCCAGCACCACCGTTGAGTGACGACAATAACGGGCCCGACAAACCGCTCAACAGTCGGCCGCTCGTGAAAGTATCTCCGGAGGCCGTACCGGTCAGGCCAAGATCCTCTGCCGCCGTGCCGCCGTAAAGGCTACTGACGGCGAATGTCCCACCAGAGTCGGTTGTCAGATCGGTCAACTCAATACGATCTCCACTCGCGGAGATTGCGGCACTGAGTCGTGCGGGATCGGCTTCGTTGAGTTTCTGCAGCAGATCGGCAACGGTCAGTGATTCACCTTCGTCGGGCGAGAGATCCATTTCCAGCGCGGCACTACCATCGCGAAACGTGACCTGGATGTCTGCCAAGTCGTCGATCAGGATGACACCGTTGCCATCGTTGAGTTGATCGACCGAGAGATTATCAAACAGAGACACCAGATCGCTACCTACGGCTTCATCAGCCGCTACGTCGATCGAACCCAATCCCAAGTCGGCGGCCGTCGAACCGCCGTTGACCTCTTCGACTTTCAAGTTCGACGATATGCTGCCGGAGCTATCCACCAACCGAATCGCGTCTCCATCGGTCACTGCCGCAACATCGATCTCCGAAGCGCTATTGATGGCGTCAAGCACCTCGTCTATCGATTCGACGTATCGCAAATCGATCGTCGCCGATTCGCCCGAACGATCGGTGATGCGCATCTGGCCACGTTGAACACCTTGGCCACTGTTAAGCAGGTCGAGGCTGGGCGTCGCGTCGAGGAATCCACCGAAACCCACCGTGACCGTGCCACCGCCGAGTGCCGTGTCCTTTTCCGCCAAACCGCCGCTGAGCAATTGCTGCGATTGAGCGCGCCGAACCGCGGTGAACTCGTAGTCGCCCTGGATCGGCGTACCCGTCACCGTGGCCGACAACACGCTTGTCTTGGTGCTGGTCGCCGACATCGTTTGGAACAGGTCGGTATTGCCAAGCGCATCACCGGCAAACTGCACACCCAAGATTCTCGCGGTTAGCGTGGTGACGGCTGTTTGTTCTTCGGTGATCGCTGCCGTCCGCGCGATGAGACGATCTCGCGGCTGGGCCGAGATGGCCATGAGTTGATCGACCGTGTCCTGGATCGGCAACCCGGAGATCAAGCCAACGCTGGATTGGATACCTGCCATCTAATCGTTATCCCTTCGCCAATTTTCCCCAACGGCATGCGCGCACGGAGAGTACCCGCGCAAGAGCATTGCCTATCTTTCTTCATCGGCTCGACTGTTACGAAAGCTAAATCGCGGACGACGAAAAGAGTGGCGGCAAACGGAGTTGTCGCGAGTCATCCGCGCAACCGCGCGAAACCGCAAGTGTCGCCGCCATTGGTCACCCGTCAAATCGACAACGGCCCGCCCTGGAAAACCAGAGCGGGCCGAGTCTTGCCGTATTCCTAAAACCGGTGTCGCTGGGCTTAACGCAGCAGTGACAACACGTTTTGCGGGTTTTGGTTGGCGATTGCCAAGACCGACGTACCCGACTGGACGAGGATCTGAGCCCGCGTCAGCTTGGCGCTTTCGGCTGCGAAGTCCGCGTCGCGGATCGAGCTTTCAGCGTCGGTCAGGTTGGACAGCGTATCGCCGAGGGTGAACATGTTCGATTCGAGCGTGTTCTTCTGGAACGCACCCAATCGACCTCGAAGCGAAGCCACAGCACCGATCGCCTCGTCGACGATTTTGGCGGCAGTGGTCGGATCGTTGGCCAACGAAGCAGTACCACCGGAAGCCAACAGGTACATTGAGCCGGACGTGCCGCCGAGGCTGGCCGAGTTCATGCTCTGGACACCGATGCGGGCTTGCTGGTTGCTGACCACGTCGGGACCGATTTGGAACATCGCGCCGCCACCGTCGATGGTGAATGCCATCGAACCGGTTTGAGCCGCAGTGATCGTGGCGTTGAGATCGAGGGTCGCCGTGTTGATCGACAGTGCGTTGCCGCTACCATCGGCGGAAATACCGTTGACCGTGGCGACGATGTCGGCGCCGATGTCACGGATGGCAGCGCCGTCTTCGTTCTGCAGATCATCTGAGAACGTGGTCGCACTACCTGACTCGCTGATCATGTTGACTTCGACCAACGCGTCGGAACCGTATTCGACGGACGCCAGCGTCAGCGTGTTCGTCGCGTAGCTGGCTTCGACGCCAGTTGCGTCCGAAACGAGGTTGATGGCTGCGACGACGTCGGTGGCTTCTGTTCCCTCGGCGAAGGAGAACACTTCCGAGCCGGTGTTGCCGCGAAGTTCGAAGACGAGGTCGGCTTCGAGACCGGCAACCGCGTCGACACCGTTGGCGAAGGTGGCCGAGGATGTGGTGCCGTCACCACCGTGCGTGTAGACAGTGGCTGTACCGCCGTTGTCATCGACCGCCGACACTTCCGACATGGCAAGAATCGCTGCCGCGATATTACCAATCGTTGTGTCCGTACCAACATTTGTCGACGCAATCGTGACGTTCAGCTCGCCATTGGTCTCGTCGAACGCGGTCAGAATCTCGCCCTCAATGACGGAGTCCGACTCGGTCACGTTGACCGTGATGCCGTTACCCAAAGCGCCGGCGACGGCCGTGGCAGTATTATCCAACGTGACATCGATCTGCTCACCACCGATAAACAGCGACGCATCGGCCGCGGCGATTGGATCCGATTCCGTGATCGTCGTGGTCAAACCGGCTTTGGTAGCAGCCGTTGCGACATTGATGTCGACCGAGATGCTGCCGGTCGTGCCAAGGTTGGCTTGATTGATTTCGAGGTCGGCAATGTTGCCGGCGCCCGTTCCGGCCGTCGTGACGAAGCCAAGGCTGCCGTCCAGCAGCTTTCGGCCTTGGAACGAGGTCGTTTGGGCGATTCGGTTGATGGCTTCCAACGCCGAGTCGACCTGCAACTGGTTAGCTGCGATCTGCTCGTCGCTCATAGCACCGGTGTTGGCCGCTTCGGTGACCAGACCGCGGATGTCGTTGAGCAGGCTGCTCACCTGGCCCAACGCGCTGTCGGCGGTGGCGATCACTTGGTTGGCTCGTTCGGTATTGGTGATGGCTTTTTCGACGCTGGTGATGTCGCTTCGCAGAGCTTCACTAGCAATCAAACCGGCCGGGTCATCTTTACCGACATTGATTCGCAGACCGGTGCTGAGACGTGTCAACGCCGACTGCAGGTCCATGTTCGAACGCGACAGGGTTTTCTGTGCGATCAGCGAACTGACATTTGTGTTGATGCGTGTCATTTTTCAGGCACCCCTCACTGGTTCAGGACTACGGCTCGATTCGATTGGTGCGACGAGCACCCTTCTGGAATCGAGTGGCTGTTTTTCCCGGCTTTTGCTCCCGTCCCTTGGGTGCTCCGCAGTCCTTCGCAATTGCCGTTTCAAACTGCCTTGTGATTCTTACGCTTTACCGGGCGGGAATCGTGGGGCCATCGTTCTGCCCCCTGGCGTCCGTCTCCAGTTCCGGTAGCCGGCACCAACTCCCTCGAGCCGATTCGAAGTCGAATCAAACCGCGGTTAGGCGATTTGGTTCGACTCCAATCAGCCGTAGCGATCCCCTCTCTAAAACACTCTAGGTTACTTTTCTACAAATGACGGTTTGTCAAGGCAGGAAATTTACATAGTGTGCGTCGAGCTTGGTCGCTCTTTGCGATGTAATCGACCCAACTTTAAACGAACAACGAGTCAAAACCCCGCAAGCATAACAAGATCCCCAAAAAGATGACTGCCATCATCGGTAGAATCGGAACGGTCGGAACTAACGGACCTGAACGAGGTTGCAGCCGCGTGTTTTCGGCGGTTTGCCGCACGTTTTCGCGGACCTACGCGATGTCGCCAACACGCCAAAACACCGCGAAACGGCGCACGAAAAAACGGCTTTCGATTAGCCGTACGTCAAGCACAATCAATGCAAATATGGCGTGGAGACGTGAACTGCCCATGCGACTTGAAGCGCTGCATTGGACGAGTTTTCGATTGATCGCTCGTGAAATCCCGAGCGGTGTCGATTCAACGCGATGAGAATTGCGCGGTTGGGCGCTAGATCAAGTCCCGCGGTGGAGCATTCCGCAGGTCATTCGAAACAGAATAGAAAGTGTCGAGTTATCGGCCACTTGCAACTACGATGCGTTGTTTTTACCGATGCTTTGTGCATCGGATTTGTGAAGTTGCGCGGCCCCACGGTTTTCGCGCTGGATCGCTTCGTAGACTTCCTGACGGTGCACAGGAATATCCTGCGGCGCATTGATACCAAGCCGCACTTTGTCGCCACGGATATCCACAATGGTAACGACCACGTCATCACCGATCATGATGCTTTCATCGCGATGTCTTGATAGGACGAGCATCGTCAGCTCCTTCTTCCGCGGCCTTCCCCGCGAACCGTCAGATCCACATCAGCTTCTATGCTGGGGCGACCGCTCTTCGGCCGCCTAAAAGCATCTATCGGGCAGCATGCCCGCCTCCAAACACCAAACTGCCCCATCCGCAAGGTTTTCCAATCTTATACCGGAGCGTTAAGCGCTTTTTCGCAGGATTACCGGATCGGCCGCAAATTCGTATTGCAGCGGTTGATCGTCTTTCACGATCACCTGGCAACCGAGCAATCGGCGCAGGTTGACGATTAGCGGAGCCTTTAGGTTCAGCGTCAGCGCCTGGTGATTTCGGCCCACGACCGACAGCACGTAGACCTCATCTTCCGATCCCAACCGCAATGAAGTTAAATCCTCGCGAGAGATCTTGACACGGTAGTCAGGAACAAATCGTCGCGGACTGACTACCGCCACGGCGATTTCGGGCCGCGTAGCGCATTGCAGCCATCCTACCGCCGCGTTCTCGGCATCGGCCAGCAACAACCACTGCCGGCATTTCTCGAATCCGAACAGTCCGCCAGAAAAGAGAATAATGTCTTCTGGATCAATCTTCAGGTCGCCAAATCGTGTCGTGTTGATCTTCATTGCAGAAACACCTTTCTGCCGCACTTCATCATTACGTTTTTTGTGGTCGCGTTCCCCTGGCGCAAACGTTCCCTGCGCGCGGGCAGCTATGATCTTCATCGGAGTGATGTATGCAGACAAATCAGCAAAACCGGCGTGATCTGCCGAATTGAGCGCACCGCTGTCAACCGAACTTTGACTACCAGGGTGGCAATTAGACGTGCTAGCGGCGGGGGCGAATCGCCGCTCGCGGCTTAGCCGTCCAACTAGCGCTAATTTAGGAAACGGCGAAAACCCGCCGCCTAGCGCTCACACCCCATCGCTCCATCGTCCCCATTACAGGAAGTCTAAGAGGGTCAAGTTGGAAAGCTGGGCCATCAGGCGGAGCGAGGCTTCGTAGGAGGCCTGTAGAGTCGTCAGACGAGAGACCGCCTCAACCAAATCGAGGTCGATCTCCTCAGACAGAATGGATCGCAACTCTACCTCTTCGTCTTCAAGACGAATCATTAGCGAATCGAGACCTTGTTGACGGGCGCCGAGTTGCGCACGGCCAATGTTGAACTCTTCGATATCGTCCTTCAAAGCAGCGGTTTGACGAGAGATCTCTTCAATATCGTTGCTTTCGAATGCTCGATTGAGTCGCAGCAACGTATTGAACACGCCACCCGGTTCCACGGGAGCCACATCTTCGCCCAGCAGGGATGACGATCCCGCGGCGGGCGCCGTCGCCTGCGGTGAACCAACGGGCACCAAACCGAGGTCCCAGGCTGCGTTGCTGCCGAACCCCCGCTTGACCGTCAGCGTCTGGCCGCCAGCAGCATTGTCGACCAACTCGATGCCGTTGCCGTACACAGCCAGGCGTGCGGTGACGCCGTTGGCGGGCGGCTGGTTGTCGACATGATTGTTAATTTCGTCGATTACGTCGCCAATCGTCAGAGCGTTGGAGATGTCGACCTCAAATGACACGCCGTCGCTTCGTTCAATCACGAGATCGGATCCAGTCGCCGTGTTCACGCCAGCTTCGTAGTTCAAACTGGAGAGCACGGTGTCGCGGTTAAACGTACGTATGCCAAGTTGGCTGGCCGTCGTCCCGCCGTTTTCTCCGATTCTCAAGTCGGCCCCCATCAACAGCGACGTGATATTGATGCCGTCACCGGCCGGGTTGATCTCGGCACGTATGTCTGCTCCAGAAAAGTTAAGCTCGTTGAGCAGTTGCTCGACGGTCTCAACGTCGTCAAACGTGACCGTGTACGTGTCGTTGCCGTTCGTGATTCGAAGCCCGGACGTCCGATCGAAATCCTCGCCCGAGCCGCCGGCAAGCGTGACCGAGGCAGACAGATCGATCAATCCTTGACCCGCTACCGTTTCTCCAGTTGTATCCTTGTCGTCTAGTCGAATTTCGAACATGGCAGAGATCACCGGATCGGACTCGGCGGCAGCGACCACATGAGCGGCGGTCGATCTCCCGTCCTCAACGCGGATGAACAACGTGCCGGCCTCGCCGCCGCTATTGCCCGTTGTGGTATGGATACCGCCCGCGTTGATGTTCTCAATGATCGCCGTGCCGTTGTATCCCTCGCCAGCCGACGGATCGGCGACGGCAGTGAACCGCCCATCGGTGTTGATCGCGGCCACCAGCGTACCGAGGGTCGTCGCATCGGGACCGACATCGTCGATCTGAATCGAGAGCGTCGGCACACCTCCCACATTTCCGTACGTGACGTTTGCAGCGTCGCCCAGGCCATCGCCTCCCGTAAGCGTGATTCGTACGTTGTTCATCGCAACGCCCGGCACATTGGCGACCAGCACGAGGTCGTTGTCGGCCCCCGGCAACGTCAACGCAGCACGGGCAGCGACGGCAGTATCGCTGTAGACGAGTTGCTCGCCACCGGCCGCCACTCCGGGAGCTGCCTCAAGCAGCGAATCGTCGACATATTGGACGGTTTCGCCGTTGTACGTGGGACCGTTCAGTTTCGACGTAATCAACAAGTCGTTGTTCGAGCCGGCCGCTTTAAGCACACCACTGGCCTTGGCCCCCAACAGATTTTCAATCGGAGTCGTCGTGGTCAGGCGAGGATTGAGGTCCTTGCCCACCAGAGGGCCTTCACCGACGCCAAGCGGTTCGAAGATACCCAACTCGGCCGCTGTGGTGCCCGAGCCGACTTCGCGCACCGTCAAATTACCCCCCAACCCATCGGTCAGCTCGAGCGTCAATCGGTTGTTGTCGATGCGTGCAACAACCTCTCGTCCCTCGGGAGGATTCGCTTCGATCAGTCGAACGATGTCCTTAATCGTCGCGGCCGTACCAATATCGATCACGCTCGTCGAAGCGCCATCGGAAACCGCAATACTTCCCTTGGCGACCCCCAATCCGCCCCGCATGGCGTCGAGGTTTGTCGTTTCCGTGAGCGAAGGATTGAGATCGACGGCGCCATAGAGGCCCACATCACCACCGAAAACGCTCGCTCCAGAGATATTGGAAGCGAATAGCAGCTCGGAATCGCCGTAACTTCGCAACTCATTCGCGTTGCCGCTGTAGCGAATGAACTCACCAACTTGTTCGTAGGGGGCATGCCCCGCGTTTGAACCCGCAAAGAGGTAGCGACCACGAAACTCCTTATTGCCAACCTGCACCAGATGGTCGATCGCGGCATTCACCTGCTGAATAGCGGCGTCACGTTGGGCGTCGGCAGTGACAGTGCCGACCAGCCCCAGAGCGAGACCGTGCACATCGACAAGACTGGCCGAGACGTCGCCGAGCGCGGCGTCCGTAGCTGCTAGAAACGAAGAACCGGTCGACAGGTTCGTCAGCGTTTGTTGTTTCTGTTCGAGCAGACGCTGCAACGTGATCGCCCGTTGTGCGGCCGGTCCATCGTCGCTAGGGCGCAGGACGCGACGACCACTGCCCAATTGCACCTGCGCGTTGAGCATTTCGAGCTGGTTGCTTTGCACCTGGCTCAAAAAACGTTGGTACGTCAGCGGGTCGCTATTTCGGGATGTCGGAACGGGCGTTATCGCGGACATTTGATTGGGTCGGTTGCAGGACGTTGCGGGTTGATCGGGCGAGTTCGTCAGATGTTGACAAGGACATCCAACAAGTCGCTAATCGTACTCACGAATCGGGCACTCGCTTGGAACATTCTCTGATAACTCATCATCTTGATGACCTCTTCATCAAGATTGACTCCAGTGATCGCCAGATGCTGTCCTTCGATCGTCTGTTGATACACTCGAAATCCGTCGGCGACGGCGCGGGCCACCGAAGCCGCTTGCGTTGTCTCACCAATCATTCGTTCGTAGTCGTCGGCAATCGTACTGCCGTTGAGGGATTCAAGCTCAGCATTGAGAAAACCGGCGAGAGTCACGGCGTTTTCCGTGTCTGCTCCGATTCCACCCCGACTCGCGGCGAACAAGGCCGAATCCTGTCGAATCGAATCGTGAACTCCCATGGTGGAAGCCGACTGCCCCGTAAAAAACGTGTTGATCCCTAATGTAGCCAGGATGCCACTTGAATCGTCGGCAAAGGAGAACTCAACCAATGGCGAATCGGCCGATATCTCCAAGTGCCTGGTTGCATTCACCTCGGCCGAGAGACCGTCAACGGCGTTCAACACTTCGGCCAGACCGGTCAGCGTCATATCGTCTTCGAGGCCGTTGAGCGGGACGAGCACTTCGGTTGTTTGCGTCAGACCGGTTTGCTTGTTGTGGATTTGAACTTTGAATGTGCCGTTCGTCGGTGAATAGTGCAGCCCCGCCTGATCGAGCGGCAGAGTCGCGTTGTCTACGGTGAACTCGCTGGTGATGTCGGTGTATCCCTTGAGCCCCTGCCCACTGGAATGCACCTTGTTGAATTCGAAGACAATGGCTTTGGCGTAGTCGTTGAGGTCTTCAAGAAACCCGCCCAGGATTTCATCACGGGCTTTGACCAAGCCGCCGAGCTTACCACTGTCGGGATTGAGGACGCGATCAGTTTCCGCAATGCGAACTTGCGACCTGCTAAAGCCGTTTTGGGTATCGACACCCAACTCGACTTCGCGAACGGCGCCATCAAATACGATGTAGTCGCCGTCGAAATAGACCGCCACCGCGCCGTTGTCTTGTTCTTCAGTCCGTACACCGAAGATTTCGCTCAGTTCGAGCATCGCTTGGCTGCGCGTGTCACGAAGTCCGACCGCTTCGCTACGCGAGGCATCCGCGCCCTCGGCCGCAACGATTTGTACATTCAGCCTAGCAATGTCATTAAGTAGTCGATTGACATCGGTGACCGCCAGACGGATTTGCTGATCCGTGTCGACTCGCAATTGGTTGACGCGATCGTCGAGTCGTCGCACGTCCTCAGCCAGGGTCACGCCACGCTGGATCGCCAAATACCGAACGGAGCTGTTTTCCGGCTGATTGAGTATGTCATTGACACTGCCAAAGAAGTTTGTCAGCGATGTACTTAAGTCGGTGTCGCTCAATTCACCGATGATCGCCTCGAGTTCGACATACGTATCCTCCTGAGCTTGACTGTATGCCAAATCGGCTGATGAGTTGCGCAAACGTTCTTCAAGAAAGCGATCTATGTTCTGCAGGACAGCCTGAGGTTCCACGCCAAGCCCGAACAATAGATCGCCACGGCGTTCCAGCGGCGCTGGTGCTAGCACCAAATTTTCGCGCACATACCCGGGGGTATTGGCGTTGGCAATGTTGTTGCCGATCACCTGCAGGCCAAGCTGCGCCGTGCTCATGGCGTTGGTGGCCATCTGGATGGAACTGGTAATCGACATGCTTCACCCACACGTTCTGCGTGGTCTCGCGAAAGCGCCTAGATTTCCCGGTCGACTAGCGAACCGCCTGAAAAAGAAGAGTCACTCTTTTCATAGGTCGGCTTCAAACGCCCGCCGTTCGCAAGAATCTCGAACATCTGAGACAGATGGAGCAAGCTTTGTTGTGCAAGCACCCAATTCGCCAGGCTTTGATGCTGCAAAACACGCATTCGGGCGGAAGAATGGCGAACCTGGCGACGAACTCCAGCTCGATCCTTTAGTGGTAGCGTACGTGCTAGCGAGTCGATCGAGTCTGCCTGATAGCCGCTCTCGGCCGCTTGCGCCAACAATGCCTCTCGTTTTTCGTGACACTGAGTAAGCCGTTGGCTGACCTCCTGCTCGCGCGCTTGCAGTGCTGTCATACCTTCGATGTCGCGATTCTCCATGCGTTCGCGCTTTTCGGAGAGCACTTCGAGCACTTCCTCCTGCACGGCCGAAAGCTCCTGCAATAGTTCGGCGAGCGCTTGCTCCAAATCGACGGCGGCATCGGCGGAGACGGTACATTCAGGCATCTCGAATGTCTTTCGTTCTATTGTTTGTTAGCGACGGGGCTTGCCCCGCGCTGACGCAAAACCGCATTTCCGTCATTCCCGCGCATGCGGGAATCTAGGCGATCACCGTCGTTCACTGGATTCCCGCATGCGCGGGAATGACGTGCTGCAGACGGCTGACTTTTTTGCTTCGAATGGCGTGATCGAATTCCAGGCGTTCCTACATGCGATTCATGTTGAACATTTCGAACATCGGGTCGGTGAACTTGTGGGCGGTGGTTTCCGTCAGCTTTCGTGCGAGCGTTTCATCCAACTGAGACTCGAAAATTTTCTCGGCCTGCCCGCCGTGAACGTAGGCGGGTTCGCCAACCGTGCTGCGCATCGATTTGAGCATCATCCGATAGAACGTCTCACCTACGAAACTATTAAACGATTCGCGTAACTCGTCGGTTTCTGCCGCGCCGGTTGTCGCGTGCAGTTCCGCCGGAGCCGTCGGGGCCGCGAACATCGCAGGCATCACAGGGGAAGTTGGTTGAATGGACAAGTCGTCACCTTCGCTTATTCGATGATCAGTTTCGCGTAGAGTTTTCCACTGCGGTCCAGGCCTTTGATGATGTCGATTACATCGGCCTGTGGCACATTCAGCGCGTTCAGGGCGTCGACCAAGTCGCGCAGTTTCGCCGGTTCCGCACGTTTCGACGGGTCGACCGGGACAAACTCCGCGGCCAACAACGCCCCTGCTTCGACCACCATATTGCGGTGTGTGACAACGACCGGGCCAATCTCCACATTCGAATCGATCACCACCGCGCCCGTTTCTTCGTGGATCACAACGCGGGCTTCATTCTGGGGATTGATGTTGCGCTGACTGAGAATCTGAGAGACAAAATCGACCGGGTCGTCGCGGTACTGCTCGGGGATCTTGACTTCGATGTTGACCTGATCGATGGCTCGGGCCAAGCGATCGCCATAATCGCTACCCTCGAAATACGACTGTGTGTTGATTAGATGAGCGATATCCTGGGCCATCTGAAAGCCAGCATGATTGCGGTCGAGAACCAGCGTGATCATGTCGTCTTCGACGAAGAAATTGAAGAAATCCTCTTCCAGCCGGCACCCATTTTGAATGTGGCCGACGGTCGGGATGTCGGTGTTGTCGATCTGAATTCGACCTTGAGCGAATGCATAGACTCGTTGGCTGCCGGCACGCGGCCCCAGCAGCGGCGTCATCAACAAGACACCGCCCTCGATGCTCTTGGCGCTGATCGCGCTGACGGTGCAGTTCAGTTGCCCACCCTGACGTGCGCCGGCAGCCGGGATGGTCGCCGTGACGACAACCATGGCGACGTCTTTGGCTTCAGCAAGCTCCTTGAGGTTGATGCGATTGTCGTCTCCCCGTTCGAGCGGTTGGGCCATATGCTCCATCATCGTGGCCAAAGCCCGGGCCGTAGGGGCCACTTCCGAATCGCCCGTACCTTTGAGCCCAACGACGAGGCCCATCCCCTGAAGCGTATTTTCTTCCTGGCCCTTCACGCGGCAAATGTCTCTTAAGAGTTGCCCCTGAGCGGCCGTGACAAGACCGGCGCCGATCAACAGAGCGAGGAGTGCCTTTTTGAACTGGAGAGGTTTCATGGTCGGTTCTTGGTGTTCTCGTGTAGGCCAGGACCTGTCCTGGCAAAAGGCGCGAGTTTCTCGTGAATTGCCAGGACAGGCCCTGGCCTACGGGATGGTTGCGTTTCTAAAACGCCCGGATCAAATCCCAGCCCTTGAGCAACCAACCGCGGCGATACCCGTCGCGAACATGGCCGCGTTCGCGTTTGAAAATATTCAGTTCGGCGAGATCTTCGCTGAGCACCATGTTCGTACCGGGATGGACATCTTGTGCGCGGCAGATCCCGGTCAGGCGGTACTCCCAAATCTCGTCGTTGTTTTGCACCATCTTGTGAGCTTCGAGTACGAGGTTGCCGTTCGGCCGGATGTCAACGATCGAAGCCGTAATCCGAAAGCTCATCTGTTCGAGCGTTTCCATCTCGGCTTCCGCCCGATACAGCTCCGACTTCGAGCCGGCGATCCGCTGATCGCCCTGGGTTTG
>Ga0180435_10004049_pt1 | contig 14514 bp, 14 predicted proteins | sample SS_ome_3_FD_132467 | JGI IMG/M metagenome (GOLD analysis project Ga0180435, IMG submission 132467) | Hypersaline lake sediment archaeal communities from the Salton Sea, California, USA - SS_3_S_1 metaG | ecosystem: Environmental > Aquatic > Non-marine Saline and Alkaline > Hypersaline >... | reverse complement strand
TGTGTCGGCGGTGGTCAGTTTCTGTGAGTAGAGCGTCTGCCAGTCCATAGGGGGTATCCTGTCGGTGTGAGCTAGATGATGCCGTGGGAGATGGGGGTTTGGGTCTTTGCCGGACTAGGCCATCCGGGCGACGCCGTTGTCGGCCCGTGTCACGTAGACGGTGGGCGCCTTGTCGTGCTTGGACATATAGACCTCTGTCAGATGGGCCTCGACATCGGGGACCGCATCCTCGGCCACGACCGCGATGATGCAGCCGCCAAAGCCCGCGCCGGTCAGCCTTGCGCCGTAGCACCCATCGACCTCGGCAGCGGCCGCCACCAATGTGTCGAGCTCGGGAATACTGACCTCGTAGTCGTCGCGCAAGCTGCGGTGGCCCTCGAGCAGCGCCTGTCCCACCGCTTCGATGCGGCCCTCATAAAGGTCTCGGGAGACCTGCAGCACCCGCGCGTCCTCGGTCACGACGTGACGTGCGCGCCGGTAGACGATATCCGGCAGATCGGCCCTGTACTGCTCGAGCTGCTCCGGCGGCACATCGCGCAGCGCGGTGACGCCGGGCAGGTGCGCCTGCAGGATGCTCACGGCCTGTTCGCATTGGCTTCGGCGTACGTTGTACTCGGAGCCCGAGAGCGCGCGCCGGACCATGCTGTTGGCCACCACGATGGCGATGCCTTTGGGCATGTTGAAGTACGCGCGCTCGAGTGTGCGGGAGTCCAGCATCATCGCGTGGCCGGCCTTGCCGCACGCGCTGATCATCTGGTCCATGATCCCGCAGTTCACGCCGACGTATTGATTTTCGGCCTTCTGGCACAGGAGCGCCAGATCCGAGAGCTTCATCTCGAACCCGCTGAGCTGCATCCATGCGAAGGCGAAGGCGACCTCGATCGCAGCCGATGAGGAAAGCCCGGCGCCCACGGGGACGTCCGATGTGAGCACCGCGTTGATGCCCACCGGCTTCTGGCCATCCTCTATGAGCGCCCAGACGACGCCCTTGGGATAGTCAGCCCAGCCGCCGCTCGATGATGGCACTCTGTTTGTGGGGAAGGTCTGTTCGTCGTTGCGCATATCCACCGCGCGCACCTTCGCCCAGCCGTCACCGCTGGGCGCGACGGCGAGCCAGGCGGCTCGATCCACCGCGACCGGCAGCACGAACCCGTCGTTGTAGTCGGTGTGCTCGCCGATGAGATTGACTCGCCCCGGCGCACGCACGATGAGGGACGGCTCGGTCTGGAAACGAGCGTAGAAGGCGTCGCGGACTTTCTTCTGCAGTGGGTTGACTGACATTGATACCTCCCGGATTCAGGGTGGAATTATAGCCTCAACCGATCGACCGGACTAGTCGTGTGACCTTGCTTGCGCCGCCGCAGGCCCTATGTCTCGTCGAGATCGACGAGGATGCCGTTCTTCAGGAGAACCCGGCAAGCCTGCGCACGATCCTGGACGCGAAGCGTGGCGATGGTGGGTGCCATACGATGGACGGTCAGCGCCGTGATCTCCGGCTCGTCCAAGGTAGCGGGATCAGCAACGCGGAGGAGCCAGTGCTGCCCCAGCCGCGCCGGTGATCTCTCACCGTAGGCGCGACGAACGGCCGCCTGCAGATGGGCCGGCAACACCTTACTCCCCGTGGCCTCCGTAAGGAAGGCGATGATCCGAGCCAGCGGGATTCGCTGCTGCTTGGCCCGCCGCAACGAGGTCGGCGAGAGCCTGTAGTGGACGGCTTCGGCCAGGGGGGTGTCCAGCGCGTCCGCGATGCGACTCAGTTGGAACCGCTCGTATCTCCGCCGCCTCGGCACGCTCAGCACGGCGCCCTCGTGCAGTTGCACCCGGTCGGGCTCCGGGAAGGTCGGTGGCGGCGCGTCCTGCATAGTCGCGGCCGCGGCCTCCGTCAAGCGGAACGCTGTCGTTTCCCCCCCCGCAGCGTTGCTGCCAAGATCGAGGAGCCCCAGCCAGTGCAAGGGGCCCGTGATCGTGTGACGGATCAGTGCGCCCTCGATCTCATCCCACGCCGTGAAGCCCCGTAGCGGGACCTCCGAGTCCGCGGCCCGTGGTGCCCACGTTTCATAGTCGCCATCGCGTCGCAGGAAGAAGGTGGCGTGCTCCTTCACGTATGCCACAAAGCTCTCGATGTCGTAGGCAGTGTTGGCAAGACAATGCCCGAGCAAGTTCGCGATGCCCTGGCGTGGCGGCTCGGGGTGTCCGGGCCATCCCAGAGCCGGATCGGGCCGCAGCGAAGACACGTGGGCGAGGTCGTCCCACGCCTTGCTGGTCAGCCACGCTTCGGCCAATGAGGTCCACTGGGTCCAGGGGTCCGCCTGGAGCCAGGCGAGCATCGCTTTGGCCACGGGCCGAACCTGGCCATCGGCGTCGCGCCGCAGCCATCCCTGCTCCAACGAGAGCGCCACCAGGAGTCGCCGGCGCTCGTCAAGATTGCTCAGGTCCAGCGGGCCGCCTGAGGCGCGCTGAACATCGGCCCACACGTCGACCAGATTGTCGGCCAACGTGTCCTCGACGGCTGTCCAGGTCGCGGAGGACGAAGCGGGCGCGAGATCCGGGATGTCCAGTGGGCTGGGGGCCGGCGCGTAGAGCCGCAGGTCTTCGGGCACAAAGGCGATCTCGACGGGGTGCCCTTCCCAGTCATCGAAGGCCCGCTGTACCAACCCAAGGTGCCACAATGCCTCGGCTGCGGAGGCGGGCGCTCGCCAGAGCTCCTCCCGTTCCACGCGACCCGGACCGAGGACGCGGACCTCGCCGGCTCGATGGACGAAGACTGCCCAGGGGACGGCGCCGTCGTGTCGCAGCAGGTCGTCGAGGGCGGTTCTCTGACCCGGTGTGAGCTGATCCAACACGCGCGTGACTGCCTCGTTGGATGCCATGCCCGTCATTAGTTCGGCTGCCATGTCGGGCTTGCGGGTGGCTGCCAGATCGACGCCCCATTGGCGCGCGATCACACGGAGTCGGGCGGGGTCGCTGTCCAGCAGTGTCTGGTAGAGAGTTCTCAGGGCCATGTATCGTGGGTCCATGGTCATTATAGGTCTCCTACACCCTCCGGCAACTGATGGCTATTTGTCACTGTAGGTAGGGTCATTCATCCACTTGCTGGCGTGCATCGGCGTACCTATAATCTCCGCGTGGCAAGCATAGTTGATTGCTCGATGCGGTCTCACCGTACCCCAGGCAATGGCTCCCCGCCCGCCTCTTCGACACTGTGGAACCCTGACAGGAGGGGTTGATGAAGGTATTGCTCTCCGGTAATGAGGCCATCGCCCTGGGTGCTTGGGAGGCCGGCGTTCAGTATGCCTCCGCGTATCCCGGCACCCCCTCGACCGAGGTGATGGAGCGCTTTGCGCGGTACCCGGGCGTACGTGCGGAGTGGGCCGCCAATGAGAAGGTGGCGCTTGACAACGCCATCGGCGCCTGCTTTGGCGGCGCGCGCGTTCTGGCTGCCATGAAGCACGTCGGCGTCAACGTCGCGGCGGATAGCCTGATGTCGGTCTCGTACACCGGGGTGCCAGGTGCCTTTGTCCTGGTCACCGCGGACGATCCCAGCGCGACCTCGTCTCAGAACGAGCAGGACAGCCGGCGGTACGCGCAGCTGGCCAAGTTCCCGTGCCTGGATCCCTCCGACAGCGAGGACGCGCGTAAGTTCGCAGGCATCGCCATAGCCCTGAGTGATCGGTTCGAGACCCCCGTGATGCTGCGCTCGACGACGCGGTTGTCGCACTCCAAGTCGGCTGTCGAGTCGCCCGCACCGGCGGCCCGGGAGTTTGAGGGGCTGCCGAAGTACGACCGCACCGTCTCCATCGCCCGCGCGATCCTGCCGGCGGTCGCCCGACGGCGCCATCCGGAGATCGAGCAGCGACTGCGAGACGTTGCGGATTGGGCATCGACGGAGGGCTTTGTCCAGGGGCTCAACCATGTCGAGATGCGCGACACCTCCGTGGGCATCGTCACGACCGGGATGGCCTACCAATACGTGCGTGAACTGTTGCCGGACAGGTCGATTCTCAAGCTGGGCATGTCCTATCCGATCCCGCTGGAGAAGGTCCGCGAGTTCGCGGACGGGGTTGACCGGCTCGTCGTCGTCGAGGAGCTGGAGCCGATCATCGAGGAGCAGCTCGTCAACGCCGGCATCGAGGTTGCCCACGGCAAGGATGTCTTCCCCATCTGTGGCGAGCTCACCCCCGCGGTCGTGCGAGCGGGGGCCGTCGCGGCCGGATTGCTGGATGTCGTCTCAATGCCGGACAATGTTCCCTTGGATATCGAGGTCCCGGAGCGTCTGCCCGCGCTTTGCCCCGGCTGTCCGCACCGGGCCTTCTTCTACAACGTGCGCCGCTACAAGCGCAAGGCCATCGTCGCCGGTGACATCGGCTGCTACTCGATGGGCGCGCTCCCGCCCTTCGAAGCGGTCGACATGCTCATCTCGATGGGAGCCAGTATCGGCATGGCCCACGGCTTCAACCGTGCGGGTGGGCAGGAGTCGGCCATCGCCGTCATCGGCGACAGCACCTTCTTCCACTCCGGCATCCCGCCGCTCGCTTCTGCAGTCTACAACAAGGCGAACATCGCGGTGGTCGTGCTGGACAATCGCATCACGGCGATGACGGGCCAACAGGAGCACCCCGGCACCGGCATCACGCTGCAGGGCAAGGCCGGCGAGCACATTGACATTGCGGGTGTCGCGAGATCGCTGGGCGTCGACTTTGTCGAGGAGGTGAACGCTTGGGACGTGGACGCCGTCAACAGCATCCTCCGCAAGGCGATGGCCCACGAGGACGGCCCCGCGATGGTCATCGTCCGTGGCGCCTGTGTCTTCACGCCCTACTTCAAGCACCAACCCATCATGCACGTCGACCCTGACAAGTGCGTCACGTGCGGCATGTGTTTTAACGTCGGCTGTCCCGCCATCGTCCGCAGCGACGAAATCTACGAGACGAGTGGCAAGCGCAAGACAGCCATCGATCCTCTGCTCTGTACCGGCTGCTCCGTCTGCTCGCAGGTGTGCCCTGTTCAGGCGATAGGGAGGGCGGAATGACCGAGATCGAACGCGTCAATATCCTCGTCGTCGGTGTAGGTGGACAAGGTATCATCACCGCGTCGGACATTGCTGCCCAAGTCGGACTCGACCTTGGCCTCGATGCCAAGAAGTCGGAGGTCCACGGCTTTGCACAACGCGGCGGCGTGGTCGAGAGCCACATCCGCTGGGCGCCCTCGGTCGGATCCCCGACCTGCGAGAAGGGCTATGTGGACGTGCTGGTGGCCTTCGAGCTCGTGGAGGCCGCCCGCTGGGCGGACTGGCTGAAGCCCGACTGCATCGTCCTGGTCAACCACCAACGGCTCGACCCTATGTCGGTCAACCTGGGGAAGGCCACCTATCCCGACGAAGACGAGCTACTGGCTGCCCTACGCGCGCGCGCCGCACGCGTTGTCGTCGTCGATGCGCTGCCCCTCGCCGAACAGGCCGGTAATCCGCGCACCATGAACACCATCATGCTGGCGGCCCTCTCCTCGGTGCTGGACACCGACCCTGAGGTCTGGCGCAAAGCCATTCTTCGTCGCGTCCCCCAGAGGTACGCTGACGTCAACGAAGTCGCCTTCGCCCTCGGTCGCGAGGTGGCGGCGAGCTGACTCGTAGCTGTGATGGTCTCTTGGAGTGATCCGACAGACCTACATATGGGGCGGGAGCCGGGTCGGTCTGCCGACACGTAGCCCTGGGTCTTCAGCCTAGGGCGAGCCCTGAGTGCCGGCTCTCTTTCATCCTGACCGTGAGATCCGTGTCCGTTGCCCTGGGACACCCTACCGTGACGCCCGCTGCTCCCTAAGCGCCTGCCTCTCTCCCTCCGACAGAAACGCCGCCGCCAACCCATCGTGCTGCACCTGTCGTATCTGCTCGCGCGCCAGCCCAACCGCCGGCGCCGCAACCCGATACTCGTGCGGTAGATCGATCCCGCTCACAGCCGGATCATCCGTGTTCAGAGTCACCCTGATCCCTTGCGCCAGATACGTCGCGACGGGATGGTCGGCGTAGTCCGGCACCGCGCTGATCTGCACGTTGCTGGTGGGACAGACCTCCAAGCTGATGCTGCGTTCCGCCAGCAGGTCCATCACCGCCGGGTCCTCGATCGCGTGGAGCCCGTGACCAATCCGCGTTGCACCCAACTGCTCGACGGCGACGCGAATGTTCTCCGGTCCTGCCGCCTCGCCCGCGTGTGCCGTGATCTGCCAACCCAACTCGTGCCCCTTGCGGAAGTGCTCGACGAAGAGCGCCGCCGGCCACGCGGCCTCGTCCCCCGCGACATCCAGCGCCGTGATCGACTCACGGTGGGCTGCCAGCGCCTCGAGCTCTTCCCAGCACGCCTCGATACCGTACGTGCGGCTAAGGATGCCGATCAACTTCGCCCCGATACCGGTGTCCCTGCTCGCCGTCGCGACGCCATCCGCGACCGCCGCGACCACGTCTGCGGCGTCCAGCCCGCCCGGGCTCGCCATATAGCGCGGGCTGAAGCGCACCTCGATGTAATCGATTCCCTCCGCCGCCGCATCCTCGACGCACTCGTGCGCCACGCGACGGCACGCGTCCAAGTCCGCCAGAACGCTAACACTCAGATCGATCTTCGGGATGAAGGCCATCAACCCCGGCTGGTGAACCATCGCCTGCACGTGCGGCCTCAACGTCTCAAGCGTGTCCCCTGGCAGTTGCACGCCGTGCTTCTCCCCCAGCTCCAGGACCGTCTCCAGCCGCAGGCTCCCCTCCAGGTGCCGGTGCAACTCCACCAGCGGTAGCCCCGCATCAATGTTGTCGTGATCTGCCATCTTTCGTCCTCGCTAGGCCGCTGCCATCAACATCCCTGACGCTTTCCGAATCCGGAACTCCCCCTTCACCTCGATGTGCGCCATGATCGTTCGCCGAATCGCCGCCCACTGGTTCGGCTCCAGCGTGCAGCCGACCATCGTGTTCGACGAGCGGATGTAGTCGACGACCGGTTGGACCTCGGTGACCGCGAGATCATCCGCATAGTCCTCGCGGGCTACATCCGAGAAGACTGCCCCGAGCTGTTCCCCGCCGTTCTCCAAAGTGAACACGTGCGAGACCTTGCGCGTCCGCTCGTGGATGTCCGGGACGAAGGGCTCGATCAGATTCCACATCTCTCTCATATGGTTCTCGCCGATCGTGGTGGCGAACACCGTCCCGCCGGGTCTGAGCACCCGTCGCATCTCCTGAAGTGCTAGGGCGCGATCCGGCACGTGATAGAGCATATGGTTGGCGATCACCGCGTCGAAGGTGTCGTCGGGTGCCGGGATCGCCTGGGCGTCGGCGGTGGCGATGCCGAAGTCGCTGGGGATCCCGGCCAGGTTCTGTGTCGCAGCCGACGTCATCCCCGTCGAGAAGTCGGTCAGCACGCACGACCAGCCCGCAGGGATCGACGCCTTGTTCGCCGTCCACAGCCCCGCCGGGCCACAGCCCAGCTCCAGGATGCGTGCCGTCTCCCCCAGTGTCAGGTGGTCGAAAACCCAGCGCTGCCAGCCGTAGGTGTTGGTGCTGAACCGCGCGTGCAGCGCGATCCGGGCGTTGAGGTTTCCGTCGTTGCTGTACTGCGTCTTGATGTCCTCGAGCTTCTCCGGCATCTGTGCCTCCCTAGGTCTCGGGCGACGGCAGCTTGCTGGGCGCCGGCATCGGCGAGTAGCTGTCTAGATACCTAAAGACGCCGCCTACATCCGTCACCAAGTGGTAGCAGTCCCGCCATGGGTGGGCGAAGTGCTCTCGGTAGAAGTGTTCGAAGAGCGAGACCAGGGGATCGTAGTAGCCTTGAGTGTTGAGCAGGACGATGGGCTTCTCGTGCTCGCCGATCTGGCGCAGCGTCAGCGCCTCCGCCAGCTCCTCCAGCGTGCCGAAGCCACCGGGCAGCACGACAAAGGCGTCCGATCGCTCCGTCATCACCGCCTTGCGCTCGCGCATATCGCGCGTGGTCACGAACTCGTCGGCTTCGTCGAAAACGATCCGTTTCTCGGTGAGCACCGTGGGCATCACGCCCACCACGGTGCCGCCGCCGGTCTTCACAGCCTGCGCAACGGTGCCCATCAACCCGATGTCGGCGCCGCCGTAGACCAGCGTGTCGCCCCGCGCCGCCATAATCTCTCCCAGCGTGCGCGCTGCGTCGAAGTAGGCCCTGTCGATCGCGTTGCTGGAGGAACAGAAGACGCAGATGTTCATAGCAGGCTCCTTTCAGAGCTCGAGCACCGCCTCAGCCGCCAACCAGAAGAGCTTCTCCCGCACCGATGTCTGGCGGTTCCAGGTGCGCGAATCCCACGTTTCGCCACCGACATCGTCTCCGCCATAGAGGATTTGCCCGAAAGTCACCTCGCGGAACGTCGCCACCGCGAAGAACGACGCAGCTTCCATCTCGACGGTCAGACACCCCTCGCCCCGCCGCATCGCGATCTTGTCCGGCGTCTCGCGGTAGAAGGCATCCGTCGTCCACGTCTTGCTCGTCACGTAGGACACCTGGTGGCGCTTCAGAACTAGCTCGATAGCGGCGATGGCCTCCGCCGACGGATACGCCTCGCGCGACGGCGGTAGATAGTGATAGGATGCGCCCTCATCGCGGATCGCCGCCGTGGGGACCACCACGTGACCCAAGCCGAGTCCCGAGTCCAACACGCCGGCCCCGCCACAGGCGACAAAACGGTCCACGCCCTTGGCGATGGCCTCCTCCAACAGACCGATGGCGAGCGGTGCACCGACTCCGGGGTGGAAGACCGTCACCCCCTTCCCGTCGACCTCCATCGCGTAGATGGGGTGGAGTCCGATTTCCGACTTGCTGGTGGAGACCTGCGTCAGCGTCCCGCGTTCGACTAGGCCGTCCAGCACATCCTGGAAGAAGCACACCACGCCGCGCTTGGGGATGTCCTCTCGCTTGATCAGCTTACCCGGCTCGATCAGCGCCTTCCGCGTCGGGTCGAACTCCAGAATGGGGTAGTCCTGTCTCATAGTAGTCGATCCTTGACGGGTCACCGAACGTGTCCGACGATTATAGCTGAGAGGTCCCCCCTGCCCATTGACCCTCCCCGCCCCGAGCCTATACTCCCCAGGCTTCTCTCTGCCTAAGCAACGCGCCGCGTTGCCACCCATTGGCCGATTTTCCCCTGGAGGTATCCATGCCCCGCTACCATATGCAAAGAACCGAGCGAGAGATCACCGACCCTGCCGCGATCGAGACCATCCTCAAGGAGGGCGTCTACGCCACGCTGGCCATGGCCCGCGGATCGGAGCCCTACCTGGTCACTATGAACTACGGCTACGATCCCGACGAGCGCGCCTTGCACTTCCACTGCGCCAATGAGGGCCTCAAGCTCGCGTTCCTGCGCGAGAACCCCGTCGTCTGCGGCACTGTGGTCAACGATCGCGGCTACCTGGACGGCAAGTGCTCCCACGCCTTCAGCTCGGCGGTCTTCTGGGGCCACGTCGAGTTCATCGAGGACGAGGCCGGCAAGCGGGAGGCATTGGCCTGTGCTATCGACCATCTGGAGGCGGACGCCGAGGAGATGCGCAGACGTCTGCTGGCGCCGGCTCGCACCTTTGAGGGCGTCACGCTCTTCCGTGTGGTGATCGACGAGATCACCGGAAAAGCCGGCAACTGATCCCCACGTGGTATACTTGGCACAGAGCGTAACTGCGCCCTGTCGGAACCCGTCCCTAGGTCGGGCACCGGCAGGGCTTGTTCTAGGAGAGAGATGGGATGACCGTTGGTGCGCAGGATAGCACCAAGTCGCGCGAGGGCGGGTGGGCGCCGGCAGGCGTGCTCACCGTCGCAGCCTATGTGAGCGCGCAGATCCTGGCTGACATCGGCAGCCTGAAGATCGCCACCGTGGCGGGCTTCAGCATCGATGGCGGTACCTTCATCTATCCCTTCACCTTCACGCTCCGCGATATGGTGCACAAGCTGCTGGGCCGCAAGGCCGCGCGCACTCTGATCGTCGCCGCCGCCGGCATCAACCTGGTCATGGCCCTCTTCTTTGCCTTTCTCTCCAAGCTGCCGCCGGATCCCACGTGGCCGCTCCAGCAGGCCTTCGCCGACGTGCTCAACCCCGTCTGGCGCATCGTGTTGGCCAGCATCGCCGCCGAGGTGGTGGCCGAGCTGCTGGACACGGAGCTGTATCATCTCTGGGTCAGCCGGGTCACCCGGCGCTATCAGTGGGCGCGTGTGCTGGTGAGCAATGGTGTGAGCGTGCCGATCGACAGTCTGCTCTTTGTCTGGATCGCCTTCGGTGGGGTGTTGCCCGCCGCCGTCGTCTGGTCGATCTTCTGGGCGAATGTGCTTATCAAGGGGTTGACGACGTTGGTCAGCCTACCGGGGATCTACCTGGTGAAGGGATCATAGTAGGATGGAAGAGAAAGTGACGCTACAGCCGGAGGAAGCCCCAGCATCAGAGGCAGATTCCGATGCCTTGATTGACCAGTTCCTGGCCGAGTCCGGCGGCGGCGCCGTGCGCGAGGACGCCGGCGTGGTCGCCGCCGGCTGGGATGAGGAGCTGCCCGAGGGCCACAAGTCCGGTTTTGCGGCGCTTATCGGTCGGCCCAACGTCGGCAAGTCCACCCTGGTCAACGCGCTCATCGGCCACAAGGTGAGCATCGCCACACCTGTACCGCAGACCACGCGCCGGCGCGTCACCGGCATCCTCACCGAGCCCACGTACCAGATCATCTTTGTCGACACACCGGGCATCCACAAGCGGCCGCCCCACCGCATCAACAAGATAATGATCAGCGAGGCTGTCGCCGCGATCCCCGACGCCGACGTTCTGCTCTGGGTCGTGGACGTGGGGGCGCCACCCCGGGACGAGGATGAGACCATCGCCCGGCTGCTGCGCGAGAAGGGCCGGACGATTCCCGTGCTGCTGGTTTTCAACAAGATCGACCGCATCGGTCGACAGTCGGTGGAAGAGGTGGCGACGCGGATGGCTGCATATCAAGCACTGCTGCCCGATGACGCCGGTGCGGTCCAGGTGAGCGCGCTGGAGGAGACCAACCTCGACCTGCTGATGGCGCAGGTGCTGGACTACGTGCCCGAGGGGCCGCGCTATTACCCCGGTGACCAGATCACCGATCAGACCGAGTATCGCATCGCCGCCGAGCTGATCCGCGAAGCCGTCTTCCGGTACACGTACCGTGAGATCCCCCACGCTGCCGCCGTTCTGGTGGAGGACTACTACGAGCGCGAGAACGGCGTCACCTACATTGCCGCGCGCGTCTGGGTGGAGCGCGAGTCGCAGAAGCCCATCGTCGTGGGCAAGGGTGGGTCGCTGCTCAAGCGCGTCGGCACCGCCGCTCGCCATGAGCTGGAGCGCTTCATCGGCGGCAAGGTCTACCTCGAGCTTTGGGTCAAGGTGAAGCCGAACTGGCGCGACGAGATGGCCCGGCTCCGCGAGCTGGGGTTCTGAGCACACAGTAAGGGGAGTCTATGCCGCTGGGGGCCATCGTCAACGCACTTGCCGTCATCGCCGGGAGCACGGTGGGCATGCTCGTCCGCCGAAGCCTGCCCGAGCGCTTCAGGGCTATCATCTTCCAGGCGCTGGGATTGGCCACGCTGGTGCTGGGCGCCAGGATGGCGCTCGAGGACGGCGGGGATATGCTCGTCGTCATCTTCAGCCTGGTGGTCGGCGGCATTCTCGGCGAGGTGGTCAAGCTGGACGGCCGCTTCGCCGCCTTCGGGGAGTCGCTCAAGGCCCGCATCAAGGTCAAGAACGAGCGCTTCACCGAGGGGTTGGTCACGGCCTTTCTCATCTTTTGCGTCGGCTCTATGACCTTCGTCGGTGCGCTCAATGAGGGGCTCACCGGCGATCGCACCCTCATCTACAGCAAGTCGATCCTCGACGGCTTCGCCTCTATCGTGCTGGCCTCGGCCTATGGCGTGGGCGTGCTCTTCTCGGCGCTGCCCCTCTTCATCTTCCAGGCCGGCCTGACCTTGCTGGCGGCGCAGTTCCAGACGCTCTTCCCCAATGTCCTCATCGTGCAGCTCACTGTCGTCGGCGGCGCACTGTTGTTGGGCATCGGCCTGAGCCTGCTGGAGATCAAGAAGGTCAAGACCGTCAACCTGCTGCCGTCCCTGGTCGTCGTCACCGCCCTGACCTTCCTCTTCCTCACGTAGTCAGGCTCCGACAACGAAAAAGCGCCCGCCGTTCGGTGGGCGCTTCCTTGTGGACCTGGTGGGACTCGAACCCACGACCCCCACAATGCCATTGTGGTGCGCTCCCAGCTGCGCTACAGGCCCAGATGAGTCTCTTTATGCATCGCTACTTCTCGGGGACCGTATCCCCGCAATGGAGCTGAGGGGATTCGAACCCCTGACCTCTACAGTGCGATTGTAGCGCTCTCCCAACTGAGCTACAGCCCCTCAGCGCACGATCGGCATTATACCATATGCGACCTTGTTGACAAGGTTTGCGCTCGGGTGCCTGTCGGCGGACCAAGCCACACAAGCGTGGCGTGGAGATCCTCGCCGTCCCTCCTACGCGACCGTGTCCGTCACCGGCAGGGTGAGCTGCCCCAGCTCGGGTGCCTTGACCGTCATTTTGACGGTGTGCTCGCCAGGCTCGAGTGCGCCAGGGATGTAGATGGTCATGACGGCCCCGTAGTTGACATAGAGGGACGACGACCACGAGAGACTGGCTACCGGACGAACGTTGCCGTTGAGCTCGATGGTCACACCGTCGAGCGATCGCTCCTCGTCGTCCACGGTGACCTTGGCCAGGCCACTGACCGAGCCCGAGTCAACCAGGTTCTTGATCTTGAACGTGAATCCGTCGTCCTTGTTCGCCAGACTGCCTTGCACATACATCTTCGCCAGTGAACCCGATGACATGCCGTACATCCCTGCCTCCTGTGGTGTGGTTGTGCTACACGATTTCGCCGAACTTGCCGCAATTGCGGCGGAAGAACCAATAGCCGAGGATCAGCACGATCAGCGCCGTCACCGCCGTCCTTGCCAGAAAGTCCGGCGCCGTCAGCGTACCGTTGTACAGGATGTCCTGATATGTGTTGATGATGGACGCCATCGGGTTCAGCCGGAAGAGCCAGACCTGGGGGTTGAAGGTGATGCCCGCCAACGTCACCTCGGTGGGTAGCGACTTCATCGGATAGATCACCGGCGTGAGGAAGAACCACGCCTGCATCCCCACGTCCATCAGCATATGCGTGTCGCGGTAGAAGACCTCCAACGTCGAGAGAAAGAGCACGATACCGATGGCGAAGACCACCTCAATGATGATCGGGATCGGGAGCAACAGCGCGTACCGGGTTGGCATCACACCCGAGATCGCCGCCAGGATGAAGAAGACGGGCAGGGCGATAATGAAGTTCACCAGATTGGAAAGCACTACCGAGATGGGCAGCGCCTCGCGGGGGAAGTAGACCTTCTTGACCAGGTGCGCGCTTCCCACGATGCTGGGGATGCCGCCCATGATGGCGCTGCTGAAGAAGTTCCACGGCAGCAGCGCGCTCAGGAAGTGGATGTGGTAGTTGGGGATGTCGGTCCGGTCGTAGAGCACGCCGAAGACAAAGGTGAAGATCAGCATCATCAACAGTGGGTTGAGCCACGACCAGACGATGCCCAGGATCGAGTTCTTGTACCGGACCTTGAGATCGCGGGCGACCAGGTTGTAGACCAGGTCTTTGTAGCGCCACAGCTCCTTGAGCCAATCTAGCATGTGCGTGGGTGGCCTCTGCTTTCTATTGGGAATGCCCGCGCGTCGTGCCCGGGCAGCGCGATTATAGCATTGGGGGCACGCGGAACAACTTGTGGGTATAATGGTCTCGTGAGCCCGTCGCGTGGTCTACAGCCCTCTATCCGCTGGGGCATGGTGATCGTCCTGCTCCTGGCTGCCGTCCTGCGGCTGGCAGCGCTGCCGTACCTCCCCTTGGGCCTTCACTATGATGAGGCCGCCAACTTCATCCTCACCCGCCAAATCGTCGACGACGGCTACCGCCCCCTCTTCATCCGCGCCTACACCGGCAAGGAGGTGCTCTACTTCTACGCGGCGGCGCCCTGGGTTTGGATGACCGGTGGCGAGCCGTGGGGGCTGCGTCTGGGTGCGGCGATGCTCGGACTGCTCACAGTGTCAGCCTCTTTCGCGGCCGTGCGCGCTCTTCTGACCGGGGTCCGCGACCGCAACCGTATCGCGCTCTTCGCCGCCGGATGGATGGCTTTCGCCTTCCCCCACGTGCTTCTGAGCCGCTACGGGTTCCGCGCCATCTCCCAGCCCCTGCTCCAGGCGCTGGTCGTCGCCACGCTCTGGCACGGCCTGCGCTCGGGCCGGACGCGATGGCTGATCCCCGCCGGACTCTCTCTGGGCCTGACCGCCTATACTTACCTGGCGGCCCGGCTCTTTCCCATCCCGCTGGCGTTGGCCCTGGGCATGCTGCTGGTACGCGCACCGGCAGCGGCCCGGCGACGACTGCTGCGTCGGATGGTGATCGTGTTGATCGCGGCGCTCGTCACCTTCGCGCCGCTGGGCCTCTTCTTT
>Ga0180435_10004048_pt1 | contig 14516 bp, 10 predicted proteins | sample SS_ome_3_FD_132467 | JGI IMG/M metagenome (GOLD analysis project Ga0180435, IMG submission 132467) | Hypersaline lake sediment archaeal communities from the Salton Sea, California, USA - SS_3_S_1 metaG | ecosystem: Environmental > Aquatic > Non-marine Saline and Alkaline > Hypersaline >... | reverse complement strand
CGCATCCCGCGTGTTTCCTCAACAGGTTTGCCTATGACCGCCTCCAACGCCGATAGCTTTTCAACATTACCTCTGCCACCTGAGCAGTTGCAAAACCTGCAAGATCTGGGCTTCAACAAGATGACGCCCATTCAGGCGCGGGCTTTACCTGAGGTGCTTGCGGGTAGAGACATTCTGGCACAGGCCAAAACCGGTAGCGGCAAAACAGCTGCATTTGGCCTTGGCATTCTCCATCACATTGATACCACTTCCAGAGATGTACAGGCGCTGGTGGTCTGTCCAACGCGAGAACTGGCAGACCAGGTCAGCAAAGAATTGCGGCGCCTGGCCCAGGCCATGGCGAATGTTAAAGTGGTTTCAATATGTGGCGGTAAACCCTTTGGCCCGCAGAAAGCTACCCTCGCCTACGGTGCCCATATTGTTGTCGGCACCCCCGGTCGGCTCCTCGACCATCTGCAAAAGCGCAGCCTCAACATTGGCCAGATCAAAACCCTGGTGTTGGATGAAGCCGATCGCATGCTGGATATGGGGTTTGCTGAAGATGTCCAGAGCATCATCAACTTTGCGCCGGACAAGCGACAGACCCTGCTGTTCTCCGCAACCTACCCGGATGAGATCCGCCGCATGAGTGCCACGGTCCAGCACCAGCCCATGGATATCAAAATTGAAGAGCAGCATCACAACGATGTGATCCAACAGCTTTTTTATGAGGTAAAAAAACACGAACGTAATGCCGGATTGCTGGCGTTATTCGAACACTACAATCTCAGCAGCGCGCTGGTGTTCTGTCACACCAAACGCGACTGTGATGAAGTGGCCGAATTTCTGAACCAGCATCGCATTGCCGCTTTAGCCATTCACGGTGATCTGGAACAGCGCGACCGGGACAGGGTCCTGGTGCAGTTTGCAAATCACAGCACATCGGTATTGGTCGCCACCGATGTGGCCGCACGCGGGCTGGATATCAAATCCCTGCCTACTGTGATCAACTATGAGCTACCCCATGACCCTGAAATTTACACCCACAGGATTGGCCGCACCGGCCGTGCCGGTGAGGTGGGCCAGGCGTTCAGTCTCTTTACACATGCTGAGCAGGTCCGCTTGAATGCCATCGAAACGCATCGCGGGGAACCCTGCATCTGCGACGTATTAGAGTCGTTGGATCGGAATCCTGACTTCACCCTGCAGGCACCGATGGTCACCATCGAAATCAATGTCGGCAGAAAGCAGAAGATAAGACCTGGTGATATTCTGGGCTCCCTGACCGGCGATGGTGGTCTGGCGGGCGATCAGATCGGCAAGATCGATATTTTTGATCACCACTGTTTTGTTGCAATCGAAGCCTCTAATTTCCGCAAGGCGCTGGGATTTCTGAGCAACGGTAAAGTTAAAGGCCGCAACGTGCGCGCCAGACGAATACGTTAGTTCTCGCGTTCGCCATTTTTATAGTCTTTACCGGAGAATCTCGCCTGTCGCTGCTCACCCGTGAGGTGAACCAGATCCGGATATTTGGGCGTTGTCATGGAGCGGGCGAACCAATCGCCAATCAGTTGCTCATCATCAATCAATGCAAGCAGCTGCTTTCTTGCTTGAGCCACAAACGCGGCGTCTATTTCCAGATCCGCCATTGACGGATCCAATGGCGGATCTTCGTATATATCACCACGTCCAGCCTCAAGCAGCTGCACGGTTAAATCTGCCAGCATATCGGCGACGCTTGGCGATCGAAAACCGACGGAAAAAGTCACACACTCCGTTTCTGCCACACCCCAATGACTGACAAGCGGTGGCAGATATAACATATCCCCGGGTTCCAGGAGCCACTCATCCTGCGCCCTGAAGTTTTCCAGTATTTTCAAATCAGGGCCATCAAGTAGCGCTGTGGTGTCGTCACAGGCTGCGCCGATTTGCCAGCGGCGCTGTCCTTCCACCTGCAGCAGAAACACGTCATATTGATCAAAGTGAGGCCCCACGCTGCCACCAGGCACCGCAAAGCTGGCCATCACATCGTCCAATCGCCAACGCGGCAGAAAGTCAAAGTGGTCCAGCAAGGTTGCAACCTCGGGTACCCACAGATCCAGGCCCTGAACCAGCAACGTCCAGTCTGACTCTGGCAGCTGTGCAAACGTATCTTCTGCAAACGGCCCGTGGCGCACTTCCCAAGGTGATATGCCGTTTTCAAGTACCAGCCTGGACTCAACCTCATTTTCCAGAGACAGGCCCGCCAGCTCGTCCGGCTCAACTGGACTCGACCAATCAGGCAACGCACCGCGAATAAGTAAAGGCTTCTTCTGCCAGTACTCAGACAAGAACTGCGCCGCGCTTATATCGCCTAACATTTTTTTTGTAACTGACAAGTGGTATCAGTCATTCCTGATAGGCCGGCGACGAGGCTTTCATCGCCCTGGACTGCATCAGCATGGTGGCAACCAATTGTTGGTCCTTATTATAAGCTTGAGTTTCGTACCAGACATATTCTGTTTGTGGGCTTTGGCCCACGCAAATGACTTCGCTTTCTAGATGGTAAGGTCGGTTCAACAAAAACGGACCATTTGTGAAACCAATTTCTATGGCGCCAAACAGACCAACAGATTCGCCCACATAAGGACTCAGGCCCTGCATAGGGTACCCCCACAGATATTCGATGATGGTACACGGTGCCGCGACTACCTCCGGCCAGTGTTCGGGATGACGATAGCCCGGCAATGGATCACTGATCACGTTGCTGTCAAAGCGCTGAAACTGCTTATCCGGGGTTGCCTGAACATCATAGTGTCCCAGCGAGAGCCCAGCATGCAGGCGGTTCAGAATCTTCAGTTCAGCAGGATCACAGGGTCGCATGTCTTTGCGCCGCAGCTCCGAGTTGCTGTGATCCCCAACCGCGGCGGTACCTTGTGCCACCAGCAGACCGTCTTCGCGCTCCATCCAGACCCGGGTCTGTTGGGCACCAGGTGCAAGCGGCTCAGCAAATACCCGTACCTTTTCCAGATCTACAGTTGCGTTCCTGAAGCTCAGCGACAGATTGCCGCGCTCAAACCAGGCATTGCCAAACAGTTCCAGGAGCACTGGCGGAAACTGGTTCATGTGCACATCACCTGCCACGGTGCCGCCTCGAAAGCCAAGCTTTGCAGCAGTTTCTTCATCATGAATACTGCCCGCACCCGCATCGATCGACCAGTTTCTGGCGGCCCACAAAGGCCCCTTTATCGGCTCACTCATTTACAACTGCTCCTTAACTGTGTGCGCTTGATAGCGCTTCTCCAATTCCTGCATGGCACCCGACATCATTGCACCCCAGATTTCATCCATCTGCTCATCATCCTGGAACCGTTCATCTTCCTGGTCAAATCCCAGCGCCAACATAACCGCTTTGCGGGCAACGGGCGCGGGAATAGCATAATTTGCAGTCACCTGCTGCACCAGAATGTCCAGCACGCGCTGTTTATCTTCACTGCGTACAGCCTCCATAGCTTCAGCCACTGTCGGGTCAGCACTCAGACGTTTGATCAGCAATTGTTTGTCCCGTGCGGAACTGCGATTGATCCGCGCTGTGGCTGTGGCCATTTCCTCAAAACTCAGCGGCATCTCCAGCACAGCCATATGCGCACGACCTAAGGCCCGGCTCTCACGCGCATAGACTTCCCGCAACAACGCTGTGAGATTTGGAAAATAGGCGTAAATCAGGCCTTTGCTGACGCCGGCTGCTTCAGCCACCCGCTCCATGGTTATGTTGGCAAGTCCTTCCTGCAGCACAATACCTCGTGCTGCCTCGACGATCGCCTTTGCGCGTGCGTGTGGCGCCATCCGCGTACGTTTCTTTTCCGGCGCAGCTACCATGTGATCAGTCCGGCAATCCAAGCACACGCTTGGCAATAATGTTCAGCTGCACTTCATTGGAACCGCCGGCTATTGAAATGGCTTTGGCTTCCAGCCACAGGCGACCCATGTGGATTTCCTCTTCGGTAAACTGCTCTCCCTCCCAGCCCAGAGCCTGGGTGCCACGGATACGCAGCTGAAGTTCGAGCTGCGATTTCACATACTCAGCTTCCACATAGTTGAAGATAGAGGTCGCCGCACCTGGTGTCTGCGCGGAGGCTTCCTCAACAGCACGCTGCTGGGTCAGGAAAAAGGCCCGCTTGCGCATCTCGTTAGTGGTGATGTCGCGACGCAGGGCAGGATCACTCAGAACGGTTTCCCCGTTATACTGCATGGCCAGTTGCGCGAGCGGTACGTGGGGTTTTATTCGTTCCATTGGGCCGGCAGTATCCGCGCTGGCCAGGGCCGCCAAACCAGATCGTTCGTGCTGCAGTAATCGCTTAGCTACCGTCCACCCCTGATTTTCTTTATGCACAAGGTCAACTTTCGGCACTTTCACATCGTCAAAAAACGTCTGGCAGAAAGGTGAAGACCCATTGATCAGTTCAATCGGCTTTACCGTCACACCCGGTGAATCCATCGAAAAAAGGATGAAGCTGATACCTTCGTGTTTCGGTGCCGTGGGATGGGTGCGCACCAGGCAGAATATCCAATCCGCATGATGCGCGCCTGAGGTCCAGATTTTGGAGCCATTCACCAGGTAATGATCACCCTGGTCTTGCGCCTTGGTCTGCAGACTGGCCAGGTCGGAACCCGCGCCAGGTTCACTGTAGCCCTGACACCAGGCAACTTCTCCGGAGGCTATCTTTGGCAGGTGGCGCAGCTTCTGTTCTTCACTGCCATATTCAAGCAGCGTGGGACCAATCATTGTGACCCCCATGCCACCTAAAGGTGGGCGCGCGTTGATACGCTGTAACTCTTCCAGCAGGATCAGAAACAGCGGCGTATCCAGACCGCCACCCCCATAGGCAACGGGCCAGGTAGGCACTGTCCAGCCTTTCTCCGCCATGCGTTCTAACCAGAGATAAGCTTCAGGATTGGTACTTTTGCGCCTGCTGCCGCCGTTTATTTCTTCGCCAGGGACCATTTTGGTACGCATGGAGGGTGGGCAATTCTCATCAAGCCAGGCTCGTATGTCTGCGCGAAAGTTGTTGCGCTCGGCAATAGAGTATTCAGACATGAAAGCTCTTTATTGACTATATCGTCAATAAGCGTAATCGCTTTAATTCCGGCTGGCAAGCGACCTTTGGATCAATCGTGACCGTCGCCAATTTGTGACCCCGACGCTACCTTTTCGCAGTCGGAAGCTCGACAATCAGGCGGTTAACACAGCACAAGGACAGGGCATATGTTGGTGAGCAATATTGAGTTGATTCCCGGCCGCCGCATCGTGCGCCATCTCGGCATGGTGCAAGGTAACACCGTCAGGGCCAAACACGTTGGCAAAGACATCCTCGCGGGCTTCAAAAACATCTTCGGCGGTGAACTGGTGGCTTACACCGAACTGCTCAGCGAAGCGCGGGAAGAAGCGGTGGAACGGATGCTGGAACACGCACGACAAATCGGTGCCAACGCGGTCATCAATGTACGTTTTTCCACATCTTCGGTAACAGCCGGCGCCGCCGAGTTGTTTGCCTACGGAACTGCTGTTGAACTGGACGGCGATTAGGTCAAGACATGGAACTGATTGTTATCGCATCACTGACAGCTCTGGGCTATTTCTTCGGTCGCATCGCGGAACGTAAACACTTTGAATCTATTCGCCTGCGCGAGATACAGTATAAAAATATCCTGGTTTTTAACGAACGACACTTACCCCCGGGACAATGGCAACAGGGACCGCTGGTGGGTGGCAACGTTGTGATCTCCGTGGACTATTTCAAACGACTTGTTGCCGGACTGCGTGCCTTGTTTGGTGGCCGCCTGGCAACCTACGAATCTTTGCTTGAACGCGCACGCCGGGAAGCGATCCTGCGTATGAAAGCGGATGCGCGCAGTCGCGGCGCAGAGATGATCATCAATGTCCGTCTCGAAACCGCCAGCATCTCCAAAGGCAATGGTGATCAAATCGGCAGCGTCGAGGTTTATGCCTACGGCACCGCGCTCGTCACCTGAACGAAGTCACATGAGCTACGAAAACCCACAGCAGCCGGAAGGCATTAACGTTTCAGACGAACATCCGGTTCGCGAACTTTTGGTCCTGCTCAGCGCAGTGATTGCTGGTGTGGTTGTACTTGTTATTCTGTTATCCAGCATTGCTTCGTGGCTGGCTCAGTTTGTACCGTTCTCAACAGAACAGCAGCTTGCAGAGATGATTGGCATCGAAACGATGTTCACTTCGGATACTGTAGAGCCATCGATACAAGACAGCGAGGTGCAGGCGCGCAAGGCGTACGTGATGCAACTCAGTCAGCAGTTGATAGATCGCGCAGAATTTGATGAGGGTGCGACAGCATCCGTGCACTACAGCCACAGTGAAACCGTTAACGCCTTTGCCCTGCTCGGCGGCCACATTGTGATGTACGACGGCCTGGTCTCCAGATTGCCCAATGAGAATGCATTGGCGATGGTGCTCGCCCATGAGATTGGACACATCAAACTACGCCATCCCATTGTGGCTATGAGTCGTGGACTGACGGTATCCCTTGCCCTGGGTTCGTTTATTGGCATGACCGACAACGCCTTTATCGGACGAATTGTTGAGTGGATAGGCTACAGCTCCACCCTTTCATACAGCCGTGACCAGGAACGTGCAGCGGATGCGTTTGCCAGTGCACTGCTGATTGAACATTACGGCCACCTGAACGGTGCCGAAGATCTGTTTGCCGCGTTTCAAAGTGCCTACAATCAAAGCGATTCGGATGCCATGGTACCGACCGTAGAGTTTCTGAGCACTCATCCTGGCCTGGCAGAACGTATTGAAGAACTCAGAGCGCAGGCGCAGGAACTCGGCACATCCGGAACCCCAATTCCACTACCCTGGGCGGATTGATTTCCTGCAGGCAAAAAAAAGGCCGCACAAAGTGCGGCCTTTTTATTCAGCTCAGCTGACTAAGTGAACTTAGAAAGCGTAGCGAACGCCAAAACGTACTTCATACGCAGATGCGTCACCGATGCGCGACTCTGGTCGCTGGCCTCGGCGAACGTTCCCTGGGAAGTCGACCTGGCGCAGTATGCCCCACTCATCGTTAAGCATGTTGGTCAGGTTATCAATGACGATAAACGCAGAAGCTTTACCGTAAGGACCCACACCAAACTCCTGCTCAACCTTGACGTCAACTTTACCCCACCAGGAGCCGTCTTTGTCGTTACGACGATCAGTTGGGCTCAGCACGTTGTCCGCAAAATCCAGGAATGGTGTGAAACCATAAGGATCAACCGTACCGTTGAATGCAATGCTGTATGGCACGCCTTCATTGGCCGATGCGTACAACGAGAAGATTGTACGGTTGTCACCAAAGAACATCTTCTGCCAGTTCAGAGTGAACGTGAACCGGTGTTCGATATTGTAATTGGACGTCGCCAGACGATCTTCCTGCGGGTCAAAAAACGCACGGTTGGTGTAGTTGGAAAACGCTACCGAACTGGTCATCGGTTGAACATCTTCAGCATCGCTGTAGGCGTATCCGAAGGTCCAGTCCAGGCCGTTGTCATAGAACTTAGACAGTGAGAAAGACGCCAGCAGAGATTCGTTGCCTTCGCTGCTGTTGGTCAAAACAAACGACGGTTCACGTACGCTGTCGTACTGAGGATAACCGTCAGCGGTAGTACCCACGCGCTCCAGATCACCGCGAAGAACGATGGCGGTATCTTTACCCTTCGTCAGCAGCAGGTCACCCTGGAAGGTCATGTTGTTTTCGAACTCGTAGGTCAGGCCTACGGAATATTTCCACTCAGAGGGCAGGTCAAAGCTCGGATCGAGATAGTTGATTTCGAAGTTATCACCAGTTCCACCAGCAACTGCGTCGAAAAGTTCCTGAGGTATGCCGTACCCTGGTCCTGCTGGCGCGCCGTCTTCTACAGCTTCATACACTACGTCTGCATCAAACAAAGAGCGGGAACCATCGGTGTAACCGAACGAGCGGCCGCGTTGTCCAAACTGCAGAACGTTGTTTGCGGAGTAGTTGTTTGACAGCCATACATTTGGGTCACCGCCAGAATACAGACCAACACCACCACGCAGAGTAAGTTGATCGTTAACGCTATAGGTAAGTGCGACTCTTGGCTGCAGCAGTCCTTCACCATCAAGGGTGTTGTTGTTGGCAAAACCATAGTCCGCAACAAAGTCTGCATTTGTTTCAGGTTTATCGTCGGTGGTGTACCAGTCATAACGCAGACCAATCAGTACATCAAGATTGTCACCAATGGTGAAATCATCCTGAACGAAGACGGTGTTGACCTCATAACCCCATTCCGCTGCTGCGTCTGCCGGGTTGTTTGACGGTGCATTGTTGTAATAAATCGCATCCGCAAAACCATCCCGGAAGTTCTGAATGCCATCAAAACGAATTTCAGTTTCGGTGTGCTGTACAAACAGGTTGAAGACTTCAAATTCTTCGCGCTCGTAGCCAAACGACAGAGTGTGTCCATTTGAAAGCAGCCAGTTACCGGTTAAAGACAGGCCAAAAATGTCGTAGTCCAGGTCATTGGACTGACGGCTGTCATCACCACCAATATAGACATCTACTTCGTCCAGCTCGATGCGAATTTCACCAAAATCCGTGCCACCCAGAGATTCAGCTCGCGCATCCAGATCCAGCTGTGAAACACGCAGTTGAGTCGAGAAGCTGTCGTTCCAGTCTGAGTACAACGTACCTACATACGACTCCAGCTCTGAACCACGCTCATACAGGTGGTTGGTAAATTCGAACTCGTCAATATCACCATCCGACTCAACCGTGTTAAAGCCGTCATTGTAGGTGTAGGTCAAAGCCACGCGATGGCTTTCGTTGATGTACCAGTCCAGTTTCACCAACAGTTTTTCATCGTCATTGGCAAAGCTGCCTGGGATGGAACCTGGGTCATATTGATAAATATCGCGGGAGATCTCGAGAATTTCGTCCAGCTCCGCCTGACTGACCAGAACTTCGTTTACCGCACCGGAACCAATCGGGCCACGATCAAACAGGTTGGCACCGTCCAGTTCCTCATAAGCGGCAAAGAAGAACAGCTTGTCTTTGATGATCGGACCGCCCAGCGTGACGCCGTAACGCTTCTCATCAAAATCACCAAAATCAATGTCGTCACCTTCCAGCTGGTCGCCGCGCATAGAATCATCGGTATAGTCGTAGAACACTGAACCGAAGAACTCATTACCGCCAGACTTGGTCACCGCGTTGATGTTACAGGCGGTGAAACCACCGTAACGGGCATCAAATGGCGCCAGCTCTACAGAGACTTCATTGATTGCATCATAAGAAAACGGTATTCGTTCAGTGGGATAACCGTTGGAGTTCAAACCAAAAGAATCGTTGGTACGCACACCATCCACGGTAAGGCTGTTAAAACGTGAGTTTTTACCACCACATTGGATCGCATTGATGCCACCACGGGATTCATCCACGTATATACGTGGGTCAATCCGCAGAACATCAGTAATGTTACGGTTGATGGCAGGGGCAGTCTCCAGGGTATCTAACCCGAACGAAGCGCTGGGCCCAACAGCGACCTGGGAGGTCACGCGAGAAGCTGTAACGACAACCTCTTCAACAACCGCACCAGAGCGTAAGACAAAATTCAAATCTGTGACCCGGCCCAGCGCGACGGTAACGTCGCTCAGGGATTCATCATCATAATTTGGTGCAGTTACACTGGCGGTGTAATCACCACCGACCTGCAGATTGCGGATCGAGAAGCTGCCGTCAGCAGCGGTCTCGGTGGATCGCGTCAGCGACGTGGTTTCATTGCGGACCGTAACCGTTGCACCAGCAACGGGATTGCCGCTCCTGTCAGACACAACGCCGCGCACAGCGGACGATGTTTCCAGAGCGCTGGCAACACCTGCAGTTAAAGACAGTGCGATAAAGGCAGAAAGCAGCCCCAATCGACGTGTCAAGGCAGCTATCCTGGGGACATTACCGATCATCAGTTTCTCCATTTGAGTACAAGCGAGCCAAGTGCGGCTCAGGTTTTATTATTCTGCGGACTGTGCACATCAACGGTTAAAGATTGATGACATGTCTCCAGATTTTTTCCATATTCTCTCAGTACTTCTTCCATCAAGCAACGCACTTGCCCGTTTTTCCAATCTGCAGATCCTCCGAGAGGCAAATTATTTCCGGTACACTTCGACCTGCAGATTTTCTACAACCCTTTTGTTAAACGGATTCGACATGAAACACCCAGCCACCTTAATCACCACTTTGTGCTTTACGCTGTTTTTGAGCTTCACTGCGCCCGCAATCGGGGCTGAAGACAACAGCTTGCGGGAAGCGCTCAGGGACCAGGTTTTTGCCAGTAGTGTTGAGGCTCTGCGCCAGGCTAACGCCGCCAGCGCCGCCGTTCTGACACCCGAGACTTATCGCAGAGGCAGCCGGGCGTACCTGCGCGCTGAAGAAGCGTTTGACGATGGCGCTGACGTCAACCGCGTCGCCAGCATTCTTGAAGAGGCCAATAAAGAGTTCCTGCAGGCTGCCACCATGGCACCCACGGTCGAGAATTTTGTCAGCGCCGCATTCCAGGCACGCAGCGATGCGCTCGCCGCTGACGCCAAAAAACGTGCGCCAAAGCTGTGGGAAGAGGCAGAGATACAACTCTATGAAGCCGCATCACGGGCTGAAAAAGGGCGCGAAGGACGGGTCAGTCAATATGCCGACAAGGCAGAAACGCTGTATCGCGATGCCGAATTGGAGGCCATCGAAACTGTCCTGTTTACTGAAATAGAAACCGAAATCGCAAAAGCCAAAAAGCTTGATGCTGATGACTGGGCGGAAACCTCTTATCAGAAAGCCATCGACTTGCTCGCACTGGCTCGCAGCACTCTGGCCGGCAGCCGATACGACACGGATCAGCCGCGCAACCTGGCCAAACAGGCCATGCACAATGCGCTGTACGCTCAGTACGTATCACGCCTGGCGGACGACATCGACGATAATGACACCACCCTGGAAGCCATCCTGCTGGAATGGCAGGCGATTTTAGAACCACTGGGAGAAAGCGTTGATGTGCCGTTGTATTTTGACAACGGCCCGGCAGCCTCTATCGAACTGGTTGTCGCCGCCATCGAAGAACGTGCCCGCGTGGCAACCCTGCTGGCGCAGGATCTCAGTTCAGCTCGACAAAGTCTGCGCCTGCTGGAAGATGAACTGGCAAGCACCCAGGCGGAGCTGGAAAACCGTGAAGAAGCCAAAGCGCGCCTGGACCGCCGTCTGGCTTTACAGGCACAGCAACAAAAGACCGTTTCCCGTGTGGAAAGCTTGTTCAGTAAAACTGAAGCGGAGGTTGTACGCGCCGAAAACCGCCTGATTATCCGCATGGTTGGCCTCAATTTCTCCTTCGGCAGCGCGGAGCTGGAGCCCCAACACGAAGCTATTCTGAGCAAACTGATCAACGCCATCAGCGAGTTTCCGGAAACCCCCATCACCATCGAAGGACACACTGATTCTTACGGCGCAGATGCAGCCAATATGACCCTGTCGGTTAAGCGCGCAGAATCGGTTGCGGCATATCTTCTGGAGCGGGTAGCCATCGCACCGAGTCAGCTCTCTTCTGTCGGATACGGTGAAACCAAGCCGATTGCCAACAATGAAACTGCAGACGGGCGCTCGAAAAACAGACGCATCGACGTGGTACTGTATCCTTCTTTCTGGTCAAACTAGACGGATCTAACTGGAATTTTAAGGGGTAGTAGACATGCAGTTCGGCATCAATGGAACCGGCCTGGTACAGCAGGCTGACGTCGGTAAAATCATTGCTCATGCCAGCCAGGCAGAGGCTGATGGCTTCAGCAGCTACTGGCTGGCGGAACACCCTACCGGCGGTCTGGATGCACTGACCGTGCTGGCGATTACTGGCCAGCATGTTAAATCCATGGAACTGGGTACTGCGATTGTGCCCAGCTTCCCCCGTCACCCGTTGACCCTGGCAAACCAGACCCTCACCACAGCTGACGTCATTGGCCACCGGCTGACACTGGGTATCGGCCTGTCGCATGCCTCCATGATGGCAGACCTGGGTATCAACTTCGAAAAACCTATCCGCCACCTACGGGAATATCTGAGTATTCTGATGCCCCTGTTACGCGAGGGCACAGTAGACTTTGAAGGTGAAGTATTGAGCTGTCAGGCCACCGTGTTTAAAGCCCCCGTTGAGAAAACCCCTGTTGTTGTTGCCGCTCTGGGTCCACAAGCGCTGGGTGTTGCCGGCCGCCTGGCCGACGGCACAACGCTGGCCTGGGTGGGACCAAAAACCGTGAAGGAACATATCAAGCCACGGATAGATGACGCTGCAGCCCAGGCCAACCGGCCGCAACCCAGAATCATTGCCACGCTGCCGGTGTGTGTAACTGAGGATGAAGCCCATGTACGCGCAGTGATTGGTAAGAATCTCACCATGTACAGCAAACTCCCCTCCTATCAGGCGATGTTTGCACGAGAGGGGGTTGCCGGGCCTGCAGAGCTGGCCATCGTCGGCAGCAAATCTGCGGTAGCGGACGGCATCAGCGCCATGGCTGAAGCCGGGGTAACAGATTTTGCCGCCTCAGAATTCTGTCTGTCCCGGGACGAATACGAACAAACCCGGGCAACGTTAATCAATCTCCTCTAGCTGACTTTTAAATTTATGCCTATTGCTAAAGTCACACGCCGCCAGTTGCTGATCGGCGCCACCGGAACAGTGGCGGTGGCGGGCAGCGGTGGATTATGGCTGGTGATGGACCGTGTCAACGACATGCGTCACCGCAAACCAGTCGCAAGGGATGCTGTTTTTGCCCCCAGCGCCTACCTCGCCATCGACACAGACGGCAAGATTATCGTCTGGGTGACCCGCTCGGAAATGGGACAGGGTATCAGTACCGGTTTGCCGATGCTGGTGGCTGAGGAGCTGGACGCAGACTGGCGCGACATCAGTATTGAACAGGCCGTCGCCAGTTCTGAGGTTGATTACGGTCAGCTGTTCACCGCAGCCAGTTCCAGTATCACCGGCGAGTTCCATATGTTCAGGCGTGCAGGTGCAACGGCGCGCGCCATGTTACTCAGTGCCGCAGCGCAAGACATGTCCGTAGCAGAAGAAGATTGTGTGGTGGCAGACAGTGCCATCACTCATACACCAAGCGGACAGAGCCGAACCTTTGGTGAAGTGTCCGAACTTGCAGCCCATCAGTGGGCACCAATTCGACCGACGTTAAAACAACCCGCCAACTTCAAACTCATCGGCACTCCGGTGAGACGCCTCGACCTGCACGATAAAGTGACGGGTCAGTCTGTTTATGGCCTGGATGTGCGGGTGCCGGATATGTTGTATGCGGTGATTTCACGTCCGCCACACTTCGGCGCCACGCTTAAATCTTTTAGCGACTCGCAAACCCGGGCAGTAAAAGGTGTCGTTGATGTCAAACAGTTATCCAATGGCGTTGCCGTCGTTGCGCAGAGCAGTTACGCCGCCTTACAGGGGAAAAAGGCGCTGCAGACAACCTGGTCATCAGTGCCTGCTAACGCATTATCCAGCAGCCAGCTGAGCAACAATCTGAATGCCGCCCTGGAGCAGCCCAGTCAGTACGTGGAAACATCCGCTGATAAAGCACTCGACACAAGCCAGTTAAAACGGCAGTTCGCACAATACGAAGTCCCTTACCTTGCCCATGCCTGCATGGAGCCCATGAACTGCACCGCCGTGGTCACCAACAACTTCTGTGAGGTCTGGGCACCTACCCAGGCGCCTCAGGGGGCAAGGCGCACAGCAGCTGCGATAAGTGGATTAACCATCGAGCAGGTCAAAGTTAACGTCACCCAGCTCGGCGGCGGATTTGGTCGCCGCGCCGCTGATGATTTTGTTCGCGAAACGGTTGAGCTTGCAGCAAAACTGAATTCACCGGTACAGGTGTTCTGGACGCGCGAAGACGACATCAGCCACGCCAGCTACCGGGACGCAGCGGCACACAAACTTTCAGCCTCAATTGATACCGACACCGGGCTGCCAGTGGACTGGTCACACCAGCTGGTCTCAGCTCAACCCGGCGAGCACCGCGGGGAAAGCATGCCTTTCACCGCACGCATGGGCTCTGCAGACTTACCTTATAAATTTGCACACACGAATCTGGGCTGGTCTTCTGTGCGCGCGCCGCTACCACTGCAGATCTGGCGTTCTGTAGGTTACTCCTACAATACGTTTGCCGTTGAGTCATTTGTTAATGAACTGGCCGCCCAGGCGGACATCGACCCGCTTGAATACCGCCTGCAACTGCTGGATCACAACCCGCGCATGAAACACTGCCTGCAGGCAGTTGCAGAACTGAGTAACTGGCAGCCCGGGTCTCGACATCTGGGCGTGGCCACACACAACTTCAGCACTACACAGGTCGCCATGGTGGTTGAAGTAAGTGGTGGGGATTTGCCGTCTCTGCAGGTCGACAACGTCTGGTGCGTGGTTGATTGTGGCATCGCTGTGAACACTGACAGTGTTGCAGCACAGATTGAAAGCGGCAT